>Ga0335076_10001856_pt1 | contig 20690 bp, 18 predicted proteins | sample Lox_Sample_25_FD_206717 | JGI IMG/M metagenome (GOLD analysis project Ga0335076, IMG submission 206717) | Soil microbial communities from Loxahatchee National Wildlife Refuge, Florida, United States - Lox_Sample_2.5 | ecosystem: Environmental > Terrestrial > Soil > Wetlands | place: USA...
CAGCTCCGGATCTACCTCGGCTCGGCCGCGGGGGTGGGCAAGACCTACGCCATGCTCTGCGAGGGCCACCGGCGCGCCGAGCGCGGCACCGACGTGGTCGCGGCGTTCATCGAAACCCACGGCCGGCCGCACACCGCGGCCCTGGTCGAGGGCCTGGAGACGATACCTCGCCAACGGCTGCCCTACCGGGGCACGTCCTTCGAGGAGATGGACCTCGACGCGGTGCTGGCGCGGCATCCCGAGGTGGCGCTGGTGGACGAGTTCGCCCACACCAACGTCCCGGGATCCCGGAACGAGAAGCGCTGGCAGGACGTGGAGGAGATGCTCGAGGCCGGCATCGACGTGATCTCGAACGTCAACATCCAGCACCTGGAGTCGCTGAACGACGTGGTCGAGAAGATCACCGGCGTGCCGCAGCGGGAGACCGTGCCCGACGCGATCGTCCGCGCGGCCGACCAGGTCGAGCTCGTCGACATGACCCCGGAGGCGCTACGCCGGCGGATGGCCCACGGCAACATCTACCCGGCCGAGAAGATCGACGCCGCGCTCACGCACTACTTCCGGGCCGGGAACCTGGCCGCGCTGCGCGAGCTCGCCCTGCTCTGGCTGGCCGACAAGGTCGACGAGGGCCTGCAGCGGTACCGCGCCGCACACGACATCCACGGCACCTGGGAGGCGCGGGAGCGGGTGGTGGTCGCGCTCACCGGGGGTCCCGAGGGGGAAACGCTGATCCGGCGCGCCGCCCGCATCGCCGCGCGTTCCTCCGGCGGTGACCTCCTCGCCGTGCACGTGACCAAGTCGGACGGCCTGACCGGCGCGAACCCGGCCGCGCTGGCCGCGCAGCGCCGCCTGGCCGAGTCCCTGGGCGGCAGCTACCACCAGGTCGTCGGGGACAACGTGCCCGAGGCCTTGCTCACGTTCGCCCGGGCCGAGAACGCGACCCAGCTGGTGCTCGGCGTGAGCCGCCGCAACTGGCTGTCGGCGCTGCTCACCGGGCCCGGCGTCAGCAACCGCACGATCCGGGGGTCCGGCGACATCGACGTGCACATCGTGACGCACGGGCAGATGGGCCGGGGCCGGGGGCTGCCGCGGATCCGCGGCGGTCTTCCGCTGCGGCGCAGGCTGGCGGGCTACGCGCTGGCGGTCGTGCTGCTGCCGTTGCTCACCCTGTTCCTGGCGTCCTTCCGCAACAGCATCAACCTGACCAGCGACGTCTTGTTCTTCCTGGTCGCGGTGATCGCGGTGGCCTTGGTGGGCGGGTTCGTCCCGGCCGTCCTGGTCGCGATCATCGGCTCGCTGCTGCTCAACTACTACTTCACCCCGCCGATCCACCAGTGGACGATCGCCGAGGCCAACAACGCGCTCGCGCTCGGCATCTTCGTGGTTGTGGGGCTCGTGGTCAGCTCGGTGGTGGACGGCGCGGCGCGGCGCAGCAAGCAGGCGGCTCGCGCCACCGCCGAGTCCGAGCTGCTGGTCACCGCGGCGGGCAGTGTGCTGCGCGGCCAGCAGGCGCTGGCCGCGGTGCTGGACCGGGTGCGGGAGGCGTTCGGCATGGAATCGGTGACGCTGCTGGAGCGCGCGCCCGGCGCCCCGCGCGGGCCGGTCACCGGGTGGGTGCCGGTGGCCGCCTCCGGGGAGCCGGCGGTGACCCGGCCGGAAGACGCGGACGTGGACGTGGACGTCCCGGTCACTGACACCCTCTCCCTGGCGCTGCGCGGCCGGCCCTTGCCCGCCAGCGACCGCCGGATCCTCGGCGCGTTCGCCGCCTACGCCGCGGCCGCGCTGGAGCAGCAGCGGCTGGCCGCGGAAGCCGAGGCGGCCCGGCCCATCGCCGAAGCCGACCGGATGCGGACCGCGCTGCTCGCGGCGGTCAGCCACGACCTGCGTACGCCGCTCGCGTCGGCCAAGGCGGCCGTGACCAGCCTGCGATCGCACGACGTCCAGTGGGCTCCCGAGGACCGCGACGAACTGCTCGCCACCGCCGACGAGTCCCTGGACCGGCTCTCGCGGCTGGTCGACAACCTGCTGGACATGAGCAGGCTGCAGGCCGGCGCGCTGTCGGTGTTCCCCCGGCCGACCGACCTGGAGGAGGTCGTGTCCCGGTCGCTGGACGACCTCGGCCCGGTGGCCCGGCCGGTCATCGTGGAGATGCCCGCCACGCTGCCCGAGGTCCGGGTCGACCCGGCGATCCTGGAGCGTGTCATCGCCAACGTGACCGCCAACGCGCTGCGGTACTCGCCCGCCGGGTCGCCGCCGCTGCTGACCGCGAGCGCCCTCGGCGACCGGGTGGAGCTGCGCATCGTGGACCGCGGGCCGGGGATTCCCGAGGCCGACCGGGACCGGGTCTTCGTGCCGTTCCAGCGGTTCGGCGACACCGACAACACCACGGGCGTGGGGCTGGGGCTGGCGCTGTCCCGCGGCCTGACCGAGGCGATGGGCGGCACCCTGGACCTCGAGGACACCCCGGGCGGCGGGCTGACCATGGCGATCTCGCTGCCCGCGGTACCCGCTCCCGACCACGCGCAGGCTCCGTCGGCCGCGGGTGCCTCCGACAGCGGGTGACCATGGCCGCGGTCATGGCAGGGTAGTCAGGTGAAGACCATCCTGGTCGTCGACGACGAGCCGCAGATGCTGCGGGCACTGCGGATCAACCTGCGGGCCCGCGACTACCAGGTCTACACCGCCGCCACCGGGGCCGAGGCCCTGGAGCAGGCCTCGCGGCATCCCCCCGACCTGGTCATCCTGGATCTCGGCCTGCCCGACCTGGACGGCGTCGAGGTGATCCAGGGGCTGCGCGGCTGGACGGCCGCGCCCATCATCGTGCTGTCCGGCCGGGCCGACGCCGTGGACAAGGTGGAGGCCCTCGACGCCGGCGCCGACGACTACGTCACCAAGCCGTTCGGGATGGAGGAGCTGCTGGCCCGGATGCGCGCGGTCGGCCGGCGCGCGATCGGCGACGGTGACGAGCCGCAGTTCCGGCTCGGAGACCTGGTCGTCGACCTCGCGGCCAAGCGGGTCATCCCGCGCGAGGGGGTCGACATCAGGCTGACTCCCACCGAGTGGCACCTGCTCGAGGTGCTGCTGCGCCACCCGGGGAAGCTGCTCGGCCAGCAGTACCTGCTCCAGCAGGTGTGGGGCCCGGGGTACGCCGCGGCGACCGGCAACCTCAGGCTCTACATGGCCCAGCTGCGCCGGAAGCTGGAGCCCGACCCGACCCGGCCGCGCTGGCTGCTCACCGAGCCGGGCCTGGGCTACCGCTTCCAGCCCGACCCCGACCCCAGCACGGACGGCGTCAGCGCGGGCCGCCGGGTCACCTGAGCGCGGGCGTGGGCTGGCCCGAGACTGCGGAGGTCGGGGCGCGAGATGACGGTGGTGATCGGGCTCTGCCTCGCGTTCCCCGGCGGCGTGGCGGCGCTGGCCGGGCTCACGGCGAGGCGCCGGGTACTGCGGCTGCGCCGCAGCGGCGAGCCGGCCTGGGCCATGGTCGTGCCGTCGCCGGCCGCGCCGGACGAGCCGGCCAGCAGATCACCGCGCCGGTACCTGATCCAGTACCCGCTGGCCGACGGGCGGGTGATCGAGCGGCTCTGCCCCCGGCCGATCCGGAAGGCGGCCTGGCCGGCCGTCGGCCAGAAGGTGCCCGTCTGGTACGACCGCGCCGACCCGACCGACGTCCTGATCAACGGCTGGGACGGGCGGTACGCCGACCGGGCGTTCCTGGCCGTGGGCGTGTTCTTCATCGTCTTCGGCCTGGGGATCGCGTTCGGTCACTGAGCGTCCCCGGCGGGACAACGGCTACCGTTCGGGCGGCGCCACGTCAGACGCCACCGTCGCGAGCTGATAGCGCAGCCGGCAGATCACCACGTTGATCGTGCCCCGCTGGATGGCCTGCTGCAGGATGAAGCCGCGCTGGTTGTGCAGGATCCACTGCCACCAGTGGGCCGGCTGCACCTCGGGGATCAGCACCACCAGCCGGTGATACCGGTCCTCGGACTCGATCGTGCGCAGGTACTTGACGACCGGCTGGGCGAGCGAACGATGCTCGGTGCGCAACGTGATCAGCGGCACGTTCGTGTGCCAGGCCTCCCACTCCTGCCGGAACTCGGCGTCCGCCTCGTCGTCCTCCGGGTCGGCGAAGCAGACCGTGACCGCGACGACCTCGTCGCCGATCGACAGCGCCGACGAGATCGCCTCCGACGTCAGCCGGGACATCCCGCCCACCGGGACCACGACCAGCGAGCTCAGCCGTTGCGGCGGCGCGGGCTCCTTGCCCAGCTCGAGCCGCGCGCCGATCCGGTCGTAGGTGGCGTGAATCCGGTCGAACATCAGCACCAGCAGCGGGATGACGATGATGATCAGCCACGCGCCCTCGGTGAACTTGCTGACCAGCTCGATGGCCAGGGCGGCGGTGGTCAGCACGGCGCCCAGGCCGTTGATGAACGCGCGGAGGGCCCAGCCGTCCCCGTGCTGCTCGCGCCAGTGCCGGACCATGCCCGCCTGGGACAGCGTGAACCCCACGAACACGCCGATCGCGAACACCGGGATGAGGGCCTGCGTGTCCCCCCTGGCCACGACCAGCAAGATCGCGGCAAACACGGCCAGCACGACCACGCCGTACCGGTGCACCTGCCGGTCCGCGCGCAGCCGGAACAGGTGCGGCAGGTTGTTGTCCCGGGCCAGCAGCGAAGCCAGGACCGGCAGGCCGCCGAACGAGGTGTTCGCGGCCAGCGCCAGCAGCACCGTGGTGATCAGCTGGATCGCGTAGAAAAGGAAGTTCTTCCCGACCGCCGCGGCGGCCAGCTGGGCCAGCGTGGTCTCGGTCGGCGACGGGGCCACGTGGAACTTGCGGATCAGCAGCGCGATGCCGATGAGCATGACGCCGAGCAGGATCCCCAGCCACATCTCGGTGTGCTGCGCGCGCCGGACCCGGGGCTTCTTGAACTCGGGCACCGCGTTGGCGATGGCCTCCACGCCGGTCAGCGCCGAGCAGCCGGACGCGAACGCCTTCAGCAGCAGCAGGATGCCGATCGACTCGGTTACCGCCGGCAGCTGGCCGGCCATCGTGACCACGGGGTGGGTCCGTACCGCACCGCCGATGATCACGATCGCGATCGCGATGATGAACAGTACGGTGGGCACGATGAAGACCCGCGCGGACTCGGCCACCCCCCACAGGTTGACCCCGGTGATCAAGGCCAGCACGGCGAGGCAGAGCCAGACCCGGGCCCCGTACAGGGACGGGAACGCGGACCAGAGGGCCGCGACGCCCGCGGACACCCCGACGGCCGCGTTGAGGACGTAGTCAACGATCAGGGAGGCGGCGGCGATCAGGCTCGCCTGCCGGCCGAGGTGCCGGCTCGAGACCGCGTACGCGCCGCCGCCGGCCGGGAAGGCCTCGATCACCTGGCGGTAGGAGACGACCAGCACGGCCAGCAGGACGACGATCGCGAGCGTCACCGGCACCGTGTATTCCAGGGCCGCGGCCCCCGCCGCGGCCAGCACGATCACGATCGCCTGGGGCCCGTACGCCACGGAGGACAGCGCGTCGAGCGAGAGGGCGGCAATGCCCTCGAATGAGGTCAGCCGGTGCCGCTCTTCCCGGTCCTCCGCCGTACGAACGGTCATGGCCGCTCATACAAACACGCGCGGGTGCTCCGCCTCGGCGCGGCCTGGCACCGGGGCGGAAGAGCTAGGCGCTTAACACCGTGAGCGCGAGCACGGCGAGCACGATCGCAATCGCGACGATGATCCCGGCGAGCAGGGCAACCTTGCGCACCGGCGCTCGCATGCTCCACGGCTGCTCTGCCTCGTTCCCGGAGTGGCTGGCGAACGCACGGAATTCTGCCGTGCTACGGGAAGTATCCGTGGTCTCGGTGCCGGCGGAGAAGTCGGTGTCACGCTCAGACATGGGGACGACCATAGCGGATCACAGGCGGGAGAATGGCCTGGTCAGGCTAGAAGGGCGCCAAACCGGCCGAAGGGCCGCAAGCTTACGCCCCCTCCGGCGGGCTCGCCCCGGCGGCCCCGGGCGGCAGGGAGTCGGGGCGGTGGACCAGCCGGGACAGCACGATCACGCTGCGGGTGCGCACTACGAGAGGCTCCGCGCTGATCCGCTCGACGACCTGCTCGAAGTGGCGCATGTCGGCCGCTCGGATGTGCAGCAGCGCGTCGGCCTCGCCGGTCACCGTGCAGGCCGCGATGACCTCCGGGTGCTTGCCGACCGCCGCGGCGATCTGGCCGGGCGACGTCCGGCCTCGGCAGAACAGCTCCACGTAGGCCTCGGTCGTCCAGCCCAGGGCGGACAGGTCGACCCGGGCGGAGAACCCGGTGATGGCGCCGGAGGCGCGGAGCCGGTCGACCCGCCGCTTGACCGCCGGCGCGGACAGCCCTACCTGCGCGCCGAGCTCGGCATACGTGGCCCGGGCGTCGCTGACCAGCGCGGCGACGATCTGCTTGTCCAACTCGTCCACGGCCCAGACACGATACCGCCCGGGCTGGTCAGGACCCGTGGCGGCCGGGACCGGCGTGGCTGACCACCGGGCCGGCTTATCGCCAGCCCAACGCGGGCGCCACGTGGGTAAGAACGCTGTCGATGACGTGAGCGTTGTAGTCGGCGCCGAGCTGGTTGGGCACGGTGAGCAGCAGCGTGTCGGCGGCCGCGATCGCTTCGTCCTGCCTGAGCTGCTCGATCAGCACGTCCGGCTCGGCCGCGTAGGTGCGGCCGAAGATGGCCTGCGTCGTCGGATCGATAAACCCGATCTCGTCGGCGCCGGTGTTCTGGCCGCCGAAGTACGCCCGGTCCCGGTCGTCGACGACGGCGAAGATGCTCCGGCTCACCGAGACCCGCGGCTCGCGCTCGTGGCCCGCCTTCTGCCATGCGTCCCGGAACGCCTGGATCTGCTCGGCCTGCTGCAGGTGAAAGGGCTTGTCCGACTCGTTCGTGATCAATGTGGAACTCTGCAGGTTCATGCCCAGCCCGGCCGCCCACTCCGCGGTCCGCTGCGACCCGGCGCCCCACCAGATGCGGTCCCGCAGCCCTTCTGAAAACGGCTCAACGCGCAGCAGGCCGGGCGGGTTCGGGAACATCGGCCGCGGGTTTGGCTGCGCGAAGCCCCGGCCGCGCAGCACCTCGAGCAGCACCTCGGCGTGTGCGCGGGCCATGTCGGCGTCCGTCTGGCCTTCTTGGGGCTGGTAGCCGAAGTATCGCCAGCCGTCTATCACCTGCTCCGGCGAGCCGCGGCTGATCCCGAGCTGGAGGCGGCCTCCGGAGATCAGGTCGGCCGCGCCCGCGTCCTCGGCCATGTAGAGCGGGTTCTCGTAGCGCATGTCGATGACCGCCGTGCCAATCTCGATCCGGCTAGTCCGCGCGCCGACGGCGGCCAGCAGCGGGAAGGGAGAACCCAGCTGCCTGGCGAAGTGGTGCACGCGGAAGTAGGCGCCGTCGGCGCCCAGCTCTTCGGCGGCGACCGCTAGGTCGATCGACTGCAGCAAGGCGTCCGATGCCGACCGTGTCTGCGAACCGGGTGACGACGACCAGTGCCCGAACGACAGGAAGCCAATCTTCTTCACCAGCGCATCAACGCGGCCCGCGCGGGCGGCATTCCTCGCCGGCCTGGCTGGTAGCGTGGCCGTCGGCATGCCCGCTTCAGCGTCACCATCTCCGCCCCCTCCCGCACCGCCCCTGTCCGCCGTCGTCACCAGGCTGCGCGCCGCCGGGTGCGTGTTCGCCGAGGACGAGGCGCGGCTGCTCGTCGCCGCGGCACGGACGCCGGCCGAGCTCGCGGTCATGGTGGACCGGCGGGTGGCCGGGCTGCCGCTCGAGCAGGTCGTCGGGTGGGCGGAGTTCTGCGGGCTGCGGATCGCCGTGGCCCCGGGGGTGTTCGTGCCCCGCCGCCGGACCGAGTTCCTGGTCCGCCAGGCCGTCGCCCTGGCCCGCCCGGGACCGGTCGTCGACCTGTGCTGCGGTTCGGGGGCGGTGGGCGCCGCGCTGGCCGCGGCCCTGGACCCGGTCGAGCTGTACGCCGTGGACATCGATCCGGTGGCCGTGGCCTGCGCCCGCCGCAACCTCGCCGCCCGCGGCCAGGTGTACCAGGGTGACCTCTACGAGCCGCTGCCCGCCGCGCTGCGCGGCCGGGTCGCCGTGCTGGCCGCGAACGTGCCCTACATACCGACCGAAGAGATGGGGCTGCTGCCCGCCGAGGCTCGGGTCTACGAGCCGCGGGCCGCGCTCGACGGCGGTGCCGACGGGCTGGACGTATTGCGGCGGGTGGCCGCGGAGGCCCCGCGCTGGCTGGCGCCCGGCGGGCACCTGCTGAGCGAGACCAGCGAGCGCCAGGCGCCACGGGCGGTCGCGGCCTTCGCCGGGGCCGGGCTGGTCCCGCAGCTGGCGAGGTCCGAGGAACTGAACGCCACCGTGGTCATCGGGACCCGGCCGGCCTGATCGTCGCGCGGTTACTCGCAGGACCGGTCGCGGGCCCCGCGCACGGTGATGACCGCGACCCCGGCCGCGAAGACGAGGGCGGCGCAGATCGCCGCGCCGCGGTCGGGCGGCGGCCGGGCCGGCCAGATCCACGGTGTGGTCCAATTCCCGGTCAGCGCGGGCAACGTGACCGCCAGGTAGGCCATCGGGCCGGTCCAGGCCAGGGCGCCGCCCAGCACCGCCGCGGTCAGCAGGGCGATGCCGGTGAAGCCGGCCAGGTCGCGCGCCAGGCCGGCGGCGCCGCCGGCCAGGTGCGTCGCCGCGGCCGCCGCGGCCAGCGCCCCCACGGCGATCCCGGTCAGCGTCACGCAGCCGGCCAGCCGCAGCCACGGCAGCCAGCGGCCGGTGGCGCGTTCCGGCTCGCCGAACGGGCTGCGGGTGGTAACGCCGATCACCGCGGCGGCCCCGGCCTCGATGGTCAGCGGGATCTGCCGGGCGTACACCCCGGTGCGGGGCAGCCAGTGCAGCGCGGTGCGCAGCGCGACCGCGCAGGCCGCCAGCACCAGCACGCAGGTCAGCACGCGGCGGCTCGCCGCGTGCAGCCGCGCTAGGCGCAGGCCGGCCAGGCCGGCCCCGGCCGTGCGGCTCCGGGCTGACGCCTGGCCAGTGGGCTGGCCGACCTCGGCCGCGGTCACGGGATCTCGCTGAGGGTGACCCGGCCGGCCCGCAGCGCGGTCAGGTGAGTGAGCAACCAGGCGTGTCGCACGGCGGCCGGCAGCGCCGAGAACCGGTGACTCGCGGCCGCGACCTGGAGCGCCCGAGGAGGCACGCCGCTGTCGGCCGACCCGCCTGCGCCGCTCCTGGCCGGCGACCCGCCGCCGACCTGGGTCAGGTCCATGATCTGGTCCAGCGCCCTGGCCACGGCGACCTGCGCCGCGCCCCTCGCGCCCGGCGCGGCGTTGACGCTGGTCACGCCTATGCCGACGGCCGCGCCGGACGGCAGGCCGACGAGGTCGTTCACGATCAGCGGTCCGTACTGCTGGCGCAGGCTCGAGGTGAACTGGGCGGCGGACATGTTCCCCTCGCCGGGCAGGGTCAGCCCGGACAGCGGCAGGTGCAGCACGGGCGGGCGGCCGCTGATGACCGGCCCGCCGAAGCCGATGCCGTTGTCTCGCGCCGACTGCACGCTGGTGACGGCGACCTGGGTGACCCGTACCGGCGCCCCGGGCAGGCCGGCCAGCTGGCCGAGCACCGGGCCGAGTGCGGCGGTCACCGCTGGCAGGTACGCCCGGTAGGCCGGGTGCAGGCAGACCCGGATCGGGCCCCGGCCGCACACTGGCGTATACGGCGTGGGCCGGTCGCTGGCCGCGTCGTGCAGCGCGGGGATGACGATACCGTGCGCGGTGACCCGGGCGGTGCCGGCCAGCCCGACCGCGGTCCCGGCCGCCGCGAGCCCGGCCACCGTGACCGCCGCGGCGGTGCCGCGCAGCCAGCGGCCGCCCGCGGCGGCCGGCAGGCCGATCGCGCCCAGTGCCGCGGCGGCGAGGCCCGCCAGGAACATCACCTGGGCGATGGCCAGGTCGGGCAGGTACGGGTAGAAGATCCCGTAGGAGTCGGTCGGGAACGGGCCCTGCACGCTGAGCGGCCAGATCTGGGCGTACCGCACGTTGTCCTGGAGCGCGAACGCCCCGCCGGCCAGGGCCAGGAACGCCACCAGCGCCGCCAGCGGCGCGGTGAACCGGCTGGCCAGCAGCAGCCCGGCGGCGAACCCGAGGGCGCAGGACGCCGCGATCATCGCGACGCCGACCGCCACCGGCCACCACAGCGGCCCGCCCCACGCGCCCTGGTGTGCGGTGACCTCGTACAGGACCGCCACCCCGGCCAGGTAGAGCGCCTCCGCCCAGATCGTGGCGGCGGCCCAGGTGGCGAGCTGGGCCGCCCACCGCGGCGCCGCGGTCACGCCCACCAGGTCGACCAGGCCGCGGCGCCCGTCCCGCGACCCGGCCCAGGCGCACACGCCCGCGAGCAGCGGAGCGAACGCGAGCATGGCGTTCGCCTGCAGCGTCGCGGCGCGGATGGTCCAGAACGGCGGGTTGTTCATGGCCGTGCGGTAGGCGCTGAGCCAGAACAGCGCGGCGAGCAGCGGCAGCATCCACAGCATGGGGCTGCGGCGCAGTTCGATGCGCAGCAGCCGGGCCGGCCCGGCCGGCCGCGGGACCCGCCAGGCTCTTGGGGTCGCGGCCGGGGCGGTGGCGGCGGTCATGACCGGGCTCCGGCGCCGTTCCGGGCGGCGGCCAGGACCGCGCTGTAACCGCGTTCGAGCGGGGCGTCGCCCGCGGCGTCGGTGCCGTCGGCGCGGGCGGTCAGCTCGGCCGGGGTGCCGTGAAACACGATCCGCCCGGCGTCCATGAGCGCGACCTGGCCGCAGGCCGCGCCGACGTCCTCGACCAGGTGGGTGGACACGATCACCGTGGCCCGCTGCCCCAGGTCGCGCAGCAGGGCGCGGAACGCGACCCGCTGCTCGGGGTCCAGCCCCGCGGTCGGTTCGTCCAGCAGCAGCAGGTTCGGGTCGTTGACGACGGCCTGGGCGATCCCGGCCCGGCGCAGCATCCCGCCGGACAGCGTGCGCAGCTTGGCCCGCGCCTGCCCGCCCAGCCCGGTGCGCTCGATGGCGGCCGCGACCGCGCCCGGGACCTGGCCGGGGGGCATCTCCTTGAGCAGCGCGAAGTACTCCACGAACTCGGCCACGGTGAACCCCGGGTAGTAGCCCAGGTGCTGCGGCAGGTAGCCCAGCCGGCGGCGGATCTCCCGCCGCGGCCCGTAACCGCGCGGGTCGCGGCCCAGCAGCCGCAGGCGGCCCGAGGATGGCGGGATCACCGTGGCCAGCATCCGCAGCAGCGAGGTCTTGCCCGCCCCGTTCGGCCCCAGCAGCCCCAGCACTCCGGGTCCGGCCTCGAGGTCCACCCCGGCCACCGCCTGGGTCCGTCCGAACCGCCGGGTCACCCCGGCGATCTCCACGTTCATGACACCTCCCGCGGAATCCGCGTCGCGTACAGGGCGACCGCGACGCACACGACCGCGATCGCTAGGTAGGGCAGGATCAGGGCAGAGTCGCTGACCGCAGCGGTGAACCGCCCGGTCGCGGCCTGCTCGGACAGCAGGACGAGGGCCCAGCCGACCACGCACGCGGCCACGCCCGAGTTCGCCGACCTGGTCACGGTCGCGACCGCCAGCGCCAGCGTGCACAGCGCGGTCATCGGGACCAGCCAGCCGAACGTGATCCCGACCGCGGCGCCGGACGCCACCGAGGCGGCCAGCCCGAGCGCGGCGTCCAGCGCGAACACCGCCAGCGCCCGGACCAGCAGCACCATCCGGTCGCTGACCGCCATGCTGCGCGACAGCTCCCAGGCCGGGTCGACGCCCGGCCCGTAGGCGTAGGCGATGCCCGCCGCCGCCACGACCGGGGCGAGCAGCCCGACCCAGGGCTGCCGGGTACCCAGCGTGGCGGCGGCCCCCGCGGCCAGCACCGCCACGCTCGCGATCAGCCACGGCAGCAGCAGCGACGGCGTGGTCACCAGCGCCCGGGCCAGCCCGGGCGAGCGCAGCAGTCGCGCCGCTACCCGCTCGAGGAGGCCGGGCTGGCGCCACCACACGACGGTGGCCGCCTCGGGCCGGGCCGCGGCGCGCCCGGTGACCACCCTGACCAGTTCCGCCTCGAGCCGGGTCTCGAACCCGCCGGGCCGCGGCCTATCCTCGCCGACGTTCATGAAACGACCTCTGTCTCGACGATCAGCCGAAAGGATTCCGGCCGCAGGGCCCGGCGGGCCCGGTGCAGCCGCACCCGGGCGGCCACCGGGCGGATGCCCAGCGCCGCGGCCGCCTCGGCCACGGTGAGCCCGTCCACCGACACCAGCTCCAGGACAGCCCGTTCGCCCTCGGGCAGGGCCTGCAGTTCGGCGTGCAGCTCCCGGACCCGCCGGGACGCGTCGATCTTCTCCACCAGGCGGTCGACGTCGTCGGCGTCCAGCAGCCGGCGGCCCGCGATCAGGCCCTCGGCCCGGCGTTCCCGCGCGGAGCGGCGGAACTCGGCGGCGATCACGTGCCGTGCGATCCCGTACAGCCAGGTCCGGGGGCCGCCGACGGAGCCCCGGTACCGCGCCGCGGCCTCGATCGCCGCGAGGAAGACCTCCGCGGTCAGGTCGGCGGCCAGCTGCGGGTCCGCGACCCGGCGGGTCACGAACCGGGTCACCTCGTCCACGTGCGCCCGGTAGAACTCGGTGAACGCGGCGGGATCGGTCCCGATCGACCGCAGGCGCGGCTCGGCCGCCGCGCCCGTGAGCGGGGCCTGGAGTGCCCTTCGATCGCTGTCCACACCCGTGAGTGGCCGGCCGCCGCCGCGGCGTTACCCGGCCAGGTCAGCCGCGGGCCGCAGCGCCACGTACCCGGTCACGCCGGCGACCCCCGCCCGGGCCGGCCACCTTGTCATGCGATCATCATCGCGCACGCGCCTGCATGCTGGCACCCAGCGGCTAGCGTGGTGCACACGGGGGGGAAGGAGACCCCGATGCGGATCGATCGGCTTGATCACCTGGTGCTGACGGTGGCGGACATCGACCGGACCGTGATGTTCTACCGGAAGGTACTGGGCATGCAGCCAGTGACGTTCGCCGGCGGCCGACAGGCTCTGGCCTTCGGTAACGCCAAGATCAACCTGCACCAGGCGGGCCGCGAGTTCGAGCCGAAGGCAGCCCGGCCGACTCCGGGCAGCGCGGATATCTGCCTGATCGCCGCCGATCCGCTCGCCGGGGTCTGCGCCGACCTCACCGCCCAGGCCGTGGTCATCGAGGAGGGGCCGGTCCGGCGGACCGGCGCGACCGGGCCGATCCAGAGCGTCTACATCCGCGACCCGGACGGCAACCTCATCGAGATCAGCAACTACGTGACCGGGGTTCCCGGTGTCCCGCACGCATAGCTATGACGTCTCGGTGACCTGGACCGGCAACCGCGGCACCGGCACCAGCGGCTACCGGGACTACGGCCGGGACCACGACGTCACCGCGGCCGGGCCGGCCCCGATCGCCGCGAGCTCGGACCCGGCGTTCCGCGGCGATCCGGACCGCTGGAACCCCGAACTCGAGTTCACCGCGGCGCTGGCCCAGTGCCACATGCTGTGGTACCTGCACCTGTGCGCCACCGCCGGGGTCGTCGTCACCGCCTATGCCGACGACGCCCACGGCGCCATGGCCGAGACCGCGGACGGCGGCGGCCACTTCACCGAGGTCGTGCTGCGGCCGCGGGTCACGGTCGCGTCCGCGGACATGATCGATACGGCCGCGAGCCTGCACCGGGAAGCCCACGCGAAGTGCTTCATCGCCAAGTCGGTGAACTTCCCGGTGCGGCACGAGCCCGTCACCACGGCCGGGGACGGCTAGAACCGTCACCGACTATGGCCAGGCCACGAGGGCGCCGCGCAGCCGGTCGAGCTCGGGCCGGGCCAGCCCGTGGCGCATGAGGTAGCCGGACGCGCTGCCGGCCTGCCCCCGGACCCGGGCAAGCGCCGTGGTGATCACCTGGGGCGAGGCGCCGAGGGCCCCGAGGTCGAGCCAGCGGCCGACGCCGCTGGCCGCTCGGACGCGGCGGATGGCCTGGGCCGTCGCGGGATCGAGGTAGGCGGCGCTCATCGCGTAATCGGCGGCAATGAACTCGTCGGGCACGCCGATGACGTCCAGCACGAGCGCCACGACCAGCCCGGTGCGGTCCTTGCCCGCAGTGCAGTGGATCAGTCCCGGTAGCGCGTCGCTGGCGCACAGCCGCCCGACCGCCTCGGCGATGGCCGCCCCGCAGTGGTCGATCATGTAGCGGTAGATCGCGGCCCGTTCCGGCGGCAGGCGGCTGATGGCCTCGTCGCTGAACAGCGGGACGTGGAAGGTCCGCGCGCCGGTGCCGTCCAGCGCGCTGGGGGCGGCCTCGACCTCCCGGTCGGTGCGCAGGTCGATCACGGTCCGCAGGCCGAGCCCGGCCAGCGCAGCCCGGCCGGCGCCGTCCAGCCGGTGCAGCGCATCCGAGCGCAGCAGGGTCCGCGCTCGCACGGTCCCGCCGCCGGCGGCGGGATACCCGCCCAGGTCGCGCAGGTTCTGGGTTCCGGGCAGGGCGATCCGGCGGTCGTCGTCGCCGGCCTGGCCGCTGGTCTCCATGCTGAGGCACTCCGGGCGTCAGGGGTTGTCCACGCAGGATGCCACGCTGGTCAGGCTGGTGCTGGCTCCGGCGGTGACGGAACGGCCGGGCTCGGCGAACTGGTGGCGGCCGCGGCTGCCGGACCGGGTGCTGAGGGTCCGGGCTCCATGGTGACCGGGATCCGGGCGGTGACGGTGGTGCCACCGCCGAGATCGCTGTCGACCTGGAGCGACCCGCCGAGAGCGGCCAGCCGGTCCGCCATGCGCTGGAGCCCGCCACTGTCGGCACCGGGTCGCACGCGGGAGCGGTCGAAGCCGGGACCGTCGTCCGCCACCTCGAACGAGACACCGCCGGGCGCCCCGTGCAGCCAGATGCGCACCGTGGATCCTGGCGCGTGCCGGGCCGCGTTAGCCGTGGCTTCCACACAGCAGAAATACACGGCGGTCTCGATATCTGCGGGATAGCGGCCTACCCCGTCGGCGTCGACGATGACCGGCAGCGGGGCCTTCCCGGCGTGGGCGCGGACGGCGGGCGCCAGCCCCTGGTCGGCCAGCAACGGCGGGTAGACGCCGCGGGCCAGCTCGCGCAGGGTCTCCAGGGCCTCGCGGGTGCCGGCCCGCAGCTGCCCGACGAGGGCTCGTTCCCGCTCCTCGTCCTGCCCGGCCAGGGACTGGGCCAGGGCCAGCCCGGAGGCGATGGCCAGCAGCTGCCGCTGGGCGCCGTCCCGAAGATCGCGCTCGATCCGCCGTCGTTGATCGTCCTGCGCGGTCACGATCCGCCGCCGCGAGGCCCCCAGGTCGGCCAGCCGCTCGGTGAGCTGATCGGTCAGGCCCACGTTGCGCAGGACCTGGCCGACCTGCGCGGCCAGGTCGGAGATGAGCTTGTCCTCGGCGGGGGTCAGCGGCTCTCCCGGGCGCTTGGCCACCGACAGCGCGCCGAGCACCTCGCCCTGGTGCCGGACCAGGGCGAGGTGGCCGGCCCCGGAGGGCTGCGGCGCGTCGCCGCCGCTCAGCGCGACCGGGCCGGGCGGCGGGGCGTCCGGGGGCCAGGACGCGCCCGCCCACAGATGCGGACCGCGGCGCAGCCACACGTCGGCCCGGTCGCCCCCCGTCGCCTCGGCCAGGATCCGGGCCATGCGGGGCAGCACCTCGTCGGTCGCGTAGGTCCCGCCGACCTGCCCGGCGAACCCGCTCAGCGCCTCGTACGGCGTGGCCCGCTTCCCGTACACGACCCGGTTGGCCACGCGCTGCATCCGCTCCCTGAGCGGCTGGAACGCGACCGCTACCACCGCGGTGGCCAGGATGGACAGGCCCAGGCTGGGCCGCGGCCCGGCGTGCGGGGAACCGAGCCCGGCGACGATGATGACGTATGCCACGGCAATGAACGCGGCCAGCGAGCCGTAGACGATCGCCCCGCTGATCACCGCGGCCAGCAGGCTTCCGGCCAGCGGCCGGGTCCGGGGACGGGTCATCACGCCGCCGAGAGCACCCGGACCCGGAGCCGCCCGGTTACCACCGTGCCCGCCCCCGGCGACGACCGGACCTCCAGGGTGCCGTCGTGCGCGCTCAGCCGGTCCGCCATGCCCTGCAGGCCGGTGCCGAACGCCTTCGCGCCCGGGTCGAAGCCCGCCCCGTCGTCCGCGACCTCGAACCGCAGCTCGTCCCCGGATGCCTCCAGCCGGACGCGGGCGCTGGTGGCACCCGCGTACTTGGCCACGTTCTGCAGCGCCTCGAGGACGCAGAAGTAGACCGCGGCCTCCACGTCCTGCGGGTACCTCGCGATCCTGCCGGCGTCCACCGACGTGGGGACCGGTGACTTGGCCGCCTGGGCCGCCAGCGCGGCCGCCAGGCCCTCGCCGGCCAGCAGCGGCGGGTAGATGCCGCGGCCCAGGTCCCGCAGGTCCGCTACGGCGCCGGCGGCTTCCTCGCGCAGCTCGGCCAGCAGTTCCCGCTCGCCGTCCGGGTCGGTGCCGATCAGACTCTCGGCCAGGTTCAGCTTGATGGCCAGCGCCACGAGCTGCTGCTGCGCGCCGTCGTGGATGTTGCGCTCGATCCGGCGCCGTTCCTCGTCCTGGGCCGCGACCAGGCGCTGCCGGGAGGCCCTGATCTCCTCCAGCCGGGCCGCCAGCTGCTCCCAGAGGCCGACGTTCCTGAGCACCAGGCCGGCCTGGGTCGCGAGGTCGGCCAGGAGCTTGCCCTCGGCGGGGGTGAGGTGCTCGCCCGGGCGCTTGCCCACCGACAGCGCGCCGAGCACCTCGCCGGCGTACCGAACCGGCAGGACCCGGTCGGCACCCGGCACCGCGAGCTGGCCATCCGCGTCCGCGCTGGTCTCCGGGAACAACGGCGCACCGGGCGGCCAGGCCGCGTCGTCCCGGAACACCTCGCCGGCCCGCAGCCACACGTCCGCCCGCCGGGCCCCGGTGCCCTCGGCCAGGATCCGCGCCATGCGCGGCAGCAGGTCCTCGGTGGCGTAGGTTCCCGCCGTGCGCTCGGCGAACTCGGCGAGCACCTCGTACGGGGTGGCCCGCCGGCCGTAGACCAGCCGGTTAGCCAGATGCTGGACCCGCGCCCGCGCCGGCTGGAACGCCACCGCGACCACGGCCGTGGCCACGATCGACAGCCAGAAGCCGGCCCGCGCGCCGTGCTGGGCGATCAGGGCGCCCAGGCCCGCCACGATCGCCACGTACACCGCGGTGATGAACACGGCCAGCGACCCGTAGACCAGGGTCTTGTTGATCACGACATCGATGTCGTACAGGCGGTAGCGGAAGATGGCGACCCCGATGGCGACGGGGATCAGCGCGACCGACCCGGTGCTCAGGGCGTTCTGCAGGTTGTTGGACGCGTTGCCCGGACCCATGATCTTTTCCAGCACCAGCTCGGCCAGCAGGGCCACGACGATCAGCGCACCCGCGTAGATCAGCCACTTCAGCTGCTCGCGCTCGACCGTTCCGGCCCGCCGGTACCGGAAAGCGACAGAGACGATGGCGGCCAGGCCGGTGCCCACGATCAGCAGCGCGCCGCCGATGGCCAGGACGAGGAAGACATCCCCGGCCGGGGCGGGCACGCCGGTCGGGTTCGGCTCTGACGGACTGTTGGTGAAAATCCTGGGCGCGAACGCGTTACCCAGGACCCAGGCCGCCAGGCCAGCTCCGGCCGCCCAGGCCACCGGGCGCCAGCGGCGGGAGGGCAGGTGCCCGGTGGGGAAAAGCAGCAGGACGAACACCGCGAGGCCGAGGCCGAAGAGCCAGAGCCAGCCGAACCAGTTCAGCCAGGCTCGTGCGCCGGGAATATGCCAGAGCAACAACCCGAAGACCGCGGCGGTATCCACCAGGGCGCTGGCGGAAAGCAGCCAGCCAATCGGATTGCCGGTTCGCTTCCACACCAGCAGTGCTCCGACGGTGGCGCACCCCCCGATGAACAGGACCGCGGCCACACCGTCCGCGCCGTTCCCTCCCTGGTTACCGGGCAGCGGGTGCCCGGAGTTGTACGCCAGGGCGGTGGCCATCACGCCCAGCGGCAGAACCCAGATGCCGCACGCGCACCAGAACGCGGCCCGCGGGCTCACGGACTGCCCGCCCCCGCGGCGGGATCCTCGCTTCATGTTCCACCCCTTGGTCATGATTATTCGCGGGCACGCGCGACGGCAGAAGGGTGTGAGCCGGGGCCGCTCCTGAAGGTCAGTACGAGACCGGCGGGGAAGCCAGCACCACCCCGCGGCCCGGCCGGAAGTACCGCACCGCCCGGGGCCCGGCCGAGAAAGTGCCGCACCGCCCGCCGGCCGGCCGGGCTAGCTGCTGCAGTGCGGCGGCGGGGCCATCGACGGCATCCGCCAGGCGGCCGCGGTAGCAGCGATGACCTCGGCGGCGTCCCGCATCTGCTGCTGGCCGGCCACGCGCTCGTTGCTGAGGAAGCGGTGCGCCAGCCGGTCGACCGCGGGGTCGCCGAGCAGGCTGCCGTGCAGGGCGGGTACCACGATCACGTTGCCCGGCAGGTCGCACACGGGCAGGGTGACCGCGTCGGCGAGCGGGATCACCGCCAGCCAGCGGATCCGCTGCCCGTTGCGGGCGGCGGCCGCGGCGAAGGTGGCACCGTCGCTGCGGACCGAGTCGATCAGCCGCTGGGCTCCCGACTCGCCGAACGGTGTCAGCGCGCCGGCCATGCTGGCCAGCGCGTTCAGCGCCTCGCCGGACACCGGGTCGGCGTCGGCGGCCACGGCCCGGCTCGCCTGGTCGTCCTGGCCGGGGTCGACGATCGGGCTGAGCAGCACGACCGACCTGACCGGCAGGCCCGGGTGCCGGGCCAGCATCGCGTAGACGCCGAGCGTGCCCTCGCTCTCGGCGACGATGTCGACGGGCCGCCCGGTTTCCTGGTGCAACCGCGCGACCTGCTGGGCGATCATGTCACCGAGCACCGCGAGCGGCAGGTCCGTGGCGTCGAGCCCGTACGGGAGCGGCCTGCCCCGGGCGTCGAGCCCGGCGTAGGAGAACGGCCGCACCAGCGCCGACGGCCCGATCAGCGCCCGGCTAGCCGACGGATAGCAGCAGGATGACCCGAACCCGGGGATGACCAGCACCGCGCTGGTGAGCCCGGCGGGCGCGTGGCGGCCCGGGTTCCCCGCGACCGCGGCCAGGGCCGCCCCGGTCGGGATGGCCGCCGGGCCGCCGGGCAGCGGGGTGCTGCCGGCCAGGGCGAAAAGCAGCCGGGTCGTGCCGATGATGAGCGCGAGCGCGGTGGCGGCGGCCAGCGGCGACACGGGCGCGGGCCAGCGCGGGAGGTGCTGCCACACGAGCGCCCAGGCGCGGGCCCAGGGCAGGTGGCTCGCGGACCCTTCCCGGGTCACCGCGCCGGCCAGCCCGTACCACGCGCGCGCGTTGGCCAGGCCGGCCAGGCCGGCCACCGCCACCCCGGCGGCCGCGGGCAGGCTGCCGATCGCGGCGGCCGCGGCCGACAGCACGATGAAGCTGGCCAGCAGCCAGCCCACGGCCCGGGGCGACGGCAGCGTCCGCCACCAGGAGCCCAGCAGGCCGCCGTGCGACAGCGGGATCGCGATCAGCAGCATGGCCGCGAGCCCGGCCAGGTACGGCCAGGAGAACGGGAGCAGCGACACGCCGAACAGCAGCGTGACCACCGGCGACAACAGCACGCTGGCCGTCACGGTGAAGATGAGGCAAGAGCCGAATGCGGCCGCCCAGGCTGGCGCGGGCAGCCGGCGCGGCCAGGCGAGCCGGATCAGCGCCGTGCTCACCAGGCCCCGCGCCAGCACCAGCCCGGCGTAGGTCAGCGCGAAGCCGGCCCACGACCGGTTGTAGCCGAACAGCCAGCGCAGATCGTGGAAGACGGCCAGCGGCGGGATCGCGGTGACCTGCGGAGCCAGCGGCCGGGCCGCGGGCGCCAGGACAGTGAGCAGGCAAGCCTGCCCGACGGCGCCGCCGACGGCCAGTGCGATGAGCCCGCGATGCCGCAGGAATCCCTCCGCTGGCATGCCGCGCCCGGCGGGTACGGTCCGCTCCCGCTGCGCTTCCACTCCGTCCCGTGCAACCGATCTTCGGGACCCGGCATTCCGGGGGCCGCCGTCAGGCTCCGCCGGCCTCGGGGCCGGCCCCGGCGGCGGGCTCGGCGTGCGGGCGCCGGGTGTGCGCGATCACGTAGGCGATGTCCCCCGGGTAGTACCGGGCCGCGCCCAGCATGATCAGGCCGCCGAGCGCGTAGAACGGGCAGGCGACGACGATCGCCCAGCGCAGGCCGAGCGCCGTGTTCGGCGCGATCTGGTCGGAGATCACGCCGATCAGGTACGGCCCGGCCCAGGACGCGGTCCGCACCACCTGCCGCACCATGGCTCCCCGGCCCCGCAGTTCCGGGATCACCACGTCGGTGCACAGCGCCTCGGCCGGGGCGATGGGAACGGTCAGCAGGACGCCGCCGACAAACAACAGCGGCGCGCTGACCAGCAGGTTGGTGCTCGCGAAGGCGGGCACGAGCACGAGAGTGGCGCCGATCGCGCCGAACGCGGCCACGTACACGCGGGCGTTGACGTGACCGTGGCGCAGCAGCCGGTCGGCCAGCAGGCCCCCCGCCAGGATGCCCACCGCCGAGCCCGC
>Ga0335076_10001857_pt1 | contig 20682 bp, 22 predicted proteins | sample Lox_Sample_25_FD_206717 | JGI IMG/M metagenome (GOLD analysis project Ga0335076, IMG submission 206717) | Soil microbial communities from Loxahatchee National Wildlife Refuge, Florida, United States - Lox_Sample_2.5 | ecosystem: Environmental > Terrestrial > Soil > Wetlands | place: USA...
TCGCGACGGCGGCCGATCGGGCTGCTCGCGTTCAGATCGTCGACAACGGCTCGACCGTCGAGGTCAACGTGAACGCCGATACCAGCAATGCGAATTTCGAACTGCACGTCGCGACGCTCAACACGAACGACGCGATCACCGTCGGCCCCGATGTGATTGTCGGCGGCAGCACCTGATCGGCCGGCAGTTTACAGGTGTGCGGGCGCTGCAACAGTCGGCGCCCGACCATCCAAGCAGTGAGTGATGGTGCGTCAGGGTTTCGGGACTTGCTCCGCGAAGGCGCGTGCGATGTCGATTCTACGCATGAACGCGACATCATCCAGGCTTTGCGCGTAGTCGATAAATCGCGCTAGCGCATCCGAGCGAGCCGGATTGCCCGTGATTCTCGGGTGCAATCCGACCGACATCATGCGTCCCAGGTCGTCGCCGTCATTGCGCAACCGGTCCAGGCAGGCCTTGGCGGTCTCAAAGAAATGTTCCGGGCTGCCGTAGCCGGTCCCCAGGATGTAGCGCGCGTCGTTGACGACGAGGGAATACGGCACGACCAGATGCGTGCGGCCGCGGACCTTGGTCCAGTACGGCAGATCGTCGCTGTAGCAGTCGGAATCGTAGAGGAAACCACCCTCTTCGACGACGAGTTCACGGGTGTTGGTGCTCATTTCCCGGCAATACCAGCCGAGGGGTCGCGCGCCGGTTGTCTTCTCGATGGAGGCGATGGCGCGTTTGATCGCCTCGCGTTCCTCGTCCCGGTTCATTTCGTAGTGGTTGCTCCAGCGATAGCCATGGCCCGCCACCTCATCGCCGCGCCGCACCAGCTTAGCCGCCACCGCGGGATTGCGTTCGAGCGCCACCGCACAGCCGAAGAACGTGACCGGGATTCCGGCGGCATCAAAGATTCGGAACATCCGCCAGATCCCGGCACGCGACCCGTACTCGTACATCGACTCCACCGCGAGGTCTCTCTGGTCGTCGACGGCGAACGGCAGCTCATACATGCCATCGTTCATCCGGTCGCCCATCGCGAAGGTCTTCTCCGATCCCTCCTCGTGGTTGACGACGACCTGCACCGCCACCTTGGCGCCATTCTGCCAGCGCACGCGGGGCGGATGCTCGCCATAGCCGACCAGTTCGCGTGGCAGGCCCGGCACATCGTCGATGTCTGTGTTGCGGAAGAACTGCGGATTCATTTTCATGCGATGATCCCTTCTTAGAAACGGCCGAGTGTCAGTCCAACCCCGCGAGGCTACGCGCGCCGTCGACGACGAGCAGTTGACCGTTGACGTAGGACGCCTCCGCGCTCGCGAGGAACAAAAACACATACGCAATATCTTCCGGGCTGCCGGCCCGACCGGCAGGAATCTTTCTGGCCACGGCTTCGACTCCTGCGGGTCCCAGCGAGTTGACCGGATCGAGCGCCTGGGGCGTGCGAATGACTCCGGGCGCGACGGCGTTGGCGGTGATCCCGTTCGCCCCGAACTCGACGGCCAGGGACCGGACGAGCCCAACGAGCCCGGCCTTCGACGCCGTGTAGTGCGAATGCAGCGGCCAAGTCGAGACCGTGCCGGCGACGGACGAGGTGGCGATGAGACGCCCATAGCCGGCGCGCTGCATATGCGGAAGGGCTGCCCGAAAGCATCGCCAAACGCCGTTCAGGTTCACGTCGAGGACGTTGTTCCAAGCAGCGTCGTCAAGCTCCGGCAATGGCACCTTGCGCGCGATGCCGGCATTGGCGACGACGATGTGCATGCCGCCGAGTTCACGGACCGCGCGCGCGACCAGGGCCTCGACATCGGCGGTCTTGGTGACGTCCACTTCTGCAACGACGACGCGGCGGCCAGCCCTTTCCGCGGCTCTGCGCACCGGCTCGATATCGTGCCCGTCCGGCGGATACCAGGCGAGCGCCAGATCGGCTCCCGCCTCGGCATAGATCCGTGCCGTGGCCGCACCGATGCCGGAGGCGGCTCCGGTGATGAGCGCTACGCGACCTGCGAGGCTGAACACGATGTCCTTCCGGTGCCGTTCACAGCATCACATCTCCGCCGTTCGGGCCAAGCGTCTGTCCCACGTAGTAGGAGCCTTCCGCCGATGCAAGCAGCACGGCCGTCGGCGTCACCTCGTCGACCGTCCCGAAACGCCCGATCGGCAGCTCCGCAAGCTTGCCGCTGCGCCACTCCTCGGTCTCGCTGGCCAGGAGGGGTGTCTCGATCGGGCCCGGCGCGATGGCATTCACGAGCACGCCGCGCAGCGACACCTCGCGAGCGAGCGACTTCGTCAACCCGATGACGCCCGCCTTGCTCGCGGAATAGTGGCCGACGGACTTCCCGCCGATCTGACCGAGCTGCGACGCGATGTTGATGATGCGCCCGTCGCGCCGCTCCAGCATCTGTCCGATGAGCGCCCGGGTGCAGAGAAAGACACCGCGCAGGTTGACGTTCATGACGCGGTCCCAATCCTCGATAGAGAGGTTCTCGATGAGGGACTCGGTGAAGATGCCCGCGTTGTTGACGAGAATGTCGACCCGACCGAAACGGCCGAGCGCTGCCTCCGCCATGGACCGCACGCTCCGTTCGTCGCTCACGTCCGTCTGCCAGAACAGGGCCTCGCGGCCATGGCCCATGACGCCGGCGATGACCTCGGCGGCCCGCTCCTGCGCCACCCGGTCGGCGATAACGAGGTCGGCGCCTTCACGGGCGAACGCGATGGCGATCCCCTTGCCGATCCCCGAAGCCGCGCCGGTCACGAGCGCGATGCGATCCTTGAGGCGGTTCATCTCTGCGCCCGTGCCTGGGCCTGCTGCGGCGCTTGCCATAGGCGCTTGATCTCGTCACCGGCGGCCATGTCGAACCGGTGCCGCATCAGCAGCATCGAGGCGTCATGCTGGGCGCGGTCGTCGCTGGCGACGCAATCTTCGGCGATCACGACGTAGAAGTCGTTGAACATCGCGTCGCGCGCCGTCGATTCGACGCAGCCTTCGGTCGTGCATCCGCCGATCACGACCGTCTTGATGCCGTTGCTGCGCAGGAGCATGTCGAGATTGGTTCCCCAGAACCCGCTAGAACGGTACTTGCGCACGACGAGCTCGTTCTCGAGCGGCGTGAATTCCTGGGCGAACTCGTGTCCCGGCGTCCCCGGAATCGTATAGCGCAAGGGCGGCTGGTTGCGGCGCGCATCCTTGTGCATCCTGAGATTGAAGCGGATCTGAGCCGGAGAATCGCTCATCCGGTCGGGAAGGGCGGTATTCTGCAGGTGGATGACCATCGTTCCGGCGCGGCGGGCGGCAGCCAGCAATGATGCCAATCGCGGCCGCGATTCAGTGTACATGGACAGATTGATCCCGAGCGAGGCGAATAATCCGTCCGGCTCGATGAAATCACGCTGCATGTCGATCATGATCAGCGCGGTGTGGGCGGGATCGACGAGCTCCGCAAGCTCGGTCAGGACGATCTTGCCTTCGATGTCGATCATGGTCGGTCCTCCAGCAAGAGGCGGAATCGCGGGGAGGCCGGTCGCGCCCGGCCTCCCCGCCAAGGTCAGGGCTTGGCGATCCAGGTCGGCGTCACTTCTGCCGCCAGGAACAGCTTGTCGTCTTTGACTCCGATGATCGAGACAGTCTTGTCGGGGACCCGGTTCCCCTCTGAATAGGAGATCGACCCGGTGATGCCTTTGAAGCCCTGGGTGGATGCCAGGGCGTCGCGGATCTTGGCGGAATCGGTCGACCCGGCGCGGGCGATCGCATCGGCGACCAAACCGACCGTGTCATAGCCGAGGGCCGCGAAGGCGTTTTCCGGCGGCGTATTGTAGGCCGCCTTGTAGGCCTGATAGAACTTGACGATGCCGGGCGTGCTGTCTTCGGCCATGAAGGCGTGGGTCGAAAAGTAGACGTTGTTGGCCGCCTTGCCGCCGACGCTGAGCAGCAGGGGCGTGTCGTAGCCATCGCCGCCGACGATCGGCTGCATCAGGCCGGCCTGGCGCATCTGCTTGACGACGACGCCGATATCGTCCGGCTGCGCCGCCACATAGAGCACGTCGGGTTTGGTCGGAAATGCCTTCAGCTTGGTGATCTGTGCTGTGAAGGAGGTGTCGCCGTGCTTGTAGTCATCCGCCAGCACGATCTTGCCGCCGGCATGCTCATAGGCCTCCTTGAAATACTTGGCCAGCAGCGTGGTGTATTCGGTCGTGTTGTCCCGCAGGAGATAGACATTCTTGCCGCTCAGCTTGTTGAGAACGAACTCCGCGCCGGCGGCGGCCTGCACATTGTCGCCGAAGCACGCCAGGAACATCTGGGTACCGACCTGCTCGGGGAGCTTTGGCGATGTCGCGCCGGGCGTCACGAACGGCACGCCACCGGTCTGGAAAATCGGCCCGAGCGCCAGGACCGCATCGGAATCGTTTAATCCCAGGGCGACCGGCACCTTGTCTTGATTGATAAGCTGGCTTGCCGTCGAGGCGATGACCGTCGGATCGGTCTTGGTGTCGTAGATGACGAGCTCGATTTTCTTGCCCAACACCCCGCCGGCGTCGTTGATCTCCTTCGCCTTCAGCTTGGCGCCGTTGAGCGAGGGTGAATCTATCGAGGACTGCGCGCCGGTCACGCTGAAGGTCGCCCCGATCTTTATGGTGTCATCAGCCGACGCTAGTCGCGATGAGAACGAGCTGCAGGCGATCGCGAGACCGGCCATCACGGCCACTCCCGCTACGTTTTTTCTGGTGGTTTTCATGTTTTCGTTTCCTTTCCTCCTCTGTGAATCAAAGCGGCAATCCGCCCGAGCGACAATTCAAGATCGCCCATGACGCCGCTCGGACGGAAGATCATGATCAGGATGAAGATCACGCCGAGAACGATCTGGCTACTGCCATAGAGGGGTGGAACGGAGACGATGCCAATATCAAATCCACGTTCCAGGTTGCGCAGGAGCTCGCTGAGCAGCGAGACGACAACCACGCCCACCACGGCGCCGGTCAGGCTGCGCATGCCCCCGATCACCAGCATGCTGATCAGCGAGAAGGTATAGGCGAAATAGAAGCTGGCGGGCGAGAACGAGCCGATGTAGTGGCCGTAGAGAGAACCGCCCACACCGGCAAAGAATGAGCCGATCACGAAGGCCGAGAGCCGGGTAGGTAGTACCGCGATGCCGACCGCCTGCGCCGCGATGGTATCCTCGCGCACGGCCCGCCAGGCGCGGCCTTTCGGCGAATAGATGATCCGCGCGAGCACGACGAGACCTAGCAGCAGCCAGCCCATCGCCCAGGGCAGCGTGGTCTGCAAGGGTACGCCGGTGAAGGTGCGGGCGCCGCGCGTATAGGTGTCGGAATTCACCAGGACGACATTGACGATGATGAGAAAGCCGAGCGTCGCCACGGATACGAAGTGTCCCGACAGCCGCATGAGCGGCGCCCCGACCAGAAAGGCCAGCACCACGCAAACCACCCCAGCGACAAGGGTGGAGGGGAGGAACTCGAGATGGATCGCCGCGATCCAGGCTGGCAGATCGGGCAGATAGTTCGCCTTGTTCGCATCGGTGAGCGAGAGCACGCCGGAGACATAGGCTCCGACGGCGACGAAGCCGACATGGCCCAGCGAGAAGACGCCGGTGAAGCCGTTGGCGAGGCCCAAAGAGATGACCAGCAGGGCGTTGATGCACATGACAGTCAGGACGCGCACGAAGTAATCGTTCATCAACGCGGGGGCCCAGATGCTGAACAGAGCCGGCAGCGCGAGGCCGGCGGCGACGATCAGGAAGCTCTGCTTCCGGCTCACAGCTTCACCTCCTGGACCCGCTTCAGCACGCCATTGGGCCGGAACAGCAGAAACGCGATGAGCAGCGTGAAGACGATGGCGTCCCGGTAGGGAGAGACCTCCGAGGGAAGGAAAGCGACGATGAAGACCTCCAGCGCCCCGAGCAGATATCCCCCGAGCAGCGCGCCCGCGATGCTGCCGAAACCGCCGATGATGGCGCCGACGAAGGCCTTGAGCAGCGGCGTGAATCCCATGGTCGGCTCGACCACGCCTGCCTGAGCGGCCCAGAGGATGCCGGCGAGGCCGGCGAAGGCCGAGGCGATGGCGAAGGCGGCAACGATCAACCGGTTGACGTCGAGGCCAACGAGGTGGGCGGCGCCCATGTCCTCCGCCGCCGCGCGCATGCCCAGCCCCAGATCCGTGCGCGTGACGAACCAGCCGAGTGTGCCGAGGGCAACGGCGGTCAGTCCCACGGTCAGCAGATTGATCTGGGTGAAGGTGATCTGGCCGTCGAAGAGCTGAAAGGCGCTGTTCATCCAATCAGGAAGCGGAAAGTTTCGACCGGAGCTGGTGAAGATCAGAATGCCGAGATTCTCCAGGATGTAGGTGACGGCGAGGCTCGTGAGCAACAGCGTCACCTCCGGCGCGCCGCGCACCGGACGATAGGCCACGCGCTCGACGATGACGCCCGCGAGACCACCGAGAGCGATCCCGACGATGACCGCCCAGCCGAAATCGAGGCCGAGGGTCTGGAGCACCAGAGTCGTATAGCCGCCCACCATCATCATGTCGCCATGGGCGAAGTTGGTCATGCGCAGAATGCCGAAGATCATGGAAAGGCCGATGGCAACCAGTGCATAGAGGCTGCCAAGGCTGATGGCGTTGATGATCTGCTGGGTGATGTAGAGTTCCAGGCTCATGGTCGCGCGCCCAGATAGGCGGCCGCCACCGCCTCGTAGTCGGCCTTCAGGTCGGCGGCCGATCCGGCCAGGCTGACCTCGCCGGTGCGCAGCACGTAGGCGCGGTCGGCGAGATCGAGGGCGAGATTTATGTTCTGCTCGACGAGCAGCATCGTCACGCCGTCCGCCTTGAGCTCGGCCAGCGTGCGGAAGATCTGGCGAACCAGCAACGGCGCCAGGCCGAGCGAAGGTTCGTCGAGAAGGAGGACGCGCGGTCGGGCCATGAGGGCACGACCCAAGGCCAGCATCTGCTGTTCGCCGCCCGAGAGGGTACCGGCGGGCTGCGTCATGCGCTCGCCCAGGACCGGGAACATGGCGTAGATGCGATCGCGGTCCGCTGCGACGCCGGCGCGATCCGCCCGTGCTGCCGCGCCGAGGCGAAGGTTCTCCGCCACGGTCAACGTGCCGAAGACGCGACGGCCCTCCGGGCAATGCGCCACGCCCAATCGCACGATCCTGGCTGGCGGCAAACGATGGATCGCATGGCCGTCAAGGAGGATGCGCCCCGCCCGCGGACGGGTGAGGCCCGAGACGGTGCGCAGCAGGGTGCTCTTGCCCGCCCCGTTGGCGCCCAGCAGTGCCACCACCTCGCCGGCGGCTACGCTCAGATAGACGCCGCGGACCGCCGCGACCGCCCCGTAGTTGACGCGCAGATCGGAAACCTCGAGCAACGGCTCCGCGGGCAGTTTGCCGACCACCGCTCCTGGCGCGTCGGGTGCTCGTTCAGGCATGACCAAGATAGACCTCCCGGACGCGGGGATTGGCCTGCACCTCCTTGGGATTGCCCTCGAAGATGAGTTCGCCGTGAGCAAGCACCTGGATGCGATCGCAGAGATTCATGATGAGGTCCATGTCATGCTCGACGACGATTACCGCCAGACCGTAGCGCCGGCGGATATTGTCAATGAGCCTCAGTAGACCCTGGGTCTCGGCCGCATTCATTCCGGCGGCCGGCTCATCCAGCATCAACAGGCGCGGACGGGTCGCCAGCGCGCGCGCCAGCTCCAGCCGGCGCTGATCGCCGTAAGGCAAGTCGGCGGCGCGATCATCGGCCCTGGCCTGAAGGGCGATCAGGTCCAACAGTTCGTCGGTCAGCTGATCGACGAACCTGTTGACGTGCGAGAGCCGCGGCAAGCCCAGAACGGCATCGACGAAGCCGAGGCGATGGCGCAATTGGGCCGCCGCGCGCAGATTCTCGCGGACGCTAAGCTGTGGGAAAAGCCGCGTCCCCTGGAATGTCCGGGCCACGCCCAGCCGCACGATCTGGGGAGCGGTCATATGCTGAATCTCTCGCCCCTCGAAGCTCACGGTGCCGACGTTCGGCTTCAGGAATCCGGTGACGAGATTGAAGAACGTGCTCTTGCCGGAGCCGTTTGGGCCGATCACGCCCAAGATCTCGCCGCTGTTCACCTGGGCACTGTGATTCTTGAGCGCGGTCAACCGGCGGAAGGACTTGGTGAGGCCGCGAGTTGCCAGGATGGGCACCGCTTCCGCCGCAACAGCCGCAGGCTCCATGCCGTCCTGTCTCCCGAATGCCATCCCGGCGCAAGAAAGGACGCCGTTGCTGCCAACCTGTTTGCGACCCAGTTCCACGGCCTGGCTCGATGGCGCAAAGCACTCGCGGCCTGCTCACCAGAGGCTTCGGCTGGAAGTCGTCTGTGGATTTGTATTCAGCATTTCATACTGTAATTTCCGAGTCAATTTTGTAATGGTAATTCGCGAGCAGGAAGCAAAGCCCACGCGGAGGATGACGTGTGCACAAACGCCGTGCTCACCGGGCGCGTGTCGTGAGCACGAGGGTCGCCGGCGATGTCATGCAGAATGCCAGGATGAAGCGGAAGCCCGAACTCTCGATCGCAGAGACCATCCGCCAGGGACTTGGCGGGCTGACGTCGACCGAGCGGAAACCGGCGCTGGCGCTGCTCGCGAACTATCCCGTGCCGGGTCTCGAACCGGTGGCGCAGTTTGCCAAGCGCGCCGGTGTGAGCGGCCCGACCATCCTGCGGTTGGTGGCCAAGCTCGGATTTGCCAGCTATCCCCGCTTCCAGCAGGCGCTGCGAGACGAGCTGGAGCAACGCGGGCGGGCGCCCCTGGCCAAGATCGGTGCGCGCCCCCTGGCACAGTGGTCGGACGGCGATTTCGTCAACAACTACGGGCGCGCCATTGTCGCCAATATCGAAACCTCGCTCAGCGAGATACCTCGCTCGGAGTTCAGCGGCGCGCTCGACCTGTTGGCCGACCGCGGCCGTCGCATCTCGCTGGTCGGCGGACGGTTCAGCGCCAGCGTCGCACTCCAGTTCTACCTCCATCTGCGGGAGCTGCGTCCGCGGGTTCAACTCATCAGCGGACAGACAGCAACATGGGTGGAGCACCTGTTGGATTTTGGGAGTCGAGACGTTCTGATCGTGTTCGACATCCGCCGCTATCAGGATGATGTGGTCAGCTTCGCCAATGAGGCAGCGGCTCAGGGCGCGGATATCGTACTGTTCACTGACCAGTGGCTCTCGCCGATTGCGGCGGTGGCCCGCCACGTGTTCGCCCTGCGAACCGCCACCCCTGCAAGCTGGGAGTCATTCGGCGCCTTGTCCGCGCTGACCGAGATCATGGTAGCCCGCTTGCAGGCAATGAGCTGGAACGAGGCAAGGCGGCGCATGGAATGCCTCGAAAAGATCCGCAATCGCCTCAAATCGCCGCCTACGACGGCGTCACCGCCGTCAGGTCGAGGGCGCGCATGCGCGTCGCGGCATCCATCGCGGCAGGCAGCTCGGGCGACTGGAAGCATGCGACGTTGACCGCCGCCAGATCGAGCACGCCGCTCGCGACCATTGCGGTCAGGTGCGCCGTCGCACCTTTCGGACACATGAAGTTGCCGCAGACATCCCAGTCGTTGGTAAGCATCTCGCCGACGGCGAGGGGAAGCGGTTTGCTGATGCTGCCCATGTGAAGGGGCATCGACCTGCCGGCGCTTAACGGATTGACGCGGATCGTGACGGCGCTGATCCTGGTCGGCATCATGCTGGTCAAGCCGGAAGGGATCGCCGGTGCCAAGGAATTCTCGTGGCGGACCGTGCTCGACCTGCCGCGGGTGAGGAAGGGGAACGGTTCATGCGCGGCAGCGCCGGCGCCGACGTGTGAGAGAGGGAACCGACATCGAGAAGGTGAGTCCAATGCTAAGACGAACGTTCCTGGTCGCCGGCACGGCCGCCATCGGCGTAATGCTGCTGCCGGCCGTCGCCGGCGCGGCCGACACGATCAAAATGGGTGCGATCTACAGCCTGACCGGATCCTACGCGACGATCGAGGACCCGGCCTACAAGGGTGCCAAGCTTGCCGTGAAGCAGGTCAATGCCGCCGGCGGCGTCAAGGGCCAGCAGATCGAGCTCATCCAATATGACGGCAACAGCACGCTGGCCGACATCGCCAACGCGGCGCGGCGCCTCGTGCACGAGGACAAGGTCACCTCGATCGTCGGCGTCACCGATTCCGGCTTCTACCTGGCGAGTGCCCAGATCGCGCAGGACGCGGGCATCCCCTATATCGACACCGGCGGCACCGTGCCGAACCTGCCGGGCCAGATCGGCGAATATGCGCACATGATGCCGTTCGGCGACGACTACCAGGCCTATGTGGCGGCCGAGTTCGCCATGAAGGACCTGGGCGCCAAGACCGCCTTCGTGCTGCGCGACGGCGATTCCGACTACACCCGCGCCATCGCCAAGTTCTTCACGGAACGCTTCCAGAAGCGGGGCGGCAAGGTCGTCGAGGAGAGTAGCTACCACACCGGCGATACCGACTACTCCAGCCACATCGCCAAGATCCGCGGCACCAGCCCGCCGCCGGACGTGATCTATGCGGCCATGAACCCGGGCGACGACGCCACCTTCGTGCGGCAGGCGCGCGAGGCCGGCGTGAAGACGCCGATCATCGGCGGCGATGCCTTCGACAACCCCGACTTGGTGAAGAACGGCGGCGCCAACAACACCGTCGACCTCTATTTCACCACGCACATGGCGTTCAAGACCGACAACCCGCTGGTCGCCAAGTTCATCGACGCCTACAAGGCCGAATACGGCATTCCCCCGGAGAATGCCTTTGCCGGCCTCGGCTACGACTCGGTCAACCTTATGATCGCCGCCATGAACAAGGCGCCGGACCTGTCGTCGAAGTCGATCAACGACGCGATCTTCACGATCACCCAGTTCACCGGCGTCACCGGCAACGCCGATTTCTCCAACAAGACGCGGGCACCCGACAAGGAAGTGACGATCATGTCTGTCAAGGACGGCATCTTCGTCCCGATCGGCAACCGCAAGCCGTCGCCGGAGTGAGCATGTGAGCCGATGCCTCGCCCGTCTCCAACCCGCAATCTGGAGATGGGCGAGGCGATCGTCGACCGACTCATCCGCCTCGCCCATTGACGACGGCCCGATGCATGAATGGAGTAGCCTGATTGATTTTCTCTTTACTCGGGAGTCGCTCCCATGCCCCCGCTCGGAAATTACTACGCGGAACCGTATGTCGATAATCTCAATGCCATGAAACGGCTGCGTGCGCTTTGCCAGCCTCCCGAAATCGAGACCTACTCGGGGTTGCCGCTTCCGAAACTGCCGTTCGAGAAGTTGGACGCGGTCAGCACCGGTGCGCTCCAAGACCTCATTCGCAATATCGCCAAGGGGGTGATGCCGAATGAGAACAAGGATGCCGAATGAGAACAAGGGGATTCATCGCAACGAATGGGGCTATCTGCCGGGTAATCGTTACAAAGAGTTCGACAAATCAACCCTCACGACGAAGCTCTATGGAGAAGACATCACGGTCCCCAACGCACAGTGTCAGTTTCTGGAGTTCTACTTCGCTGACGGGAGCGATCTGAAAGTCGGCAAGAACAAGGACCGGCGCATCGTCTATGACAAGCAACACAAGAACATCTATTTGACGATGGTGCACTATGACCGATGGGTGGACGGCACCCGCAACGACGATGGGTCCCCCAAGGGCAACTTTCAGACGTACAACCCCTTCGTCAAGATCATTGACATCGCGTGAGCGCCGCCCGTTCCTTTCGGCTATGGGCGCACCACGAATGATGCGACCCAATCTGCAGATGTCTTGGCGGGTGGATCACGATGCAGGAACTTAGCCAGATTCTCGATCGCCTCGTCGACCTCGCGGCCACGCCGCTCGAGCAGGCGACGACCATGCCGCCCGACGTCTACCGCAGCGCGGCGCTCTACGGCCTCGAGCAGGAGCGGATCTTCGCGCGGGCCTGGCTGTGCCCGGGCCTCGCGGCCGACATCCCGAATGCCGGCGACTACATCACCTATTCGATCGGCGACCAGCCGGTTTTCACGGTGCGCGGCGAGGACGGGCAGATCCGCAGCTTCGCCAATGTCTGCCTGCACCGGATGATGCGGCTGCTCGATGGCCGCGGCAACCGTCGGCGCATCGTCTGCCCCTATCACGCCTGGACCTACGAGACCAGCGGGCGCTTGATGGGCGCGCCCCATATGAAGCGCACACCGGGCTTCGAGCCGCGCCGGATGTGCCTGCCGGAAATCCGCACGGAGGTGTGGGACGGCTGGATCTACGTCACCCTCGATCCGGACGCCGCGAGCGTGGCGGCCCAGCTGGCGCCGTTGCTCGACGTCGTCGGCCGCTACGGCACGCCGGGCTATGTGCCGATCGTCACCGAGGACTACAGCTGGAACACCAACTGGAAGCTGCTGACCGAGAATTTCATGGAGGGCTACCACCTGCCGGTCGCGCACAAGCGCACGGTCGGCGCCTGGTTCCCCGCCGACGAAACGGAATTCCCCGCCGACCGCTTCGATGCCTTCACCTACCAGACCTTCATCAAGGATCAGACCGCCAAGTACGGCCTGGCGCATCGGGACAACACGCGTCTCGACGGCCGCTGGCGCCACACCTCGGTGATGCCGACGGTCTTTCCGACCCACATGTACGTGCTGGCGCCCGACCATCTCTGGTACCTGTCGCTGCGGCCGAAGTCGATCGGCGAGGTCCAGATCCGCTTCGGCGCCGCGCTGGCGCCGGAGGTGCTCGCCTCGCTCGAAGACCCGGAGGCGGCCAAGCGCGAGCTCGTGACCTTCTTCGACCAGGTGAACGAGGAGGACCGCATGGTCGTCGAAGGCATCTACCAGGGCGCCAAGGCGCCGCTCTCGCGCCCCGGCCGCATGAGCTGGCTCGAGCGCGAGATCCACGATTTCATCGGCTACCTGGCGCGCCGCCTCGCGGGATGGAGCGGCGCGACGACGCAGGCGCGCGACGTCGCGGAATAGGGGCGACCTTCAGGTCGCCCCTGCGTCAGGCTACACGCTGTAGTACCGCTTGTACTCGATCGGGTGCGGCGTGTGCTCGAAGTCGTAGATCTCCTCCCACTTCAGCTCGATGTAGCTGTTGATGAGGTCGTCGGAGAACACGTCGCCCTTCTTGAGGAAGGCGAGATCGGCCTCGAGATAGCCGATCGCCTCGCGCAGGCTCCCGCACACGGTCGGCACGTCCTTCAGCTCCTCCGGCGGCAGGTCGTAGAGGTTCTTGTCCATGGGATCGCCGGGATGGATCTTGTTCTCGATACCGTCGATGCCGGCCATCAGCATGGCGGCATAGGCCAGATACGGATTGGCCGACGGATCGGGGAAGCGCACCTCGACGCGCTTGCCCTTCGGGCTCGCCACATAAGGGATGCGGCAGGAGGCCGAGCGGTTGCGCGAGGAATAGGCGAGCAGCACCGGCGCCTCGAAGCCCGGGATCAGCCGCTTGTAGCTGTTGGTCGTCGGGTTGGTGAAGGCGTTGAGCGCCTTGGCGTGCTTGATGATGCCGCCGATGTAGTAGAGGGCCGTGTCCGAGAGGTCGGCATAGCCGGAGCCCGCGAACAGCGGCTTGCCGCCCTTCCATATCGACTGGTGGCAGTGCATGCCCGAGCCGTTGTCGCCCTTCACCGGCTTCGGCATGAAGGTCGCCGTCTTGCCGTAGGAATGCGCGACGTTGTGCACGACGTACTTGTAGATCTGCATGTTGTCGGCGCAGCGCACCAGCGTAGAGAACTTCAGGCCCAGCTCGTGCTGGCTCGGCGCCACCTCGTGGTGGTGCTTCTCCATCTCCAGGCCCATGTTGGCCATGGTCGTCGTCATCTCCGCGCGCAGGTCGGCGGCGCCGTCGACCGGCGGCACCGGGAAGTAGCCGCCCTTGATCGGCGGACGGTGGCCGTGGTTGCCCTGTTCCATCGTCTTGCCGGTGACGTACGGCCCCTCGTCGGAATCGAACTCGTAGAAGCAGCGGTTCATCGACACTTCGTAGCGCACGTCGTCGAAGACGAAGAACTCGGCCTCCGGGCCGAAATAGGCGGTGTCGCCGATGCCGGTCTGCTTCAGGTAGGCCTCGGCCGCCTTGGCGATGGAGCGCGGGTCGCGCGCATAGGGCTGGCCGGTGAGCGGCTCATAGACGTCGCAGAAGACGACGAGCTGCGTCTGCGCCGCGAAGGGATCGAGCACGGCCGTCTTGCAGTCGGGCATCAGCGTCATGTCGGATTCGTTGATCGCCTTCCAGCCGGCGATCGACGAGCCGTCGAACATGACGCCTTCGGTGAGCAGGTCCTCGTCGACCGTCGCCACCGTGTGCGCGAGATGCTGCCACTTGCCGCGCGGATCGGTGAAGCGGAAGTCGACGTACTTGACGTCCTGCTCCTTGATCATCGCGAGGACTTTCTTGACTTCTTTTTCGTCGGCCATGCTGTCGGTTCCTTCTGATTGGATTTTTGAGTTGCTCGGGCGGCCGGCCTAGAGCGCGTCGGGTCCGCGCTCGCCGGTGCGGATGCGGATCGCCTCCTCGATGGTCGAGACGAAGATCTTGCCGTCGCCGATGCGCCCGGTGCGCGCCGCCTGCTGGATCGCCTCGACCGCGCGCTCGACCTGATTGTCCTCGAGCACGATCTCGATCTTCACCTTGGGCAGGAAGTCGACGACGTACTCGGCGCCGCGGTAGAGCTCGGTGTGGCCCTTCTGCCGGCCGAAGCCCTTGGCCTCGGTCACCGTGATGCCCTTGATCCCGACCTCGTGCAGCGCCTCCTTCACTTCGTCGAGCTTGAAGGGCTTGATGATCGCTTCGATTTTTTTCATGACCCGTTCCATGCAAGCTGCGAGCGCCGCGCGACCCGCGAGCCTTGTCGCGGAGCGCGCCGACGATCGACAGGGGTGAGTGAGCAAGTCGCATGCCAATCCGGCGGCAGTGGCCTAGCCCTGCGATCCCGTCAATGCAAATGCCGGCCGACTTATCGAAATGCCTCGTGTCTCTGCCTAATCTTTGGGCAAGCTGCCAGTTGTTTGCGCATCTGCAGGAGACTGATTGATCAGAAGGGCTATAGCTCCAGGCGGACGCCGATCGTCACCGTTTGGATCTGGTCGAACTGGTTGGCGATCTGGGCCTGGTAGTTGACGTAGGGCGAGACGCCGTTCGGGAGCACGAACACCACCCCGGCGCCGATCTCCGCATAGTTCCGGTCCGGCGGATTGGTCAGATAGTCGACCGCCCCGGCCGGCGTCGGATCGAGCACCGACTGGGCGTGGATCGCCTGCTGGCCGTTCAGAAACTCGTGGACGTACTCGGCGGTAACCTGCGGGACGATGACGCCGAAGCTGGTGCTGATGGCGTAGGTGGCCTGACCGCCGATCCGCGTCGTCAGCGAATCCTCGACCTCGTCCTCGTAGCGGAGCGCGAGGACACCGCCCTTCTCGGAGAACGCGTTGAACTCCGTGCGCTTGTAGTAGAAGCCGGCGCGCGGCCCGATGGTGAGCGCGTCGAAGGTGAAGTCGTAGCCGCCGGCCAGGCTGCTGGTGAATTCGAATCCGTCGGTGTCGCCCTTGGAGGGCGTGATGTCCGGGCCGCCGGGGACGAGCCGGGTGAACTGCCGATTGAGTTCATAGCTCTTGGCGGCGACGCCGACGACGGCGTCGATGAAGCTCTGGTCGCTCGGGAAGTAGGAGCCGTAGAACAGCGCGCCGACCGAATCGAGGCTGAAGTCGCCGCCGTCGTGGTCGAAGTTGCCCCAGGTATGTCCGTAGTCCACGGCGCCGCCGATGACCGCCGTCGTTCCGATGCGGCCGTCGAGGCCCATGGTGAGGCCGCCCTTGTTCGAATCGTACCCGGTCTCGAAGTCGGTGTTGTCGTGATCCTTGTTTTCGTAGTTCGAGGAGACATAGACGCTCAGGCCCTCGTAGGAGGTGCTGTCCTCGCTGGCGCCGCCGGTGTGGCCGCCGCACTCGGCCCCGGCGTTGCCGTCCGGGCCGCACTGCAGTTCGTGCATCCGCTGCTCGATGATGTTTTGCGCTAGGTTGTCGTTCTGGACCCCGGCCTGGCCCCCGCTCCCGGGACCGGCGCCGTTGCAGTCCGCGCTTCCTGACGCCGTCGTGCAGATGTGGTTGAAGAGGGCCTGCATCTCCCCCTGAAACGTGCCCGGGGGTGCGGCCTGCGCGCCCTGCGCAAGGGCGAACGACAGCGCGGCCGCCGCGCCGGCCGCACTCAGTTCCGTGACGCGGCGGATGAACACGTCGGCCGGCAACAGCGCACGCGACGTCACGGTCGCGGTTGGGCAGTGATGATGCTCGATGGTTCGTGCCATGGCTGCTGCGCCTCCCCCTGGCGGCTCGATGGACAGGGCGCAAAATCCCCCGCGCCCCCCGAGCCGTGGAGTAGATCACTCGCAGCGCACGGGCGCAATGCAGCAGCGGATGCAGAAATCATCGGGCGGTCCGGACCGGCTTTTCCGGACCGCCCGGGTCGTGGCCGGCGCGGGCGTTCAGAAGTCGAAGGCGTTGCTGAGGTCGTTGGCCGCCGCGTCGCGCGCGCCGAGCGGCTGCAGGTCGTAGCGCTCCTCGATCAGCTTCAGGATCGACGTCGTGTCGTACTGCGTATGGTCGACGAAGCCCTTCTTGGCGAGCGGCGAGATGATGAGCGCCGGCACCCGCGTCCCCGGCCCCCAGCCGTCGATCTTGGGCGGCGCCACATGGTCCCAGGAGCCGCCGTTCTCGTCGTAGGTGATGATGACGGCCGTGCTCGCCCAGAGCGGGCTCTTCTCGAGCTGCTGCAGGACCGTCGCCACCTTGTGGTCGCCGCTGGAGACGTTGGCATAGCCCGGATGCTCGTTCTCGGCGCCGATCGGCTTCCAGAACGTCACCGCCGGCAGGCTCCCGTCCCCGATGGCGGCCAGCATGTCCGCCTCGTCCTTCAGGTGCTGCTTCTTCGCGTCGGTGCCGTCGCCGAACTGCTTGAAGTAGGCGAAGGGCTGGTGGTGGAACTGGAACAGCGGGTCCGGCTTGCCGGCCAGCGCATCGTTCCACCCGCCGGAATACCAGGCCCAGCTGACGCCCTTTTCGCTGAGGCGGTCGCCGATGGTGGCGCCGTCCTGCGGCGGCAGCAGCTTGGCGGCATCCGTGATCTTCGCCGAATGCGGCTGGTAACTGGTCTGGATCGTGTTGACGGCGTAGCCGTCGGGCGTGATGGCGCCGTCCTTCACCAGCATGCCGCCGCCGTCGAGCTGCGCCACCATGTCGGCGGGGGCGTTGGGATACTTCGGCGCGCAGACGCAGACGAGATAGATGTGGTTGAGGAAGGAGCCGCCGAACGCCCCGTGGAAGAAGTTGTCGGCCAGCGTGTATTTCTGCGCATAGCCCCACAACTCCGTCTTGCTGGAGTCGTAGTAGCCCATGACGAGCCCGCCGGCGTCGGAGAACGCGGCGTACTTGTCCATCTTGCCGCCGTCGATCTGCTGCTGCTCCTGGTAGAAGCGGTGGACCAGATCGCCGGTCTTCTCGTCGAGCGACACGTACTTGCCGATGTCGAAGGGCTTGTTCGGCATGTCCATGGGGAAGCGCTCGTCGGCGGCGGGCGGCTTCTTGTTCGTGTCCATCACCGCCGGCAGGGACTGGTAGGGCTTGCCGTCCTTGTCGACCTGGAGCGAGGTGGCGTCCGCCTGGCTCAGTCCGTTCGCGCCGGGAAACAGGCCGTAGAGATTGTCGAAGCTGCGGTTCTCCATGTAGACGACGACGATGTGGTCGATCTTCTTCAGGCCCTCCGGCCCTGCCGCCTGGCTTTCGCCGGCGCCGGCCAGCGCCAGCATCGTGGTGGCCATTCCGGCCATCCAGTACCGTCTCGAGCGAATGGACATCACGGGTTTCTCCCTCGTCAGCGGATGCAACGAAACTTCCGATACGCGCCGCGAACCTCGATTAGCGCGCTAATGTTACAGATCGTCAAGCGAGGGGAGGGAGCGGGTCGGCGCCCGCGGAATCGTCGCCGCAAAGCCTCAGCCGCCGGCGGCCAGGTCGATCCAGTCCGGGATGAATTCGCCGGGGCAGGCCTCGTGGCCGAGCTCGACCGGGCCCTTGATGTCGATGTTGGGGCGCGGCGTCGCCTGGATGATCTTCGCCTGCGCGCGCGGAGAGCCCGTGTCCTCCGTCGTCGTCACGCGCACGCGCAGCTGCTTGTCGGCGTTGTCGGACGACTTGGCCCAGTTGACCCAGGCCTGACCCTCGCCGGAATACATGCAGTCGAAGCACCAGGCCTCCGTCAGCAGACTGAGCGACGGCGACTTGGATTCCAGCACGATGTTCTTCAGCGTGGCGCCGCCGCCGGAGAAGCCGGCCATGATGAGCGACGGCGGCGGCGGCGGATTTGCGGGGCAGGGCCGCGTCGTCGGCCCGTTCGATATGGCCGTGAACATGGCGGCGCTGATCAGCGTCGGCAGGCCGGCGCCGGTGCCGAGCGCGCCGAACTTCGACATGTGCCCGCCCCAGGGCTCGACGAAGACCACCTTCTTCGTCCGCAGCTTCGGCCGGAAGTCGCGCGCCTTCAGCGCCTTGATGTAGTCCTCGATCGAACCCTGGCCGTTGTGGCCGTGGTAGTAGACGATCATCGGGACCTGCTCGACCATCCCGACTCCGATCGGCACGAACGCCATCGCCTTGCCGACGACGCTCTTGCCGTCGAAGACGTCGAACAGATGGGTGGTTCCGTTGCTGTCGGTAGTGCTCCGCGCCATGATAAGATTCCTAGTTGCTCCCGCATTTCTCCGCTGTATCGGGCGCGTCATGCAGTGACGGCGGTCACGGATGCGCCCGCCGGACAGCATCACCGCCTCTCCCCCACGCAGTGGGGGAGAGGCGTCTCTTGCCTGTCTTCTATGGCTTGTCGGAGCGGATCTTCTGGATGAACGCCGGAAGGAACATGCCCGGAAGGCCCTCATGGGTCGACTTCACGGTATCGGCGATGTCGATGTTGAGCGCGGGCGTGGCCTTCTTCGCCTGCCGGATGACCTCAGCCTGGGCGCGCGGGCTGCCGGTGCCTTCCTCGGTCGAGCAGCGCACGCGCAGCTTCTTGTACTTGGTCGTCCACTTGACCCACTCGTTGCCCTCGCCGGAGTACATGCAGTCGAAGCACCAGGCCTCGGTGATCTGGCTCACGTAGTCGGCCTTGTCGGTGATCACCACGTTCGTGAGCGTGGCGCCGCCGCCGGAGAAGCCTACGAAGATGAGGGGCCAGGGCCTGGGCTGCGGGTCCGGCATGCGCTGTCCCGGCCCGCGGGTGGTGATCCTGAGGGCGGCGGACATCGCCTGGTTGATCAGCTTTGTCACGCCGGCCGGCGTCCCCAGCATGCCGAACTTCGACAGCGGTCCGCCCTGCGGTTCGACGAGCACCACCTTCAGCGACTTGAGCAGCGGCCGGAAGTCGCGCTCCGGCATCTGCGTGATGTAGTCGTCGATCAGGGCCGGCCCGTGATGCCCGTGATAGTAGATCACCATGGGTGCCTGCCAGGCGACGGTGACCGCCTGCGGCACGAACAGCATCGTCCTGCCGATGGCATCCCCCGGCAGGTACACCGGCGGAGTGCCCGGCTTGACGAGGCGGATATCGCCCGAGACGTCGAAGAATTGCGTCGTGCCGTTGCCGTCGGTGATCGTCTTGGTATCCGTCATGGGCGCGGTTCTTCCATCGAAAGGCCGCAGCCTCGCCCATTCCACCACCGCCCGCCTATGACCGCCGTCACGCTCTCTCCCGGAGTTGCCGTAGGTCTTCGCGCAGTGCCACCATCACGGGACGAATCCGCGACTCGAGAGAAGCGATGCGCTCACAAAAAGCAACCGGCCGCGCCCGGTCGCTACGTCGCAGCGCGACGCGGCCGGAACGGCTGCTTTGGGGCCAGCTCTGCAATCGCAAGCTCGACGGTTTGAAGTTCCGCCGTCAGCATCCGATCGGCCCCTACATCGCCGACTTCGCCTGCGTCGAACGAATGTTGGTCATCGAGCTCGACGGCTGGAGTCACGAGGCGACAGTGGAGCGGGATACGAAGCGCCAGTCGGAAATCGAAGCGGCAGGTTTCCGAGTCATTCGCTTCTACAACGATGATGTCCTCACGTACCCCGAAGGCGTCGTAGAGGCCATTCGCATTGCGCTCGCAACATACGCCGCCTCTCCCCCACGCAGTGGGGGAGAGGATGGGTGAGGGGGTGGTCGTATCGGATGCGATCACTCACGGGGGGCCGACACCGTCGAGATCAGAGCATCATGGGTCAACGCTGGCGGAGCGGCGCGGACCCCCTCACCCAGCCTCTCCCCCTTTGCAAGGGGGAGAGGAGTTTATCCTGACGCAGCTCACGCCACCTTCTTCTGCTGCAGCCACTTGCGGATGCGGTCGGTGGCGGCGAGGATGTTCTCGACGCTGTTGGCGTAGGAGAAGCGCAGGTAGCCCTCGCCGTAGGAGCCGAAGCTGGTGCCGGCAATGACGGCGACGCCGACCTCCTCGAGCAGCGCCAGTTCGAGCTTCTTGGCCGCGAACCCGGTCTTGCCGAGGTTCGGGAATGCATAGAACGCGCCGCTCGGGTCGACGCAGGAGAAGCCCGGCAGGTCGTTCAGCTCCTTGACGACGATGGTGCGGCGCTCGTCGAACGCCTTCATCATCTTGGCGACGTCGTCCTT
>Ga0335076_10001858_pt1 | contig 20681 bp, 22 predicted proteins | sample Lox_Sample_25_FD_206717 | JGI IMG/M metagenome (GOLD analysis project Ga0335076, IMG submission 206717) | Soil microbial communities from Loxahatchee National Wildlife Refuge, Florida, United States - Lox_Sample_2.5 | ecosystem: Environmental > Terrestrial > Soil > Wetlands | place: USA...
TGTTTGGCAATACGGTATCCGAAGCGAACCCGGCTGGTCAACGTAAGCCGATGAAAATTCACGGGATTAGCAGCGAACGGCGAAATTAAGACAGTGAATGGCGGAAGGCAGCTGACGGGACAGGGTCTGGCCCAGGCTTTCGCGATAAATCTTCACTCGGGATGCCCGGCCCTTGTCGCGTTCTTTGCGGTGGGGCAGTTCCCCGTCGCTTAAGCTGCACCGTCATGCCTTAACTGCTCACGCTTCCGCGCCGTCCAATGCGACTCAATCTCGACGATCCCCTCCACGCCCAGCCAGGGCAGTGACGGATGAACATGAAAGGCCCCGGCCTGTCTCTCCAGAAGCGGGAGCGACAAGGCCGGGGTGCGCCGATGTAAAATGCACGATTGAAAGGCCGGGCCAGCCCGATACGATGAGATAAATGAAAAGTACGACGATCAACTCAGGGCCGCTGGCTGCAAGTAGCAAGGGTTGGCGCGCCGCCGGCCAGCAGCTCTCGAGGAGGAGCTAGGCTAAATGGCCCAAGACAATCCCTTTCTCACAAGAAGCAGATCGATCAAAGTCTGGCGGCTGAGCATAATCCGTTTTCTGCTGTTCTTCTTCGCATGGGGAAGCATCAGCTTCGCATTGGAGTCGCCTGTTGCACAACTATTGCCCACTGTGATTGAGGCGCTTGTCTTCTCAGCAGTTCTGTTACTTATTGTCCGCGCTTCTGAGCGGCACTCAGCGAGAACGCGTGGAATCGCTATGGTTTTTCTCGGGCTGCTCAGCATCCTTCTCCTAGCCGAGGTATGGAGGGAAGGCTCGACGCATGGGCACGTGCCCCGTTCTTTTCGAAGTTCAACGGGCGAATAGGGGGCTGGGGGGCTTTGTCATCGAACCTGAAATCGCGGTTCCCGTGGTTACGGTGGGGGTGACCAGCGCGTTGCTATTTTGTTTGTGATCTTGGAGGCGAGCTTAAACGTGGAAATCGAAAACGAAGGCCCAATTGCCCTTCTGTCGTCCGCGAGCCGGTCATACCTCATCGCGGGCGGCGTACTTACGCTCGTGGATTTGGGTACGGCCGCGGTTCTGTTGTTCAGGCGGCTGGCCTCCATGCCGTTTCCTGCCGTGACTGCGCTAGTTGCTGCGATGTTCATGCTCGCATGGTTGTGGCGCCCAGCCCTTCGCAACAATGAGCAGATGAGGTCGTTTATCGGTGGCCGCGAAGGCGGCCCTCCAAGAGATTCAGAGACCGCCGAAATGCTTCGGATGTGTGCGAATCTGATCTATGGCGGCATGTTCCTCACAGCCTTGATCTGCGGCCTGCTGCTATTAGTGATCATCCAACTTTTCAAAACCTGAGGGGGCCGGGCCAGCCCCCCGTCAGCTCGCGAAGGGACCTATGTAATTTGATGGCGTAAATGCGCAGGTTCTTCGCTTCGCTCAGAATGACAAGGTTGATAGGAAGCCACCTAAACTAGCAGCGATCAAGAGCAGCCTCGCGGATCGAACTGAGCGCCGCAGATGAGCAGCACGTATCGCAAAGGACTCATGGAGCTGGCCACTCTTCGCGGTTGACCAACCTTGCCTCTCCGACCTAACATTCCCCATCCATGAATGGTCCTTCCCAGCTTGTGGGCCAGACCATCTCGCATTATCGCATCATCGAGAAGCTTGGCGGCGGCGGGATGGGTGTCGTCTACAAGGCTGAAGACATTAGCCTGCACCGTTTCGTCGCGCTGAAGTTTCTGCCGGACGATGTGGCCAAAGATCCGCAGGCTCTGGCGCGGTTTCAGCGCGAGGCGCAGGCGGCTTCAGCACTTAACCATCCCAATATTTGCACCATCTACGAAATTGGGCAGCAGAACGGCCAGCCGTTCATCGTCATGGAATTTCTGGATGGCGTGACGCTGAAGCACCGCATCGGAAACCGTCCCCTGGACCTTGAGGTTCTGCTTCCGCTCGCCTTTGAAGTGGCCGACGCGCTGGATGCCGCGCACAGCGAGGGGATTGTGCATCGTGACATCAAGCCGGCGAATATTTTTGTGACCAAGCGCGGGCACGCCAAGATTCTGGATTTCGGCCTGGCGAAGCTCACGCTTTCCGGGCCGTCGAGCAAAATGGCCTCTCTCGATACGCAAACCGGATCGCTGGGCGAAGAACACCTCACCAGTCCGGGCACGGCGTTGGGAACGGTCGCCTACATGTCGCCCGAGCAGGTCCGCGGCAAAGAGCTCGATGTTCGCACGGACTTATTTTCGTTTGGCGTGGTGCTCTACGAAATGGCGACGGGGACTTTACCATTTCGCGGTGAAACTTCCGCCATGGTTTCTCACGCCATTATCGAGCGCGATCCGATTGCTCCCGTCCGGCTCAATCCCGACCTGCCGGCGGAGTTGGAACGGATCATCGACAAGGCCCTCGAGAAAGACAGGAGCCTCCGCTATCAGCATGCCGCTGACATGCGCACGGACCTGCAGCGGCTGAAGCGGGACACAGAAACCGGCCGCGTGGGACTTTCAGCTTCAGGCACGGTCGCGGCAGCGCAGGAATCGTCTCCGGGCTCATCTGCCGCAGTCGTGCCTCCCGTGCCAGGCTCAGGCTCGACTCCCACGGCGGTTGCTTCGTCAGGATCCGGCTCGGCTCAGGTGAGCGCAATTCCCGCAGCTGGGCGGAGCGTGCCATGGAAGGTTATTGTTCCGGCAGTGGTGGTGCTCGCTGCGGCACTGGTTAGTGTTGGGCTCTATTTGCGTTCGCGATCCACGGGGTCCGCAGCGAAAACGACGCCGCTGACTGAAAAAGACACCGTGGTGCTCGCCGATTTCGACAATAAAACCGGCGATCCCGTGTTCGATGACGCGCTGAAGCAGGCGCTGGCAGTGGAGCTTGGGCAGTCCCCATTTCTCAACATTCTCTCTGACCGCAAAGTGGAAGAGACCCTTCGTCTTATGGGGCGAAATCCCAATGAACGAATTACCCGTGATATCGCGAGAGAGCTTTGCATTCGCACCGGCAGCAAGGCGTTCCTGCTGGGAGAGATATCCAATCTGGGCGGTCAGTATGTGGTGGGAGTAGATGCCATCGGCTGCAGCAGCGGGGACACGCTGGCGCGAGAGCAGGAGCAGGCTGCGAACAAGACCGATGTGCTGCAAGCGCTGGGGAAGGCAGCGACAAATCTGCGCGGGCATCTGGGTGAGTCGCTGGCCACCATCCAGAAGTTCGACGTGCCGGTCGAGGCCACTACTCCATCGCTCGAAGCCCTGAAAGCGTTCAGCATGGGGATGACGACCTTCCGCACGAAAGGCGATGCCGAGTCGATTCCATTCTTCAAGCATGCAATCGAACTTGATCCCAATTTGGCGGTTGCCTACGCCAGCCTGGGCGTTGCCTACAGCAATTTAGGACAAGCTAGCTTGGGAGCGGAGAATGTCAGGAAGGCCTATGAGCTGCGCGACCGAGTCAGCGAACGCGAAAAATACCGTATCTCTTCCATGTACTACCAGAATGTGACCGGAGAATTAGAGCAGGCCACGCAGGTGTATGAACTGTGGGCCAAGAGTTATCCCCAGGACCTAATACCTCCTACGAACCTTGGGGTCATCTACTCCGAACTGGGGCAGTACGAAAAGGCCTTGTCGGCAAACGAGGAAGGCTTGCGCATGGAACGAAATGTGGTTGGCTACGTGAATGAAGCTGCCATGCAGCTCGCGCTCAACCGGTTCGACGACTCCAGGAAGACCATTGCGCTGGCGCAGAAGGAAAATTTCGAAGGTGATGACCTGCATTGGGTGATGTATCAAGCGGCTTTTCTCCTCGGCGATACGGCGGAGATGGAACGGCAGCTGGCGTGGGCGGCGGGCAAGTCCGGGAGTGAGGACACAATGCTCTCCTTCCAGTCCGACACCGAGGCCTACTACGGCCGCTTGACCAAAGCGCGGGATTTCTCCCGCCGCGCCGCGGATGCCGCAGTGCGAAACGATGCCAAGGAAGCAGCCGCCCTGTGGCTGGTGAATGCGGCGGTGCGGGAGGCGGAGTTCGGCAACTCGGCGCTGGCAAGGCAAGAAGTCGCGGCAGCGCTGGGCATGGTTCCCGGGCGCGACGTGAAGATCTTCGCCGCTCTGGCTCTGGTGGAATCAGGTGAAGTTGCGCGGGCCAAAGCCATGCTTGAGGAGTTGGAAAAAAATTATGGATCACGGACCATGATGAAGGTGTACTGGCTGCCTACGATCCGGGCTGCGACGGAATTGCGATCCAACAATCCCAAACAAGCTCTCGTAGCCTTGGAGGCAGCCGCCCCTTACGAGCTGGGCACACCGCAGCAATTGCAGTTGGGAACGCTGTATCCCGTCTGGATACGCGGTCAGGCGTACTTGACGGTCCACGACGGCAATGCCGCCGCTGCTGAGTTTCAAAAGTTCCTCGACCATCGCGGCATCGTGATCAATTACCCGCTTGGCGCCTTGGCCCACCTTGGCTTGGGACGGGCTTATGCCATGACGGGCGACACCGCAAAAGCGAGAACCGCATACCAGGATTTCTTCAATCTCTGGAAAGACGCCGATCCCGATATACCTATCCTGAAGGAAGCCAAAGCGGAGTACGCGAAATTGCAGTAGGGCATGGCTAGCGCGCCAATTACGCGTTGGCTTTGAGCATTTGCTCAGCATGCTTGCGGGAAGTTTCGGTCAGCTTCGCCCCGCTCAACATGCGGGCGATTTCTTCGGTGCGTTCTTCCCCGGTGATGGCGCGGACGGTGGTTTTTGTGCGCTGGCCGGAGACATGTTTCTCGATGACGTAGTGGTGATCGGCGAAGGTCGCGATCTGAGGCAAGTGCGTAACGCAGAGCACTTGATGGATCTGGGCGAGAGCTTTGAGCTTTTTGCCGACCGCCTCGGCGGCGCGGCCTCCGATGCCGATATCGATTTCATCGAAAACCAGAGTGCGCTGGCCGTTGCTGGCGCGCTTTTTTGCCGCGCCGGATTCCACGCTGGCTTTGAGCGCCAGCATCACGCGGGAAAGCTCGCCGCCGGAAGCGATTTCTTCGAGCTTGCGCAAAGGCTCGCCGGGATTAGTGGCAATTAAGTACACCACACGGTCGAAGCCGGAAGCAGTCCAGTTCCCTTCTTCGTCCGTCCCGCTCACATCGACGCGGAAATGGACTTTCATCGCCAGGTCGTTGATTTCGGACTCGACGAGTTTTTCCAGCCTGCGTGCCGCTTCGTAGCGTTTTTTCGAAATTACGCGCGCGTCCTGAAGATATTCTTCGCCCGCCTGCCCGAGTTCGCGGCGCAGCTGACTGAGAATTTCGTCTTTGTTTTCGATTTCGGAAAGCTTGCGCGCAACTTCTGCGCCCTGGCGAATGACGTCGTCTAGCGTAGGCCCGTATTTGCGTTTGAGGCGGTCGAGCGTCGCGAGCCGGTCTTCGACCTGGGCGAGATGTTCCGGCGAAGCTTCGATTCCGCCCGCGTAGTCGCGCAGGTTTGCGCCGACGTCTTCTACGCTAATGCGGGCGGTTTCAAGCGCGGCCAGCGCATCGTGAAACTTGGGTTCGTAGCGGGCCAGTTCTTCGAGATGCTTTTGCGCGGCGCGCAACGATGCCGAAGTCGAAGCTCCGCCTTCGTAGAGCAAATCGAAGGCCTGCATGGCTGCGTTGTAGATTTTTTCGGCATTAGCTAGGACGCGCTTTTTGGTTTCGAGCTCTTCGTCTTCCCCGGGCTGAAGTTTGGCGTCTTCAATTTCGCGTTTCTGGAATGTCCAGAGATCAACTAAACGCAGGCGGTCTTTTTCGTCGGTTTCCAGATCTTCGATGCGTTTGTGAATGGCGTGCCACTTGGCGAAAGCATCGGCGGTGGGGCCGAGCGAAGATCCGGCGAAGCTGTCGAGCAGATCGAGGCGAGCCCCGGCGTCGAACGAAAGCAGAGATTCGTTTTGCGCGTGAATGGTGGCGAGATAGGGCGCGAGTTGGCGCAGAACGCTCACCGTTGCCGGCTGATTGTTCACGAAAACACGACCCTTGCCGCCAGCCGCGATCTCGCGCCGCAAAATGACGCTTTCGTCTTCGGAGTCGATGCCGTTGGCTTCGAGGATTTTGCCGACGGTCTTTTCAGCGCCCGATTCAGGCTCGAACACCGCTGAAACCACGGCGCGCTCAGCGCCGGAGCGAATTACTTCGGCAGAAGCCTTTTCGCCGAGGAGCAGGGCGAGCGCGTCAATGAGAATGGATTTTCCGGCGCCGGTTTCGCCGGTAAGCAGGTTCAGTCCGGAAGCGAAGCCCACCACAACGTTGTCGATGACAGCGTAGTTCTCGAGGCGCAGTTCGACGAGCACGATGTCCTGGTAAAGCGAGTTGAAATAGCGAGGGTTGAGCGCAGGATAGCATGAAAAGCAGTGGCTAGTTCTCAGTGGTCAGTTAAGAGGCAATGTGATGCTATAATAGATCACATGAGAAAAGCCAACGTTCGCGATCTGCGCTACCGCTTCGCGGAAGTCGAAGATCTCTTGCGCGAAGGCGAGGAGATTCAGATCACGAAGCGCCGGCGAGTCATCGCAAAACTCGTGCCGGCCGTCGAGGCCGCGCCATCCAAGCGTCCAGACTTTCTTGCCCGTCTCAAAGACTTATACGGAACCAAGACGCTCGCCGTAAGTGGCGCTGAATTGCTTGCCCGGGAACGGGAGCGCCATTGAGCGCCTATGCAGACACGAGCTTTCTCGTCTCGCTTTACACTCCCGACGTAAACTCACCCGCCGCTGCCCGTTTCATGAAACACGCCGAACTTCCTCTGGCAATTACTCCACTGGGCGAACTTGAACTGATGAATGCATTGCAACTCCGCGTTTTTCGCAAAGAATTAAGTGCCGGCAAGGTGCGGGCGGCGGCGGCGCTTTTTCGCAAAGATCTGGCCGCTGGAATCCTGGCCATCCGACCTCTTTCTGCCCCGGTGTTTGAGCGGGCCAAACATCTCGCCCGTACCCGCACGGCAAACCTGGGAACGCGCACGCTCGACCTGTTGCATGTTGCTTCCGCAGTGGTCTTGCAGAGCGATTTTTTTTATTCGTTCGACCGGCATCAACTGCAGTCGGCCAGAGCAGAAGGGCTGACTTTGCCCAAATAGCAACCGTTAATTCATGGGATGCCCACGCGATGACGGGCCAGCTGCTTGTTCTATAATCGAAAAGCCACTTCCAAAAATCCAAATGTACCTGCATCCTTTGCTGGCAATAGCCGTCGGCGGCGAAATTATCGATTTGGTGGGCGAAACCGGCCCGGTCGCCAAAGTCGTCCTCCTGATCTTGCTTGCTTTCAGCTTGATCTCCTGGGCCATCATTCTCTCCAAGTGGGGACTGATTCGCCGCGCGCGCGTGCAGAGTGGGCGTTTTGTGCGCGCATTTCGCAAGGCTCAGAGATTGGAAGATATGGGCGCCGTGGCGGAACAGTTTCGGCCGAGCCCGCTGGTAGGAGTTTTTGAGGGAGGATTTACGGAATACCGGCGACAAGGTGCGGTTTCGAACGGCATGGTTCGCAGCCCACTGGCAATTCAGCGCGCCATGCAGATTGCAACGTCGGAAGAAATGACCAGGCTGGAGCGCAACGTGACCTGGCTGGCGATCACGGGCGCGGTCACACCGTTCGTCGGGTTGTTCGGAACGGTCTGGGGCATTATTGATGCGTTCCACGGGCTGGGCACGGCGGGCGGAGCGACTTTACGGGCGGTAGCGCCGGGAATTTCGGAGGCGCTGATCACCACTGCGGCCGGGTTGGCCGCGGCTATTCCGGCAGTCATCGCCTACAATTTGATCGGCGGCTCGATCCGCGAATTTGCCTCCCGCTCCGATGATTTTGCTCTGGAAATGTTGAATGCGGTCGAGCGATCGCAAGCGCAGGCCGCATATTCGGAGGCGCGCCGGTAATGGCCTTCACGGCTTCCAACGGACGCACTCAAACTTCTCTCTCCGATATCAACATCACGCCGCTGGTGGACGTTGTGCTGGTCCTGCTCATCATCTTCATGGTCACCGCGCCGGTTTTGCAGTCCGGCATCGAAGTCAACGTGCCGAAGACGCGAACGGTGAAGGAAATTACCGAAGAGCGGCTGGTCATCAGCATTGATAAACAGCAGCGCGTATTTTTGGGCAACGATCCCATCAACATCAATCAGATTGCCGCCGCGCTGCGGCAGAAGATTCGCGACCCGCAACACCAGTTTATTTTTGTCCGCGCCGATGAAGACGTTCCCTTCGGCGCGTTCGCGACCGTCATGGATGCAGTCAAGCAGTCAGGCATCACGAACGTGAGCGTCGTGACCCAACCGCTCGAATCCCATGCAAGCAAACGCTGAGATTTTTTTTGAGCACGACCGCTGGGGACGCAATCTTGGCCTCTCGGTCGCTTTGCACGTCGCCGTGGCGGGGTCGATTGTGTTATACGCCGTGGTTGTACCTGCGAGCCGCGGGCAGGGATGGGGAGCGGGTGGCGGCGGAGATGCGATCGGGGTCACTTTGGTGAGCACGGTTCCCTTGCCGGCCAACCCGCAACAGACTCAAAACGTCTTAGCCAACGAATCCAAGGGGCTTTCGCAGTCCCAGCCCAAGCCGCAAGAGCAGGAGAAAGATCAGGAAGCGATTCCAATTCCTGACAAGAATGCGAAAAAGAAGCCCAAGCCCGAGACCAGCGCCAGCAAAAGAAAGCCCGCTCCGGAACCGGTTGAAGAGGCCAACAACGTCGTGCCTTTTGGCGAGGGCGGGCCGGTCAGCGGACCATATGGCATGTTCAATGCGGGTGGCGCGAAGGGCGGATTTGGATTCACCGGCGGGGGTGGCGATTTCGGGTCACGCTACGCCTGGTACGTGCGCGTGGTGCAGCAGAAGGTTTCGGAAAACTGGCTGAAATACGAGATCGATCCTCGGATCACGGAAGCTCAGCGCGTCTACGTGGTTTTCGACATTGGCCGTGACGGGCATCCGAGTAACGTGCAGATTGAGCAGTCGAGCGGGGTGCCTTCGCTTGATCAGTCGGCCGTGCGGGCCATTCAGCGCATTGACACTTTTGGTCCGTTGCCCTCGGATTACTCAGGGAATAAGGTTTCAGTTGAGTTCTGGTTCGATTACAAGAGATAAGAGGGCTATTGGCTTTTGGCTCTGGGCTTTAGCCTTCGACTCGGGAGGACTTGGGTAAGTTAATGCATCGACTCTTAAGTTGGCTATTGCTCACTCTCTTAATAACTCCTGCTTTTGCGCAGGATTGGATTCGCACGGGCACCGGGCTGGGCGTAGAAAAAGTGCGCATCGCGGTCCCGGATTTCAAAGCATCGACGACCGACCCTAAGAATACCGATCTGCTCAAGACTTTCGACGACACTCTTTGGAACGATCTTGATAACGCCGGAATTTTCGAACTCGTTTCGAAAAGTTTCTACCCGCTGGGACCGGTAGGTGAGCCCGCCGATGTGAAGTTTGAAGCGTGGAGTTCGCCGCCGCCCAACGCGGCCATGCTGGTGTTTGGCAATTTGGGCGCCTCTGGCAACGGCCTGACCGTGCAGGGATGGCTCTACGACGTAAAGAACGTCAACGCGCCGCAGATTCTGGGCAAGCAGTACACTGACGCTGCCACCACCGACGCTGCCCGCACCACCGCCCACAAATTCGCTGACGAGATTATTTTCCGCTTAGGCGGCGGCATCGCCGGCATCGCCGAGAGCAAACTTTACTTTGTGCGCAGTGGCGGCGGTCACAAAGAGATCTGGGGCATGGATTACGACGGCGCAAATCAGCACCAGATTACGCATCTCGGCACAATTTCGCTTTCGCCGCGAATTTCCCCGGATGGCGCACGCCTCGCTTTCAGTTCGCTGGGCAAAGGCGGCTGGGACATTCTGATGTACTCGCTCGATTTGAGCCGGCTGGTGACTTTCCCCAAATTTGGCGGAACCAATCTTTCGCCATCGTGGGCGCCGGATGGAACCAAATTGGCTTTCTCTTCTTCCCGCAGTGGTGACCCGGAAATTTACACGGTCGATGCCTCCGGCGCGAACTTGAAGCGCATTACCTCCTACAAAGGCCCGGATGTATCTCCAACCTGGAACCGCAAGACTGGCGCGCAAATTGCCTTCGTCAGCGGGCGAACTGGCCTGCCGCAGATTTACATGATGGAATCCGACGGCACCAACGTTCAGCGGGTTACGGATGAGGGCTATGCAGTCTCTCCCGCTTGGTCGCCAAATGGACAGTTCCTGGTGATTTCCTGGATTCGCCACTACGGCCCGGGCGCCCCCGGAGCTGAGGATTTGTACATCATGGATATTGCCAGCAAGCAATGGGTGCAGCTCACGCATGATGGTGGGCGCAACGATTTTCCCAGTTGGTCGCCAGACGGCCGACACATTGTTTTTCAGTCCAGCCGCTCCGGCAAAGAGGAGATCTGGACCATGCTGGCCGATGGCAGCAATCAAAAGCAATTGACTTTCAGTGGAAGCAACACCCAGCCCAACTGGAGCTGGCGATAAATCATGGGTTCCGACTGGTATTTCATCTACGCCCGGCCGAGAGCGGGCAGTAAGCCCGCGTTCGCCGGACCCCAGCCGCACCGGCGCTGGGCATACGATACCGCAGGGAGGAGAAAGTGAAGCAGCCAAGAGTGAAGTGGATTACGCTGATCGTTCTGTTGGGCGCCGTGATGATGCTGGGCGCCTGCAAAAAGAAAGTCGCACCCCCGCCTCCGCCGCCTCCGCCGCCCCCGGCAGCGCCGACGGCCTCACTCACAGCCAACCCCAACACGGTCGATAAGGGCCAGTCCACGACGCTGACGTGGCAGACCACGAACGCCACCGATGTAAGCATCACGGGCATTGGCGCAGTATCTGCCAATGGGTCGCAGAGCGTGACCCCGGCCGACTCGACTACTTATACCTTGACCGCCAAGGGTGATGGAGGAACGCAAACCGCCACGGCGCGCGTCACGGTGAACGCCCCCCCACCGCCCCCGACTCCTCCACCGTCGGCTACCGAAGAAGAGTTGTTCTCGCAAAACATCAAGGACATCTACTTCGACTACGACAAGAGCGACATCCGCGCTGACCAGCAGGCTTCGATGCAAAGCGACATCGAATTCCTCCGGCAGCACCCCAATATCAGCTTTATCGTGGAGGGACACTGCGACGAGCGCGGCTCCACGGAATACAACCTGGCCCTGGGCGACAGCCGCGCCAGTTCAGTCCGCAATGCGCTGGTGCAAGGCGGCGTCAGCGCTGATCGCATCAAGACGATCAGCTACGGCAAGGAAAAGCCCTTCTGCACCGAGTCGACCGAAGCCTGCTGGCAGCAGAACCGGCGTGGGCATTTTGTGTATCAGAAGTGATCTTGCATGGCGCCGGCGTTCCCTGCCGTCAAAGCGGAGCATGCCGGCGCTGGCCTCTTTATCGCATGGTCACGGCGAGACATGCCCGCCCGGAACGCGCTATTCTCGTCCGTGAAGCAAGATTCTGATATCTCTGGCCTTGTAGAAGACATTTAACCTCTTAGGAAACAACCATGAAATTCCTGCGAAATCCGATCTTCGTTTTGACTTTATTTTTCGGCTTCAGCCAAATGCCGTCGTGGGGCGCGAGCAAAGAAATGATCCAGCTGCAGACGTCAGTGGATGATCTGAAAGCCCAGATGACGCAAATGGCGCAGTCGTTCAATGAGCGCATGGGCGTGATGAAAAATCTGCTCGACCAGAACACCGACAGCATGAACAAGGCCGCTGCTGCCATTACCGATCTGCAAACCACACTGCAAAAACAGCAGAGCGACAGCACCAGCCACGTGGACCAGCTCTCCGGGCAGATCCAGGCGCTGAACGATACGCTGGATGAGCTGAAAGTCCGCCTGGGCCGGGTGAGCAAACAACTGGAAGACATGCAGGCAGCGCAGCAGAGCCTGGCCGCGCAGCAGGCCCAACAGGCGCAGCAACAGCAGCAGTTGGCGCAGGCCCCGCCCCCCGATGTTCTTTACGCCAACGCGTTGCGCGACTACCAGGGCGGAAAAAACGATCTGGCTACGCAGGAATTTTCCGACTACATCAAGTTCTATCCCAACACCGATCTGGCCGGAAACGCCTATTTCTACCTTGCCGATATCGAATACCGCCAGGGCAACTACGAAAAAGCCGCCGCGGATTACGATAAAGTCCTGCAAAACTTTCCCAGCGGCAACAAGGCTGCTTCGGCGCAGCTCAAGAAGGGCTACTCTTTAATTGAGCTGGGGCAGAAAGATGCCGGCGTGGCGGAACTGCGCCATCTCATTCAGCGTTATCCGCGTTCGCCCGAAGCTACGGAAGCGCGCGAAAGATTGCGCAAACTTGGGGTCTCGGCGACCGCCCCGCGGTCCGCAGAATGAGACCGCGGCGACGGTTCCCACTTTTGCCAGGCGGAATTTCGCGGTAGGCTGGGTGGTTGTACCGGCATTTCTGAAGGAGGCCCTCGACCGTGGCAAAGATTCCTGATGATCTGGTGGATGACCAGGACCGCGGCAAAGGCGCGGTCGAACCCGAAGATCTGGAAGCCCCTCCCAATACATCCATGCGTGGACAACTGGGACATCGCGATCAGGATCCGCTGCTGAAAGACGCCGACACCGATTTCCCCGAACCTGGCGAAAACCCCGAGCACTCGGGAGAGCCAGAGAAATAACCCACTGCCCTCACGATTGCCGTCCATGCCCCCAGCACTCAAGTAAAATCAGCTCCGAACAAAACCTCGACTACGCTGCCGAATATCGTCTCCAATGTCCCAGAGAGTCCACACTCGACCCGGGTCCTACACCAGTCGCAGATTTTTCTTTCTCTTTCTTTTTCTTCTGACACTGTTGATTTTGTATCCGTACGCCGAAGGAACCCGCTTCGGCTTTTACGGGATTCGTGTTGTGGGAAGCGCGGTAATCTTGCTCAGCGTTTATGCGGTGAGTTTCCGGCGCGGACTTCTCATTGCCGCGATCATTCTGGCAGTTCCAGCCTTTTACCTGAGAGGCATCTTGCCGCGGCTGAGCCCAACCACATTTTCCGTCCTCGCGCTGGTCATGACTCTGGCCTTTGATGTGTTTATTGTCGTGATCATCTTTCGCCGGGTTTTTGCGCGCGAAGAAGCCAATGCAGAAACTGTCTTCGGCGCGCTCTGCATTTACTTATTGGTCGGGTTCAGTTTTTCCAGCCTCTACGGAATGGTGAGCGTATTCCAGCCCAACTCGCTTTATCTCGATCCCCACGTCAACCTGCACCTGCATCCCAATCGCTTTGATTTTGTCTATTACAGTTTTGGCACCATGACTTCGCTCGGCGCGACTGGAATCACTCCCGTTTCCGACGAGGCGCGCTCTCTGACCATTCTGGAGGCCATTCTGGGAGTTCTATACCTCGCGGTCCTGATCGCGCGTCTTATGGGCGCTTATCGCCCGGGTTCCCGCAGCCAGGACCATCCGCAGCCGCCGTCGCCCTCGCGCTAGCAAGCACTTCCCGCTTGTCAGCGGCACGCCGGACGTAGTAGCCTTGGCTCCCGTTCTCAAACGGATGGAGTTCACTATGTCAGAAATTCAGGCCAACACCTGCGCGCACATCCCCTGCAGCTGTACGGTTCCCGCCGGCGAAAAATATTGCAGCGAATCCTGTGAAGACGCAGGCGCTGGTGACGTGGAAATTGCCTGCGAATGCGGCCATGCAGGCTGCGCCATGAATGCCGTGGAAGAAAACATAGCCTGAACGCTCGTTACCTCCCGGCAAATAGCGATTGCTCAGACACTCGTCCCGGCAAAGTGGTTGTAGACCCAGGCAAACACCGCGCCCCCGATGAAGCCATCGACCGCCCCGTAGAGCGTCCCGACGATGACATCTGCAAGGCTGCGCGTGGCGTGGTAGCCGGGATAGACCGACGACATCACCTGGAGGAATTGCTGGCCATAGCTGGCCCAGATCAAATTGCCCAGGCCCATCACCAGCATCGCCAGCCCCCACAGGATGGCCGATACCAAAGCCAGACCTTTTACGCTGAATTTCATGACCGACCTCCTTTGGTTAGGCATTGAATGGGGAAGACCAGCCTACCTCATCCATCTTAACGCTCCAGGGAGCAGCAGCCGGGCGCCCGTCCTTGTCCGTGCGCTTTTGGCACGGACCGGGCGGGGACTTTCGAACGCTCCACCGACGCCTCATGCTTGTCATCCGAGGGTATTCAGGCCCGAAACCTGCCCTGAGCACAGTCGAAGGGAATCTGCTGTCTCAAACACCGCGTGAACGCAACTCGGGCGGGCCACGTTCGGAAGCAGGAGCACCTCAGCCCGCAAATCCCAGCAGTGCCATCAGACGGCCGCGCACCGCCTGCATCACTCCCGGCGGCGCCTTCTCCACGAATTGCGCCCGGCGCGCCCGCCAGTCAAGACTCTTCACCTGGTCCGACAAGATTGCGCCGGTGGTGACAATTCCCGGCGGTAGCAAGACCTCAAACGGATATCCCTTCACCTGGTTCGTGGTGGGAACTACGATGGCTAAACTCGATTTTCCGTTATAGCTCTTGGGCGAGAGCACCAGGGCACGCCGCCAGCCGGCTTGCTCGTGCCCGGTCTGCGGATTGAAGTCCACTTTGATCAGATCGCCCGCGTCAGGAACGTAGGCCATCACCACACCTCGTTACCTTGCGGCTTGCCCCAGTCTTCAGCTTTGTGGCGATTCTTCGGAGTGATCCGCGAGACGAGTTGAGTCAGCGTCGGGATCGTTTGCGCCGGCTCCAACGCAATCCTTCCATCTTCCACGCGGACGATCAATTCATCGCCTTCTTTGACCTGTGCCTGCTCGAGCACCGCCTTGGGCAGGCGCACTCCCTGGCTGTTTCCCCATTTCGTAACCTGGATGCGACTTCCAGCGGTCCGCATGGCGCCTCTCTCTATGTATATACAAGTGTATATCCCAGGGCTAGTGCGGTCAAGTCCCGAAGGGACGAGATAGATTAGCCCAGGCGGGAGGGCGGCGGATCCGGCCTTGCGTTCCCTGCAAAGGCGGCGGTAGACGCGCATACTCAACTCAGGCTACCCGCGGAGGGACCTGGGCTGCTTAGCGTGTTCTATCTCAGCTCGCCCTCCTTTTCTCTCAGAAAAGATCTCAACTCGGGTACGGAGGTTGCCTCCCCGATCATTACCTGAACGGTGTCATAGAATTGCTGTAGCACTAAAGAAGAAGCCTCTTCGTCTGAGAGGCCCTTTTGCGTACCGTCGGGCAGCGTAACAGTAGCTGAACAACAAACGCGTGTGGAAGGATGACCTAGGCCCGTAATGACGGTTTGAACCCACTCCGGAATTAGTCGCATCTTCCACACAACAATACCCACCACCTTGTTTTCCGACGCAACCAGCAGCGAACCCCCTGAATTCCCTGGGTTGAACGCCCCATTGACCACTAGATGCTTTACAGCCGCTCGACCGATGTGAACTTCGTTATAACCGGCAACATAACCCACGCTGAGTAGCGGGGCCGGCCCGTTATAAATCAATGGAAAGCCCCACGTTGTGACCGTGGTGCCAACCTTGGGGGAGACATCCAACCCTAACTCCAAGCCCCCCTCGAGTTTTTGTGCCGGACGCAGCAAGGCCAGGTCACGATTAGGGTCGGTGATCACCTTCGAAAAAGTAACTCGCTCACCCATCGTCGACGTGGCCCACAGGTCGCCGCTGCCGCATCCATCGACCACGTGATTGTCCGTCACCATCGTTCCGCTGGTGAGCAAAAAGGCGGTGCCTTTCTTGTCCGTCTTTGGGCAGACCAACAGGTAGACCGACTTGATCGCATTCCGCTGAGCAGGCCCCGCCGCGTTTAGAACCCACTGGGTCGAAACGGGCACTTCGCCCTTCTTGTCGCCAGGCTGGGCCTGCCCGAAAGTTGTTCCGACAGCCACTACGACAACGAGAGCGACCATCCATCGCGTCCTGAATCCTTCCATCGCAACTCCCTCCCCACGAGGAACGTCGGCCGGCGAAGGCCTTGCAAGAAGCATTCTAAGCAGGATTAGCCTCCTGGACCGTAAATACCTCCTCCACCAAACCGCGCGGTTTGGCGCAACTCCCACCACCCAATTACTTGATATATTATTGTACGTACAATGATATACCGACAAAATGTTCCACGTGGAACACTTTGCACTATGTTCCATGTGGAACATTCAGAAAGAACGCCCTAGCGCAGCTCTTCCATCACCTGTTCGAGCACTTCCCTGCCCGGGCGCACTACCGATTCCGGCAGGGTGGCCAGGGGCTCGTCGGTCATGTTGAGCAGGTCAATAAACGTGGGCGCTTTGGGATTGACGTAGAACACTCCCGTCAGCACCTCATTGTTTTCGTGCGCTTCATTCAGGCGGGTGATGGCGCGCACGCGGTCGGTGGGATCGTAATCTTCTTCCAGCTTGCGCAGGCGCAAGCGCGAGCCGTCGTGCATGGTCACTTCAACGGTTGAGCCGGCGTCGTATTCAATGTTTATATCCTCGAACGCCGGCACAAAGCTGACTTCCTGCAACGGCTCGTCGTGGTCCTTCATGAATTTGTACGACTTGGTCGAGCCTTCATGATCGTTGAAGGTGACGCAGGGCGAAACCACATCGAGCATCACCGTGCCCTTGTGCGCGATGGCAGCTTTCAGCATGGCATGCAGTTGCTTTTTGTCGCCGGAAAATGAGCGGCCGACGAAGGTCGCGCCCAGAGTCACGGCCAGAGCGCAGGTGTCGATTGGCGGCAGATCGTTGATCACACCGGTCTTGAGCTTCGAGCCAAGATCGGCGGTCGCGGAGAATTGGCCCTTGGTCAAGCCATACACGCCGTTGTCTTCGATGATGTAAATCAGCGGCAGATTGCGCCGCATGAGATGCACGAACTGGCCGATGCCGATGGAGGCGGTGTCGCCGTCGCCGCTGACGCCCAGCGCGATCAGATCGCGATTGGCCAACAACGCGCCGCTCGCCACGGAAGGCATGCGGCCATGCACGGAGTTGAAGCTGTGCGAACGGTTCATGAAATACGCCGGGCTTTTGGAGGAGCAGCCGATGCCGCTCAACTTGGCCACGCGCTCGGGCTTGACGCCCATTTCAAACATCGTGTCGATAATGCGTTCAGAAATCGCGTTGTGGCCGCAGCCGGCGCACAGAGTGGTCTTGCCGCCACGATAATCCGTGACAGTAAGGCCGATGCGGTTGGTTTTGGGCGGCGGTGTAGTTGTAGCGGCCATTTACTTGCCCTCCATGCTCATCAGTTCGTCGGTGACCGAGCGCGCGTCCATGGGCAACCCGTGGATGTGGGCGATGCTGCGCAGACGCGTCACCAGGGATGGTTCGATATCGAGTTTGAGCAGGCTGAGCATCTGCGCATCGCGGTTCTGCTCGACCAGATAGACGCGGTCGTGCTGCTTCACAAACTCATGCACCTCGCGCGTGAAGGGATAGGCCTTCAGGCGCAGGTAGTCGGTCTCGATGCTGTACTCCTTGCGCAGCTGATCGCGGCTTTCAAGGATGGCCCAGTGTGATGTGCCGTAGGCGATGATGCCGATCTTCGATTTGCCGTTGGCGACAATTTCAGGGCGAGGCACGAAGGAACGCGCGGTTTCAAACTTGCGGTTGAGGCGCTCCATGTTGCGCTCGAAGTCGTCGGGCCGCTCGCTGTAACCGGATTTTTCGTTGTGTCCGCTGCCACGCGCAAAATATGCGGCCGCCGGATGGTCGGTGCCGGGCAGGGTCCGGTAACCGATGCCGTCGCCGTCCACGTCCTTATAGCGAGCGAAACCGCCCAGGCGATCAAGATCTTCTTTGCTTAAAACCTTGCCGCGATTGATCGGCTTGTCGGGATAAGTGAATGGGTCAGCCATCCAGTTGTTCATGCCGAGGTCGAGATCGGACATGACGAACACCAGCGTCTGAAACTGTTCGGCAAGATTGAACGCATCCTGCGCCATGCTGAAGCACTCTTCCGCAGAGCATGGAATCAGGAGAATGTGTTTGGTATCGCCGTGGGAAAGAAATGCAGTGGAGAGAATATCGCCCTGCGAAGTCCGCGTGGGCAGACCGGTGGAAGGCCCGACGCGCTGGATGTCCCAGATGACGCCGGGAACTTCGGTGTAGTAAGCCAGGCCGGAAAATTCCGCCATCAGTGAGATGCCCGGACCCGCGGTGGCGGTCATGGCACGGGCGCCGGCCCAGCCCGCGCCGATCACCATGCCGATGGCGGCCAGCTCGTCTTCTGCCTGAACGATCGCGAATGTCGCCTTGCCGTCGGGGCCGACGCGGAAGCGCTTCATATATTCGATCGTGCTCTCGGGCAGAGATGAGGAAGGCGTAATCGGGTACCAACTCACCACGGTCACGCCGGCAAACATGCAACCCAGCGCGGCCGCCGAGTTGCCATCGATAATGATCTTGCCTTTGGTCTTATCCATGCGCTGGATGAAGTAGGGATCGCGCTTGGGCAAACTTGCCGCGGCGTAATAGTATCCCGCTTGCACCGCCGCCATGTTGAGATTGGCCGCCTTCGCCTTCTTGGCAAACTGCTTGCGAATGGCCTTTTCGATTTCGGCCATGTCAATTTCAAGCAGCTTGGCCAGAACGCCGACGTAAATCATGTTCTTGACCAGCTTGCGCAGCTTGGCTTCAGGACAGACGGGCGCGACCAGCTTGTCATAAGGGACGGAATAAAAAATAAGATCAGAACGAAGATTGCTGAGGTTCAGCGGCTCATCGTAAAGAACGCCGGCGCCGGGCGAAAGCGACATGACATCTTCGTGCGCGGTTTCGGCATTCATCGCTACCAGAAAATCGATTTCCTTCTTGCGGGCGATGTAGCCGTCCTTATTGGCGCGAATGGTATACCAGGTGGGAAGGCCGGCGATGTTCGAGGGGAAAAGATTTTTGCCTGAAACCGGAACCCCCATTTGAAAAATTCCGCGCAGCAAAACTGTGTTGGAACTCTGCGATCCCGAACCGTTCACCGTCGCAACCTGAATACTCATGTTGTTGACGACGCGCTTGGGTCCCACCTCGTCCGGGGCGTGGTGGAACGCTACATCTGTGGTGGCCATGCTGGAACCTTCCTTTGATAGGAGCGGGATTGGCCGCTCGGTGTGACATGAAGTGACAACACTAACCATTAATTATACGGCAAAGATTCGGGCGTGAGCGGCCGGGGCCGATCACCAAGGTATCTGGGTGGGAACTATCCGTTCGGGTATCGTGAGGCGGTTCTTTACGCCGGTGTCAGACGTCCGCGCGGAAGAACTGGGCCATGTGGCGGAACTTTTTATATCGTGATACGACCAATTCTGCGACCGGCTGCTTTTTCAATTCGGTGAGATGCTGGTGCAAGGCAGAAGCAAGAAGCGCGGCTGCGGCTTCGTGGTCCAAATGCGCACCACCTTCGGGTTCGGGGATGACGCCATCGATGCATCCCAACTGCTGCAAGTCGGGAGCGGTAAGGTGCAAAGCCTCGGCGGCCAGTTCTTTCTTGCTGGCATCGCGCCACATGATAGAAGCGCAGCCTTCGGGCGAGATGACGGAATAAATGGCGTTTTCCATCATCAGCACGCGATCGGCGACGGCAATGGCCAGTGCGCCGCCGCTGCCGCCTTCCCCGGTGATGGCGGTCACGACGGGGACACGAAGCCGGGCCATTTCCCGCAAATTTCTGGCGATGGCTTCGGCCTGGCCGCGTTCCTCCGCGCCCACGCCAGGATTCGCGCCCGTTACATCGACCAGCGTGATGATGGGGCGGGAGAATTTCTCCGCCATTTTCATGACGCGCAGGGCTTTGCGATAGCCCTCGGGATTGGGCAGACCGAAGTTGCGAAAAACTTTCTGCTTGGTGTCGCGGCCTTTTTCCGTGCCCAGAACCATGACATCTTCACCGTGGAAGCGGGCGATTCCGGCAACGATCGCAGGATCATCTCCGAAGCTGCGGTCGCCGTGAATTTCGCTCCAATCGGTGAAAATGCGCTCGACATAGTCGAGCATGTGAGGGCGCTGGGGATGGCGCGCCAGCTCGGTTCTTTCCCAGGGACTGAGATTACGGCTGATCTGCTGGCGCAACGATTCAACCCGGTCGTGAAGCTGCTGAATCTCGCGGCGCGTGCCATCGTCCTGACCGGCGAGAGACTGGAGCTTGCCGATTTGCTTTTCGATTTGTTCCAGCTCTTGCTGCGCCCGGGAGTCCATCTTTACGCCGTTACCGTTCCTCGAAGCCCAGCGGGCCTCGACCATGGAGAGCAGAAACTCCGTGCCGGTGACCACCAGTTGGGCACCGTTCAAATCCCCTGTTCGGCCGCCAGGAACTCTATGAATAGAAACCCTCATCCGCCGCGAAACTCAGTCGCCGCAAAACCTAGTCGATGACGCGAACCGCGCCGCGACCGCACAATGCTTCAACGCGTGCCATAAAATGGCGATCCGGCAGCACATTATAGCCTTCGGCTTCCATCACCACCATGAAATCGCCCTTACGTTCCAAGTCAAATAATACCTTGGCCTCGCCCTTGCGCTCGGCGCAAAGGGAATAAAGCGCGTCGATGGTGGTTTCGCTGGCGCTTTCCAAAGGAATGCGCACGCGCAGGGAACGGGGCAAAGGAACTTTGGCTTCTTCGAGCGGAGTGATCTCATTGACGGTGAGCTTGGGATTTGCGCCCTCCTCGATGCGCACGCCGCCGCGAATCAGTACGGGAA
>Ga0335076_10001860_pt1 | contig 20672 bp, 24 predicted proteins | sample Lox_Sample_25_FD_206717 | JGI IMG/M metagenome (GOLD analysis project Ga0335076, IMG submission 206717) | Soil microbial communities from Loxahatchee National Wildlife Refuge, Florida, United States - Lox_Sample_2.5 | ecosystem: Environmental > Terrestrial > Soil > Wetlands | place: USA...
GCGAGGCCGTCGATCCCCGGCATCTCGATGTCGAGGAGCGCGACGTCCGGGCGGTTGGCCTTGGCGGCGGCAACCACCTCGTCGCCGCGCCCGACCGCCGCCACCACCTCGAAGTCGTCGTTGAGCTCGAGCAGCACCGCAAACGCGCTGCGGATCAGCTCCTGGTCGTCGGCGAGCAGCAGACGGATCGTCACGCGACAGCCCCCGGGGTCAGCGACACCCGTAACCGCCATCCCTTCGGCTGAACCGGCCCGGCGTCGACGATGCCGCCGGCCGCGGCGACCCGTTCGCGCAGTCCCGCCAGACCGCTCCCCAGCCCCGCCCCGCCGTTCGCGCCGACGCCATCGTCGACGATCTCGACGCAGCCCGGCCACAGCCGCACCGAGCACGAGCTGGCGTGGGCGTGGCGGACGACGTTGGTGAGCCCCTCGCGCACGACCCAGCCGAACAGCTCTTGATGCGAGGGATCGACGCCATCGACGGCACGCGGAAGGTCGGCGTCGACGCCGGCGGCCCGCAGCAGCTCGCGCCCGGTCGCGAGCTCGCCGGCAAGGGTCACGTCGCGGTAGTTGGCCACCGCGGCGCGCACGTCGGCGAGCGAACGTCTCGCCAGATCCTCGACCTCGGCGATCTCCTGCTGCGAGCGCACCGGATCGGCGTGGCCGAGCTGGCGCGCCAGCCCGGCCTTGACCGTGATCGTCGTCAGCGAGTGGCCGAGCAGGTCGTGCAGGTCGCGGGCGATCCGGATGCGCTCGTTCTCGGCCGCCAGGCGTGCGAGCTCAGCCCGCGCCTCCGCGAGCTCGCGGTTGCTCTCGAACACCTGGACGACTGCGAAGGACACCAACGCGACCACCGGGATCGCCACCGGTGTGACGGTCCCCCAGGTAGTCCCGAGGTCGTCGTGCCACGAAGGGACCACGCTCGGCACGACCAGCGCTGCGACCGCCAGCGCGAGCACGATCGGCACCGCGCGGGCACCGATGCGAGTCACCGTCAGCGCCGTGATGTACAGGCACATGACGAACGCGGCCGCGCGAGCGAACGGCACCTCTGCGATGAACAGAGCGAAGCAGATTCCGTACAGAATCCAGAATCGAGCCGAGCCGGCACGCGGCCCCCATGCGATGAACAAAAGGTAGGCGAGGGCGAACGCGAGGAGGATCGCGTAGCCGACGATCGCGGCGGCACCCTCGTTGTTGTCCGCCACCGACTGAGCGACGTACAGCAGGTAGACGAGAAAGGCGGTGGGCAGCACGAACCGGCGCCACCCTTGTGTCCACCGGCGCTGGCTTGTGACCCAACGCCCTTCCGGCTCGACCTCGGCGTCCACTGCTATCCAATCTAGCGAGCCCGCACGGTCCCTCAGACCCGGCTCGTGTCGCGCCGGTACACGAACGCCGCGAGCGGGATGAGCACGGCGGTCCAGACGGCGATCACGATCCACGCCTCCGCCGGCCAGCCTCCGCCGGCGAGCGCCGTCTTACCCGCCTGCACGAGCCAGTACGACGGGAGTGCCTTGATCACGTCGAACACCGGGCCCGATTGCGCAACCAGAAACCCGTAAGCGCCGCCGAGCACCGCCAGCAGCATGACCGTCCCGCCCGCGGCGGGGGCCAGCGAGTCCGGGGTGACGAGGTGGCCGAGCAGGATCCCGAGGATGGTCAGCGGGATCAGGCCGACCAGCATCAGGCCGATCATCGTAAGCCAGGCGCCCGCCGACAGGCTGACGCCGAGTGCGGTGCCGGACAGCGAAACGAGCACGATCACCAGCAGCGCCATCAGGAAGCCGCAGACGACCCTGGCACCGAGGTGCTCGGCGGAGGTGAGAGGCGTCAGACGCAGCTGCCGCGTCCACCCGACCGAGCGGTCGATCGAGATTCGCGCTCCCGTCGAGATCACGGCGATCATCGTGCCCACGGCGGCCATGCCGGCCATGAAGTACAAGGGGAACGCGACTCCGTCGAACGTGGCGTGCCGCTGGGGCGAGGTGACGACGAAATACAGGACGACGGGATACGCGAGCGAGAACAGGATGAACCGCCAGTTGCGGACGTTCCGGAGCAACTCGTAGCGCAGGTAGGTGGGGTGCATCGGTGGTACCTCCAGGGATTAGTTGTTCTCAGCGGTGAGGGCGAGGAATGCCTCCTCGAGACCGGCGCCCCGCACCTCGATGTCCGCCGCCGACGGGAACCCGGCGAGCAGCCGGCGCAGCGCGGTCTCCGCCTCGGAGCACGTGAGGATCACGGCGTCGCCACGCCGCTCGGCACCGATCACGCCCGGGAGTGCGCGCAGCGCATCGAGATCCGCGTCCGGAAGGGTCACCCGGATCGTCCGGCCGCCGACGCGGGCCTTGATCTCCCCGGGAGGTCCGTCGGCGACCACGCTGCCGTGTGCCAACAGCACGATCCGGTCGGCGAACGCATCGGCCTCCTCGAGGTAGTGCGTCGCGAACACGACGGTCTTGCCGGTGGCGGCCACCGCCCGCATCGACGCCCAGAAGTCGCGCCGCGCCTCGACGTCGAGCGCCGCGGTCGGCTCGTCGAGCAGCAACAGGTCCGGGTCGGCGACCAGCGCGATCGCGAATCGCACCCGCTGGGCCTGGCCCCCGGAAAGCTTCCTGGTCCGGCGATCGGCGAAGTCCGAGCACCCGCTGAGCGCAAGCGCGTCGTCGACGTCTAGCGGGCGCGGGTACAGCGACGCGACCATCGTGACGAGCTCGCGGACGCTCAGGTAGTCGACCAGCGACCCCGTCTGGAGCATCCCGCCGACCACGCCCGCGGCGGCCGCCTCGGTCGGCGACATCCCGAACAGCGACACGCTGCCGGAGTCGGGCCGGGTCAGTCCGAGCACCATGTCGATCGTGGTCGTCTTGCCGGCGCCGTTCGGCCCGAGCAGCGCGACGGTCTCCCCCGGCGCGATCGTCAGGTCGACCGACCGAACGGCGCGGACATCGGCATACGACTTGGAGAGGTGAGAGAGGACGATGGCTCCACCGGAAGTGTCATGTGTTGTCATGCCTCCACGGTGACATGCACGCCAATGCCCCGGTAGAGCCGAACCTCACCAGTTCGACATGACAAATGTCAGACAGGCGGATCCGGGGACTCAGACGGCCCGATCCGGAGCGCGCGGGGTCCAGCGCTCCTCGATGTGGCCGAAGTGCCATACCGACAGCGCGATCGCCCAGGTCGCGACGAACATCCCGACGATCACCAGGCCGAGCTCGTTGATGTTGATGTTCTGCACCCATCTCCAGAACGAGCCCTGCGCCCCGAGCTCCTGTGAGAACAGCCCCGCGAGCTCGACCGTTCCGATCACGAGCGCGATCATCACCGACAGACCGGTGATCGTGATGTTGTAGTAGAGCTTGCGAACCGGCTTCGAGAACGACCAGCCATAGGCGAAGTTCATGAACGACCCGTCAATCGTGTCGAGCAGGCTCATCCCCGCGGCGAACAGAATCGGCAGGCACAGGATCGCGTAGAAGGGCAGCCCGGCGCCCGCCGCGCCCGCCGCGAGGAACAGCAGCGCGACCTCGCTGGCGGTGTCGAACCCAAGGCCGAACAGCACGCCGATCGGATACATGTGCCAGGACTTCGTGACGGTCCTGGTGAACCGCCCGAGCAACCGGCTCATCAGCCCACGCGAGTCGAGCTGCTGTTCGAGCTGCGATTCGTCGAAGGTTCCCCTGCGCAGCTCGCGCGACATCCTCACGATCCCGATCAGGATCACAACGTTGAGGGCGGCGATCACGTACAGGAACGTGCCCGACACGCTGGTCCCGACCCAGTTGGTGACGCTGTGCAGCGTCGAGCTGCCCTGCTCGACCTGGCCGCTGACCGCGCGGATGCCGATCGCGAACAGGAACGACAACGCGAACACGATCGTCGAGTGCCCGAGCGAGAACCAGAAGCCGACGCTCAGCGGGCGCTTGCGCTCGGCCATGAGCTTGCGCGTGGTGTTGTCGATCGCCGAGATGTGATCGGCGTCGAATGCATGGCGAAGGCCTAGCGTGTAGGCGGTCAGCCCCAGCCCGATGCTGAACCCTCCGGTGGGGCCCAGGTGATAGTGGTGCGGAGCGACGAGCACGATCAGGATGAAGAACCCGATCACATGCAGCCCGACCACCACCCCGGCCATTCCGGCGACCGCCCGCCACTCGCTCGGGTTCAGCTTCCCGGTCATCGGAGCGCGACCTCCGCGACCGCCCCATCCGGCACGGTCACAACGGGTCCCGCCGTGTCGGCGTCCTCCCAGACGACGTACTCGCCGGCTGGGAGGCTGCCGAAGATCGCGGTCAGCCGTGACCGCGCGTGGGTGGTGCGCTCGTGCACGCCGGTGTGGACGCGGTGTCCGTGCCCGGCTCCGAGCGAGCTGATCTCGATCTCACGGCCGCGGAAGCGCTCACCCGGGTACAGGATCAGCGCTCCCGATCCCGCACCGATGTCGAGCGCAACGCTCGCGCATCCCGCCGCGGGCTCGAGCGTTCCGTGCTCGAGCACCGTGTGCTGTGCAGTGGTCATCACTTACACCGTCCCGAGCGGAGCGGTGTGATAGCCGCTCTGCGGGATCCCGAGATACGGGAACGAGTTCAGGAACGGAACGTTGACGCTCGCGGGCGTGAGCCCGTCCGTGACCAGGTTGGCCGCGGGGTCGGGCGTATAGCTCTTGTTGACGAGCGGGTACGTGACGCCCGCGATCGCCCGCAGCTCGACCGTCACGACGTCGTCGAAAACGCGCCGTCCGTTCGGGAATCCGGCCGGATCGCCGCCGATCAAGCCGAGGATGTTGGCGCTCGACGACGGCGGGATCGCCATGTTCAGCCGCAGCATGTCGGCGAGGGTGCTTCCGGTGAAGTTCTGGAAGCCCGGCACGATCCCCGCCGGGATCCCGGTCAGCAGGATCGCGACCAGATCGGCGCGAGGTGCCGTGAGCTTGGCGAGGTTCGGGAACACGCCCGGGTACAGAACCGGCAGGAGCGTCGCGAGCTCCGGGTGCTGCACGCCGCCGGCGAACCGCTGGTCCGCGGACGGCGGGAGGGCGTTCCACCGGTCCTTGAACCCCATCCCTACGAGGACCTCGTTGAACAGCGGATTGCCGAGGCGGGACACCTGCATCCACTCGCCGGCCTCGTGCACGTATTCCGACCACGGCTCGCGCACGGTCGCCGCCTGTCGGCTGGCCGAGGCCCACACACCGACCACCGAATCCTGGGAGGAGGCGTTGGTCGGCGTCGTGCCGTGACGGGTCAGGTCCGACTTCGGGACCTTCAGCGCGATCGAGTGCACGCTGAAGTTATCGGTCCCGTTGACGCCGGCGGCCGCCGACAGCGACCCGAGCCCGAACGTGGCGTGCAGGTTCTGGAACGGCCGCAGATTCCCGAGGTCGAAGATCGAGCCGAGATCGACGTAGAAGCCCTCGGCCCGCTGCCCCGCGAACACGGTCCGACCCCCGGGGAGGCTGTGAACAGCCGCCGAGGCCAGCATGTCGTAGTCCGGGGTCGAGAGCGGACCGATGTTGCACGGCGGACAGGCCAGGCCGGAGCCCAGTACCTGCCGCCGTCCGCGGCTGATACGGGTGACCGAGTAGAACTGCTTGCGGTTCCAGTTGGCGCTGTCGATCGTCAGGATCGGACCGCTGTTGTAGAGGAACGAGTTCGGGTTTGCGACCTGGGTCTCGAACGCGAACTCGTAGATGATGTTCGCGTCGCCATCGCCATCGTTGTCGATGTTGATGCGGTAGCGAACGTCGGGACCGAACTCGAAGAAGTTCGGACCCCCGTACGGCACCTCCAGCGGCAGATAGTTGGAGATGATCGTGACCGTGCCGGGGTCGTCGGGGGAGACGAACGCGTACAGGTCCGTGTTATCGGCGACGGGATCGCGGCTGATCGCCGGGGCTTCGCGGTGGGATGACACGGTTACCTCAGTTCGCCGCGCGGGCGATCCGGGCGGCGATCTTGCGATCGTGCAGCTTGACCTCACGCTCGCCGGACATCACCGAGATCTCGCCCGTTCGAGGATCGCGGATGTAGGCGACAACCGGGCCCGACTTCGCCGCGGCCTTCGCGTCAGCCTGCTCGGCTACGAGCGCGCCGACGACGGTCATGCCGGCCGCTGCGGCGGCCGAGTTCTTGACGAATCCACGCCTTGTACTGTCACTCATGACTGGCCCTCCGGTCATTGGTGTTTGACTATCACCGACAATTCGCACGCGCCCGTCAACTGGATCACTATGCCGGTGTGAAATTCTTGTGACCAAACGAGGCGACCAGGACACCGAGCTCAAACAGGAGATACAGCGGCACGGTCTCGAGCAGCAGGGTGATCACGTCGCCGGGCAGGAAGGCAGCGACCGCCCCGCAGGCAAGGACCGCGTAGCGCCGGTTCTTGCGCAGCCGCTGGGGCGTGACGAGTCCGGCGCGGGTGATCGCCACGATCCCGACCGGCACCTGGAACAGCAGTCCCAACGCCAGCAGCGTGGTTGCGGCGAACTTGTAGTACTGGCTCGCCTGCACTAGGACGTTGAACTGGTCGCTGTTGAAGTTCTGGAAGAAGTGCACCGCGGCCGGAAGGACGACGAAATAGCCGAACAGAACGCCGGCGACGAACAGGAACGGAATCGAGACCACCAGCGGGCGGATGTGCCGGCGTTCGTGGGGATGGAGCGCGGGCATCAGGAACGCGTACGCCTGATACAGCACAAACGGCAGGGCCAGGATCAGCGCAAACACGAGCGAAACCGTCACCGTCGTCGTGAACGGCTCGCCGATCCCGAGCGTCACCGGCTTGTCGCCCTCGGGTGGGACGGACAGCCGCCCGATGTCGCGGTGCAGGCTGCTGGAGACGTTCTCGAGCGCGGTCCGGGCGGCGAACGTGTGATGTTCACTCGGCGCGTCGAGCACCCCGACGACCGCGTTCAACTGGATCGCGACGTCGCGGGCGCTGCGTGCGACCGTGTACGTGGCGCCGAGCGGCCCGTAACCGGCGCGAACCTGCGCCTGCGTCTGGTGGGCGAGTGGCCGGTCGATGATGCGCAGGAGCCGGCCGTTCTGCCAGAAGCAGAAGGCGAACGCGACCCCGATCACGGCGAGCGACACGATCAGCCGAGTGCGTAGTTCGTCGAGATGCCCGACGAGGCTCAGCTCGTCATCGTGGCCGACCGACCGGGAGGCCCTGCGGATCGCGCTCAACATTTCGGGACTGTGTACGCGCGCGTGACCGAGTCGGATCATTCGTTTCACGCGAGGCGGTGATCCGGATCGCCGCGCGAGCCGTAAGGGGTTGGCGTGCTTCGTCAACCTCGCCGCTTCTTCTCATCCAACCTGCGGGCGCTCGCCGACGAGGAGCTGATGACACTCGTCCACGACGGCCATGCCCGGGCGTTCGAGGTGATCTTCGACCGGCACGCCGCGCCGGCCTTCTCGCTCGCGTACCGGATGTGCGGGCGCCGTGCGCTCGCCGAGGAGATCGTGCAGGAGGCGTTCATGTCGCTGTGGCGCAGCGCCGCCCGGTACGACTCAAGGCGCGGCAGCGTCAGGTCGTGGGTGCTCAGGGTCGTTCACAACCGCGCGATTGACGCCTTCCGGCGTGAGCTGTCGAGCGCGAAGCACGACGTGGCCGACGACTGGATCAGCGAGGTTCTCCCCGCGCGCGAGCGCACCGATGAGGAGGTTGAGCGCCGCAGCGACGCCCGGCTCGTGCGTAGCGCGCTCGACCGCCTGCCGCCGGACCAGCGCCAGGTGATCGAGCTCGCGTACTTCGGCGGCTTCTCGCACGCGCAGATCGCGCAGGCGCTTGGACTGCCGGCGGGGACGGTCAAGGGCCGTATGCGGCTCGCGCTCAGCAAGCTGAGAATCGCGCTCGGCGAGCCCGCCGGAGTGGTGCCATGACCGTCCCCGGCCCGGCGGCGCGCGGCCGCGACTGCGGCAACGACTCGGCGCCGTACGTCCTCGGCGCGCTCGAGCCGGCCGAAGCGCGCGCGTTCGCCCACCACCTGGAGAGCTGCGCGGTGTGCCGGGACGAGGTGGAGGCGCTGGCGCGGGTGCTCGACGTCCTGCCGGAGTCGGCGCCTCGCCACGAGGTCAGCCCCGCGCTTCGACGTCGGGTGATGAATGCCGTCCGCTCGGAACCGCCCAACGCCTCGGTCGTACGAACTCGCCTGTCCAGGCGGCCCGCGTGGACACCCCGCGCGAGGCTCGCACTCCCGCGATCGGCGGTCGGCGCCGCGCTCGCGCTCGCGGTCCTGCTCGCGGTTGTGATCGCGGCCCGCTCGGCCGGGCCGACGACCCGTGTGCTCTCCGCCAGCGTCGGCCACGCGCAGCTGCGAATCGCCGACGGCCACGGCACGTTGGCCGTCGACCACCTCCCGCCGGCCCCGCCCGGTCGCGTTTATGAGCTGTGGCTGCAGCGCGGAAGCCGCGCGCCGGCGCCGAGCACGCTGTTTGCGGTCACCTCACGGGGAACGGCCGTCCTCGGGGTGCCGGGGAAGCTCACCGGCATCACTCGGGTGCTCGTGACTGTCGAGCCGTCGGGCGGGAGCCGGGTGCCCACGACCCGAGCGGTGATCGTGGCGAGTGTGTGAGTGATCCGGATCGCGCCCGCACGCGTACAGGAGACCAGTGCAACCAACCGATCGGAGCAAGTCATGATGGGCCTCGACAATCCAGTTCACATCGCGTTCCTGCTCGTGCTCCTGCTGCTCGTGTTCGGAGCCAAGCGCCTGCCGGAGATGGGCCGCTCGCTCGGCGCCGGTCTGCGCGGCTTCAAGGAGTCGATCAGCGGCGAGACGCCCGTCGCGCTCACCGAACCGGCGCGCCTCGCGTCCGCGCCCGAGACGCCGTCGGTCACCCCGGCCGCCGACGCCGCGCCCGTCCGACAGACCGCGCAGGTCTAGCGCAGCTGGTTTCGGCTCAGGGGATCCGGACGTCCTTGCGGCTGCGCGCGGCGCGCAGCTGCCGCCCGGACAGATCGGATTCCCTGACCAGCTTCACCAGCGACCAATGGTGCCCGACGGGGCAGTACTGGAACCTGCGCGGTCCGAGCCGGAGCGACTTGACCGACGCTCCCGGCAGCCAGATTGTCGTGAACAGGTGCCCCTTGCCGCAGCGGACCACGACGTTGCCGCCGATTCCGTAGCCACTTCGCAGGAGTGGAATCGCCTCGAAGATGAAACCACCGGCGAGGATTCCGACCCGCCGGCGGCGGCGCCGCGCGCCTGACCCTCCCTCGGTCCCGGACGTGGATGAATCGGACATGCTCATCCTCCCAGATTCGCGAATGGTCTCATTCATGATAACAAACGCACGACCTCGGGCCCGAAAACCGAGTCCGCGATTCACCGAATTCCAGGTGGCGCATGCGATGAATTGGGGTAGTACGGTCGGCAATCGATCCAGGGCAGGGGAACCACCCTCGCCGCACCCATACGGGAGGACTACTCATGCGCAGAGCCGCCGGGAGCGGACTCACGACCGCGATCATCCTCGTCGCGATGCTGACGGGGGCGAGCGCCGCCGCCGCCAAGACCCACGCCGCCCGGACCCACGCGCAGCGCGGGTTGGGCGTCCTTATTCCGAAGACCAAGAGCGAGCGCCTACCGCGCCACGGCGGGACGGCCGACAGCCTCAACTGGTCCGGCTACGCCGTGACCCCAAGCACCTCCAACATCACCGCGGTGTCGTCGACGTTCACCGTGCCGACCGCCGGCCTCGCACCTCCGGGGTTCGCCGCGACCTGGACCGGGATCGGCGGCTACAGCAGCAGTGACCTGATCCAAGCCGGCACCTCCGAAGATTCGACTCCCAGCAATCCGCTGCTCGGCGATCAGTACTACGCGTGGTACGAGCTGTTGCCGGCTAGCGAGACGCAGATCACGAACTGCACCGGCGACCCTAACTGCACGGTCACGCCTGGCGACAACGTCACCGTGAACATCAGCCAGGTGTCAGGCAACACCTGGAGCATCTCGATGAGCGACGCCGGCAAGTGGAGCTGGAGCCAGGACGTCAATTACGCCTCGTCGGAATCTTCCGGCGAGTGGATCCTCGAGGCCCCGACGCTGGTCGCCCAGACGACGCTGGCGAACGTCGGAACCACTCACTTCGGTCCGACGTCGACGTACACGGCCGGCGGCGTCACCCACACCATCGCCGAGGGAGACCCGACACAGATCTTCCTCTCGCCGGGAGTGGTCAACGAGGCCACGCCGTCCGCGCTCGCCTCGGACGGCCAGTCGTTCAACGACTGCGCGTACGCGCAGAGTTGCGCCGCGCCGTAGACGTGTGCCCCCGGCCCGGGGTTGGCGCGGTCCGCCGCGTCAGCCCCGCGGGCCGGCCTCGTATTCCCTGGCCAGGCGCTTCGGCGCCTGAACCAGCCATGCCTCGACGATCACCTCCTCGAGGTCCTCGAGCCCGATCGCGTCGAGGCGGACCAGGATCGCCGGATACCCGTCGAAATGCGGCGTCGTGAAGTAGACGCCGGAATCGTCGGCGAGCAGCGCCTCCTTCGCGCCGACGTGCTCGACCCGGGCGCCGAGGATCGGGCCGGCCGGCGCCGTGTCGCCGAGCGCGCGCAGGTCGGCCTGGCGCAGCGGCCGCTCCCACACGAACGGCTTGTCGCGGACTCGCCAGGAGACGTTGCCGTGGGACGGGCGCTCGCTCGTCTCCGGCAGCGCAAGGGCGATCCGCCGCACATCGTCCCAGCCGGCCATCCGCTCAGTCGCTGATCGGGGCGGGGCGTCCCGAACGCTCCCACACACCCCGCTCCTGGAGGAGCTGAACCTGTTTGAGAGTCACCTGCTCCCGGTACTCCGCGTGCGTGTACGGCGGCCGGTCGAGGTACAGGTTCTTCGGATAGATCGGCTGCTCGTAGACGAGCTGGTACTGCTCGGTCGTGAGGTCCTTCATCCAGTTGTCCCATTGCGCCGTCTGCCGGAAGTTCCGGAGCGCCTCAACGTCGATCGTGCCCGCGATCCAGGTCGAGCCCGCGCCGTACGGGACCTCCGTGACCACCTGGCCGCGGTAGTCGACTATCTGCGACCCGCCCGAGAAGGTGTCGATCGGCACGGTCGAATCCTTGTCGAGGTAGTAGGTGCCGAGGTTCATCCCGATCACGTACATGTTGTTGTCCAGCGCCCGGGCGCGGTTCTGGACCGAGAACATGCCGCTCATGACGCCCGGCGCGGGGTAGGGCCCGCGGTACGCGATCTCGCAGCCGTTCATCGCTAGTCCGCGAGCGTTCTCCGGATAGGAGGCCTCATTGGCCATCATGATCCCGATTCGCCCGATCTCGGTATCGGCGACCGGATAGAACGCGTCGAGCTCGCGTCCGTACAGCTCCACCCACCGATCCCACACGTTGTGAGGCGTCACCGAGTGCTCGACCGGCAACAGCGGCACGAGCTTGTGGTGCTTGAGGATCACGTTCCCGTCCTCAGGCTCGATCACGAACCCGATGTTGAAGAAGCGGCCCGGGAATTCGGGATGGCGGGCCTTGGCCTGGGCGATCACGAACGCGTTCCACTGCTGCGCGAGGCGCCCGAGGTAGTCGGTCTCGGGTCCCGGGATGTCGATCGCGCACTCCCGGGCATACGTCTCGTGGTCGAGGTCGAGCACCTCGTCGGTGAATCCCTGAAGCCCTCCCTCCGGGATGCAGATCAGCCTCACCGGCAGGTCCATGCTCGAGAGCCAGGACGCGGCCTTGACCATGTGCGAGATGTGCTCGAGGTTCCAGCTGATCTCCTCGCGCCGGCGGATCCCGCGCATCGTCGAGATCAGCCCGACGGCCTGATACGGCTCGATCATGGGAAGGCTCCTCTCTCTAGTGGTCTGCGACTCTAACCGCATCGCCACGAGTGGCGCCACCGGTTCCGGGGCGCTCGTCGGGCAATCGCTCGACGGCGATAACCGCGGTGTCGTCCACCTGCGACCCGTGGGCGAACTCGACCAGCGCCTGCTCGATCCGCCGCACCGCATCGGCAGCGCCGGCGGCGTCGCCCAGCGTCTGCGCGAGGCGCGCCTCGCCGAACCGGTCCGCCTGGCCGACGGTGTCGATGACCCCGTCGGTGTAGAGCACGACCTGGTCCCCGGGCTCGAGTCTGATCGTGGTCGCCTCCCACCCACCGCGCTCATACGCGCCCAGGAACGGCGCGAACACCCCTACCGGAAGGGACGACGCTCGGTGCACGTGGTAAGCGGGCGGATGTCCGGCAAGCACGAGGTCGGCGGTCGCATCGCCCCCGACTGCGCGCAGCATCACGCAGCAGATGCTGACCAGTGACAGCCCCGGGCGCTCGCGCAGCGCGGCGTTGAGCTGCTCGAGCGCCGCGATCGGATCGCCAAGGAGCTTACCCGCGGTGCGAAACGTGTACCGCGACAGCGAGGTGAGCGCGGCCGCCTCGGCGCCGCGGCCCGCGACATCGCCGACGACGATCATCCACCCTCCGGGCACCTCGAACGCGTCGTAGAAGTCGCCGCCGACGTCGTTCTGCTCGCCGGCGGCCCGGTACAGGCTGGCCAGCCGGAAGCCGGGGATCTGCGGAAGATCGGGCGGGAGCAGGCTTCGCTGAAGCGTCGTCGCGATCTCGGAGCGCTCGCTGTAGAGCCGGGCGTTCTCGACCGCGATCGCGGCGCGCCGTCCGAGCTCGGCGGCGAGCGCCGGGTCACTCTCAGTGAACGTCCGGCGCGAGTCAGACATGGCCAACGAGAGCGCCCCGATCGGGGGCCCATCCGCGATCGCGAGGGGAACGACGATCAACTCCGCCGTCAGCCGCGCTCGCCCGGAGCGGATCACGTCCGCCACGCTGACTTCGAGCTCACGCGCGTGTGGGTCCTTTCCGGCCGTCGGTGGCGCCATCGCAACCTGACGCAGAGCATCGCCCTCGCCGCGCATCACGAATCCGCACGAGTCGGCCAGCCCGGGAACCGTGAGCTGCGCTACCCGCTGAAGTGTCTGCGCGTAATCGAGCGAGGACGAGAGCTCGTGTCCGGCCCCGGCCAGCAGGCGTTGTGCAAGCTCGGCGCGCTTGACGTCGGTGAGGTCCTCGACCACGCTGACGATCAAAGACAGCGAGCCGTCGGCGTCGAACACGGGGGTCGCCTTGTGCAGCAGCCACCGCTCCTCTCCGGTGGCTCGGCTCACATTGCGGACGAGCAGCGGTTCGGCTTCCTCGCCGCGAGCCGCGTGCGAGGAGGGCAGGTCCGCCAGGGTCAGGCTGCCTCCGGCTTCGTCGAACACGTCGTAGAGCTCCATCAGCTCTTGCGGCGTAGCCGCGGTCACCTGCCCGGCCGACCCCAGGTGCAAGAGCCGCGCCGCCGCCGAGTTTGCGAACACGATCCGCCCATCTCCCTCCCTGACGAGCACCGCCTCGGCGAGATTGGTGAGCGTTGCTTCGAGCCGCCGCTCGAGCCCGGTCACGGTCTGGGCGAGCGTGGCGTTGTCAAGCGCGAGCGCCAGATGCCCGGACAGGATCTCGGCGTAAAGCTGGTCGTCCTGGTCGTAACTCCGGCCGGAGGTGCCGACGCCCAGCGCCAGAGCGCCGACCGTCCGCCCCCGCGCGCGCAACGGCATGAACAGTGCCGAGCGCAGCTCGAGAGCGCGCAGCAGCTCGAAGTCTTCGTCGCTACTCGCGATCATCCGCAGCTCCTCGTCGGTCACGCTCGCGAGCAGCTGGCTCTCGGCGCTGACGATCGCGCGCGGGAGTCCGACCGGCGCGTCGGGCAGTGGGCGCCGGCGAAGCAGCGCCGCCTCGAGCTCCTCGCGTCGCCGCGGCGCGTCGACTCGCGAGCCGAGCCGCCGCAGCTCTCCTTCGCTGGAGATGCTGTCGAGCGTCGCCACGTCGGCGAACGCCGGCACGACCAGGCCGAGTAGTCGCGCCACGGTGTTTTCGAGCAGCAGGGTGCCGTCCGCCACCTCGCCGGCGGCGGCGAGCAGTTCGAACCGGTCCCCTTTGCGCGCCGCGCTCAACCCGTCACTCGCCGGCAGTTTCGGCGGGCGCGTCGGCGAACAGCAGATCGCCGTCCGCGAACCCCGCGATCTCGAACAGCCGCTGGACCTTGCCCGACCCCGGGACCACCACGAAACGGTACCCGTTCGCCGCGGCGCGTTGTTGCTCCGAGATGACGAGTCTCAACCCCGAGGTGTCCATGAACCCGACCTCCCTCAGATCCAGGACGAGCACGCTGGCCCCGACCCGTGCTGCGTCAAGCGCCGATTCGACCGCCCCGAACGTGGTCAGGTCGACATCGCCGTGAACCGAGACGACTGCGTCGCCGAGAATTCGTCGCGTGTCCAACCTCAGATGACTCGACAGTCCCACTCTCTGTCCCACCTGCCAACTGAACGGTCACCCGGATCAACCGTCTGACGATTCTACGCTGGGCGGCGGAGCGTTTGGGAGACTTGGCCCGCGGGCGCCCAGATCAGCCGAGCGAGGAGGATGAGATGGCCATTTCCAAGCAGCCGATGACCGATGAGCAGCGGAAGTCCGTCGCGCTCGAGTACCTGAAGGCGTTCGACAACGGGGGCTCCACGTCGACCGGCGGCAGCATTCTCGATCTGTTCGCCGAGGACGCGCAGGTGCACTTCCCGAAGTGGGGACTCGCCACCGGCAAGGACGCGATCGGACGGATGTTCGGCGACGTCGGCTCCACGCTCGAGCGGATCGTCCATGACTACGCGAACTTCAACTGGATCATGACCGGGACCGACATGTTCGCCTGTGAGGGAACGAGCTTCGGAGCGCACCAGGACGGCGAGTGGCGCGTGGGCGTCACCCATGCCGGCCGCTGGTGCGACGTGTTCGAGGTCCGGGACTTCCTGATCCAGCGCTGTTTCATCTATCTCGATCCCGATTACGCTGGTCTCGACACCGACCGGTATCCCTGGCTGGCCCGCGACGGACGCGACCCGTCGGTGCCGTTGAGCCTGGGCCTCGGTGTGCCTGCCTCGGCGAGCTAGCGGACAGGTCCACTAGACGAATAGGTACTCTCCGCTGCCCAGCTCACCGGCAAGGAGACCCATGGAATACAGCAAGGCCCTGGCAGAGAAGCTCGAGGCTCGGATCACGGAGCTGAAGAGCGAAATCGACGCTCACGAACGTGCGCTCGCCGCGCTTCGCGGTAACGCGCGCTCGAGCAACGTCGACCGATCCGCGAGCAACGGGACCAACTCGTCCAGCCGCCGAGCCACCGCGCGACGGACCGCCAGCGCGAGTCGAACCGCCCGACGCCCCCGCCGCAGCCACACGGCATCGGCTGAGGCGGTGTTCGACGCTCTCAAGGAAGGACAGGATCAGGCCTCCGCGATCGCCAAGCAGTTCGGCGTGTCGGCCGCCGTCGTGCGCAGCCGTCTCCAGCAACTCGAGGAGGCGGGACGAGTCAGCCGGACCGGAAACCGCCGCTCGACACGCTGGCGCAGCCACGCGGGCTAGCGGCGGCGACCCCTGGCAGCATCATCCAAAATGCACAATGCCGGCCGTCCAAAGGTGTACACAGTAGGCGGCCCCACGTTTGGGGTTGCCGGCCACGGGCATGGGGAGTGCGAGACAGAAGGCCGGTGCGGAGGCAGGGCCGCACGGGTGGTAGAGCTGTAATCACACATCCCGGAGGGCGCTGGGCTCTTGCAGGCCCGGACCGCCGAGCACCGACGCTCGCGTCTCGTGTCGCTGCAAGCTAAGAAAGGGCCCGTACATGTCTATTCGCCGCGCTCGACCCGCGCTCGCCGTGGCCGTACTCGCGATCATGCTGCCGGTCGGAGCCGATGCTGCGGCCAGCACCAACACCGTCGCCCTCGCCTCTCACAGTGGGGACGGTGCCACGCTGACGCTGTCGGCGAAAGCCAAACGCTCGTTCGCGAGCAACCACGTGACGCTTCGCGTCCTGCGGCCGGCGACTCGACGCAAGTCGACGTACGCGCTGCCCGACAGGTCAGGGAAGTGGAACTTCGCCAAAGCGACCGGGACGCTCAACCTGAAGGGCGTGCTGCATGTCGTGCTCGGCAAGCGCTCCGCGGCTCTGAAGTCGGTCACGTTCACCCGCCCGGCGAAGGGGAACGGGCACGTGACGGCCAAGCTGGCCGGCCACAAGGTGCAGCTGTTCACCGTCACCGGGAAGGTTCGCGTAAAGCACAACGGCACGACCGAGGCGCTGAGCGGGATGACGGCAAAGCTCACCAAGGCGGGAGCGACCAAGCTCAACAAGGCGCTTCACAAGGCCGCCTTGAAGACGAACGAGGCGTTCGGCTCGTTCACGGTCAGGGTGAGCAATACGCCGCTCACCGGGCCGGGCGCCCCGGCGCCGGGCAGCGGTCCGGGCGGAGTCACCCCGACCTCCTCGTCGGGCGTTGGCCTTGCGCTGGACCCCGCCTTCCGGTCGCTCCTCAATTCCGTCGGTCTCTCCACGGTGCCGCTCGTGCCGGGATCGGGTGGGCTCCCGGCGCCGCTCGGCACGACTTCGATCCCGGACGCCGACGGGAGCAGCGTGACGTTCCCCCTGAACCCGTCGCCCGCGGGGGGCAGCTTCGACCACGGCACGCTGACCGGCACGATTCCGCTCAGCGGCGGGCTGCAGCTCGGCAACGGCACCGTGTCGGCCACGCTGACCAATCCGGAGCTCACGATCGGCACCGGAACTGAGGGCTCGGGGCTCAGCTTCCAGCTGAACGGCGGGCCCGAGCTCAAGCTGTTCGACATCGACACCTCTCAGCTCGAGCAGGCCGCCACGCCGAACGGCACACTGGACCTGGGCGGTCTCCTGGCGACCCTGTCGAGCGAGGGCGCCTCCACGCTGAACGCACTGCTCGGACAGGACGAGTTCACTACCGGGCAGCCCGTCGGCGGGCTCTCTTTGATCCTCCCCGCCGCCGCCGCCGGCAGCTAGTCACAGCCGCCGGGCCCGCGCGCCAGGCCACGAACGACCCGGGGTCTCCCTCTCCCTCACCCCGGGTCGTTTCGTGCTTCGGTGTCACATTCGGTCCCCGCGGACCGTCTCACTATCGATGAGTTTCGGACCGGGCACGCGTCTTAAGTAGCGAGCAGTCCGAAAGAGACGGAACCCCCGATGACCTTCGACACCAAACCTGATCGAGCCTCCGCGACCACCGCCCGGATCGCCCGCCGGCTGGTGGCACCGGTGATCCTGAGCGCCGCGATCGGGTCGCTCGTGCTTGCAGTACCGCCGTTGCGAGGAGTCGCCAAAGACATCACGCACCTGCGCCCGGAGTGGGTGCTGGCCGCGATCGCGCTCGAGGTCGGGTCGTGCCTGGGGTTCGTCGTGATCTTTCGTTTGTTCTTCGACGCGGTGCCGCCCGGAGCTGCGCGGGAGCTGGCCCTAACCGAGCAGGGGTCCGGCGCCCTCCTTCCCGGCGGGGGCGTCGGCGCGCTGGCGGTCGGGGGCTGGCTGCTGCGACGCACCGGCATGTCGACGAGCAGCATCATCGATCGCTCGAGCGCGCTGTTCTTTCTCACCAGTGCCGTCAACGTGGCCGCACTCTTCGGTGGCGGCGCACTGCTCATCGCGTACCAGCCGTTCGGCGGCTACGACCTGCTCCGGGCCGGCGTTCCGATCGCCGGCGGCCTGGCCGCCGCGGCCGCGGTCCTCGCGATCCCGGTGGTGATGCGCCGCTCACCACGCCGGCGGTGGCCGACCTGGCTGGTCGACCTCGCGAGCGGGATCGTGCGCGCCCGCCGGTCCCTGCTGGCGCCGAGCTGGCGCCTCCTGGGCGCCGGCGGGTACCTCGGCTTCGACATCGCGGCGCTTGGGGCCACGTTCGCCGCCACCGGCCATCCACTCCCCGTGGCGCCACTCGTGCTCGGCTACCTGATCGGTTACCTCGCGAACCTGATTCCGGTGCCGGGCGGCTTCGGCGTGCTCGAAGGCGGACTTGCCGGCACGCTGATCGCGTACGGCGCGCCGGCGACGCAGGCGACGGCGGCGGTCATCGTCTACCACGCAATCGCGTTCTGGGTTCCGAGCCTAGGCGGCCTCGGCGCGTATGCGCTGCTGCGCCGGCGACTGCGCGCCGCGGATGCGGCTACTCAGCGCTCGGCTCCGAGCAGGCGCTCGGTCGCTCCATCCGGGATGCCACCGAAATACGCTTCGAGCACCTGCCCGAAGATCGGGTTGGCGGAGTCCGCGTAGGCGAACAGCGTCATCGATGAACGCAGCTTGAGCGCGTCGATACCGCCGAAAATGTCCTCCGCCCTGAGTCCCTCGAGGGCGTTCACGATCGTTGCGCACTCGATCAGCCGGGGCCCGAGGACTGGGTGCGCGAGATACGCTCGCGCCTCGTCCAGCGACGCGATCGCGTACCTCTGTGACATCGGGCTGTGCCCGAGTCCCGCAATCTGCGGGAAGACGAACCACATCCAGTGGCTGCGCTTGCGGCCGGCGCGAAGCTCGGCAACGGCCGTCTCGAACGTGCCCGCCCGATTCTGGGCGGAGACGAATCGCTCCAGTTCGTACGGATCGGTCATTTGCGCCGCTTCAACCTAGCGTTCGCGGACCCATAGGATGTCCGGATGCTCGAGCACGAACGGGTATCGATCACGGTCGGCGAGCGCTCGGCGCTGCCCGTGATCGTCGCGGTCCATTCGACGGCGCTGGGTCAGGCGGTCGGCGGCTGTCGCCTGTGGCGCTACCAGGATTGGCGCGACGGGCTCGAGGACGCGCTACGCCTGTCCGAGGCGATGACGCTCAAGTGCGCGCTCGCCGGACTACCGCTCGGCGGCGGTAAGAGCGTGATCGCGCTGGCGCCTGGCTCCGAGCTCACCGCGGAGCGGCGACGGGCGGCGATGCTTGACCTCGGCGACGCCGTCGACGCGTTCGGCGGAAGCTACGGCGTCGGGGAGGACGTGGGCACGACCGCCGAGGACATGCTGATCGCCCGCGAGCGCACGCGCTACGCCTACTGCCTCCCCGAGTCCGAAGGCGGCTCCGGAGAGCCGTCCGAGCCGACCGCCGTCGGCGTTCGGGCCGCGATCGGGGTGACGCTCGCGCGGGCGCTCGGTACCGCGGACGTCTCCGGCCGCCGCATCAGCATCATCGGGCTCGGACAGGTCGGCTCACGCGTCGCCCGCCGGCTCGCAGCCGACGGCGCGGACCTGCTCGTCACCGACATCGACGCCTCCAAGCGCGAGTTGGCCGACGAGCTGGGCGCGACGTGGACCGATACCGACGCCGCGTTGCGCGCCGACGCCGACGTGGTGGTACCGGCGGCTCTCGGCGGGATCCTGACCCCGGCGTCGGTCACCGAGCTCAGGTGCGCGGCGATCGCCGGTCCCGCCAACAACCAGCTCGCGGACGACGGGGTGGCGGACGCCCTCCACGCTCGCGGGATCCTGTGGGCACCGGACTTCGTGGTCAACGCCGGCGGGGTGATCTACGGGAGCGCGATGGAGTTCGAGGGCTGCTCCCGGGAGGACGCGGTCGCGCGCGTCGGTGCGATCACCGACTCGCTCGACGCGGTCTTCTCCGCCGCGGAACAGCACTCGATCACGCCGCTTGCGGCGGCACGACGGGTCGCCGGCGAACGGCTGAGCGCCGCGACCCGCCCCCGGGCCGACGCGGCCTAACCGCCGTCACTCGACCGGGGCCCCGTGTAGGCCGGCGGTCGGGCGCTCGCGCTGGTCCCACCACTCGTTGACGACCGCAATCGCACCGCCGAGGATCCCTTCCTTGAATGCCGCGGTGTCGTTGACGTTGGGTAGCGGCTCGCTGGGCACGGCCACCTCGAGGAACTCGCACAGCGGCTCCCACCCCTCGCGCGGCTCCCAGACCAGCAGGCGGTCGGCGGGCACGTCGCGTTTGACGCGCTCGTTCCAGCGGTCCATGGCCGCGGCCAGGCCGTCGTCGTCGAACGTCGCCTCGGATGGAGCAAGCGCCCCGGTGTGCTCGTCCCACGTCATACAGATCATCAGGTCCATGAACCGTCGCCACAGCGGGTCGAGGTCAGCGCGCGCGGCACACATGTGGTGCATGACGGAGTCGCCGAAGTACATCGGCCAGATCGTCTCACGCATGCTCCGCACCCAGCCCTCGGGCGCGCGCACGCTCAGGACAACCTTCGAGTCGGGATAGAACTCGAGCAGTTCCTTGTAATAGCGCCCTCCGGGCCAGTCGACGGTCGATTGTGCGTCGCCGAAGATCGCGTTCCAGTCGGGCTCGCCACGAGCCGCGGACTCCCACATCGTGAGGCCCTTTTCGAAGTCCATCATCAGATTCCGCATGTGGTAGCACTGCCCGAAGCCGAGCTGCTCGAACGCGATTGCCTGCGTTGTCGTCGCCGTGCGTGGGAGCCCGGCCCCGATCACTTTCATTTTTCTCCTCAGCTGGAAGGGGTCGCGGCGGTTCTATCAAAGGCGGCCTTGCCTCTACGCTCTGAACGGAGGATCTGCGATGAGCGCCACCAAACCGCCCGCACCGAACGGCAAGCCCTGGAGCAGCGACTACGTGTCGAGCAACGGTGCCACGGCGAACGTCCACAGACCGATGCCGGGGCGGCTCGTGGTGCTCGGCTACATCACGGCGTTCGCGCTGCCGCTGCTCGGCTTGTTCCTCGGGATAGTGGTCGTGACGCGTCCGGGCAAAGCGACCGCCCGCCACGGACGCTGGATCATCGCGATCAGCGTCGTGGCCAGCGTCATCTGGGCGCTGGTGTTTCTCTCCGGCGCGCTGA
>Ga0335076_10001863_pt1 | contig 20654 bp, 17 predicted proteins | sample Lox_Sample_25_FD_206717 | JGI IMG/M metagenome (GOLD analysis project Ga0335076, IMG submission 206717) | Soil microbial communities from Loxahatchee National Wildlife Refuge, Florida, United States - Lox_Sample_2.5 | ecosystem: Environmental > Terrestrial > Soil > Wetlands | place: USA...
ATCTCAGAAAAAACCTTGCTTTGCAGGCATTTCCTGGGAGTGGGCGATCCAGGACTCGAACCTGGGACCTCTTCCTTATCAGAGAAGCGCTCTAACCGACTGAGCTAATCGCCCGTGTTAGGCGATTCTACCCGGGGCCTGCGAGCGTGGGGTGGCGCACTCGAGGCGCGGGCGCCCGCGGTCAGGAGACGGCCCGGACCCGGAGGCGACGGGCCACGTCAAGCGCATCGTCGAGCGACTCGAAGGTGAGCTGGACGCGGTAGCCGGTTCCCCTGGCGGGCGCCACGTCGACGTCACGGCCCAGCGCGGCGGTGAGGGCGTCGGAGATCAGCTCGATCGCGGCCGCCTGGTCGGGATGGAGGGCGGGTCGCGATCGTGGGCGCCGGCGCTGGCCGGACGGCGCGTTGGCGGCGCGAGCGCGGGACTCGAGCTCGCGCACGGACCAGCGGTGATGGGCCGCGTCGCGGCCGAGGGTCCGCCGCGCCGAGTGATCGGTGGCTAGGAGCAGCGCACGTCCATGGCCTTCGGTCAGGTCGCCGCGCTCGATTAGCTCGAGCGCCTCGTCGGGGAGATCGAGCAGACGAATCAGATTCGAGACGGCGACCCGGCTGCGGCCGACGCGAACGCCAACGTCCTCTCGGGTCAACCCGAGCTCCTCGACGAGCGCGGCGCAGGCGCGCGCCTCCTCGACCGGATTGAGGTCCTCCCGCGCCATGTTCTCGACCAGCGCCACCTCCAGCGACGCCGCATCGTCGTGGCGGCGCACGACCGCCGGAATCGCGGTGAGCTCGGCGAGCTTGGCGGCGCGCCACCGGCGCTCGCCGGCGATCAGCTCGTAGCGGCCGCTCACGAGCGGACGGACGAGCACCGGCTGCAGGACGCCCTGGGCGCGGATCGAGCCCGCGAGGGCCATCAGCGAGTCCTCGTCGAAGATGCGGCGGGGCTGGTTCGGACTCGGGTCGATCATGTCGACCGGGACCGGCCGCAGTTCCTGCAGCTCGTCGCGCGGCGCCACCGACAGGATCGCCGCCAGGCCGCGGCCCATCCCCTTCGGTCGCTCACCCACGAGCGGCCACCTCCTTCGCGAGCTCGAAGTAGGCATCCGCACCGGCGCAGTGCGGATCGTGATGAATCACCGGTTTACCGAAACTCGGTGCTTCGCCGACGCGGACGTTGCGCGGGATTACCGTGTCGAACACCAGTTCGGGGAAGTGCTCGCGCACCTCGCGCTCGACGTCTTGCGCGAGGCGGGTTCGGCCGTCGTGCATCGTCAGCAGCATCCCGGCCACAGTAAGCCATGGATTGAGCTCGCGCTGAACGAGCGAAAGCGTGTCGAGCAGACCGGCGAGGCCCTCGAGCGCGAAGTACTCGGCCTGCACCGGGACGATCACCCGATCAGCCGCCACGAGGGCGTTGACGGTCAACGGCCCGAGCGACGGGGGACAATCGAGCAGCGTGAACGCGTACCGGTCGCGGACGCCCTTGAGCGCCTCGCGAAGGAGCGTTTCGGAGCCGGCGGCGCGCGGTAGTTCGACGTTGGCGCCGGCGAGGTCGGAGCCGGACGGGACGATCGAGAGCCGGTCGATCCCGGTCGGGCGGACAACGTCCTCGACCGACGCCGACCCGACAAGCACGTCGTAGATGGTGCCCGGCTCCTCCTTGCTGATCCCGAGGCCGATCGTCGCGTTGGCCTGTGGGTCGATGTCGACGAGGAGCGCGTCGTAGCCCGCTTCGGCGACGCAAGCGGCAAGATTGACCGCCGTGGTCGTCTTGCCGACTCCGCCCTTCTGATTTGCGATCGCGTACACGGTCCCCATCGAGGGCTGACGCTACCGGTGAGGGCGGTCAGATCGTGGGCGTGTTCTTGCGGCTGAGTTCATTCCGCGCCGCGGCTCAGTTCGTGCCGAGCGGCCGCTTGGTCGCCATCCCCGGCCGGCGCGGAAACCCTGACGGAGTCTCCGTAACCTTCGACATGAGGTGTAGATACCTGTGTTCTGCCTCCGGAAATGGCTGCATATGGCGGATTTCTGTTGGCTCGAGCCCCAACTGCTCGGCGGCGCGGGCGGCCGCCTCCTCATCGCGGGGATTGCGCTTGCCGCGCCAGGCGACGAGCGTGCCGCCGACCGCGAGAAGAGGTGCCGCGTACTCCGCCACGACCGGTAGCGGCGCGAGCGCTCTGGCGGTGACCACATCGAACGCGCCAACCCCGTCCTGCCAGCTCTCGACGCGGGTGTGGACAACGGTGGCGTTGATCGCCTCGGCGGCGGCCACCGCCCGTTCGAGGAACGCGGCTCTCCGGGAGGCGCTCTCGACGAGGGAAACGCCGGCCTGTGGCAGCGCGATCGCAAGCGGTAGCCCAGGAAGGCCGGCGCCCGAGCCGAGGTCGGCGAGGTAGTTGGCGTCGCGGACCGGCTCGACCTCGAGGCCGACAAGCGAGTCCGCCAGGTGGTCGTCGATCGCCTTCAATGGATCCCGCACGGCGGTCGGCGCGAGCGGATCCTCCACGAGCAAGCTGTGCAGGAGACCGAGGCGCCTCGCGGAGTCGGCCGGTAGCCCGTAGCGGTCCGCGAGCGCCGCGAGGCGGTCGTCGACGTCGATTGGGCGGGCGTGTTGCGGCATTTCCTCAGCCCGACCGCTCGAGGCGGTCCCGTTCGCGGGCGATATACGGCGCGTAGCGGCTACACATGGCCTCGAAACGCTCGGCGGCGTAGCCGTCGAGCCCGTCGTGAAGCTCGCCTTCGAGCAACGGGAGAACGTCCCGCACGAGCGCAGTCCCGCGGGCCATCCACTGGTAGTAGGAGCGGCCGCCGTGGTGGTAGGGGCCGTAGAGGCGCGTGTCGGGAAACCGCTCCATCAACCACCCGAACAGCGCCTCGTGTCGGACGTGCATCCGCACGGTCACCTGGGGTTGCTTGCCGTCGCCGCCGAACGAGGCCTCTCCGACAAGGAGGCCGATCAGCAAGCCGCGGTCGAATTCGGACAGCTCCGTCATGTCACGAGTTCTACCCGGAACTGTTTCACCGCGTAAAAAAACGTGAAACAACGGGCGGACCAGCGGGGCGAACGGCGTCCCCCGGCGAACCAACCCGGCAGGCGCTAATGCACCAGAGGCGCGACGACCAGACGCCGGTCGGGCTCCTCGCCCTCGCTGTACGTTTCGACGTCGTGACGGGTCTTCAGATGCTCGTGCACGACCTTGCGCTCGAGCGCGGTCATCGCCTCGAGCGTCACCGGCCGATTGTCCTGGACGGCGGCCTGGGCGGCCTGGTCGGCGGCGGCGCGGAGCGCGACGGCACGACGCTCGCGATAGCCCGCGGCGTCGACCACGACACGCTTGCGGACGGTGGCGCCCTTGCACGCCACTCGATAGGCGATGTGCTGGATCGCGTCGATCATCTGGCCGTGGCGGCCGATCAGCAGGCCGAGGTCCTCGCCCTCGAGGTCGGCGCGGACCTCGTCGGCGTCCTCCTCGACGCGGATGCTCGCCTCGACGCCGACGCCCACGAGGATCTGCTCGAGTAGTTCCTGCACGCGCGAGCCAGCCGCGCCGATCTCAGCGTTCACCGTCTACCTCCTGCGCCCGGAGCGCTTCTTCTTCTTGCGCGGTGGTGGTGGCGGCGCGCCGCCGGGCTTGCCGCTGCGGCTGCCGGCCGCGACGGGCTCGGCCTCGCGTTTGGCCCGACCGCGGATCAGCCCCGACAGGCCGCCGGCGCCACCGCCGTCGGACTTGCCGTTGGGACCCGAGTCGTCGGGTGGTGGCGGACCGCCGCCACCCGTGTCGCCTTTGCCGCCGCTGCCGCGACCACCTCCTCCGTCCCCGGGTGGACCGGTGGCGGTGGCCGCCACCGGGGGCGCTGGAGGCCCGATCAGTCTTCGGACGGTGTACTGCTGGCCCATCGTCCAGGCGTTCGTCGTGATCCAGTAGAGGAGCAGGCCCGCCGGGAAGTTGATCACGATCACCACGAACACCAGCGGCAGCAGCAGCATCAGGTTTCGCTGCTGCTTGTCCATCATCGGGCTCGACATCATCAGGCTCGACGCGAGCTGCGTGCCGACGTAGAGCAGCAACAGGACTATCAGCACCCACCCCGTGGCCTTGTTGGTCAGGTCGGGGATGAACAGGAAGCCGGCGCCGTTGTTGGGCCCGCACGGCGTGGTGTGCCCGGCCGCCTGGGCGAGCGTGATGTGGTGGGCCGCCGCGTATTTCGCCTGGTAGGCCGCCTGGGTCGACGGACAGATGTCCTTCCGCAGGTCGTGGCGCAGCATGTAGAAGAGCGAGATGAAGACCGGGAGCTGCGCCACCAGGGGCAGGCACGAGCCGAGCGGGTTGATCTCGTTCTCCTTGTAGAACTTCATGATCTCCTGCTGCTGGCGCTGCTTGTCGTCCTTGTACTTGGCCTGGATCGCCTTCATCTGCGGCTGCAGGTGCTGGAGCTTCTGCATCGAGTGGAACTGCTTGACGGTCAGCGGCAGCAGGATCGCGCGCATCAGGATCGTCAGAGCCACGATCGACAGGCCCCACGAGAGCCCGACGTGGTTGTGGAAAAACTGCAAGATCGCATCGAAGATGTCGATCAGCGGTTGGAAGATGTTCGCGGTGACAAACATGGTCAGGCGCTCGGGGCCGGTGCTCGGGGCTTGAACAGCCGTTGCTCCTCGACGGGGTCGAATCCGCCGCGACTGAACGGGTTACATCTGAGCAGACGCCAGCCGGCCAGGACTAGCCCCCGGAGTATGCCGAATCTACGGATCGCCTGCGCGGCATATTCCGAGCAGGACGGGTAGTAGCGGCACCGCTGCCCGAACGCCGGCGAGATCAGCCGCTGGTACAGCCGGATCGGCAACACCGCCAGCGATCGCAGCGCGTTCACGCGCCCTCCCGGCGCTCGTCCTCAGAGCCACTGCCGGGCGCATCCGGGCCACCGATGGAGGCCTCGGTGGAAACGGCCGCGGTGGCCGCGACCGATTCGGTGCCGGCCGGGTTGACCCGTTCCAGCAATTGCCCAAGCGCGCGGCGGATTCCGGCCAGACCCTCACGCTCAGCCAGAGCGTTGGCTTCGTGCCTGGCGACGACAACGGCGTCGGTGCCGGCCGGCAGCCGATCGCCGTCGATCGCAAACGCCTCTCGGAGCAGCCGCTTGACTCGGTTGCGCTCGACCGCGCCGCCGACCTTGCGGGACACGGACAGGCCGAGCCGCGGCTCGTCGCCCTCGCCCCGCGGGAACACGTACAGCACGAATTCTCGGCCGGCATGGGAGCGACCCTGTCGGAACACTCGGTCGAAATCGGCGCTGCGCGACAGCCTCATGCGCCCGGTCCGCGGACGGGCGCCAGGCAGGCCCATCATCAGACCGTCAGGCGCTTGCGGCCTTTGTCGCGCCGGCGCTTGAGCGTCAGGCGCCCCGCGCGTGTTCGCATGCGGGCGCGGAACCCGTGGGTACGGGCGCGCTTGCGCTTCTTCGGCTGGTAGGTGCGTTTCATGGCTCAGGACCCCCGAGGAGCGGGATTGAAGCCAGTATACGCAGCGGAGATTGCGTCAGATTCGCATTAACTGATCGACGCTCGAACGCGAGCTCGAAGTCGCCCCGGAAGACGGCGACGGGCCACCCGGACAGCCGCCGGCCGCTTTTTCCCGCGCTTTGCGTCAAGGCCCCGGAGGCGGTCGATATCGCCCGTTCGCCGCTGATATATTCGCCGCCCCGGGCGTTCTACAGCGCCCCCCTCGCATTTCTGTCGTCTTCGTCCCGCAAGGGGTTGCTTGTCGCTGTCCGCGCACCTCGAGCCCACCGTTGCTTGGCGAGAGCTCCGCGCGGAGCTCCGTCGAGCGGTCGGCGAGTCCACCTATGAGATCTGGCTGGCGTCGCTCGAGTTGAAGTCGGTTCGTGACGACACGGTGCTCGTGGACGCGCCGACAGCGACCTACGACTGGGTCGCCAAACGCTTCCGGCGGGTCCTCGAGAGCTGCGCGAGGATCGCGTTCGGGCCCGAGATCAAGCTCGAGCTCGCCTGCCATGACTCCGAGGGAGCACAGCGTCCGCGGACCGCCGCCGAAGGCATCGACCTCGCCGCCGGCGCTCTCAACCCGCGCTACAGCTTCGAGCAGTTCATCATCGGCGACGGCAATCGCCTCGCCCATGCCGCGTCGCTGGCGGTAGCCGAGCTTCCGGGCCAGGCGTACAACCCGCTGTTCCTCCACGCTCCGCCCGGACTCGGCAAGACCCACCTGCTCCACGCGATCGGCAACTACGTCCTGTCGTTCGGCGGTGGCGCGGTGGTCCGCTACACGACGGTCGAGGCATTCACGAACCAGTTCATCCGGGCGATCGGATCGCGGTCGATCGATCTCTTCAAACAGGCCTACCGGAACGCCGACGTGCTCCTCATCGACGACGTTCAGTTCCTCGCCAGCAAGGTGAAGACCGAGGAGGAGTTCTTCCACACCTTCAACGCGCTGTACGAGAGCGGGCGCCAGCTCGTGCTCACGTGCGACCGGCTGCCTCGTCAGCTGGTGTCGGTCGAGGAGCGGCTGCGCGAGCGGTTCGAGGCCGGCCTGGTGGCCGTGATCAAGCCGCCCGACCACGCTACACGCGTCGCCATCCTCCGTAAGCGCGCCGCGCTCGACCACATCCCAATCGCCGACGAGGCGGTCCTCGAGCTGATCGCCGAGCGCATCACCGACAACGTGCGCGTGCTCGAAGGTGCTCTCATCAGAATCGTCGCCTATCACTCGCTGACGCAGATGCCGCTCGACGTCCGACTCGCCGAGACGGTCCTTGACGAGATACATCCGCGGCCGCAGCCCACCTCCTCACCGTCAACCTCGGTTGACGATATTCAAGAAGCCGTCGCCTCGTACTACGGGCTTGCGCTGCCGCAGCTGACCTCCTCGAGCCGGGCCGCCCGCGTGGCGTGGCCGCGGCAGGTGGCGATCCACCTCGCACGTTCGCTCACAGGCGCTTCCCTCAACACGATCGGCGCGGCCTTCGGCGGACGCAACCATGCCACCGTCCTCCACGCGTGCAGGCGCGTGACCGAGCGGATGGACGTCGATCAACAGGCTGTTCATGAGATCGAGGAACTGCGGAGCATCATCGACCGCCGCCGTGCCGACCGAGCCTCTTGACAGACTTGCCTGTTCTTCGCACACGCCATGATTCCCGCTCGCTGCAGCCGTTCCGCCAGTTATCAACAGTCCACAGACCCCTATGACTTCTACATCCCAATGAGGTATTCATCGTGAAGATCTCCTGCGAGCGCGAGGCTCTGCTTCGACAACTTCAGACCGTGAGCAGAGTCGCCTCGACGCGCAGCGCGATCCAGGCGCTGTCGGGAGTTCAGCTGGTCGCGTCATCCGGCGGCTGCGAGCTTCAGGCGACCGACATGGACGTCGGCCTACGCGTTCCACTGGAGGCGGAGATCGTCCGCGAGGGCACGATCGTGCTCCCAGCGCGACTGCTCCTCGACGTCGTGCGTCTGCTTCCGGCCGAGGGCGTCTCGCTTGAGCTTCGAGCCTCCGAACAGGACGTCGAACTCGTCTCCGGCAACGCGACCTTTCACATTCGCACGCTCAGGGCAGAGGACTTTCCGCCCTTCCCGGAGCCTCAGACGGATGGAGCTGTGTCGCTCCCAGTCGAGGCGTTTGTCTCAACCGCGCTCAAGGTCGCCAACTCGGCGTCGCGCGACGAGACACGGCCGGTGCTCACCGGGATTCTGGTGTCAGCCTCCGACCGTGAGCTCCGCATGGTCGCCACCGATTCCTACCGGCTGAGCGTCAAGGAGACCGCACTCGAGGACGCGCTGTCGTCCGGATTCGAAGTGAACGTGCCGGCCCGCGCCCTCCAGGAACTGGCCCGTGTTGCCGGGCACGTCGAGGACGAGGAGCTCCGGATAAGCGTCCGCCAGAACCAGGTGCTGTTCGAGCTGGGCGGCATTGTGCTCTCCTCGCGGCTGATCGATGGGCAGTTCCCGAACTACCGTCAGCTTCTCCCGGAGACGTTCGAGCACGAGCTCCGGCTTGCCGGCGCTGAGCTGACCGAGGTGGTCCGACGGATCAGTCTGCTGGCCCAGAAGAACGCCCCGCTGAGGTTGTCGTTCAAACCCGGCGAGCTGACGATCTCCGCGCAGACACCCGACATCGGCGAGGCGCTCGAATCGCTGCCGGTGCCCTTCCAGGGGGAGCCGCTGGAGATCGGTTTCAACCCCGAGTTCCTGCGCGCCGGCCTCGAGGCAATCGAGGAGGGCGACGTCCTCATGAAGCTGATCAGCCCGCTGCGCCCCGGTCTGATCGAGTCCGGCGACGAAAGCCGCTTCCGCTACCTGATCATGCCTATCCGGCTGAACGTCTAGGTGCCGCGCGTGCAGGTCCTCACCCTGAGCCTGCGCGACTTCCGTTGCTACGACGACGCCCGCGTCGAGTTCGGCGGCGGGCTGACCGTTGTGACCGGTCCGAATGGCGCGGGCAAGACGAACCTGCTCGAGGGCCTGTACTTCGCGTGCACGGCCCGCTCGTGCCGGACGAACAACGAGCGCGAGCTGGTGCGGTTCGGCGCCACCGCGGCTCGCACTGTCCTAACCTGCGAGGGGGAAGACGGGGCACATGAGCTGTCGGTCGGATTCGTGGCGGGTCAGCCGAAGGCGATGCGCGTCGATGGCGCGTCGGTAGAACGGATGCTCGATGTAGCCAGCCGCCCGCTCGTCAGCGTGTTCCTGCCCGACCGGCTCGAGCTGATCAAGGGCGCCCCCGCCGTCCGTCGCGCCCACCTCGACCAGTTTGTCGCCGCGCTCTGGCCGGCGAGGAGCGACACCCGCCGCCGCTACTCGCAGGCGCTCGCCCAGCGGAACGCGCTGATCGCCCGGATTCGGTCTGGCCGCGGCTCCCGTGGCTCGCTGGAGAGCTGGAACGCGCAGCTCGCCGCCCACGGCATCGCCCTGATGAACGACCGCCGAAACGCGGTGGAGCAGCTCGCCGACCCGTTCCACCGTCTTGCGACCGCGCTTGGACTCCAACAGGAGCCGCGTGTCGCCTTTAAGCCCCGCTCGAGCGCGAGCACACCCGCGGAGCTCGCAGCCGAGCTTGCAGACCGGCTCGACGGCGACCTCGAGCGTGGCTTCACCGGGCACGGACCGCATCGCGACGACCTGGCGACCGAGCATGCCGGGCACGACCTGCGGGCCTACGGCTCCCAGGGCCAACAGCGCCTCGCTCTGCTGGCGCTCCTGCTGGCGGAGCGCGAGGTGATCGCGGCTCATCGTTCCGCCCCTCCGGTGATGCTTCTCGACGACGTCATGAGCGAGCTCGATCGCGATCGCCGGCAGGCGCTCGTCGAGCTGCTGTGCTCGACCTCCGGCCAGTCCGTGATCACCGCGACCGACCTCGAGCACGTGCCAGGCTCGACCGAGGACGACGTGACCCACCTGGCGGTGTCGCGCGGCCGGCTGCTGGCACTGGCGGGCGAGTGACCTCGTACCGCCGCACGCCCCGTCCGCTGTCGCTTGCCCTCGACCATCTGCGCGACGAGCTCGAACCGGACAGTCTGCTCGCGGACGTGCAGCGAGCATGGGACGGGACGGTGGGCACGGCCATCGCCGGCGAGGCGCAGCCGACGGCAGAGCGTGGCGGAGTCGTGACCGTGTCATGCTCGGCGTCGGTGTGGGCCCAGGAGCTCGACCTGATGGCGCCCGCGATCCTCGAGCGCCTGAACGCGCGTCTTCGCGCCGGTCGAGTCTCTCGGCTGCGCTGCGTCGCGCTGCCACCGCGGTCCTGAGACGCGCAAGGCCGGCAACGGGATACACCCGCCACCGGCCTTGTCAGCCCCCATCAACCTCTCTTGTAGGCCCCGTCGGCCCGCGGGCCGCCCGCGTTTAGCCGAGCGGCTGGACCGTCGACCAGGAGCCGAGGCTCCAGCTCCCGAGGCTCGGCGAGGCATCCGCCCCCGAGGTGGCCGTGCAGCTGTTGCAGCTCCAGCTCGAGAGGGCGAAGCCGGCACGGAGCGAACCCTTGGCGCGGCTCCAGCTCGAGAGGCTCCAGCTCGACAGGTTGTAGTTGATGTTGCCGCTCGTGGCGCTGACCAACGTGTTCGGAGTCAGGCCCTGGTCAGCGACCGGCGGGTTCCACAGGAGTGCCGCCTTGACTGCGTTGGGCTCCTTGAAGGAGGAGCTCTCCGTGACGGCCGAGCTGGTCAGGTCGCCCTTGACCTGGTCAGGCGTCCAGTTCGGGTGAATCTGGAGCAGGTCGGCGACGAGGCCCGAGATCACCGGGGCCGCCATGGACGTGCCGCTCGTCTGGATGTACTGACCATTGCCCACGATGCAGGTAGGGCAGCTCGAGGCGAACACGCTGTTCGGCGCGAGCACGGACACGATGTGAGCACCCGGCGCGTACACGTCCGGCTTCTGGATCCCGTCCTGCGTCGTGCCCTGGCTCGACCACGATGCGATCGTGTCGTTGTTGGGATTGGCGCTGCCGTTCTCGTCGACCCCGCCGACCGTGATCACGTAGGGATCGTTGGCCGGCGAATACTGGACCGCGTCCGAAGCGGTCCCGCGATTACCGGCGGCCGCGACCACGACGATGCCGTGCATCCATGCGCTCTCGACGGCGGCGTCAAGCGGGTCCGTCTTGTACGACTGCGGAGTGGTCGAGTCGAGTGACAGGTTGATCACACGGATATTGAACTGTGACTGATGCGCCACCGCGAACTGCAGTCCGTAGATCACGTCGAGCACGGTCGCCTTACCGGTCTCGTCGGAGACCTTGATCGAGATCAGGTTGGCATTCGGCGCAGTGCCGACATACTGCCCGTGCAGCGGATCCCCCAGGCCACGATCATTGCCGTTGCCGGCGATGATCCCGGCGACATCCGTACCGTGACCGTAACTGTCAGCCGCGGTGGTCGCATCGGCATTTGCCACGGCGCTCGCAACGACCCGCGAGCTGCTGTGGTCCTTGGAGGCGAAGTCGGGAAGCGAACCGTCAACGCCCGTGTCGACGACGGCTACTCCAACTCCGGTGCCGGTGATACCGAACTTCCAGAGAGGGAGAACACCGAGCGTCTGGTCATAAGTGCTCTGAAGCTGGGAGCCGGAGACTCCCAGGCCGGCCACCGGAAGGGGAAGGTGATCGCTGGGGAGGCTTTGCGGCGTGACGGTCGTGTTCAGTGACACCGCGTGCACGTCCCGGTCACCCGCGAGCGCCCGCGCCTCGGAGGCGGTCAGCCGGAGCGCGACGCCGTGGATGATCGGAAGGTTTCCGATGATACGCCCGTGGACGCGGCCGGCGTCGGCGTCCGCCTTGGCGAAAGTGACCGGCGCATTGAACTGGACAATCGCCTCGACGACCGTAGCGGGGTGGTGCGCGGCGAGTGTGGCAATCCGCGGATCGAGCGGGGCAGACGAGCCGGCGGACGACGCCGATGCGTCGGAGGATCCCGGGACGACACTACCGCCCGTCGTGCCGAGCGCGATGGCGACGGCAAGCGCAACGACGGCCGCGCCGACGAGCGCGGACATCCACCGCATCCGCTCAACGATTTGGACAGAACGTGTCATCTCAGGGCAACCTCCGTGTTGCAAAGCAATAACCAGTGACTCAAACTGGCGGCTGGGCGATCTCGAATCCGTTCGAGACCCCTGGCTTTGCGTCCCCGCCTCGCGACGGGTTTGCCCTGAGCAGTCCTATTAGCTGTGTGAACTGGCGGCTGGGCGATCTCGGTGGAATACGAGACCCCTGGCTTTGCGTCCCCGCCTCGCGACGGGTATGCCCTGATCAGTCCTTCGTAGGAGGTTCATCGGCCCGAACCTGCAGTCACCTGAGCGGTTTGGACGGATGTATGAGAATCCATCGGCGCGCCATGCGCGGGTGACAGGCGATCAGGCGGCGGTAGGGAGCGGTAGCTCCGCCTTCACCGGCTTGGGGCGGCCGAGGTGGAAGCCCTGGCCGTAATCACAGTCGAGCGCAACCAGCGCGTCGGTCTGCTCCGGCGTCTCGATCCCTTCGGCGACCACCGCGACGCCCAACGTACGCGCCAGCTCGATGATCATGCGGACGAACGATGCCTCGGGGCCGCGACGCGAGAGGCCGTCGACGAACGACTTGGCGATCTTCAGCATGTCGAAAGGCAGGGTGTGTAGATAGCTGAGCGAGGAATATCCGGTGCCGAAGTCGTCGAGCGCGAACCTCACTCCCAGCGCGCGGAGCTCGGAGATGGCCGCCTTGGCCCGCTCGGAGTCCTCTAGGAGGACGGTCTCGGTTATCTCGAACACGACACTGCGCGGGTTGACGTCGGCGTCCGACAGCGTCGCGCGAACCCGGTCGACGAGGCTGGGGTCGCGCAGTTCGACCGCGCTCAGGTTGACGTGCACGGCAACCTGACGCCCGTCGCCCGAGCCGGCCAGGCTCTCGGTCTGCCACCGGCGGGCCTGCTGACACGCCTCCCCGAGCACGTACTCCCCGAGTGACAGAATCAGGCCGGTCTCTTCGGCCAGGGGGACGAACTCCGACGGGCCGACGAGCCCGCGGCGCGGGTGCTGCCAGCGAACCAATGCCTCCTCGGCGACTACGGTGCCGGTGTCGAGGTCGACGATCGGCTGGAAGAACAGGGTTAGCTCCTGGCGCTCGATCGCGAGCCGGAGCTCCTCCTTCAGGCCGTGACGCTCGAGCACGGCTTCGCCCATGCTCGGATGGAACACCTCGAAGTGGCCCTTACCGGAGGTCTTGGCCTTGTACATCGCGACGTCGGCGTCGCGGATCAGCTCCTCGGCCGAGGCCGCGCGTGAGTGGCTCGTCGCGATCCCGACGCTCAGGTACACCGAGACGCTCTCCGCGCCGACGCCGACCGGCAGCACGAATGCCTCCATGATCCGGCGTGCGACGGTGACGGCCGCCTCTTCGGCATCGTGGCCATCCTCGACCATCACCGCGAACTCGTCACCGCCGAGGCGGGCGACGACATCCTCCGGGCGCAGGCACGCGCGCAGGCGAGACGCGACGGACACCAGCAGCTCATCACCGGCCGAGTGACCGAGGCTGTCGTTGACTGTCTTGAAGTCATCGAGGTCGATGAACAGCACCGCGAGCTCTCCGCGGCGGTCGGCGATCGCCGCCTTGACCTTGTCGGTGAACAGCGACCGGTTGGCGAGGTTCGTGAGCGGGTCGTGGTAGGCCTGGTGGTGGAGCTGCTCCTGTAGCACCGAGAGTTGCGTGACCGCTTGTTCGAGGCGGTCGTACTGGAGCGCGACGCTCGCGTTACCGGCGAGCGTGTCGAGCAGCCGCCGATCCTCGTGGTCGAACGACCGGACGACGCCAAAGCGGTTGGCGAGCATGATCGCGCCGATCACCCGCTCCTCGCCGGGGAGCGGCGCGACCATCGCGTGGGTCACGCCGCGGGCCTCCAGATACCGCTGGAGACGCGCGCCGCCGAACGGAGAGTCGAGCGTGATCGCCCCACCGCCGCTGCGGTCGATCAGTTCGCGCATCGCGTCGGACACGTCCGAGTCGACCGGCTCCATCAGCTCGCGATAGCTGCCTGGGCCGACCAGCGTCCGTAGCGACGGGTTCTCCTCCGAGCCGAACAGGATGATTTCGGCGAGCTCGGCGCGGAATGCCTCGAGCGAGCGGACGAGCAGACCCTCGAGTGCGTCGGCGATCTCGCGGGAGCGCGCGAGCGTCCGGTTCGCCTCGTACAGGAACTCGAGGCGCTTGTGGCGCTCGCGCTCTGACAGATACGCGCGGTAGGCGGCGAACAGCGTCAGCGAGGGGATCGCGAGGAGCGGGAGCGCGCGGGCGTCCGACGAGGCGATGACCGCTCCGCACAGACCGAGGCTCGCGTTGCTCAGCGTCACCACGAGGTCCATCGAGAGCATGTGAGCGACCGTCTGGAGCTTGACCAGGCCCTCCGACAGCGAGATCGCGGCCGCGATCAGCACGACGGTGAGGAACCCCGAGGCCTGCGTCGCGATCAGCGCTGCGACCCACGTACGCTCACCGACGTGATCGGACACCGGCGCGAGCGCGTGCATGACGAGGATCGCGACGCACGCGTGCACCGCCAGCTGGGAGATGTTGAACACGAACTTCACGGGCGGCAGCCGGCGGTCGAACAGCATCACGAGCGCGATGCCGAGCAGCGACCCGATGACGAACGCCTCAGCGCTACAGAAGATGAGGCCGAAGACAAGCGGAATGTCGCCGAGCGAGAACGAATGCGCTCCCCGGCGGAAATGAAGGTGGACGACGCAGCGCTCGGCGATCGCGAATGCGATCGCGATCGACCACCAGGGCAGATGCGGATGAGCGAGCGGCTCAAGGCCGTGAACCGGGCCGGCGTAGAGCACCACCGCGGTGGCGATCAACAACAGATTCAGACCCCAAACGGGGTGGACATGCCGGGCACGGCGAAGCGCCCCGGACACGCGAGAAGACGACTTGGGCTGGGGTTCGGTGGCGGTCTCGGCTCTCATCCTCAGTTCGCCGACGTCGTCTCGCCGGCAGCCCTTCGCGTAAGCATCGGCCGGTGAGCGCAAAAGTTGAGCATTGCGTATCCACGACTTGATGCAGACGCATGACAACGCGCCGGTGTGGGGGCTCGCAGAGGAGCGCGACAAACCCCTCAAACTGACCTGTTCCGGCTTTGACAAATTACCCCCGTTTTCCGGGGTTTGCAGGCAAAATGAGCCACGCCCAGGGGGCGTTTCCGACCCCCGCCGTGCTATCATCATGTGCACAACTCTCGACGCCCCGGCGCGCGCCAGGCTGCGCGGATGCGGGGCGTCTCTGATGTCATCGGAGGATCGTTGGCAATTGACGATGGCGCCACAGGGCGCCCGAACCAGCAGAGCACTTACGACGCACAGGACATCACGGTCCTGGAGGGACTCGAGGCCGTCCGGAGGCGTCCGGGCATGTACATCGGCTCGACCGGAGAGCGCGGTCTGCATCACCTCGTGTACGAGGTCGTGGACAACTCCGTGGACGAGGCACTGGCCGGCTACTGCGACGACGTTCGCATCACGATCCGCCCCGACAACTCGGTGACCGTGCGTGACAACGGCCGGGGTATCCCAGTCGCGGTCATGGAGAAGGAGCAGCGGCCGGCGGTCGAGGTCGTCCTCACCGTCCTGCACGCCGGCGGCAAGTTCGGCGAAGGCGGCGGCTACAAGGTCTCGGGCGGACTCCACGGGGTCGGTGTGTCGGTGGTCAACGCGCTGTCGGAGCGCCTCGACGTCGAGATCCGCCGAGACGGATTTGTGTGGACGCAGTCGTTCGAGCGCGGCACGCCGCTCGGCGACCTGAAGAAGGGCGAGGCCACCGACGAGACCGGGACGACGATCACGTTCCTGCCCGACGCTGACGTGTTCGAGACGCTCGACCTCAACTTCACGACGCTCGAGGAGCGCATGCGAGACACCGCGTTCCTGACGCGCGGTCTGCGCATCCACCTGATCGACAAGCGCGGAGAAGGCCACAGGGCCGAGTTCCACTACGAAGGCGGGATCGTCGATTTCGTCAAGTACCTCAACCGCAACAAGGATCCGATCACGAACAAGGTGATCTCGTTCGAGGGAGAGAGCGACGAGGGCGCCGTCGAGGTCGCCATGCAGTGGAACTCGTCCTACCAGGAGTCGGTGTTCTCGTTCGCCAACAACATCAACACGATCGAGGGCGGCTCACACCTGAGCGGCTTCCGCTCGGCGCTGACCAGTGCGCTCAACCGGTACGCGCGCGACAAGGGTGAGCTCAAGGAGAAGGACGACAGTCTCACCGGCGAGGACGTGCGCGAGGGCCTGACCGCGGTGATCTCCGCCAAGCTGACCGATCCGCAGTTCGAGGGCCAGACCAAGACCAAGCTCGGTAACCCGGGGATGCAGAGCTTCGTGCAGTCGGTGGTCTACGCCCGCCTGTCGGAGTTCCTGGAGGAGAACCCGCAGGACGCCCGGCGGGTGATCCGCAAGAGCGTCGACGCGGCGCGGGCGCGGGCGGCGGCGCGAAAGGCGCGCGACCTGACCCGTCGCAAATCTGCGCTCGAGAACTCGGCGCTGCCGGGCAAGCTCGCCGACTGTTCGGTCAAGGACCCGTCACTCGCCGAGTTGTTCATCGTCGAGGGCGACTCGGCCGGCGGCTCGGCCGTCAGCGCACGCGACCGCAACACACAGGCGATCCTGCCGTTGCGCGGCAAGATCCTCAACGTTGAGAAGAGCCGGATCGACAAGGTCCTCCAGAACCAGGAGATTCAGGCGCTGATCACGGCGATCGGCACCGGCGTGCGCGACGAGTTCGACATCGCCAAGGCGCGCTACCACAAGATTGTGCTGCTGACCGACGCCGACGTTGACGGCGCCCACATCCGCACGCTCGCGCTGACACTGCTGTTTCGGGAGATGCAGCCCCTGATCGAGGCCGGCTATGTCTACATCGCCAAGCCGCCGCTGTATCGCATGACCAAGGGCCAGAAGCACCGGTACATCGAGCGCGAGTCCGAGCTCGAAGACATCCTGCTCGGCGACAAGTTCGAGAAGCTCGAGATCTTCGATCGCTACAACAAGCCGCTCAAGCTGACCGACACACGGTGGAAGCGCTTCAACCGGCTGCTCAAGCAGTACGACGGCTGGGCCTCGGCATTGCGCGCGGCGCACGGCCACGGGGTCATAACGTTCGTGCAGCAGGCGCGCCTGCTCGAGGAGCAGATCACGGACGCCGACGCGCTGCTGCGCCACATCACGAAGGACAGCGAGAACGGCGAGTCGCATCGCACGGAGCTGCTGTCCGAGGACGAAACCGAGGTGGTGATCCGCACGATCGAAGAGAAGACCGGGCTGTCCACGACCCATCACGTCCCGCGGGCGACGCTCGACGCGGAGGAATATCGCCGGCTCGCCGAGGTTCACGCCGAGCTGGTGGCACTGGTCGGGACTCCGCCGTTCCACGTGCGGTTGGGCGAGAACATGAAGGATGGGCCGAGCTTCGACGAACTGCGAGAGACGGTGCTCGAGATCGCTCAGCGTGGCATCGAGTACTACCGGTTCAAGGGCCTCGGCGAGATGGACGCGCATGAGCTGCGCGAGACCACGATGGATCCGGCGAGCCGGACCCTGGTCAAGGTCACGTTGGAGGACGCGGCGTCGGCCGACGTCGTGTTCTCGATGCTGATGGGCGACCAGGTCGAGCCGCGGCGCGCGTTCATCGAGGACAACGCGCTGGCCGCAAACCTCGATATCTAAGGACTGGACGTCATGGCATCGATCGACACCATCGGCGGCGGCAACATCGAGCCTCGCGGGCTCGAGGAGGAGATGCGCTCGGCGTATCTCGACTACGCCATGTCGGTGATCGTCGGGCGCGCGCTGCCCGACGTTCGCGACGGCCTGAAGCCGGTCCACCGACGCATCCTCTACGCGATGAACGAACTCGGCCTGCGGCCGCCGCGCAAGCACGTGAAGTGCGCGACGATCGTCGGCGAGGTGATGGGCAAGTACCACCCTCACGGAGACTCCGCGATCTACGACACGCTCGCGAGGATGGCGCAGGACTTCTCGATGCGCTATCCGCTGATCGACGGGCACGGCAACTTCGGGAACATCGACGGCTGGGGCGCCGCGGCCATGCGGTACACGGAGGCGCGCCTCGACCCGCTGGCGACGGAGTTGCTCCGTGACATCGACCAGGAGACGGTCGACTTCGCGCCGAACTTCGACGGCTCTAAGCAGGAGCCAATCGTCCTGCCCGCGCGCTTCCCGAACCTGCTGGTCAACGGCGGCTCCGGGATCGCGGTGGGGATGGCGACGAACATCCCGCCGCACAACCTGCGCGAGGTCGTAGCAGCGACGCTCGCCTACGTCGACGATCCGGACATCCAGGTCGAGGGCCTGATGAGGTACGTCAAGGGTCCGGACTTCCCGACCGCCGGAACGATCCTCGGCCGGGAGGGGATCCGCGACGCCTATGCCACCGGGCGCGGGCGGATCCGGGTGCAGGCCAAGGCGCACATCGAGCCGATCGGCCAGGGCAAGGAGGCGATCATCGTCTCGGAGCTGCCGTTCCAGGTGCGCAAGGGCGGCGACGGCGGCGTGATCGAGAAGATCGCCACGCTCGTCCACGAGAAGAAGCTCTCCGAGATCACCGACATCCGCGACGAGTCGGATCGCAACGGCATGCGGATCGTGATCGAGCTCAAGCGCGATGCGATCCCCAAGGTCGTGCTCAACAAGCTGTTTAAGCACACGCCGATGCAGCAGACGTTCGGCGTGAACATGGTCGCGCTGGTCGACAACGTGCCGCGCACGCTGTCGCTGCGCGAGGTGATCGGCCACTACGTCGATCACCAGCGCGAGGTCATTGTCCGCCGCACGAAGTACGAGCTGCGCCGGGCCGAGGAGCGCGCCCATGTGCTCGAGGGACTGCTGATCGCGCTGGCCAACCTCGACGAGGTGATCGCGCTGATCCGCGGGTCCCAGACCCCGGAGGTTGCGCGCACCGGGCTGGTCGAGCGCTTCGAGCTGACCGTGGTCCAGGCCCAGGCGATTCTCCAGTTGACCCTGAGCCGCCTGACCGCGCTCGAGGCCGGCAAGATCAAGCAGGACCACCAGGACCTGATCGAGCGGATCAAGGAACTACGCGAGATCCTCGGCGACGAGGCCAGGGTCAACTCGTTGATCAAGGAGGAGCTGACCGAGATCGCCGAGACCTACGGCGACGACCGGCGGACCGAGATCGTCCATGCCGAGGGCGAGATCGACATCGAGGACCTGATCGCCGATCAGCAGATGGTCATCTCGATCACCCACTCGGGCTACATCAAGTCGCTGCCGCTCTCGACCTACCGCCAGCAGCGCCGCGGCGGGGTCGGCGTGACAGGGATGGAGATGAAGGACGACGACTACATCGAGCACCTATTCGTCTCCTCCACGCACGACTACCTGCTGTTCTTCACCAACCGCGGGAAGGTCTACCGGCTCAAGGTCTACGAGCTGCCCGAGGCCTCGCGCACCGCGCGCGGGCGGGCGCTGGTCAACCTGCTGCCGCTCCGCGAGGGCGAGCGGGTCCAGTCGGTCCTGGCGACGCGCGACTTCGGCGAGGGCAAGTACCTCGTGTTCGCCACCCGCAACGGCATGATCAAGAAGACCGAGTTCGGCGCCTACAACACTCCGATCAAGGCCGACGGGATCATCGCGATCAACATCCGCGACGACGACGAGCTGATCGCCGTTCGGCGGACCTCCGGCCACGACGACATCATCATGGTCTCCCGCTCGGGGCAGGCCGCGCGGTTCAGCGAGTCGCAGGTCCGCGCAATGGGCCGGGACACGAGCGGCGTGCGCGGAATGAATGTGTCCCAGAAGGGCAACGCGGTACTCGCAATGGACGTCGCGCGTGACGACCAGGAGCTGCTTGTGGTCACCGAGAACGGCTTTGGCAAGCGCACGCCGATCCCCGACTATCCGGTCAAGGGCCGCGGCACGATGGGCGTCAAGACGATCACGCTGACCGAGAACAAGGGTGCGCTGGCCGGCTCGCTCGTCGTACGCGAGCACCAGGAGCTCGTGTTCATCTCCCAGAACGGGATGGTCCAGCGGACCTCGGTGCGCGGGATCAATCGCTACGGGCGCGCGTCGCAGGGCGTCCGCGTGATGAACATCCGCGACGATGACCAGGTCAGCGCGGTGGCGCTGGTGGTCGAGTCCGAGACGTCCACGGCCGCGCCGGTCGCAGAGGAGGGCGACGCTTCGCTGGAGGCGCCGGCCGACGGCGAATCAGGGATCTCGGCGGAGTCGCCGATCGAGGATGAAGGCGCCGCCGACGACGATCTCAGCGGCGACGAATTCGCAGACGAAGAGTAGTAGAAGAGTCCCCGGTGCGGGGGCCCCAGATTCCTCAAGCGCCGTCTGAAACCGACCGATAAGCGGTCAAATGGGACTCGGTCGGCCACAGTCGCGGTCGCTGGCGAACAGCGCCGGCGCGGTCGAGCGACCCGCGGTTCGGAGCGTCCCTCGGCGCGGTCAACGTCGGATGGTGCTGGCGCTCGCGATCGCATGGTTGGCGCTGATCGGGGCCGGCTGCTGGCTGCTGGCTGCCTCGCAGGCGAACAACCGCAAGGCGATGGAGGGGCGGTTGCAGACCCGGGTCCAGTACGCGGCGAAGTTCGTGTCGCTCTATGCGGACGATCTCCTGGCCAGCCAGCGCGCCCAGGCGCTCAGCTGGTTCGCGGCGCCGACCATCAGCCAGGCCACGCTCGATCGCGACACGGGTGCGCTCGGGCTCGAGGCCACGGTCGTGCTCGATTCCCGCGGCCACGTGATCCGGTCGGCAACCACCACGCCGCTGCCCCTTACCCACCTCCTCACGCGCAAGTACGCGAACCTCGGCGGCGTGTTCGCGATGCCGGACGCGTCCGGCGTGTCGATCAGCAATATCGACGGGTATCCGGTCCTCACCTTCGGGGTCGCCTACCAGACGCCTTCCTCTGGCCGGCGCGTCTTCGCGGGCACGTACGCGATGTCCGAGAGCGTGCTGCCCGCGGTCCTAGGGAGCGTGCTCTCGAGTTCGGGATGGCAGTCGTATCTGGTCGACTTGAACGGAGGCCTGCTCGCTGGCGTCACGTCCGGAGGGGTCCAGGCCGGCACGCTCGTGCAGGCAGATCCTCGGCTGGCGGCGGCGGACCGTC
>Ga0335076_10001865_pt1 | contig 20644 bp, 21 predicted proteins | sample Lox_Sample_25_FD_206717 | JGI IMG/M metagenome (GOLD analysis project Ga0335076, IMG submission 206717) | Soil microbial communities from Loxahatchee National Wildlife Refuge, Florida, United States - Lox_Sample_2.5 | ecosystem: Environmental > Terrestrial > Soil > Wetlands | place: USA...
CGCCGCCGCCCGCACTGGCTGGTCGGCGCGCATGCTCCGGTACCTCGAACGGGCCGGGCTCGTCGTTCCGTCGCGCACGGCGGCCGGCTATCGCCTCTACGGCCTGCGCGAGCTGAACCAGCTCCGCTCGCTGGCCGAGCTGCGGAGCCGTTTCGATCTCGGGATCGGCGACATCGCCTTCGCCGCGCGTCTGCGGCGGGAGCCCGAGCTCCGTACCGCGATCGACGGCTGGCTCGCCGACCTCGAGGATCAGGGCGGTTGGGTCGAGTGGGAGCAACGCAAGCACGAGCGGCTCTTGAGGGCCGCATAACCGAAGAAAGGACTTCATGGCAGCGACGCAGCGCTACGACGTGAAAGACCTCGCCCTCGCGGAGGAGGGGAAGCGGCGGATCGAGTGGGCCGACCGGCAGATGCCGGTGCTGGCGGCGATCCGGGAGCGGTTCGAGCGCGAGCAGCCGCTCGCCGGTCATCGCATCTCCGCCTGCCTCCACGTCACGACCGAGACGGCGAACCTCATGCGGACGCTCCAGGCGGGCGGCGCGGATGTCGTGCTCTGCGCCTCGAATCCCCTCTCGACGCAGGACGACGTCGCGGCGGCGCTCGTGGCCGAGTACGACGTGTCCGTCTTCGCCATCAAGGGCGAGGACAACGACACGTACTACGCCCACATCGAGGCGGCCGTCGACCACAAGCCGCACTTCACGATGGACGACGGCGCCGACGTGATCGGCGTCCTCCACTCGGCGCGGCGCGAGCAACTCGGGGAGATCATCGCCGGCACCGAGGAGACGACGACCGGCGTGATCCGGCTCAAGGCACTCGAGGAGGAGGGGAAGCTCGGCTTCCCGATCATCGCCGTCAACGAGGCACAGACGAAGCACATGTTCGACAACCGCTACGGCACGGGCCAGTCGACGATCGACGGGATCATCCGGGCGACCAACGTCCTGATCGCCGGCAAGCGGTTCGTCGTCTGCGGCTACGGCTGGGTCGGGCGCGGCGTCGCGTCGCGGGCACGCGGGATGGGTGCCCACGTGATCATCACGGAGGTCGATCCGCTCAAGGCACTCGAGGCGTCGATGGACGGGTTCGAGGTCCTTCCGCTCGACCGGGCGGCCGAGGTGGGCGATCTCTTCTGCACCGCGACCGGCGACAAACATGTGATCGCCCGCGAGCACATGGAGCGAATGAAGGACGGCGCGATCCTCGCCAACACCGGCCACTTCAACGTCGAGATCGAGATCCCGGCGTTGCGGGAGATGGCGGCCGAGACCAAGCGCGCGCGCGAGTTCGTCGAGGAGTTCACGCTCGCCGACGGTCGGCGCCTGTACCTCATCGCCGACGGTCGTCTCGTCAACCTCTCCGCCGCGGAGGGCCATCCGGCTCTCGTGATGGACATGTCCTTCGCGAACCAGGCGCTCGCGCTCGAGTACGCGGCGCAGCACGCGAGCGAGCTCGACCGCAAGGTCTATCCGGTGCCGCCGGAGATCGACCACGAGATCGCGCGCCTGAAGCTCGAGACGATGGGTGTCGAGATCGACCGGCTCACGGAGGAGCAGGCGCGCTACCTCGCCTCGTGGGACGAGGGCACCTGAGCCGAGAGCTCGAGCCAGAGCAGATCGTTCGCCTCGAGGAGGACGGCCCCGCGGTCGTCCTCCTCGATCAGCGCCGGCTGCCGGACGAAGTCGTTGAGCTGTGCTGCTCGACCGCGGCGGAGGTCGCCGACGCCATCCGGAGCATGGTGGTGCGCGGCGCGCCTGCGATCGGCATCGCCGCGGCTTACGGCATCGCCCTCGCCGCCCTGCGCAGCGACGACCTCGCGGAGGCGGAGCGAGTCCTCTCGGCCTCGCGGCCTACGGCCGTCAACCTCCCGTGGGCGCTCGCTCGGATGCGGGACGACCCCACGCCCGACCACGCCCGCGCGCTCCACCAGGCGGAGGTCGAGCGCTGCCGCCGGATGGCCGCCCACGCCGCCGAACTCTTCGAGCCGGGGACGCGCGCGCTCACCCACTGCAATGCCGGGGGCCTGGCGACCGGCGGCTACGGCTCCGCGGTCGGAGCTCTCCGGGTCGCGGCCGAGCGCGGCCTGCTCGAGCGCGTGCTCGTCGACGAGACCAGGCCGCTGCTGCAAGGTGCCCGCCTCACCGCGTGGGAGCTCGAACGGACCGGCATCCCGCACGCCGTCATTGCAGACTCGGCGGCAGCCTCGTTCATGGGCCGCGGCGAGGTCGACCTCGTCGTCACCGGTGCCGACCGGATCGCGGCGAACGGCGACACGGCGAACAAGATCGGGACATACTCGCTCGCCGTGCTCGCCGCGCACCACGGAATCCCGTTCTACGTCGTCGCGCCCAGCTCGACGGTCGACGGCGAGACGCCCGACGGCTCCGGGATCCCGATCGAGGAGCGCGACCCGGCCGAAGTCACGGGACGCTTCACAGCTCGGAATCCTGCCTTCGACGTGACGCCCGCCTCGCTGATCGCCGCGATCGTGACGGAGGACGGCGTCCACCGCCCGCCGTATCGGTTTTGAGCCTGGACGAGATCCTCGAGCGCTACGGCTTCGACGAGCCGCTGTTCGCGGAGCTGCGCGCGCGTGTCGCGAGCAGCGAGCTCTCGAAGGAGTCGAACCTCGTTCAGGGCGAGCTCGAGCCGCTCGCCGACGAGGAGCTCACGCGGCTTCCGGAGGAGGCCGAGCCCGACTTCGCGGGGGTCGCCGTCGCGGTGCTCAACGGCGGGATGGCGACCCGCTTCGGCGGGGCGGTCAAGGGACTCGTCGAGGCTGTCGACGGCGTCTCGTTCCTCGACTGGAAGCTGCGGGACGCGGAGAACGCCGGCGTCCCGGTCGTCCTGATGAACAGCTTCGCGACCGACGATGAGACACGGGCGCACGTGGGCGAGCGCGACGACCTCGTCCTTTTCAGCCAGTCGGTCTCCCTGCGCCTGGAGCCGGACGGGAGCGTTTTCCCAGGGCCGTCGCCGTACAGCCCTGGCCACGGCGACTTCGCCGTCTTCGTGCCCGTGGAGGAGCTCGAGGCGAGGGGCATCCGTACGCTCATGCTCTCGAACGTCGACAACCTCGGCGCGCGCGTCGATCCACGCGTGCTCGCCGCCCATCGGGCCGCCGGCAATCCGCTCACGATCGAGGTCGCGTCGGCGGAGGGCGATCCCGGCGGGGCGCCGGCACGCGTGAACGGCCGGCCGCAGATCGTCGAGGGCTTCCGGTTCCCGCCGAGCTTCGACCTGCACGCGCTCCCCGTCTTCAACACGAACAGCCTCGTGGTCGACGTCGACGCGCTCGCCGCGCGGCACCCGCTCACCTGGTTCTACGTCGAAAAGGAGGTCGACGGCCGGAAGGCGGTCCAGCTCGAGCGGCTCGTCAACGAGCTCTCGGCGTTCGTACCGACGACCTATCTCCACGTGCCGCGCCATGGGCCGCGCAGCCGGTTCGTGCCGGTGAAGACGCCGGAGGATCTCGAGCGAACGCGCCCGCTCCTGCGCGAATTGCTCGCGACGCCGCTCTTCTGACACGAAGGCATCACAGCTCCGGGCCTAGCGTCGGAGGATGCTCGACCTGCTCCTGCCGCAGCGCTGCGTCGTCTGCGGTTGCGGCGGGAAGCAGCTCTGCGCCGACTGCCGCGAGGCGCTGGCGCGGATCGAGCCGCCGCTCTGCGCACGGTGCGGCGCACCGACCGCGTGGCCGGTCGACCGGTGCCGCGAGTGTGCGGGGCGGCGGCTCGGGTTCGCGAGCGCGCGCGCAGCAGTGGGCTACGACGCGGCGGCGCGCCGGCTCGTCCACGCCTGGAAGGAGCGAGGGCTGCGGCGACTCGCTCACGAAGCCGCGCAGCTCGTAGCGGCGCGGCTTCCTCCACCGGACGTGGAGGCGCTCACGTTCGTGCCCGCCGATCGGGTGCGCCGCCTCGAGCGAGGTCACAACCCGGCCGAGCGGCTCGCGGTCGAGCTCGCCGCCGCCTGGGAGCTCCCGTGCCTGGCGCTGCTCGAGCGGACGCGCGGCGGTCGCCAGCGCGGCAGCTCGGCAGCCGAGCGGCGGACGGTGCGCGGCGCGTTTCGCGCGAACGGGACGGCGCCGCGCACGGTCGCCGTGATCGACGACGTCTACACGACCGGCGCGACCGCCGCAGCCGCCGCGACCGCGCTGCGCGCAGGGGGTGCACGCCGGGTCGAAGCGGTCGCGTTCGCACGCGCGCTTCGTCGCGGCTAGACACCGGTGCGGTTACACCAGGCCCGAGTAGGGTTAGACCCAGCGCACACGTAGCGACAGGGGAGGCGCCGATGCAGCTTCGCGTCAAGGGCAAGAACCTCGAGGTGAACGATTCCATGCGGAGCTACGTCGAGCGGAGGCTCCAGAAGCTCGACCGTCGCGTCCACGATTTGACGGAGGTCGAGATCGAGCTCGCGGTCGAGAAGAACCCGTCGATCGCCGAGTCGCAGGTGGCCGAGGCGACCGTCCACCTCAAGGGGCACACGCTCCGCGCGCGGGAGGCGGCGCGCGACATGAAGTCCGCGATCGACGAGCTCGCCGACAAGCTCGTTCGCCAGGTGCGCGATCTCCACGACAAGCGCGTTGCCGGCCGGAGGCATTTCGACGAGCCCGAAGTCGCGGACCCGGTCGAAACCGAGATCACCGACAGCTAGTGGGGCTCTTCCGCCGCCGGCAAGAGACGCTGAACGAGAAGCTTCTGCGGGAGGCCGGACTCGATCCGGCACTGGTGCTCGGCGACCACGCCCCACTGACCGAGGCTCCACGAGATCCCGATCCGCGGCCGCGCGACCGCGTGTTCGGTTCCGACGGCCTACCCCACCGCTGGGCCCCGGGGCCGAGAGACTGGAACGCGACCGCCGCTGTCCAGGCGCCCGGCCTCGGCGGTGACCGCATCGAGTTCACGACGCTCCCGAACGGCGATGTGATCGTCGGCGAGGAGACCGGCGATGCCGACCTCTCGCCCCTTGCCGATGCCCTCGAGCAGCGCGTGAGCCCGCCGTACCGCGCAGTCGCGACACGCCAGGACGACGATCTCTGGGGCGTCGGCGCGAAGCGGATCGATGTGGCGGAGATCCCGTTCCCGGACGGCGACGAGCTCGAGCTCTCGCAGAACGCCGACGAAGGTGAGCTCCGGGTCGACGGCGAGTTGAGCGACGCCCCGGTCCCGCCCGAGCTCGAGCGGCTCGGACGGCAGGTCGGCCCGAACTACTGTGTCGAGGCGAGCCGCATCGACGGCGACTTCTGGGAGGTCAAGGTCTCACCGCTCTAGGCCGCTACCCTAGCCCCGTGGAGATCGGCAACCTCGAGAAGGTTCTCCGCGTCGGCGAGGGACGCCGCCTCAAGCGGCTCCAGGAGCAGGCGGCCTACATCACGTCGCTCGAGCCGGACTTCGAGCAACTGTCGCCGGCCGACCTGCAGGGCAAGACCGCGGAGTTCCGGCAGCGGCTCGACAACGGCGAGAGCCTGGACGAGCTCGTCTTCGAGGCGTTCGCGGCCGTGCGCGAGGCACGCAAGCGCGCGTCCGACCAGCGGATGTTCGACGTGCAGCTGATGGGCGGGATCGTCCTCCACGAGGGCGACATCGCCGAGATGAAGACCGGCGAGGGAAAGACGTTCGTCGCGAGCCTCGCGCTCTACCTCAACGGCCTTGCGGACCGCGGCGCGCATCTCGTCACGGTCAACGACTACCTCGCCCAGCGCGATGCCGAATGGAACCGGCCCGTCTTCGAGTCGCTCGGGATGACCGTCTCCTACATCGAGACGATGATGCCGTTCGACGCGCGCAAGGCCGCTTATGCCGCCGACGTGACGTACGGGACGAACTCCGAGTTCGGCTTCGACTATCTGCGCGACAACATGGCTGTCTCGCTCGACGGCGTCGTCCAGCGCGGCCACGCCTACGGGATCGTCGACGAGGTCGACTCGATCCTGATCGACGAGGCGAGAACGCCGCTCATCATCTCCGGCGAGCCAGAAGTGGCAGCCCAGCTCTACTACGACTTCGCACGCGTGGCGACGCAGCTGGTTCCGTTCCGCTCCACCCCGGGCGACCCGAAGGGAGCGGCCGAGGATGCGGGCGCGGACTTCGAGTTCGACGAGAAGCACAAGACCGTCGGCCCGACGCCGCAGGGCGTGGCGAAGGTCGAGCGCGCGCTCCGGATCGACAACCTCTACGCCCCGGAGAACACGCAGCTCGTGAACCACCTCTACCAGTCGCTCAAGGCGCAGTCGCTCTATCACCTCGACGTCGACTACGTGATCCAGGACGGCGAGGTGAAGATCGTCGACGAGTTCACCGGCCGGATCATGGAAGGGCGTCGCTGGAGCGAGGGCCTCCACCAGGCGGTCGAGGCGAAGGAGGGCGTCAAGATCCAGGAGGAGCACCAGACGCTCGCCACGATCACCCTTCAGAACTACTTCCGCCTCTACGAGAAGCTCGCCGGCATGACCGGTACGGCGAAGACCGAGGAGAAGGAGTTCGTCGAGATCTACGGCCTCGACGTCGTCGAGATCCCGACCAACGTCCAGGTCGCACGCGCCGACGAGAACGACCTCGTCTTCAAGACGAAGGAGGGGAAGTTCGCCGCAGTGGTGCGCGACATCGAGGAGCGGACGCAGGAGGGGCAGCCCGTCCTCGTCGGCACGATCGCGGTCGAGACGTCGGAGTACCTCTCGCAGCTCCTGACCCGCAAGGGGATCAAGCACAACGTCCTCAACGCGAAGGAGCACGCGCGCGAGGCCGAGATCATCAAGGACGCCGGCCGGCACGGCGCCGTGACGATCGCGACGAACATGGCCGGCCGCGGCGTCGACATCAAGCTCGGTGACGGCGTCCTCGACGTCGGCGGGCTCTACGTCCTCGGCACCGAGCGGCACGAGGCGCGCCGGATCGACAACCAGCTCCGCGGCCGGTCGGGCCGCCAGGGCGATCCCGGCGAGACGCGGTTCTACCTCTCCGGTGAGGACGACCTCGTCCGCCTGTTCGCCGGCGACCGGATCAAGGGCGTCATGGAGCGTTTCAAGATCCCCGAGGACCAGCCGATGGAGGCGAAGGTCCTCTCCCGGCAGATCGAGGGCGCACAGAAGAAGGTCGAGGAGCAGAACTTCGTCATGCGCAAGAACGTCCTCAAGTACGACGACGTCCTCAACCGGCACCGCGAGCGGATCTACGAGCAGCGGCGGGAGGTGCTCGAGGGCGAGGACCTCTCCGAGCAGGTCAAGCTCTGGATCGAGGAGGTCGTCGAGGACACGGTGCACGTGTTCACCCAGGAGGAGTCCGAGAGGGAGTGGGATCTCGAGGCTCTGACCCAGGCGATGGCCCAGCTCTACCAGACCGAGATCACGGCCACCGAGTTGCGCCAGGACCTCAGCGAGATCTCCCGCGAGTCGCTGATCGAGGAGTTCCAGGCCGACGCGCGCGACGAGTACGAGGCGAAGGAGGAGGAGTTCGGCGCGGAGCTGATGCGCGAGATCGAGCGCTTCATCGTCCTCCAGGTCGTCGACGTCCGCTGGCGCGAGCACCTCGAAAACATGGAGGCCCTGCGCGAGGGCGTCCACCTGCGCGCGATGGCGCAGAAGGACCCGCTCGTCGAGTACACGGCCGAGGGCGAGCGGATGTTCACCGAGCTGGGACGCGTGATCCGCAGCGAGGTCGTGCTCCTTCTCTTCCACGCCGAGGTCACGGCCGAGCAGGCGGACCAGCAGCTCACACAGACGCAGGGTGCGAACGGGAACCTCCAGTACGAGCACGAGACCTCGGCAGGTGCCGCGGCGATCGCGGCCGCAGGCGGGGGAGAGGCGGTCGCGACCGGAGTCCCGTCGGCGGCCGGCGTCGTCGCCCAGACCGTGCAGGCGAGCCCGCACGAGAAGCTCGGCCGCAACGATCCATGCTGGTGCGGCTCCGGCAAGAAGTTCAAGAAGTGCCACGGCGCCTAGCGACGCCGTAGTTCGAGCAAGGGGGGTTGTGACATGACGGCAGTGACGTCGACGCCTGCGGCGGGCCTCGGCGCCGGGGTGAGACTGGAGGGCCTGGCGAAGTCGTTCGCCGGCGAGCGGGAGCCCGTGCATGCCGTGCGCGGGATCGACCTGGCGATCGAGCCGGGCGAGACCGTGGCGCTGCTCGGCCCGAACGGCGCGGGGAAGTCGACGACGATCGACATGATGCTGGGCCTGCTCGATCCCGACGCGGGCTCGGCGGCGGTGTTCGGGGTGTCGCCGCGCGACGCCGTGGCGTCGGGACGAATCGGCGCGATGCTCCAGTCGGGCGCGCTCATCCGCGACCTGACCGTGTGCGAGCTGATCACGATGGTCGCCTCGCTCTATCCGGAGCCGCTCGGCGTTGATGAGGTGGTCGCACGGACGGGGATCGACGAGATCGCCGGCCGCCTGACGCAGAAGCTCTCCGGAGGTGAGACGCAGCGGGCGCGCTTCGCGGCGGCGCTCGTGAGCAACCCGGCCCTGCTCGTGCTCGACGAGCCGACGGTCGCGATGGACGTCGAGGCGCGCCGCAGCTTCTGGGCCACGATGCGCGAGTTCGCCCTGCACAACCGGACGGTGCTGTTCGCGACCCACTACCTCGAGGAGGCCGACGCCTACGCCGACCGCATCATCCTGATGGCGCACGGGCGCGTCGTCGCCGACGGGCCGCCCACGGAGATCAAGGCCATGGTCGGCGGCCGCCGCATCCGCGCGACGCTCCCGGAGGCCGAGGTCGCGGAGCTCGAGTCGCTGCCGGGCGTCACGCGCGCCGAGCGCCGTGGAGAGTGGATGGTGCTCAGCTGCTCCGACTCGGACACCGCCGTCCGCGCGCTGCTCGCACGCTTTCCCGACGCGAGCGACATCGAGATCACCGGCGCGGGCCTGGAGGAGGCCTTCGTTGAGCTGACCACGAGGGAGGACGCATGAGCTTCACGGTCTACACCCGGTACGAGCTGCTCCGCACGTTCCGGAACCGGCGCTTCCTCCTGTTCGCGTTCGGGTTCCCGCTCGTGCTCTACGTCCTCATCGCGGCACCGAACCGGCACGTGCACGACCTCAACGGCAGCGGCCTCTCGGCGCCGCTCTACTTCATGGTCGGTCTGCTCGCGTTCGGGACGATGACCGCGATGCTGTCCTCCGGGGCGCGCATCGCCGCCGAGCGCGCCGTCGGCTGGAACCGGCAGCTGCGGATCACGCCGCTGTCGCCGCGGACGTACTTCCGCACGAAGGTGCTGACCGGCTATGCGATGTCGTTCGGCACGATCGGGCTGCTCTACGCGGCGGGCGTCGCACTCGGAGTGCGCCTCGCTGCGGACGACTGGCTGAAGATGACGTGGCTCATCCTCGTCGGGCTCATCCCGTTCGCCGCGCTCGGCATCTTCATCGGGCACGTCGTGACGCCGGAGTCCATCGGGCCGGTGATCGGCGGCTCGACGGCGCTCCTCGCGTTCCTCGGAGGCGTGTGGTTCCCGCTCGGAAGTCACGGGGTGCTCGTCAACATCGGCCGGGCGCTCCCGTCCTACTGGCTCGTGCAGGCCGCGCACGTCGGGGTCGGCGGCTCCGGCTGGGGCACGAACGGCTGGCTCGTCATCGCCGCGTGGGCGGTCGGCGCGACCATCCTCGCCCGGCGGGCGTACGTCAAGGACACGAAGAAGGCGTAGCGGTACGATCGCCGCACGATGGCCGACGAGATCCAGATCCCGCTCGATGAGCAGCTCGGGGAGATCGGGACCCAGCTCGACTGGGTCCGTGGTTACCTTTGACCCCGCCGCGCTGAAGGCCCGCCTCGGCGAGCTCGAGCAGGAGCTCGCACAACCCGACTTCTGGAACGACCAGCAGCGCGCGGCGCGCCTCTCCGCCGAGCACCAGCGGACGCAGGAGAAGCTCCGGCGCTACGACGAGCTCGTCGCCAACGTCGAGTTCCTGCGCGAGGGCGCGGGCACGTTTCCCGACCAGGAGCTCGAGCCGGTGCTGCGCGACGTGCGCGGCGAGCTCGCGCGGATGCAGGAGGACGCGCTCTTTTCCGGCGAGTACGACGCAGGCGACGCCGTCGTCACGATCCAGGCCGACGCGGGCGGTACGGACGCGCAGGACTGGGCCGAGATCCTGCTGCGGATGTATCTGCGCTGGGCCGAGCCGCGCGGCCTCAAGACCGAGGTGATCGAGTCGAGCCCGGGCGAGGAGTACGGGCTCAAGTCGGCGACGTTCACCGTGCGGGGCGAGAACGCGTACGGGATCCTCAAGGCCGAGCGCGGCAAGCACCGGCTCGTCCGTCTCAGCCCGTTCGACCAGGCGCACCGCCGCCACACGAGCTTCGCGCAGGTGATCGTCGCGCCGCTGCTCGAGGAGGCCGGCAGCATCGTGATCGCCGACGACGACATCCGCATCGACACGTACCGCTCCTCGGGCGCCGGCGGTCAGCACGTGAACAAGACCGACTCCGCCGTCCGCATCACACACATGCCGAGCGGGATCGTCGTGGCCGTCCAGAACGAGCGCAGCCAGTCGGCGAACAAGGAGACGGCCCTGAAGATCCTCCGCTCGAGGCTGGCCGAGAAGGCCGAGGAGGAGCGCGAGGCGGAGCTCGCCCGCGAGCGGGGCGGCGTGTCGATGGGATTTGGCGGAAACGCGATCCGCAGCTACGTCCTCCACCCGTACCAGCTCGTCAAGGATCACCGCACCGAACACGAGGTCGGCAACACGCAGGGCGTGCTCGACGGTGACCTAGATGGGTTTATTCGTGCGTATCTGCTGCAAACTGCAGGAGATACGTCGTAGCAAGCCGAAACCTGCGCTAGAGTGGGGGCCGCTTCGCACGACTCGACCGGCGCCGGGCATACCGCCCGCCCCAACTCGAACCCGGTAGACGTGACTGACTTACAGATAGAGCGCCCAGCCCCCGCCGTCGCACATCCCGAAGAGGAGCAGCCCTCGCCGAACGGCAATGCCCCGTCGGTCGAGCAGGCCAAGCCGGCCACGGGCTCGATGATCCTGTTCGAGAGCGTGACGAAGGTCTACGAACCCGACGTCACCGCTCTCGACTCGGTCAACTTCGCGATCGACAAGGGAGAGTTCGTCTTCGTGGTGGGCGCGTCGGGCTCGGGCAAGACGACGCTCGTGCGGCTGCTGCTGAAGGAGCTCGAGCCGAGCGACGGCCGCATCATCCTCGGCGGCCGCGACCTCGGCCGGCTGGGGCACTCCAAGGTTCCGCGCCTGCGCCGCAACATCGGCTGCGTCTTCCAGGACTTCAAGCTCCTGCCGAGCCGCACGGCGGCCGAGAACGTCGCCTACGCGCTCAAGGTGCAGGGCGAGAGCCGCGCCTCGATCCGGCGCAAGGTGCCGGAGGTGATGACGCTGGTCGGGCTCGCGAACAAGATGAACTCGCTTCCCGACGAGCTCTCCGGCGGCGAGCAGCAGCGCGTCTCGATCGCGCGCGCCGTCGTCAACCACCCGCCGCTGCTCGTCTGCGACGAGCCGACCCGGAACCTCGATCCCGACACGAGCGTCGGGATCATGCAGCTTCTCTACCGCATCAACCGCGCCGGCACGACGATCCTCATGGTCACGCACGACCGCGAGATGGTCGACAAGATGCGCAAGCGCGTGATCGCGCTCGAGGGCGGGCGCCTGGCCCGTGACGAGCGGCGCGGGGGGTACACCTCCGAATGACGCAGATCCGGTTGCTGTTCTCCGAGGCCTGGTCCTCGATCCGGATGAACCTCTCGACGACCTTCGCGGCGACGATGACGGTGCTGATCGGCATGTGCCTGCTCGGCCTGTTCATCGCGCTGGGCACGTGGGTGCTCTCGTGGAGCAACCACGTCCAGAAGGAGCTCGAGGTCAAGGTCTACTTCTGCACCGCCACCGTCCCGCAGACGGGCTGCACCACGGGTGCCACACAGGCGCAGGAGCAGGCCGTGGGCGCGAAGCTGCGCAGCAACCGGCTGGTCAAGTCCGTCTCCTTCGTCTCGAAGGAGCAGGCTCTGGCCCAGATGAAGAAGTCCGACCCGCAGATGTTCAAGGACGGCATCGTCCCCACGAATCCGTTCCCGGATTCGTGGACGGTGACGCCGAAGCAGGCGAAGTACACCCCCATCATCGGGAAGCAGCTCTGCCGCGCGGGCTACGCGGGAGTCGCAGCGTGCGCGCCCGCCGGGAACGGCCTCGGGAACAGGGGCGGGGTTCAGTGGGGCAGCACGATCGCAAAGCGCGTGCTCACGATCGCCAAGGTGGTCTCGCTCGTCTTCCTTATCGCTGTGATCCTGCTCGTCGTCGCCTCGACGCTACTGATCGCGAACACGATCCGGCTCTCGATCTTCGCGCGGCGACGCGAGATCGAGGTGATGAAGCTCGTCGGCGCGACGAATTGGTTCATCCGCGGACCGTTCATGCTCGAGGGACTCGTCTGCGGGCTCGTCGGCTCGGTGCTCGCGGTGATCCTGCTCGTGCTCGGGAAGGCGATCGCCCTGCCGTCGATCCTGCCGCACATCGGCGGCGGCGGCTCCGACGTGCACGCGCTCGACTTCACGCTCAACGCGCTCGCGCTGCTCGCCGCGGGACTGCTTCTCGGAGCGACCGGTTCCCTCGTGACGCTCCGCCGCTTCCTGCAGGTCTAGTGGCTCGGGGGCGGCAGAAGCGCCCCAGTCGGAGCGAACGGCATCGGCGGCGGCAACAGCCTGCCCGGAGGCCGGTCTCCGAGCTGACCGTGCGGCTGCCGGAGCGGCGCGTCGAGCCGGAGACCGTGATCGCGCACCTCGGGCCCACCAACTCCGGCAAGACCCACGACGCGCTCCGCTTCCTCATCGACACGGGTCGCGGCGTCTACGCGGCCCCGTTGCGGATGCTCGCGCAGGAGGCGCACCGGCGGCTCTCGGCGGAGCTCGGCGAGGAGGGCGTCGGCCTCGTCACGGGCGAGGAGCGGGTCAATCCCGAGGCGCCGATCGTCTGCTGCACGGCCGAGATGGCGCCGGCGAGCGGCGAAACGCTCGTCCTCGACGAGGTGCAGTGGGCCGAGGACGAGGAGCGCGGCTCGGCCTGGACGCGCCTCTTGCTCGGCGGCGAGTACCGGCACATCCTCCTGCTCGGCGCGGTGGAGGCGCTGCCGCTCGTCCGGCACGCGTTCCCGCAGGCCGAGCTTCGCTTCTTCGAGCGGAAGGCCCCCCTCGACTGGGTCGGGCGCCGCGGCATCGCCGGTCTCGGCCCCGGCACCGTCGTCGTCGCCTTCAGCCGCCGTGCGGTGATCGGGCTCGCGGGCGAGCTCAACCAGCTGCGCCCGGGGCGGGTCGCCTGCCTCTACGGCGCGATGCCGCTCGCCTCGCGGCGGGAGGAGATCGACCGCTTCATCGCGGGCCAGGCGGCGGTGTGCGCTGCGACCGACGTCCTCGGGCACGGCGTCAACCTGCCCTGCGAGACGCTGCTCTTCGCCGAGACGACGAAGTTCGACGGTCGCGAGCGACGGGACCTCGAGCCGTGGGAGATCGCGCAGATCGCCGGCCGCGCCGGCCGCTTCGGCTTCCACGAGCGCGGCCATGTGGGCGTCCTCACGGGCGTCCCGTGGGCGGATCCGGACCCTGGCCTCGTGCGTGCGGCGCTCGTTCCGCACGTCCCGATCGAGAACGGCCATCTCGGCTACCGCGTCGTCGACAGCGGTCGCCTGCGCCCACAGCTCTCCGACCTCAACGTGACGCGTGTCGACGAGCTCGAGCCGGCCCTGCACGCGTGGCGGCACGCGGCGCTGCGCTACTGGAGCGTCGACGGCTGGCTCGAGGTCGAGTCGATCCAGCCGCTGCTCGCGCGGCTGGACGCGGTCCGGGACGCGCTCCACCACGCGCGTCGCACGCTCGAGCTCGCGGACGTCTGGAAGCTCGTGCAGGCGCCCGTCGACGAAGACGGCGCGCCGCTGCTCGGCACGCTCGCAGCGGCGGTCGCCGGCGACAGGCCGCAGCAGACGGTGCTCGGCTGGATCCTCGACCCGCGCCGCCTCGACGCCGCCGGACTGGAGGAGGCCGAGCAGGCGGCGCGCGAGGCGTCGATTCTCCGCTGGTTCGCGCTGCAGTACCCGGGCGTCGCAGGGATCACGATCGAGCGCGCCGCGGCGCTCGAGGCGGCGGCGGCGGCCCGCGTCGTCCGGGAGCTCCGAGCCGAGATCGAGGATCCGACGATCGGCCGCTGTCGTGTCTGCGGCGCCCGGACGGCACCGTGGGCGGCACTCTGCGACCGGTGCTTCATGGCGCGGGGGTACCGCGCCGGCAGACGGTAGAGGATCGCCCTCACGGCGTCCTCCGCCGGCGCCCATCCCTACACGTGCCTGTGGCTACCGCAGGATGAATTGTGTGCAGCGGAAGAGCGCCATCGTCCGGCCGTCGGGATCGGTGACCGTCGCATCCCAGACCTGTGTCGTGCGGCCGCCGTGCACCAGCCGCGCCTCGCACTCGATCGTCCCGTGGAGCGCGCTGCGAAGGAAGTTCGTCTTCAGCTCGAGCGTCGTGAACCCCTTCGCGCCGTCCGGCAGGCTGAGGATGCAGCCGTAGCCGCAGGCCGAGTCGGCGAGCGCGACGACCGTGCCGGCGTGCAGGTAGCCGTTCGGCGCCTGGTGCTGCTCGCCGAGCTCGAGCCGGGCATGCGCGCGCCCGTCGCCGGCTGCGTCGATCTCGATGCCAAGGAGGCCCGGCAGGGCATCGGCCCCTGCGTCCTGCAGCTGCGCGAGCGTGAGCTCCACCGGCGCGAGCCTACACTTGCCCCTCCATGGCCAAGCCGAGCGGAGAGAAGCTGATCGTCGACAACCGTCGCGCGCGGCACGACTACCACCTCTCGGACCGTGTGGAGGCGGGCGTCATGCTCACCGGCACGGAGGTGAAGTCGCTGCGCGGGGGTCAGGCGACGTTGCGGCAGGCGTACGCCGAGGTGCGCGACGGCGAGGCATGGCTCGTCGGCCTCCACGTGCCCGAGTACACCGAGGGGAACCGCGCCAACCACGACCCCGACCGGCCGCGCAAGCTCCTCCTCCACCGGCGGGAGATCGACCGGCTCGCCTCGTCGGTCGCGGAGAAGGGCTTCACGCTGGTACCGACGCGGCTCTACTTCCGCGACGGGCGCGTCAAGGTCGAGGTCGCGCTTGCGCGCGGCAAGGAGCTGCGCGACAAGCGCCGCGACATCGCGGACCGCGACGCGAAACGGCAGATCGAGCGCGAGCTGAAGAGCCTGCGGCGCTAGGCTCGCGGCATGCCCGACGAGTGGTTCGTCGTGAATGTTGCGGATGCCGAATGGCTCACCACCGAGGGCGGCGAGAAGCGGCCGTCCGGCTCGGAGTGCACGTTCGAGCGCGCGGGAGTCGAATTCGAGCAGCTCGGCGTCCGGATCCACGTCCTCCCGCCCGGCGAGCCGAACGGCTGCTACCACAGCGAGAGCCAGCAGGAGGACTTCCTCGTCCTCGCGGGCGAGTGCATCCTGATCGTCGAAGGCGAGGAGCGTCACCTGAAGCAGTGGGACTTCTTCCACAGCCCGGCCGGCACCCAGCACATCTTCGTCGGCGCCGGTGACGGCCCGTGCGCGATCTTCATGGTCGGCTCGCGGACGGGGGAGTGGACGGTGCGCTATCCCGTTTCGGAGGTCGCCGCGCGCCATGGCGCGAGCGTCGGGCGCGAGGTGACGAGCCCGGACGAGGCGTACGCCGACTTCGAGCCTTCGCACCGCGGGAAGCCGTCCTCCTGGCCCGAGCTTCCCTGGGGCTAGCGGTACAATGCAGGAACACGACATACGGGGGCGACCTGGTTTCGACGTGGTCGATCCATCCGGATGAGCTGCAAGCCGAGGTCGCCGGTTGGCCTCGTAAATCCACCGGCAAAACGCAAGTGCGAATCAGAATGATCTCGCACTCGCTGCCTAGGGCAACCTAGTCGGCGACGCCCCTCCGGGCTGGGCCCGTGGCTCGGAGGCGGCGCCAACGAACGGGCTCGGCGCCGAGGGAGAGCTGATCGCCCGGAGCGCGACACGAAAGGATCGGCTAGCCCGGCGGTAGGGCGGCTGCACCCCGGCCGGCGGGCGAAACGAAAGGGCAGCCTACGCTTGTAGACGCTCAGCCGGTGCGGCTGCGGACGCGGGTTCGATTCCCGCCGCCTCCATTCTCCCTGCTAATCGACCACTTTCCGGTGGGAATCGAAACACTGAACTGTTCCTCTCGCCACGAGGTGCTGACACGGCGCGCTTGACGAGGCGAGGTATCGACTGTACCCTTACTTTTGATGAAGGAAGTAAAGAAAAGACGGCGGGGCTTCACACGCATCAGCGCCAAGCATCAGGCGACGCTGCCCGTGCAGGCTCTCAAGGAGGCCGGGCTCGGACCGGGCGACGAGGTTCGCGTTGTGGCCGCTGGCCGGGGGCGCCTTGTTCTCGAGCGGGATCTCAATCTCGTCGAACGCCACGCCGGCAAGCTCAAGGACGTCTACGAGCCGGGTGAGCTCGACCGCCTGCGTGACGAGTGGCGCTAGTCGTCCTCGACGCATCCGTCGTCATTGCGTTTCTCGATCCTGACGATGCGCTTCACGATGCGGCGGTGGCAGCTTTCACCGAGCACCAGCACGACGAGCTGGTGATTCCGACCTCGGCGTTCGCGGAGATCCTCGTCGCGCCGCATCGCCGAGGTGCCGAAGCAGTGGCCGAGGTGGAGGCGCTCCTCTCTGACCTTTCAATTCGCCTCGAGGCTCTGACCGCACCGATCGCGCGGGCGGCAGCAAAGCTCCGGAGCGAATCTCGAAGCCTGAGGCTCCCCGACGCGCTTGTCCTTGCTACTGCCGAGGAGCTTGGAGCCGACGTCGTGCTGACAGGCGATGAATCCTGGGCTCGGATCAGCGGCCGCGTCAGGCTGATCCAGCGCCGATAGCGGGCCGATCGGAATCCTCCGCGGGTTCGATTCCCGCCGCCTCCATCATCCCTTCCCGTAACCCGGCGCCTTTCCACAGGAACTGAGACCTTCTGCGTCTCAGCCGCGCCTGGGAAGGCGGCCGCAGGCGTGCAACAATCCCACTCCGTCGACCGCACACCTAGCACGTGATCCGGACCCCGTTCACCGAACTGATCGGAATCGACCATCCCGTCGTGTGCGCCGGAATGGGCGGAGGCTATACGGGCGGCGATCTCGTTGGACGTGTGTCGGAGGCCGGCGGCCTCGGCGTCGTCGGAGCATCGTTCCTTCCGCCGGAGGAGGTCGCGGCGATCGTGCGGCGCGCCCGGGAGATCACGTCGAAGCCGATTGGCGTCAATCTCTTGCTCCATGCGACCGAAGAGCGTGTCGACGAAGTGCTCGCCCTCGATCCGGCTGTGTTCTCCACCGCGTGGGCCCGCGATGATCAGGACCTCGCGACGATCTTCGCGAGAGCGCACGACGGCGGCGCCCACGTCATGCACATGGTTCAGACAGTGGAGGACGCGACCCGGGCCGCCGAAGCCGGCGCCGACGTGATCGTCGCGCAGGGGACCGAGGGAGGCGGCCATGTCGGACTCATGGCGTCGACGATCATCGTTCCGCAGGTGGCGAAGGCCGTGGCGCCGCTACCTGTTCTCGCCGCCGGCGGCTTCGCGAACGGAGCGGGATTCGCGGCGGCGCTTGCGCTGGGCGGCGCCGGAGTTCTCCTCGGGACGCGCTTTCTGGCGACGGACGAGGCGCCGGTGCCCGGGTTCTACAAGGAGGCGATCCTTGGTAGCGACGGCGACGACACCGTCCTCACGACACTCGCCGACAGCTTGAGCGGGCGCGACTGGCCAGGCGCCTGGAACCGCGTGCTGAAAAACCGCTTCGTCAATGAGTGGCTCGGTCGTGAACCTGAGCTACGCAGGCGGCGCAGCGAGATCTGGGAGAAGCTCGAGCGAGCTGAGGAGGAGGACGACCCCGAGTACGCGCTCCTTTGGATCGGGCAGTCGGCCGGATTGATCGAGGCGGTCGTACCTGCCGGAGACGTGGTGCGCGAGGTCGTGCGAGACGCTGAAGAGATCATTCGTACGCAGTTGCAGGTCGTGGTCCGCGAGGAAGCCGGGTCATAGCGTCAGTCGACGCTGACCGTCCTGCACGAGTGCTCCGGGATCGCGAGCGCGACCACCCAGGCCAACGACCGCCTCTTCGCCGGCGGTGCATCCGACAACGCCGTCACCGCTCCGGGAACCGCGCTTTACGACACGTCTCACAGGCTTCGACAATCTGACCGAGGATCGCGTGATCACCACCACGGGGTATTCCAGGGCGGTACCAACGGCTTCACCACGCGGATCATCACCCCGACCGACGGGGACATCGCCGCCGACAAGTTCGCAGGCGCCGCCGGCACCTACGCGGCGACAGCGACCCAGACGGGCAGTCCGGCGTGGGTGATGCAGGGCGTGGCGTTCCGAGCCGCCGGCTGACAACACCGGCTCAGAGCAGCGCCTAGGATCGTCGGCTGTGACGGCGACGGCCGCGATCACGGTGGTCGACCTGCGGGTCGTGCGCGGAGATGCGGTCGTCCTGCCGGGTCTGAGCTGTGAGGTTGAAGCGGGCTCGGTGACCGGGCTCCTCGGGCCGAGCGGGAGCGGCAAGTCGACGTTCCTGCGCGCGATCGTGGGCGTCCAGAAGGTCGAGAGCGGGAGCGTCGACGTGCTGGGGCATCCCGCAGGGTCTGCGGCCCTTCGCTCTCGGATCGGCTACATGACGCAAGCGCCGTCGGTGTACGGCGACCTCACCGTCGGCGAGAACCTCGTCTTCTTCGCGCGCGTTCTCGACATGCCCGAGGCAGCCGTCGACCGCGTGCTCGCCGAGGTGTCGATGGAGGAGTCCCGTGGACGTCTCGTGAACCGGCTCTCCGGCGGTCAGCGGGCGCGGGTGTCGCTCGCGGCGGCACTCCTGGCCGAGCCGGATCTGCTCGTGCTCGACGAGCCGACGGTCGGCCTCGACCCGGTGCTCCGCCGCGATCTCTGGGAGCTCTTTCATCGCCTCACCGAGCGCGGGACGACGCTGCTCGTCTCGAGCCATGTCATGGACGAGGCGGATCGATGCCATGCGCTGCTCCTCCTGCGCGAGGGAACCCTGCTCGCCCATGCGACGCCGGCCGAGCTGCGCCGGCAGACTGGGAAAGAGAATCTCGAAGACGTGTTCCTGAGCCTGATCGAGGAACGCACATGAGCATGCGGATCACGAGAGCGGTCGCGCTGCGGGTGCTCGGCCAGCTTCGCCGCGACCCGAGAACGATCGCACTCATCGTCGCCGTGCCGTGCGTGCTCATGGTGCTGCTGCAGCAGCTGTTCGGGCGGCACTCGCCGGTCTTCCAGGACGTCGGGACGCCGATGCTCGGGCTCTTCCCGTTCATCACCATGTTCCTGGTCACCTCGGTCACGATGCTCCGCGAGCGCACCTCGGGGACGCTTGAGCGGCTGATGACGCTGCCGCTGCACAAGATCGACATCGTCGCCGGCTACGGCGTCGCATTCGCGGTCGTCGCGGTCGTCCAGGCCACGGTCGTCTCGCTGCTTGCGCTCGGCCTTCTCGGCCTCGACGTCGCGGGGCCGAACTGGCTCGTCGTCGTCCTGGCGGTGGCGAACGCCGTCCTCGGCAGCACGCTCGGGCTCTTCGTCAGTGCGTTCGCCGAGACCGAGTTCCAGGCGGTTCAGTTCATGCCGGCAGTCGTGCTTCCGCAGATCCTGCTGTGCGGCCTCTTCGTCGCACGCGACCAGATGGCGACCTGGCTCCGCGCCATCTCGTACGCCCTTCCGCTCACCTACGCCTACGACGCGCTTGCCCGCACGGCGGCCAACGACGTCAGCGATGTGTGGTTCGCGATCGATTGCCTCGTCGTCGTGGGCTCGATCGCGCTCGCGATCGCCCTTGGAGCGGCGACTCTCCGCCGTCGGACCGCATGAGCGAAGAGCCGGCAGACGGCCGTCCACCGATCTGTCCGACCTGCGGCGTGACGATGGTGCCGGCCGCGCTCAGCGCCGACGCTGATCACGAGGGTGAATGGGTCTGCCTCGAGTGCGAGGAAGACCGCCCTCCGGAGTAGAGCGGCGCCTTTCGATCGGCAGGGAACGACCGAAAGGCGCCTCGATCCGACTTCTACGACGTCAGGGCCTTGGCCTTGAGCTGGTCGAACTCGGCTTCCGAGATAGCCCCTGAGTCGAGGAGCTGCTTCCCCTTTGCGATCTCCTCCGTGGCGGAACCGGACGAGGCGACCGAGCGGACGTAGTCGTCCATCTGCGACTGCTGGTTCTGCGCCCTCTGCGCCGCCCGCTCGCCCATCTTTCTTCCCTCGGCGATGAGGTAGATGAAGGTGCCGAGGAACGGGACGATGATCACGAAGATCACCCACGCCGCCTTGCCCCAGCCGCCGATGTCATGCCGGCTGAACAGGTCGCCGAAGACGGTGAAGAGCAGCCAGAACCACAGGATCCAGACAAAGAACACGAGCATCGACCACATCACGTCGCCGAACGAATAGGTGGCTAGCACCGGTTCACTCCTTCTCTCGTTGATTGCGCTTTCGACTACGGCGCGCCGGCAAGGATCTTCGCCTTTTGCGCCTCGAACTCGGCGTCCGTCAGCACGCCTGAAGCCTTCAGCTCGCCGAGCTGCTTGAGCTGCTCGAGCGGGTCCGGCGCAGGCGCTGCAGCGGCCGCGGGTGCGGGCTGCTCCTCGGTGCCTCCGTA
>Ga0335076_10001866_pt1 | contig 20643 bp, 20 predicted proteins | sample Lox_Sample_25_FD_206717 | JGI IMG/M metagenome (GOLD analysis project Ga0335076, IMG submission 206717) | Soil microbial communities from Loxahatchee National Wildlife Refuge, Florida, United States - Lox_Sample_2.5 | ecosystem: Environmental > Terrestrial > Soil > Wetlands | place: USA...
CGGACTTCCTGTGCGCCAATAAACCCGAGCATATCTTCGGGGCCGGAGGGGAATTGACGCAGTGGGCGCAGATTCCGGGCTTCGGATACCGCGTGGAGAAGGGAGACCAGATCCGGATTGATACGATGATCTACAACCCAACGGATATTTCCTATCGAGGGGTGTATCTGCAGGTGAAGATTCCGTACCTGAACGATTCCACACCGGCACCGGTGAAGGATTTCTACCCCGCGTGGATGGACGTGGGATCGTGCGGGAATTCGGGGTACGACCTTCCGGCGGGGCCGAGCAGCAAGACAGGCGAAGTCACGGTGAAATATGGCGGGGTGCTGCTGGGCGTGGGCGGACACATGCACGACTACGCGAAGCAGATCGTGCTGGAAGACACGACGCGGAAGGAAACCCTGGCAACGCTGGAAGCGAAGACCGATGCGAACGGGCATCTGCTGTGGATGCCGATCGTCACGTATTACGCCACGGGCGGAGAGGAGCTCTCCGCGGGCGATCAACTGAAGATCACAGCGACGTACGACAATACGACCGGGAAGACGCTGCCGGAAGGGGCGATGGGAATCGTGGTCGGCTACTTTGTTCCGACGAACGATGAGGCGCTGGCACCTCTGCGCCACGCAGCCATGCCCATGCGCCACGACGCGCATCCGATGCCTCCGATGTCCCACGACGATTAGCCTTCGCACTCATTGGCGAGACGAAGAGAAACCGGGCTCGGGCTCACCGCTCGGAGCCTCGGATGGCGGCTTCCGCTCGAATGCCTGCAAGAGATATTGGCTGGCCAGGTCTTCCCTTTCGGCTTCTTCCTCTCGGCGGAGAGCGGGAAGAGTGTTGAGGAGCAACTGGCCGATATAGGCGAGGGCGATGGCGTCCGGACGGGCGATGCGCTTGCGGACGAGCTGCTTGACGAGATTGCCGAGGAAGAGATTGATGGAATCGGCGGAGGAGAAATCCTCGATGCTGCCGAGAAGTTCGTCGGCGACGGTTTCGGGGTCGGGGGCGGCGCCGCGACCGTCTCTCAGCTCGAAATGGCGGAAGCAGAGGCCGGTGGCCGCGTTCGCGACCGGCAAGCGACAACGGCGACCATCCACGGTGGAGTGGGTGCAGCGATTTTGGGCTCCGGCCCTCGAAGAGATGGCGGAGCGATTGGCAGAGCTGGAGGCAGTTGATTCTAGAGACATGGAATGATCCTTCTGGAGGGTGAGCGGGGTGGCCCCCCTGCCGTGGTGACGAAAAGAGTGCGGAAGAGATAGAAAAGAAAGGGGTTGCGAGCGCGCCGTGGGGCAGAACAGTGCGCAAGACTATGAAAAGAAAGGAGATGATGGTCTTTCTTGAGGCGGGAGATCGAGAGCTCAAGAAGGAAGGGGGGGCGGCGCGGGAGGTTGGGAAAGTGAGGAGCGATTATCATGACTTATTGTAGCATGGAAGTTTTACCTTGTCAATAGTTAACACAATAGTATTCGTTCGAGCGAGAGACCTGCCAAAATGTCGAGTTGATGAAAATAAAGAAGGTTAGGGGCGCGAGATTCAAGAAAAGGGACAAGATTTTAAGCAAGACGATGTGCCGCGCCGATGGCGCTGGGATGGAGAGTACGGCGCGAGACGCCTGCGAAGATGGGATCGCGGAAAGGGATCCTTCGCTGCGCGGACTCCGCTCAGGATGGCGGCGAGTTCTACAAAAACAGGGACCAGGGTGCAAAGGCGGCATCTCGCTGCCGTTTGGCAGGCGGAGAGGTATAAAAGCAAGCAAAAGACGCCCGCCACGGTCGGCGGCCGCTACAAAGACAAGAAGGATGCAGACAGCGCGGGACGAACGGGAGTTACTTGCCGGAGCCGTCGAGGCTGAAGGGGCCAGAGCCGAAATAGGCGATCAACAGAGCGCCGCCGAGCATGGAAAGATTCTTGAAGAAATTGGCCATTTGCATCTGGCGCATCATGGGATCATGGACGGCCCAGAAATTATGCATGAAGAGAGTAACGGGAATGAGGAAGAGAACGAGGAACCAAACGCCAATTTTGGCTTTGTAGCCGAGGAGAACGCTGAGTGCGCCGAGGATGCAAAGGACGCCGGCGATGGGAACGGCAATGGAGGCCATCGGGACGCCAGCGCTTGCTGCGTAGGCGCGCAAAGCATGGGTGAAGTGCATGGGACCAAAGAGCAGAAAAGTGCCAGCAAAAAGGATTCTTCCGAGCAGAACGACGATTTTCATTTGAAGTCCTCCACCAAAGGAATTGGTACCCCGAGGGCTCGTGTTTGAGCCGATAAGAATGCCCCGGCATTATCCAGCTGCCAGAGAGCGAAACTATACAGCAAATTTTGGAGCGCGGGAGATGCGTAAGTGGTTGGATCCCCAGCTTCGACAGGCGTGGCGGAGAAGTGGTACCGGGAGGATCGAAGCGCCGTGGAGGTTGAGGGCGGAGTTTGGCGCATCGAGGTCGCAGAAGGGGAGCGAACCTAACTAGAGCTAAGATAGAAGCCCGGGGCTAGCGGCTCGATGCCTGGTTGGTGCCTCCATTACGGAATGAGTGGCTTAGCTGGTAAGCAATTCCCGTCCCGGCTCTTACGTCCATCGATCCACTGGTTGAGTGCGGTACCCAGGTCGTCTTGGTTGCACCAATGCTCGAGAATAGAGCCGTCATGTCCGACCGGAGAAAGATTGAATCCCTCTTCGACCTCTTCCCAGTAGATTGCCTCGTCTGATTTTCGCGCTACGACGACGACCTTCTCAGGCTTTCCGTAGCGCAGGATGGGTGCGAGATATGGTTCGACTGAGTATAGCCGGAATATAGCGATTTGTTCGGGATCGCACTTCGCCAGTTCGACTTTCAATATCTCCCTTATTTTGTCTACTGTTATATTGCTCTGCTGCATGGCGACTCTCAGAATCCAAAGATAGCTTTTCGCAACGTCAGACCGCAACACCGAATTTTCTCCAAGTATCTTGTTCTCAAGCCCGGATCGGTGGAACGTCAGTTGGGTCATGTGCGGAGGCAATGTAGTTGCAGCAGGCCTGGAAAACAGGTCACATTTGCCAGAGGCGGAAGCCGCCGAGGAAGGCGTTGAGGTTGTTGCCGAGGCGTGCGGCGGGAGGGAGGCGCTTCAAGAGCTTGGCGTTGCCGCCGCCGAGGACGACGTAATCGGCTTCGAGAGCGGCTTTGAGCTTTTTGACGACTTTGGCGACGTGCCTGCGCCATTTTTTCTTACCCATGCGCTCGAGACCGCGAAGCCCAAGATAGTCCTCATAGGTTTTGCCATGTTTGTAGCCGAGGTGAGCGAGTTCCATGGGTTCGAGGAAGCCATTGACGATCATGGCGGAGCCGAGGCCGGTGCCGAGACCGAGAAAGAGCATACGGCCGCCCTGGTAGCTGCCGAGGGCCTGCATGGAGGCGTCGTTGATGATTCTCACGGGATGGCCGAAGGCTTTGGAGAAATTGAAACGCATCCAGCCGCCGCCGAGATTGTGAGGTTCGCGGAGGGGATGGCCGTTGATGATGGGACCGGGATAGCCGAGGGAGACGCGATCGAATTTCCAGTCTTTGACGGCAGCCTTGACCATGCGAACCATTTTGGCGGCGGTGAGGGAGGGGCCGGAATCAAATTTGCGGGGCTCCTTTTGGCCGGTGACGAGCATCTTAACGTGCGTGCCGCCGACGTCCACGACGAGGATCTTGAGAGATTTTCGATTGCGGGCGGCTATGCTCATGAATTCTCCCGTGGGATGGGAACTGGCCCAAGGAACGACCGTTTCATTATGAAGGCAAAACACGGCTGAAATCGCGAGCTTTGTGGGGTGCCTGTCGTTTGCTACAATAGAGAACTCGGATTCGCGAAATTCAAGAAAAGCAGGAAGAACAATGGCACAGAAGTGTGAGTTCTGCGGGAAAGCCCCGCAATTCGGGAACGTGATCAGCCATGCGAATAACACGCGGCGGCGCCGGTGGAACCCGAACCTGAAGCGCGTGCGCGCCGTTGTGAACGGCGTGAAAAAGCACGTGAGCGTGTGCACGGCATGCATCCGCAACGGCCGCGTCCAGAAAGCAGCCTGAGCACATCCCTTGAGCCGCACGCGTCCCTTCCTTTCCGGGAAAGACTTGCGCAAAGCGGGAGCGTGTTCGTTCGCGGTGGTGTTTCTGCTGGCCGCGGGATGCAAGAACGCGAGGCAGCCGGCGCCGGACGTGTGGGCAGTGGTGAACGGCAAAGAGATCAAGCGGGACGAAGTGGAGAAGTATTACCGGACGCAGGTGAACGCGGAGGGGCAGCAGCCGTCGGTGGAGGAGGCGCTCTACCTGAAGCTGAACGTGCTGGACCAGCTGATCAATTACGAAATTCTGGTGGAGCGAGCGAAGAAGCTGAATTGCGAAGCGACGGACGGAGAGGTCGAGGACAAATTCACGGAACAGAAGAGCCCGTTCACGGAGGAAGAGTTCCAGAGGCAATTGAAAGAGCGCGGGATGACCGTGGAAGATTTGAAGAGCGACATCCGGAGGCAGCTCTCAATCCAGAAATTGATGAACCGGGAAGTGGTGTCGAAGATTTCGATCACGGACCAGGACGTGGCGGATTTTTACAACACGAACAAGTCGCAGTTCGACGTGGCGGAGCCGACGTACCATCTGGCGCAGATCATGGTGACACCGCGGAAGGATCCGCAGATCCGCAACCGGAAGAACGATGATGCGACGAACGACGCGGAAGCGCAGCGCAAGATCAAAATGCTGATGGACAAGCTGAACAGCGGAGCGGATTTCTCGCAACTGGCGATGGATTATTCCGAGGATATGAACACAGCTTCGACGGGCGGGGACCTGGGATTCGTGCCGGAATCGGGATTGAACAATGCGCAGGTGGATCCGGCGCTGAAAAAAGTTGTGCTGGGGCTGAAGCCGGGACAGGTGAGCCAGCCAGTGGAAACGCGCGACAAAGACGGAATGAGCTACCGGATCATCAAACTGCTTTCGCGCGAAGCGCCCGGGCAGAGGAGCTTGAGCGATCCGCAAGTGCAGCAGACGATTCGCGACACACTACGGAGCAGGAAAGAGCAATTATTGCGCGCGGCGTACCTGGCGGTGGCGCGGGACGAAGCGCACGTGACGAATTACCTGGCGCGGCAGGTGCTGGAATCGGCGGGGAAGCTGCCCGGAGCGGCGAAGTCGACGTTGCCGCCGAAGCCGGCGATCCCGAGCACGCCGCAAGACTGAGGTTTTCCTCTGAAAATTTATTCGACCCAGCCGAGGATTTCGCCGGCGTTGACGGCCTGGCCTTCCTTGGCGAGCAGACGCTCGATTTTTCCACTTTTGGGCGAGCGGACTTCATTCTGCATTTTCATCGCTTCCACGACGACGAGGCCCTGAGCGGCTTCGACGTTGTCGCCTTCGTTGACGAGCAAGCGAATGACTTTGCCGGGCATGGGAGCAAGGATGGGCTGACGGCCTTCGGCTTCGAGGGCGCCGTGTTTGCGGCCGCGCCAGGCGCGGGGATCGGCGACTTCAGCGACGAATTCGGCGAGGCCGGTGTGAAGCTTGATGCGACCATCGGGGAGCGGGGCGATCTGGACTTCGTGGGATTCGCCGGCGAGCAGGATGGAGTAGGTGTTGGGTACCACTTCGACGGCGTCAGCGTCGAGGGAAATGCCGTCGAGAAGGATGCGCAGATGGCCGTCCTCTTGAGAGAGCTCGACGATGCGCGTTTTTCCGGAGATGCGGATTTCGAATTTCACGAGGTGCGTTCCAGTTGATCGCGGCGACCTTCGAGCTTCCAGCGGGAGGGTTGAGGGATTTTGGAGTTGGGAGAAGAAGACGAGACGATCCGGGAGGCATGCCAGAGCGCGGCGGCGATGGCTGCGGCATCGGCGCTAGAGCGTTCGGGTTCGGCGGATGGGCGGGGGCGGCGAAGCATCTCGTCGAGCCAGCGGGTGTGAATTTCCGCGCGGAGAAAATCGGGCTCGGCGAGGATGCGACGAAAGAGAGAAGCATTGGTCTTGACGCCGGCGATGGAATATTCCTCGAGAGCGCGGCGGAGACGGGCGACGGCTTCCTCGCGGCTGTTGCCCCAGGCGATGAGCTTGCTGAGGAGGGGGTCGTAGTCCATGGGGATGGTCCAGCCTTCGTAGACGCCTTCGTCAAGACGGATGCCGGGGCCGGAAGGAGCATGGCGGGATAGAATTTTTCCGGGCGAGGGGAAGAAATTGTTTTCGGGATCCTCGGCGTAGAGACGAACTTCCATGGCGTGGCCGCGAGGAGTGATGGATTCCCAGGCGAAGGGAAGGCGGTGGCCAGCGGCGATGGCGATTTGCAGTTTGACGAGGTCGAGGCCGGTAACCTGCTCGGTGACGGGGTGCTCGACCTGAAGGCGCGTGTTGACTTCGAGAAAGTAGAAATCGTAGTGAGTGTCCACGAGGAATTCGACGGTACCCGCGTTGATATAGCCGCCGGCGCGGGCGAGACGGACGGCGGCATCGCCCATTTTTTTGCGGAGCTCCGGCGTCATGATGGGAGAAGGGGCTTCTTCGATGACCTTTTGGTGGCGGCGCTGAATGGAGCATTCGCGTTCGCCGAGGGAAACGACGCGGCCGTGCGCGTCGGCGAGAATCTGGATTTCGATGTGACGGGGCTTTTCGAGATATTTTTCGAGGTAGAGCGAAGGGTCGCCGAAAGCATTCAGGGCTTCGGAAGAGGCGTCGCGAAAGGCGGGAGAGAATTCGGAGTCGCTGGTGACGAGGCGCATGCCCTTACCGCCGCCGCCGGCGACGGCCTTGAGCAAAACGGGATAGCCCATGCGGCGAGCGAGTTCCTGAGCCTCAGCGGGATTTTGGATGGGGTCGTTGGTACCGGGAACCGTGGGCACTTCGCAGCGACGAGCGAGCTGGCGGCCGGCAGTTTTGGAGCCGAGAGCTTCCATGGCTTCAGCTGGAGGACCGATGAAGGTGATGGCGGCATCGGAACAAGCACGAGCGAGAGCGGGATTTTCCGCGAGAAAACCGTAACCGGGATGAAGGGCGTCGCAGCCGGAACGGCGGGCGACGTCCATGAGCTTGTCAATGCAAAGGTAGCTTTCGCGGGAGGGCGCGGGGCCGATGGGATAAGCCTCTCCAGCGAGACGGACATGGAGAGATTTGCGATCCACGTCGCTGAAGACGGCGACGGATTTGATGCCGAGTTCGCGGCAGGCACGGATGATGCGAACGGCGATTTCGCCGCGATTGGCAATCAGTATTTTGCGGAACATGAGAAGTAATCGAGCGGGAAAAAGTTTAGCACGCGGCGGGAAGAAGCCGGGCGCATGGTTCGGGAAACGTGTCCAATCGTTCGCGGCACGGCCGACTCAATGCAGCAGATGCCGCGCAGTTCAATCCTCCAACGAGGGAACTCAAGGGTTCCAAACCTTGGCGAGATCGCGGTAGGTGATGAGAATGACGTGGTTATCGGCGAGGGCTTTGCGGAATTCAGGGCTGGTGACGACGTTGTAATCGCGCTGGCGCCAGGCGGCGCCGTAGTCGGGATGGTCCACCATGATGGCCTGTGTTTCGGCGTTGTCGTAGGCAAGGTGAACGATGAGTTCGTTCAGGCCGGGCCTCAGATTCTTGATGACGTTCAAGTAGAAATCCATCCAGTGATCAGCGGGAATGTTTGGATTCGCGATCGAGAGGGAGTCCATCAAGAAAGGTTTGTCTTTCTCCGAGACGAGGGACAGTAGCGGCGCAAATTGCGGGTCGCCACTTTTAACGGCGAAGAAAGGAATATGAAATTCGTGCGCGAGCTTCATGTAAATCGCGAAGAACTCGGGCTTCGTGAAGAGCGCGCCCATGTGGGAATCGAGATGCGTGGGATGAATGCCCAGGGCGATGGCGCGATTGATTTGAGCGCGAAGCTCGAGTTCGACCTGAGCGGGCTTATCGTTAGCGACATCATTTGCGGTGAGCGGTAAGTAGCCGAAGGGATCAAGAAGGCTGGGGACTTTGTCGTAAGGAGCGACGGGACCCCAACGGTAAGTTTTCCACTCGCTGGTGAGCGCGAGATGAATGCCGACGTCCGTGTCGGGGTGAGCTTTGGCGTAGTCGGCGGCTTCGGTGAGCCAGGGGGCGGGGACGATGACGCTTGCGGAGCTGGCGTCGTGCTTTTCAAGCGCGTCGAAGCTGGCAGCATCCTGAGAATGAGCGACGGCGAGATCGTCCGCGTGGAGGATCAGGAGTTTTGCGCCGGCGGGATAGCCGAGACGCTCCGCAACGGTTTTCTGTTGGGCGGGAAGGTTGAAGCCGGCCAGAAAGAAGATCAAAGCGGCGATCGCGAAGCGGCGAAGCGGCATGGAGAGCCTCCGGCAAGCAACGCGGAAAAGCGTAACACAGGGGAACATGCGCCGCGCAGAAATAGAGATTGAGTTAGAAGCGAGCGCAATTTCGAAGTGGCTATTTCGCACAGGCGGACAAGGAGGAGGTGACGGGGAGGCCGGCGGCGGACCAGGCATTCATGCCGCCGATGACGTTGAGGACGTCGCGAAGGCCTTCACGAAGAAGAAGGCTCGAAACGATGCTGGAGCGATAGCCGCTGGCGCAGACGAGGTGAAGCGGGCGACCGGAGGGAAGTTCGGCGAGATGCTTCGTTGCTTCGCCGGCGTAGACGTGGCGGGCATCGGCAATATGGCCGCTTTGCCACTCGGAATCGGAGCGGACGTCGAGAACAAATGGATCGTGTGGAAGCTTCGCGTGAAGCTCTTCCACGGAAATCTGCTTCAGATGCGACTCGGGATAGCCGGCATCGAGCCAGGCACGGAGGCCACCGTCCAGATAGCCTTCGATGCGGTCAAGACCGACGCGGATAAGTCCGCGGCGGGCGTCTTCCAAACCGGCATCTCCATCGGACAGCAGGAAAAGTGGGCGGTCGTAAGGCACAACCCAGCCAGCCCAAAAATTGAAAGATGGACCGGCGCCGATATTGATGGAACCAGGGATGTGGGCGCCTCCAAAGGCTTCTGGGCTGCGGAGATCAATGACGACGGCATGTTGATTCTCGATGCGGCGGTGAAAATCCGCGGCGCTGAGAGCAAGGCCGCCAGGAATTCCATCGAGGCGCGCGGGCCCGGCGGAATTGAGGCGCTTCATGCGGCGGTAGTAGTCCGGGAACGGAGGAACGCCAGCGAGGATGCGGTTGACGAAGGGCTCGCGCTGAGGAATAGAAAAAAAGGGGTTTGTGTGGCGCTCATAGCCGAGAGTGGATTGAGGGCGCTCGGACATGCCCGCGCCGCAGAGGGAACCGGCGCCATGGGATGGAAGAACCTCGAGGCCATCGGGGAGAGAGGCGATTTTGCGTGTGACGCTGTCGAAAAGAGAGTTGGCGAGGCCGCGCTTGGCTTCATCGCCGAGGAGATCGGGGCGACCAAGAGAGCCGATGAATACGAAGTCGCCGGAGAAGAGGACGGCCGGATAGTTGCCACGCGAGAGGTCCGTGACGAGATATGAAAGATGCTCGGGGGTATGTCCGGGAGTGTGAATGGCTTCGATGCGGAGTTCGCCGATGGCAAGAGAATCGCCATCGCGGAATTCGCGGTGCGGGAAGGAGTACTCGAAGTCCTCGCCCTTGTCGTGGGCGCTCAACCAGAGTTCGGCGCCAGTTGAATCGGCGAGTTCGCGGGCGCCGGAGGCGTAGTCGGCGTGGATGTGTGTCTCCAGGATATGAGTAATGCGCAATTGATTGGCGTGGGCGTAATCGAGGTAGACGTCCACATCGCGCCGGGGATCGAGGACAGCGGCCTGGCCTTGTGAAGAAAGAACATAAGAATAATGAACCAAGCCTGGAACTTCCACGCGATGAATCTTCATGAACGCGCCTCCAGCACGATTACGCGGAGCGGTCCGCGAGCAGCTCTTTCAAGCGGGATTGTACACTGCGAGCGGTGCTGCGGCAGACCAGGTCGCACAATTTAAAAAGATTAGGGTCGGAGATGAAGTAAAAGATGCTGTTGCCATCGCGGCGGCGGCTGAGGAGCCCGCCGTCATAGAGAGACTGGAGATGCTTGGAGACGTTGGGCTGGTTGCCGCCTAGAGCGGCGGCGATATCGCCGACGGAGCGTTCGCCCTCTTCGAGGAGCTGAAGGATGCGGAGGCGGGAAGGCTCGCCGAGGAGGCGAAAACGGCGGGCGACGGCGTCGAGCAAGCGCTGGTTGGAAAAAGGTCGAAGAGAGGGTTTTGGCATCGTCGGCAAACTCCCAAGAAACTTCTTGACTATATCACCATATACGCATACAGTTGTCAAGCGGGAAGTTTGGACCTCCCGCCACCACCATGATGACCGAACCTCCCACAGGCTACCGCTCGCGAAACGACAAAGACTCCATCCGCCGGCGAGCGACGCAGAACGCCGGTCTGGCGACGATCATCGCCATTCTAATCACCGTATCCATTCCGCGATGCGCCGCGCAAGAAAGGCCCGCCGCGCAAGCATTGACCCTTCAGCAGGCCGTTCAGCAAGCTTTGGCGAAAAATCCGCAACTGGAGAGTGCGGAAGACATGGCCAAGGCGGCGGAGGCAAGAACGGACGAGGCGAAAGCCGCATGGTTCCCGCGAGTGGACCTAAGCGAAGGATTTACGCGAGGGAACAACCCGGTTTATGTGTTTGGGACGCTGCTGGAGCAGCAAAGCTTTACGGCCGCGAACTTCGATCTCGGCCGGCTGAATACACCGACACCGCTGAATAATTTCCAGACGCGCGTTGACGGGCAGATGCTGCTGTTCGACTCCGGCCAGACGCGCAATCGCGTCCGGGGCGCGAAGCAATCCAAAACGGCAGCGGACTTCCAGAAAGAGCAGGCGAGGCAGGATCTGATCCTGCGCGTCATCGAAGCCTATTACGGCGTAGTGGTCGCCCGGGGAAACGCTGCGGCGGCAACGGCCGCGTTGCAAGCAGCGGAAGCGAACGAGCATCGCGCGGAAACGATGCAGAAGGCGGGGTTGATTGTGGATTCGGACCTTTTGAGCGCGAAAGTGTTTACCGCGCAGATGAAGGACCGGGAGATCCGCGCGGAAAATGGAGTGGAACTGGCGAGACTGACACTGGGACGCGAGATGGGGTTAGAGCCCGGGACGCAACCGGACGCGACGGAGGCCCTCAAGGAGCCAGCGGCGCCGGTAAAGAGCGTTGAGGATTGGGAGAAGACGGCCCTGGAGCAGAGACCGATGCTGCAGGCGGCGGAGATGGGTCGAGAGGCATCGGAAAGCGAGAGGAAGTCCGCGCGGGCGGAATTCGGGCCGAAGATCGGAGTTTTTGCGGACGTGGAACGAGACAGCCTGTCGTTTGCAGGCAACGGGGGATCAAACTGGACCGCGGGCGCGCAAGTGAAGTTCAACCTTTTTGCAGGGGGCGCCGAGAAAGCACGTCTGAACGAGGCACAGGCGAATGAGAACAAGGCGAAGCACGATCTGGAGTGGGTGAAGTCCGGAGTGCTGCTGGAAGTGCAGCAAGCCTATCTAGGAATCGCGGCGGCGGAGCAGCGAACCGCTGCCGCACGCGACACCGCGGGACAAGCGCAGGAGAGCCTGCGGATTATCCAGAACCGTTATCAAGCTGGACTCACGACAATCACGGAATTGTTGCGTGCACAAACGTCACAACTTGATGCGCGCACGGCATATTTTTCCGCGGTGTACGACTGGCACACCGCGCAGGCGGAACTGGAACACTCCGCGGGGACATTGACACCGGATGCAGCTTTGCTGCAAGGAGAGAAACAACCATGAAGGCCAACAGAACGCCGGGCCTCAGAAAACTTGCGGTGATGATTCCCGCCCTTATTTTGGTGAGCGCGCTCTTTTTCGGTTGCGGGGGAGAAAAGTCCGCCGCGACCGCCTCGCCCGAGCAAGTTACAGGATTACGTGTCGAGACAGCTCACTTGCAGAACGTACCCGACACGACCGAAGCACCGGGGACGGTAGTCTCCATTGCGACAGCAGACATTGCAGCGAGAACCGCCGGAACGATTCTGCGGGTGGAGGCACGCGAGGGGGAGACCGTGAAGCAAGGGCAATTGCTGGCGCAATTGGACGACCAGGAATTGCAGGCGAGGAGAAACGCTGCAAGTGCTGGAGTGCAGCAGGCGGAGGCGGGGATCGAGGAAGCCGCCCGTGGAATGAGCATGGCCGAGTCGCAGGCAACGATCGCGAAGAAGACGTACGACCGATACGTTTATTTGAGAGATGAGAAATCGGTGAGCCCGCAGGAGTTCGACGAAGTGGAAGCGAAGAACCAGGCGGCGCAGGCAGGATTGGAGCAAGCGACGGCTCGATTGCAGCGGGCGCGTGCCGGGAAAGCGCAGGCGGAGTCCGATGCACGAGCGGCGCGGGAAGTGGCGAGCTATGCACAAATCCGCGCGCCATTCGATGGGCGAGTGGTTCGCAGACTGATCGAACCTGGAAGCGTGGTGATGCCGGGAATGCAGCTGTTTGTGCTGGAGAAGATGGGAGCATTCCAATTGGAAGCAACTTTAGCTGCGGAGATGTTGACAGCCGGAACAAAGGGACAAGCGTTGCGACAGGGAACGACGGTCGAAGTGAGGTTGGACGCGGCGCCCGGGAAAACTCTTCGAGGGAAAGTGGCGGAAATCGAAGGGGGAGCGGATCCTGCGACGCATACGGTGAAGGTGCGCATTGACTTGCCAAAAGAAGCGGAAATTCATTCGGGAATGTTCGGGCGGGCAAGCTTTCGCGCGGGGGAGCGTAAGGGAATAGCGGCAGAGCAGACGGCAATCGTGCAGCGCGGACAACTACAAGGGGTTTTTGTTGTGGACGCCCGCGGAATCGCGGAGTGGCGTGTGGTGACCTGCGGCCAAACGACCGACGGGGAGACGGAAATTCTCTCCGGGCTAAACGATGGCGAGAGATACGTGGCGAATCCAAGAGACGGGGACCTTAGCGGGAAAAGGGTAACTGGGACGGCGGAGAAAAAGGCGTGAAACTAGGCCTGGCCGGAAGAATCGCGAAGGCGTTCATAGATTCGAAGCTGACGCCGCTGGTGATCATCGCTTCGCTGCTGCTGGGAGTATTCAGCGTGTTGCGGACGCCGCGAGAAGAAGAGCCGCAGATCGTGGTGCCGATGCTCGACGTGTTCGTGAGCATGCCGGGAGCTTCTGCGAGGGAAGTGGAGCAGCGCGTTTCGATTCCGATGGAAAAGCTGCTGCGGGAAGTGCCGGGCGTCGAATATCTCTATTCGACGAGCCAGCCCGGCGGCGCGCTGGTGATCGTGCGGTTTTATGTGGGGATCAAGGAAGAGGATGCGGTGGTTCGCACGTACAACAAACTGTACGCGAACTTCGACAAGATTCCGCCGGGGGCTTCGCGGCCACTGATCAAGGCGAGATCCATTGATGATGTGCCGGTTCTGGCACTGACGTTCTGGGGCAAAAATTACGACGGATTTGCGCTGCGACAAATCGCGGCGGAGGTGGAGCAGAGCGTCAAGCAGGTGGAAAACGTTTCCGAGACAACGTTGATCGGAGGGCAGAGGCGAGTGCTGCGAGTGACACTCGATCCGCAGAAGCTGGCCGCGTATCACGAGGACCCAGCATTGCTGGTGCAGGCTCTGAAAATGGCGAACCAGAGGTCCGAGGCGGGGTCGTATTCCTTGGCGGACCGAGAGGTGGCCGTGGAGGCGGGGGGCTTCCTACGAAGCGCGGCAGACGCTGAGGAAGTGGTGGTAGGGGTGCAAGGCGGACGGCCGGTGCATCTGGGCGACGTAGCTGAAGTGAAGGACGGGCCGGAAGAGCCGGCCGAGTACGTTTTTTTCGGAACGGGAGGGGCGGAAACCGGGCCGGGCGGGATGTATCCCGCCGTGACGCTGACGGTGGCGAAGAGGAAAGGGTCGAACGCGACGGTCGTGGCGCGTGCCGTGGAGAGCAAGGTCAACGGACTGCGCGGGTACGTGCTGCCGAACGATGTGCAAGTGACAGTGACGCGGAATTACGGGGAAACCGCGAAGAAAAAATCGGACGAACTGTTGAAGCATCTTCTGCTGGCGACACTTTCCGTGACTCTGCTGATTGGACTGGCGCTGGGTTGGCGGGAATCCGGAGTGGTGCTGCTGGCGATTCCGGTGACACTGGCGCTGACCCTGTTCATATTTTATGCGTACGGCTACACGCTGAATCGCGTCACGTTATTTGCGCTCATTTTCTCGATCGGAATACTGGTGGACGACGCCATCGTGGTGGTGGAGAACATCGTGCGGCATTTCCGATTGCCGGAAAACCACGGGCGGCCGTGGAGCGATGTGGCGGTCGAAGCCGTAAGCGAAGTGGGGAATCCGACGATTCTGGCGACATTCGCCGTGATCGCGGCAATTTTGCCCATGGCGTTTGTGCGCGGGCTGATGGGGCCGTACATGCGGCCGATCCCCGTGGGTGCTTCGGCCGCGATGGTGTTCTCACTGGTGATTGCGTTCGTGGTTTCGCCGTGGGCTGCGCTGCGGCTGCTACGAGGGCATACGGGCGGCCCTGCAGAGACAGAATCAGAAGGATGGAGCACCAAGCTGTATCGCCGGCTGATGACGCCGCTAATTACGAGCGCAAAACGACGTTGGATTTTTCTGGGAAGCGTAGTGGCGCTGCTTCTTTTGGCGTGCTCGATGGTGGCGTTCAAACTCGTGCGGGTGAAAATGTTGCCGTTCGACAACAAGAGCGAGTTTCAGGTGATTGTGGATATGCCGGAGGGAACGCCGCTGGAAAAAACGCTGGCGGTGGAGCAGGAGATCGGAAACTACCTGCACACGCAGACGGAAGTGACGAACTACCAGCTCTATGCAGGCATTTCGGGGCCGTACAACTTCAACGGTCTGGTGCGGCATTACTATTTGCGGCACGGGGCGAACCAGGGGGACATTCAGGTCAACTTGCGGAGCGCGGAAGAGCGCAGCGTACAGAGCCACGCGCTGGCGAAGGAAATGCGCGGGCCGATCGAAGAAATCGGAAGGAAATGGGGCGCGCGCGTGAAAATCGCAGAGGTGCCTCCCGGCCCTCCGGTGCTTTCGACTTTAGTTGCGGAAGTTTATGGACCAAATTACGAGCGGCAAATCGAGCTCGCGAGACGCGTGCGCGAAATCTTTGAGACGACGCCGGGCATAGTAGACGTGGATTGGTATGTGGCAGCGAACGAGGCGAAGCTGGACTTCCAAGTGGAACAGGATAAAGCAGCAATGCGAGGAATTTCGGCCGCGGAAGTCTCCGAGGACTTGCAGATCGCGCTGAAGGGAGAAGAGGCGGGACTGCTGCATGCACCCAATGCGCGGGAAGATGTACCCATTCGCGTGAGGCTGGCGCGCGCGAGCCGGTCGGGAGAGAACGCACTGAGCGGGTTGTATCTTCCGGCGGTGGGAGGAGGAATGGTGCCGCTCGGCGAAATCGTCCAAGCGAAGCAGGGGACGATTGACAAGAGCATTTACCGCAAAAATTTGCGGGAGGTGGTGTACGTAATCGGGGATGTAGCCGGGGCGGAGGAGAGCCCGGTCTATGCGATCGAAAAAATGGGCGCGAAGATTGACGGCCTGACAATCCTTGAGGGATACCAGGTCAAGCAATACACGGCAGAGCAGCCGCCCGATGCGACGAAGCTGGCGATCAAGTGGGACGGCGAGTGGCACATCACGTCCGAAGTTTTTCGCGATCTCGGACTGGCGTTCGCGGCTGTGCTGGTGCTGATTTACGTGCTGGTGGTGGGCTGGTTCCAATCTTTCAAAACACCACTGGTGATTATGGCGCCGATTCCGCTTACCCTTGTCGGAATATTGCCGGCACACGCGATGATGGGAGCGTTTTTCACGGCGACTTCGATGATCGGATTCATCGCAGGCGCGGGAATCATCGTGCGGAATTCAATCATTCTGGTGGATTTTATCCGGCTGCGGCGCGAGCAGGGAATTCAGTTTGAAGAAGCTGTGGTGGACGCTGGAGCGGTGCGCTTCCGGCCGATGCTGCTCACGGCGGCGGCGGTGGTAGTTGGGGCAGCCGTGATTCTTTTCGATCCAATTTTTCAAGGACTAGCGATTTCTCTGATGGCCGGAGAAGTAGCTTCTACGGTGCTCTCGCGAATGGCTGTGCCGGTTCTCTATTACATGAGCGAAGGAGGCGGAAGATGACATTGGAACGGTATATCAGGATTATTGCGGGGACATTTGTGCTGGCATCGCTGGCGCTGGGGACGTGGGTAAATCATTACTGGTATCTATTTACGGCGTTCGTGGGGCTGAATTTGCTCCAGTCCGGATTCAGCGGGTGGTGCCTGATGGAAGATATTCTGAAGAAGCTCGGGGTAGGAAGGCCCGCGAAGACGACTACCGCGTAGACATCGGGGCACGCGTACGGCCATGAGTTAGAGCGGAATGTTGCCGTGCTTTTTCTTGGGATTGACGTCGCGCTTGTTCTCGAGGGCTCGCAGTGAAGCAATGATGCGGGCGCGGGTGTCCGCGGGCTCGATGATGGCATCCACATAGCCGCGTTCGGCGGCGATGTAGGGATTCGCGAAGCGTTCACGGAATTCAGCAATTTTCTGCTGGCGAAGTTTTTCGCGCTCGGACTCGGGTGCTCTCTCCAATTCTCTTCGATAAACGATGTTTACAGCGCCTTCTGGGCCCATGACGGCGATTTCGGCGGTGGGCCAGGCAAAATTCGCATCGGTGCGGATGTGCTTGGAAGCCATGACGCAGTAGGCGCCGCCATAGGCTTTGCGCGTGATGACTGTGATTTTGGGAACGGTGGCTTCGGCGAAGGCGAAAAGAAGTTTCGCGCCATGCTTGATGATGCCGCCGAATTCCTGCTGAGTGCCGGGGAGAAAACCGGGAACGTCTTCGAAGGTGATCAAAGGAATGTTGAAGGCATCGCAGAAGCGAACGAAGCGCGCGCCCTTTACGGACGCGTTGATGTCGAGAACACCCGCGAGAAATGCCGGCTGATTGGCGACGATGCCGACGGGACGGCCGTCAAGGCGGGCGAAGCCAACGACGATATTCCTGGCGAAGTGCTCGTGCACTTCGAAGAAATAGCCTTCATCCACGATGGCATGGATTGCATCTTTGATGTCGTAAGGTTTGAGAGCGTCTTCAGGAACAAGGGTGTTGAGGGACTCCTCCCGTCGCGTTGGCGAGTCGCCCGTCGCAAGGCGTGGAGGGTCTTCGAAGTTGTTGGAGGGGAGGAAGCCGAAGAGTTCGCGGATCATTGCGCAGCAATCGGCATCATCGCGGGCGATAAAATGGGCGACGCCGCTCTTCTCGTTGTGAGTCATGGCGCCGCCAAGCTCCTGCTTGGTGACTTCCTCGTGCGTGACGGTCTTGATGACGTCCGGGCCGGTGACGAACATATAGGAAGTCTCGCGGGTCATGACGATGAAATCGGTGATGGCTGGAGAATAGACCGCGCCCCCGGCACAGGGCCCCATGATGGCACTGATCTGGGGAACGACGCCGCTAACGAGCGTATTGCGCAAGAAAATGTCCGCGTAGCCCGCAAGAGATTTGACGCCCTCCTGAATGCGGGCACCGCCGGAATCGTTCAGACCGATGATTGGCGCTCCGGCACGCATGGCGTGATCCATGATCTTGCAGATTTTCTGAGCGTTGGCTTCCGAGAGAGAGCCGCCGAAAACAGTGAAGTCCTGGGCAAAGACATAGACGAGTCGTCCGTCAATGCGGCCAAAGCCGGTGACAAAGCCATCTCCTGCGGGCCGCTGGTCTTCCATGCCGAAATCGGCGCACTGGTGCCGAACAAATTTATCGAGTTCTTCGAAGGTGCCTTCATCGAGAAGCAGATTGATACGTTCCCGAGCGGTCAGCTTGCCCGCAGTGTGCTCGCGCTCGCGGCGCTCGGGCCCGCCGCCTGCTTCGGCTTCCGCTTCAAGGCGGCGAAGATCGGCGATGCGGTCGTGGTACCTGGCGCGAGCGGATGCGGCGGACTTTTCGTCAGACAAGCGGCCCTCCCGTGGATGGCGGCTCTTTTGGAGAAAAGATGCGCACGGCGAGATGCGTGGCCAGCCACACCGTGCCGAGAAGCAGGATAACACCAAGAAGGAGCTCGGCGACGATTGCAAAGGTCCGTTGCAAGGGAGAATGCAAAGCGATGACGAAGAGAGTAGAGCGGACGAGGACAAGCACGGCGCTCAGAGCCATGGCGACAATGAGAAGCGTAGTGAAGATGAAGGCGAGGACCGTTTTCATGGACCCGCGGGCTTCAAGAAATTGAATTGCGGGGAAAGAATAACGCAGGGAAGCAGGGAGAAGAAAGTTGGGAAGAGCAGGGAGATTCGCCGGGCCAATATTAGCGAAGGCCCGACCAATCGTCGGCGACGAGAATGGAATCCACGGGATTGGAGGGATCGTACTTGATGCTGGCGGGCTGGCCGGCAACGAGCCTCTCGAGCCGAACTTGGCTTTCGAGACCGGTAATGTCCTGTGCAGTTTGATAGATGACGCCGGAAATAGAATAGCTATAGGAGACAAGGTGGCGCGAGCGGCTAGCGACCAGCGGGCGGGCGCGTGGGCCGAATAGCCCGCGCGGCATTTTATCGGGTTCGGCGGGATGCTCGACGAGTTCAACGACGGAACCCTCGGCGATGCGGCCGATTTGGTTCAGATGCAAGCGGCGGCGGCGTTCCGCTTCTTCAGGATCCACGGCGGGCTTATAGAGCGCGTATACAATGAGGAAAAGGAGCGTAAGCCCCGCGCCCGCAGTGGCGAGAACCATCTTCCAGTCAGAAAATAAGGTCTTCAAAAAGCAGGCTCCGGGAAGCGATCTGCATGGCGAAGGGATTGGTGAAGAGACCGCCCGCGAAATGCTTCGCGAAGCGAACTGAGCACGATCGAAAACATCCCCCCGCTGCTTCTTATCTTACCGAAAGAACCCGTAAGCGACGAAGCTAGGCGCGCGGAGCGTGCACCGGATTGCGCAACACGCCAATACCATCAATACAGACTTCCACGGAATCTCCGGCTGCAAGCGGGCCGACACCCGCGGGCGTGCCAGTGGCGATGACATCCCCGGGATCGAGAGTCATCATGCGCGATATCCACCGCACGAGAAAAGCGGGCGAGAAGATCATGAGCGAAGTGCGCGCGGACTGGCGCACTGAGGAATTGACATGCGTTTCGATCACGAGGTCCGAAGGATCAAGCTGCGATTCGATCCATGGTCCAACCGGGCAAAAAGTATCGAAACCCTTCGCGCGGGTGAACTGGACGTCCGCTTTTTGGAGGTCGCGAGCGGTGACGTCGTTCAAGCAGGAATAGCCGGCAAGATAAGAAAGAGGATCCTCGTGATCGTCGAGATGCGAGCAGCGGCGGCCAACGACCAGAGCCAATTCGCCTTCGTGCTCCACGCGTTGGGAATACTTGGTGAGGATAATGCGATCGTCCGGACCAATCACGGCGGAAGAAGGCTTGAGGAAGATCAGCGGCTCTTTGGGTAATTCGTTGCCGAGCTCCGCGGCATGGGCGGCGTAGTTGCGGCCGACACAGACGATCTTGCGGGGCTCGACCGGAGCACAAAGACGAACTGAAGGGAGCGGAAAAGTATGGGATGCGCGTTGCCACGAGGACCAAGGAGCGGCCGTGATTTCGCGGACGGTCTCGCCCTCGATGATCCCGAAACGGGAGATGGCCGAAAGTGCTGCTGACTGATCCCGTGGAACGAAGCGGCAAAACCTCATGGGAGAACAGTGTATCAACTTATGTGATTGCGGAAATGGGGAACGTCGCCGTGGCGCACGCGGTGAATGACCGCAGCTAACCAGGAGAGGGTGGCGGCGATGAGATAGAGGACGACGCCGGTGGTCAGCACTTCGAGCGTGGTGTGCCAGTCGTCGAGCGTCGAAAAGAACAAACACAGAATCCGATAAATGAAACTGAAAATGGTCCAGGAGATCAAGCCCGAGAGCAGCAAACTCCGCGGGGAACGCAAGAAACGAAGAATCGGAATTACCGCGACGAAGACGATCAAAGCAGCACCGGCGAAGTTACGTTCCAGAGCAAAGCGCTCAAGAAGAGGAATACGGTTGGCGATGACAAGCCAACCTGAGAACACGACGGAGAGGGAGATGCCGATGTACACCCCAAGCCGGACTGGTGCGTTTCTGAACGCGCGGAACCATCCATGACCAAGCGAAGGTACCGAATCAGACATCGGGTGCTGGGCTCCCAAGTCCCACTGGGAAGAACCCGGGACTACTGCGATGGTTGCGCGAGAGCAACGGCCGCGCTGGAACTCGGCAAGCTTTCATTGCCTGCGCGGTCAATGGCGGTCACGGTGTACCAGTAGCGGTGGCCGGGTTGCACTGACATATCACGATATGCCGGTGTTGGCAACAAGTCCGGAGTCAAAAGCTGCCCTCGCGTGCCCTGTTGTTCACTTCGAAAGACGTGATAACCGGCCAGGTCCGTTTCAAGATTTATGGACCAGGAGAGGTCCACCTCGGGAGAGCCGGAGGGAGGAGTGACAACGTCAGCAATGAGGTTTTGTGGGGCGGCAGGAGGGAAAATGTCCCGTGGAGTAACGATGGCGGGAACTGAATCGTCGGATTCGAGCGCCTCGGCATCGGCGATCACGACGCTTCGAACAACGTAGAGATAAGTTTTTCCAAAGTCGAAGAGGGTATCACGATAGCTGTTGGAAGG
>Ga0335076_10001867_pt1 | contig 20642 bp, 18 predicted proteins | sample Lox_Sample_25_FD_206717 | JGI IMG/M metagenome (GOLD analysis project Ga0335076, IMG submission 206717) | Soil microbial communities from Loxahatchee National Wildlife Refuge, Florida, United States - Lox_Sample_2.5 | ecosystem: Environmental > Terrestrial > Soil > Wetlands | place: USA...
ATTCGGCGCCGGTGTTCTTGTCCACCACTTTCATGGTGGTGGAGATCGACACGATCTCGTCCTTGAACTTGCCCTCGGTGCGCGACTTTGCCGCCTTGAGCTGGCTGTCCACGCCGTAGCGGTCCTGTTGCTCGCGCGAGATCTTGTAGCGCTTGGCCACGTTCTCGGCTGTCGCCAGCATCGGCCAGTAGATTTCGGGCTTGTGGCCTTTGAGCCAGTCCTCCTGGAACATGTGTTTGTTCATTTCGTTCTGCACGCAGGAGATGGACTCGACGCCGCCGGCGACGAAGATGCCACCCTCGCCTGACATCACGCGTTGCGCGGCCAGCGCCACGGTCTGCAGACCCGAGGAGCAAAAACGGTTGACCGTCATGCCGGAGACGCTCACCGGCATTCCTGCGCGTATCGCAATCTGGCGCGCGATGTTCCAGCCGGTCGCGCCCTCGGGATTGGCGCAACCCATGATGACGTCCTCGACCTCGGACGGATCGAGTTTGGCGCGCTGCAGCGCATGCTGCACCACATGGCCACCCATGGTCGCGCCATGGGTCATATTGAGAGCCCCTCGCCAAGACTTGCACAACGGGGTGCGGGCGGTCGATACGATGACGGCGTCTGCCATTTGTCTTCTCCCAGGGGATGCCTGCCAGCGCGAACATTGCTGAAGGTCTGATAGCGTATCACATGGCCTCGGGCTGTCTGCTTACATCCCCGACGTTCGCGACACGCCTGTCGCGCAGGTGCGTAAATAGGTGCAACATAACCGCATCATGCGCCTCGAAGGAAGGATCGCGATCATCGTCGGTGCCGGACAAACCCCGGGGGAGGGGCTAGGCAACGGGCGCGCGACGGCGCTTCGCTTTGCTCGCGAAGGCGCCAAAGTGGTTGCGGTCGATCGGGATCTCGAATCCGCCGAACAAACCTCGGCGATGGTGCGCGCCGACGGGGGTGAATGTCTGGCATTGGAAGCCGACGTCACCGACGAAGCCACCCTCGCCGCTGCGGTTTCGTTTGCGGTCGACCGCTGGGGACGCATCGACATCCTGCACAACAACGTCGGCGTCAGCATCGCCGGCGGCGACGGTTCCCCGCTGGACATCAGCGAGGACGCGTTCGACCGAATCTGTGCGATCAACCTGCGCGGAACGGTGATGGCCTGCAAGCATGCGCTGCCGATCATGCGGCGCCAGCGCTCGGGGGCGATCATCAACATCTCGTCCATCGCAGCCTGGGCGGGCTACCCTCTGGTCGCCTATAAAGCCACCAAAGCCGCGATGATCGCCTATACGCAGCAGCTCGCGATCCAGAACGCCGAGTTCGGCATCCGCGCCAACGTTATTCTCCCGGGCCTGATGGAGACGCCGATGGCAATCGAAAACCGAGTGCGGGCGTGGGGCAGGACGCGGGCAGAAGTAGTCGCCCAGCGCAATGCACAGGTCCCGTTGCGCGGGCGCATGGGCACCGCCTGGGACGTGGCCAACGCGGCTTTATTCCTCGCCTCGGACGAGGCGAACTTCATTACCGGCGTGTCTCTACCGGTGGATGGCGGAGCGTTGGTGCGGATTGGCTGAGTAGCTGCTTCACGACCGTCGATACGGCCCCTGTCATGCAGGGCCCTCAACCGCACAGGTCCGAGTGAATTCCGAGGGCGTCAAGCGCTAAACTTCCCGCCCTCGCGCGCCAGCCGCTCCAGCAACGGCGCGGGGGTCCAGAACTCACCGTGCGCCTGGTGGAAGCGCTTCACGCTTTCGTACACCTTGTCCAGACCAACCGAGTCGGCGTAGAACATCGGGCCGCCGCGGTAGCGCGGGAAACCGTAGCCGTAGATGTAGACGATGTCGATATCGCTAGCCCGCAGCGCGATACCCTCCTCGAGAATTTCCGCGCCAGTGTTCGCCAGCGCGTACATGCAGCGCTCCAGGATTTCCTGATCGCTGATGGCGCGGCGTTCGATCCCGGCCTCTTTCGAAGCGCTCAGGATGAGCGCCTCGACCTTTGGATCGGGAATGGGAGTGCGGCTGCCGGCTTCGTAACGATACCAGCCAGCACCGGTCTTCTGACCGAAGCGCCCCAGCTCGCAGATTTGATCAGCGACCTTGGAGTAGCGCAGATGCGCGGGCCGCGTCGCGGCCTGGCGCTTGCGGATGAGCCAGCCCACATCCAGCCCAGCCAGATCCCCGACCCGGAACGGGCCCATGGCAAAGCCGAAGTCCTCGATCACTTTGTCGACTTGCTGCGGCAGGGCGCCCTCTTCGAGCAGGAACCCGGCCTCGCGAAAATAGCCATGCAGCATGCGGTTGCCGATGAAACCGTCGCAGACCCCGGCGACGACGCCGACTTTCTTGATGGTCTTGGACAACTTCATCGCGGTGGCGAGCGTCTCCTTCGAAGTCTTGGCAGCCCGCACCACTTCGAGGAGCTTCATCACGTTCGCTGGGCTGAAGAAGTGCAAGCCCAGCACGCTCTCGGGCCGAGAGGTCATCGCGGCAATCTCGTTGACGTCCAGCGTGGAAGTGTTGCTGGCGAGGATGGCGCCCGGCTTGCACACCTTGTCCAACTTCTCGAACACCTGCTTCTTGACCGCCATGTCCTCGAACACCGCTTCGATCACGATGTCGGCGTCCTTCAGCGCATCGTAGCTGGTGACACCTTGAAACAAGTCCATGCGCTTGTCCATTTCCTCCTGCGACAGCCGGCCCTTCGACACGGTGCCCGCGTAGTTCTTGCGCACAACGCCCAGCCCCTTGTCCAACGCCTCCTGATTCAACTCGAGCACTTTTACCGGAATGCCGACGTTGGCGAAGTTCATGGCGATACCGCCGCCCATCGTGCCGGCACCGATCAAAGCAGCCGACTTGATCTCTCGGGTCGGCGTTTCCTCGGGCACGTCGGGGATCTTGCTCACCTGGCGCTCGGCGAAGAACAAATGGCGCAATGCCTTCGATTCGGTGGTAGAGCGCAGTTTTTCGAACAGCTCGCGCTCCTTCTGCACACCCTTGGCAAACGGCAGCGTCACGGCCGCTTCGACGCAATCCACGATGACCAGCGGGGCGGGATAGCCGCGGTATTCCTTGGCGATCCGCGCACGAGCAGCAGCGAAGAATTCCGCCGCAGGCCGGTCTAGTGTGGCTGTCAGCATGCTTGTCTTGCGCGGCTCCCGGCCTTCCCGCACCACGCGGTTGGCGAAGCTCGCACCGGCAGCCGCGATCTCGCCCTTCACGATCTCGTCGATGAGTCCCAGTTCGAGCGCCTTGTCCGCGCCGATCGGGTCGCCGCTCGCGATCATGTCCAGCGCGCGCGCCGCTCCGATCACGCGCGGCAGGCGTTGCGTGCCGTGCGCGCCCGGCAGGATCCCGAGCTTGACTTCGGGCAGCCCAAGCTGAGTGCCGGCGGCGGCGCAGCGGAAATGACAAGCCAGCGCCAGCTCGAGCCCGCCGCCGAGAGCGAAGCCGTGGATCGCTGCCACGATCGGCTTGGTGACGGTGTCCATGTACGAAGCGAGCGCTGGCAAGGTCGCCATGCCCACCGGATAGGGCTTTCCGAACTCCGAGATGTCGGCGCCGCCAGAAAACGCACGGCCACCGCCGTGAATGAGAAACGCGCGCACATTCGGGTCGTGCTCGCCTTCCTTGATCGCGTCCAGAATGCGCTGAGGCACGCCTTTGCTCACGGACAGCGCGTTTACCGGCGGATTGTTCAAAGTGATGAGGCCGAGATGGCCCTGGACGGTATAGGAAACGATATCGGTCATGTGTGCCTTCGTCCGTTTCGCAGTAGAGGAATTAGCTGTTCGAATCGGAGCGGCTCAAACCTCGAGCCACTCCTTCCGCACAGCGTCGTTCGCGCGCAACTCGCTGGGTGTGCCTTCGAACACGATCTGCCCGTGACCCATGACGTAGAGGCGCTGCGAGATTTTGAGAGCGATGGTGAGCTTCTGTTCCACCAGCAGAATCGATATCCCGCGCTTGCTGATCTCTTCGAACATGCGAGCGACCTGCTCGACGATTTTGGGGGCCAGACCTTCGGTCGGCTCGTCGATCATCACCAGCTCCGGATCGCCCATCAGCGTGCGGCACAGGGTCAGCATCTGCTGCTCTCCACCGGACATCACTCCGGCCGGCGCGTCGGCCCGCTCGCGCAGCACCGCGAAGCGGTCGAACATGTCATCCAGGCTCCAACGACCCTGCCGCGAACGCGACTTCATGCCCAGAAGCAGATTCTGGCGCACGGTCAGGGTCGGAAAGATGTCGCGGTTTTCGGGCACGTACCCCAGACCGCAGCGGGCGATGGCGTAGGTTTTCAGGCCGGCCAGCGACCGGCCTCGGAAAGTGACCGACCCAGCCATGGCGACCTGGCCCATGATCGCCTTGATGGTGGTCGAGCGCCCGGCCCCGTTGCGCCCGAGCAGGCTCACGATCTCGCCCCGCTGCACATTCATGTGCACGCCGTGGAGAATATGGCTCTTGCCGTAGTAGGCGTGGAGATCTTTGACTTCAAGCATGGTGTCAGGCGGCTTCCGTCCCGAGGTAAGCCTCTTGCACAGCCTTGTTGCCGCGGATTTCGTCAGGTGCACCGGAGGCCAGGACACGACCGTACACCAGCACTGAGATGCGGTCCGCCAACCCGAATACTACGCCCATGTCGTGTTCGACCATCACCAAGGTCTTACCCTGGGTCACGCTGCGAATCAGCTCGACGGTATCCCGGGTCTCGCTGCGGCTCATGCCTGCAGTGGGCTCGTCCAGCAGAATCACATCGGCCCCTCCCGCTATCGTAATCCCGATCTCCAGCGCCCGTTGCTCGGCATAGGACAAGACCCCGGCAGGGCGATCCCGTCGCGCCGCCAAGCCGATCCTCCCCACGATCTCCTCGGCGCGCGCGCGAATGTCCTGGAGCGCGCCAACACGCTGCCAGAACGAATAGCGGTAGCCATGCGGCCAAAGCAGCGCGCAGCGGACATTCTCGTACACGGACAAGCGCGGGAAGATATTTGTAATTTGAAAGCTCCGCGACAATCCTCTGCGATTGATCTCGTGCGCGTCGAGGCCGGTGATCTCCTCCCCGCCGAGCAGGATTTGTCCCGATGTCGGGGCAAAGCGGCCACTGACCAAATTGAACAGCGTGGACTTGCCCGCCCCGTTGGGACCGATCACGGCATGCCTCTCGCCCCTGGCGATGGCAAGGTCGACGCCGTTGATGATCGGTGTGCGCCCGAAGCTCTTGTGCACCTGGCGCAGCTCGAGAGCGGACGCATTCATGCGGCGCTCCGCGCCTGCAGCTCGGCGTTGACCGATTGCCACGCCGCGCGTACCGGGCGCAACGATGCCAGGAACAAAGCCGCTCCGACGACGAACACGATCGCTGCCACGAGCCATGACGTCCAGCGGGAAGGGTCCAGCGCGAACCACAGCAGCTTGAGCTCCTTGCCCGGCTCGGTCTGCTCGCCGAACTGGTAGATCATCTCGACCAGCGATATGAGGCCGGCCAGCAGAATCAGGAGCGCGAGACCGGAGAGGACATATCCAGGCACCAGCCGCTTGAACAACCCGGTGCGCACGGACGGCCCGTGCACGGTGATGAGGCTGGCGATCCCGCCCGGTGCGAACAGAACCATGACGACGAAGAACAATCCGAAATACAGAAGCCACGCCTGCGTGTAGCTGGATAGCGCGGACTGAAGAAACGACACCAGCACGGCGCCGATGATGGGGCCGAAAAAGTGGCCCACTCCGCCCACGAACGCCATGACGAGCACGTTGCCCGATGCGGCTACACCAACGTTCTCGGCCGTGACAATCTCGTAATTGATGGTTCCCAGGCCACCGGCGATGCCGGCGAAGAAGGATGCGAGACACAACATCAGATAGCGCACCCGTGTCGGGTTGTAGCCGACGAATTTCGCTCGCTCGGGATTGTCGCGCACGGCGTTGGCCATCCGGCCGAGCGGTGTCTGGGTAAGAGCGAACATCGCGATCATGGACAGGAAGCACCAGCCTACGATCAGGTAGTACACCTGGATTTGGGGTCCGTACGACAGGCCGTGCCATGCCGGACCGACCTGGCGGTTAGTCGCGACGCCGCCTTCGCCGCCGAAGAAACCGGGGAGCATCAGCGCGCTGGCGGCCACCATCTCGGCGATACCCAGTGAGATCATCGCAAACGGGGTACCAGCGCGACGCGTCGTCACGTAGCCCAAGGTCGCGCCGAACAACAGACCTGAGAACCCGCCGACCAGGGGCAACAGCGTGACCGGGATGTGGAGCCTGCCCGCACCGACGGCATTGAGCGTGTGAGCGCAGATGTATGCGCCCAACCCGTAGTAGACGGCGTGCCCGAACGACAACAGGCCGGTCTGACCGAGCAGCATGTTGTAGCTGAGCGCGAAGATGATGGCGATGCCCATCTGGCTGAGCATGGACAGCGCGAAGCCCTGCCGGAAGATGAGAGGGAGCGCAATCATGACCACAGCGGTTGCGCCCCATACGAGAAAGCGGCGGAAGGTCAGCTGGCGCACTGTCGGATTCCGTCCCTGGTCATCATGTCTCTCGCGTTCCCATCAGACCGGTGGGCCGGACGATGAGCATCAGGACCATCAGCAAGTACGGCAGCACGGGAGCGGCCTGGGCGACAGAGATCGACAGGACCTGCCTGAACGCGGAATCCGCAGCGAGATTGAGCCCCATACGCGTGAGCAGGTCGAGCAACGACCAGTCGAGAGCAACCGCGAAAGTTTGAACAGCGCCGAAAAACAAAGAAGCGATGAAAGCACCCGCCAGCGACCCCATTCCACCGAACACGACCACTACGAACACGATGCTGCCGACTGCCGCTGCCATCCCGGGCTCGGTCACGAAGGCATTGCCTCCGATCACGCCCGCAAGTCCCGCTAACCCACATCCGCCGCCGAATACGAGCATGAACACACGTGGGACGTTATGCCCCAGCGCCTCCACCATGTCGGGATGCGACAGAGAGGCCTGGATGATCATTCCGATGCGCGTGCGGGTCAGCACGAAATAAAGCGCGATCAGCATGGCGATGGACACCGCCATCATGAACACGCGATAGGCAGGGTAGCTGGTGCTATAGATGGTGAAAGCTGTGAAGTTGAACGCCTCCGGAATCGGATAATTGACCGGTGCGCGCCCCCAGATCAAGTGCACGATTTCTTCGATCAAGTAGAACAGACCGAAGGTGAACAACAGCTCGGCCACGTGGCCATACCTGTGCACAGTGCGCAGACCGAATCGCTCCGTCAGCGCGCCCAGGGCGCCGACGGCCAGCGGCGCGATGAAAAGGGCTGGCCAGAACCCGATGTACCTCGACAGCTGATATGCGAAGTAAGCACCTAGCATGTAGAAGCTGGCGTGGGCGAAGTTGAGCACGCCCATCATGCTGAAGATCAACGTCAGCCCGCTGGACAGCATGAACAGCAGCAATCCATAGGAAATGCTGTTCAGCAGCTGGACGAGGAGGAACTCCATGCTAAGAGCCGTGACTGGTTTTTAGTGATATATCTGCTGCGCAACAATTCGTGCAGCGCCGCAAAATCGCCCGCGCTTCGGCCCAACGGCCCTCAGCACCTCCCCTGCGCACCGATGCCGGCAAGCGTTCGCCGCGGACTCAGGCGTCGCGGCCGGCGGCGACACAACCCCGCAAGGGTTGGTCTGCGCCGCAACAAGTCGCGCTTGCCGCACCAGCGGCGGCGCACACGACGCGTTGTCACGATTCACGGGATAGCCGCTCAAGAACGGGCGGCGGACGGCAACAGAAAAGGCTCGCCGGATTCTAGCCCAACGCATCACCCTTGCAAACCGCGCGGATGGGACCCGATCGGCTTGCTGCTAGAATCTGCGAGGAGCGATTGAACACGAGGATCGCCTCGGGGGACAAGCCAATGCACGGCCTCATGATGAATGCACCGCTTCTGATCTCGTCGTTGATCCGGCATGCGGATCGCTACCACGGCGAGACCGAGATCGTCTCGCGCATGGTGGAAGGCGGCTTCCACCGCTACAACTACGCAGAGGCGCATCGCCGAGCACGCCAGTTCGCGAACGCATTGGAGTCCCTGGGCGTGCGGCCGTCGGACCGCGTGGGCACGCTCGCCTGGAACGGCTTCAGACATTTCGAGACCTACTACGCGGTGTCCGGTATCGGTGCCGTGTGTCACACCATCAACCCGCGCCTGTTCCCAGAGCAGATTGCGTACATCATCAACCATGCAGAAGATCAGTACGTGCTGGTGGACTTGACCTTCGTGCCGCTGGTCGAGAAGCTGGCTGAGCACTGCAAGAAGGTGCAAGGCTGGGTGCTGATGACCGACAAGACGCGCATGCCGCGGACCAAGCTGCAAAACGTCTTCTGCTACGAGGATCTTGTCAACGCACACTCGGATGAATACGACTGGCCGAGCTTCGACGAGAATACGGCTTCGTCGTTGTGCTATACCTCAGGCACCACCGGGAACCCGAAGGGCGTGCTCTACTCGCATCGCTCGACATTGCTGCACGCATATGCCGCCTGCCTGCCCGACGCACTGAATCTGTCCGCACGCGACGTTGTAATGCCGGTGGTGCCGATGTTCCACGTCAATGCCTGGGGTTTGCCCTACTCGTGCGCGCTGGCCGGAGCCAAGCTGGTGTTCCCCGGCGCAGGCATGGACGGCGCGAGCCTGTACGAGCTGCTCGAGAAGGAAAAAGTCTCGGTATCCGCGGGGGTGCCCACCATCTGGTTGGGGCTGGTCAACCACCTCAAGCAGAACGGTCTCAAGTTCACCACCTTCAACCGAACCGTGATCGGCGGCTCCGCCTGCCCCCCGGCGATGATCCACACCTTCCAGGAAGAATTCGGAGTGCAGGTGTTGCACGCCTGGGGCATGACCGAGATGAGCCCTTTGGGCACCGTTTGCACACTCAAGGCCAAGCAGCTCGAACTCCCGGCGCCGGCGCGTTATGCCGTGCAGAACAAGCAGGGCCGCCCGATCTTCGGTGTCGAGATGAAGATCGTCGACGACGCGGGCAAGGAATTGCCGCGCGACGGCAAGGCCTTCGGCGATCTAATGGTCCGCGGGCCGTGGATCTGCAGCCAATACTTTGCGGGGGAAGGCGGGGATCCTTTGCGCGAAGGGTGGTTCCCCACGGGAGACGTGGCCACATTGGACCCCGACGGCTTCATGCAGATCACCGACCGCTCCAAGGACGTGATCAAGTCAGGCGGCGAGTGGATCAGCTCCATCGACCTGGAGAACACCGCGATGGCGCATCCCGCGGTGGCGGAGGCCGCGGTGGTGGGAGTGCATCATCCCAAATGGGACGAGCGCCCTCTACTACTGGTAGTGCGGAAGTCAGGCGCCCAGCTGACGCGCGAGGACATGCTCGCCTTTTTCGAGGGACGCGTAGCGAAATGGTGGATGCCGGACGACGTCGTATTCCTGGATGCGCTGCCGCACACAGCCACGGGTAAGCTGCTCAAAACCAAGCTCAGGGACGAGTTTAAGAATCACAAGCTGCCGACTGCATGAGCGGAGCCCGGCGCCTCTGGCCGCGCTGACGGTTCAGCCCGGCGCCGAGCACTCAAGGTTGTCGATCAGGCGCGTCTCGCCGAGCCTGGCCGCACCCAGGACTACGAGATCCCTATCCCCCGTCTCGGGCGCGGTCAGAGTGGCGCGCCGGCGTACTACGACGTAGTCCACGTGCCAGCCGTGCCGGGCCAGCTGCGCGTCGGCGGCAAACTCCATGGCCTCGAAGTTACGATCCCCCGCTTCCACTGCCGACTTCACCTGCTGAAGGACCTGGTGCAGACGCGGCGCCTCGCGCCGCTGTACCGGCGAAAGAAAACGATTGCGCGAGGACAGGGCGAGCCCATCTTCTGCGCGCAGTGTCTCTGCCGCGACGAGCTGAATCGGGAGGGCGAGTTGCTCCACCATGTGCGTGACGATGTGGAGCTGTTGGTAGTCTTTCTTGCCGAACACTGCAGTCTGCGGCTGCACCATGTTGAACAGCTTCAGGACTACCGTAGCAACACCGCGAAAATGGCCCGGGCGAAACCGACCCTCGAGTTTGTTGGCGACGGCTGGCGGATCGACCATGAACACCTGCGGCTCGGGGTACATCTGTGATTCGTCCGGGTGGAACACCACCTGAATCCCGTCTGCCGCGAGCTTTTCGCAATCCTCCGCGAACGTGCGCGGATACTTGTCGAAATCCTCGCCGTGCGCGAATTGGAGCCGGTTGACGAAGATCGTCGTGACGACGCACCGCGCTTGCTCACGCGCCAGGCGGACCAGGCGAAGATGGCCATCATGTATGTTGCCCATCGTCGGAACGCACGCCACGCTTGCCTCCTGCTTCAGGCGCCTGCGCAAGTCTGGGATGGTTCGGACGACATCCATAATCGGGCATTCACTCTCAAGTGCCAAGGCTGAAGAACTCGCGCGCCCCCCGCATCTCGCTGATGCGCTGCAACAATAAATCAAAATCCCCAGGTCGATCAACAAAATTGAGGTTTCTGCTATTCACGATGAGCAGCGGCGCCGCGTCGTAGGTGTGGAAGAAGCGCCCGTAGGCTTGGGCCAGCCGCGCCAGATACTCTTCGCTGATGCCGCGCTCGTAACCGGCCGCGCGCCGGCGCACCCGCGCCATCAGCGTATCAACCGGCGCCTGTAGATAGATCACGAGATCCGGTGGCACGGCCTGCGGCGCCAGATGTTCGTAGATGCGCCGATACAACGCGAACTCCTCGTCGCTCAAATTCAGCCGGGCAAACATCGGGTCCTTGTCGAACAGGAAATCCGCCACGGTCGGTCGCTCGAAGAGATCGAGCTGCTTCAGACCCGCCAGCTGGTTGACGCGCTGAAACAAGAAGAACAACTGCGTGGCCAGCGCCCATCGGCTCCGGTCCTGATAAAAGTTGCCTAGGAACGGGTTGCTCTCCGGTTCCTCGAGCAGCAGGTCGGCACCATCCAGTCCAGCCAGCAGGCGCGCGAGGCTGGTCTTGCCGACTCCGATAGGTCCCTCGACGACGACATAGCGGCGATTGATCTTATCCATCGATTCGAGTCACACCTCGTCTAGCGGAGCGCGCGGCAAGCTCCACGACATTCCCGCGACCAGGTATGACCGCATCGGGGCTGACTTCCGCGAGAGGGACCAGCACGAACGCTCGTTCGTGCATGCGCGCATGGGGCACTTCCAACCCGGGCTCGCATATGATGCGATCGCCCAGCAGGAGCAGATCGAGATCGAGCGTACGCGGACCGTCGCGCTCCGTGCGCACCCGTCCGTGCCGGCCCTCGAGGGCGAGCAACTCCTGCAACAGCTCGCGCGGTGACAGGGTCGTGTCCAGCAATGCCACGGCGTTGACAAAGTCCGGCTGGTCGAGCTTGCCGACCGGTGGCGTTCGGTACAGAGAAGAGTGGGAAACCAGTCGCGTGCCGGGCAGCCGCGAAAGCTCGCGGAGCGCCTGACGCACATGGCGCTCCGGGTCATCCAGATTGCTGCCCAGCCCAACGTGCGCGCTAAGGGCTTGCGACACCACACTGATCCGGAAACCGGTTCCTCAGGACACGGGATCGACCGTGACCGGCTCTTTGCTGGCCTTGCCGCGCGGGCGCCGGCGGCGTTTGCGCTTGCCCCCTGCGGCGTCCGGTACCAGCATGCGGGCGCGCTCGTCTTCTCCAGCATCCTTGAAGCGTTCCCACCAACGCCCGATGTCCATTTCCATTTCGCCGCTGGCGCAGCGGAGCAGCAGAAAATCCAGGCCCGCACGCAAGCGCGGATGTTCCAGCAACCGATAGGGCCGACTGCCCGAGCGGTTGAGGAAACGCGGTTGCAGCGACCAGATTTCCTTCATGTCGGCGATGAAGCGGCGCGGGATGGCCAGCTTCTCCACCTGCGCCGAGACCACTTGATCCATGGCCTGATGCAACGCTGGAATAGGTTTCATACCGTCCGCTTCGAGCAGCTTCCATGCGGCGAGCACCTCGTGCCACAGCAGAGCAGCGAACAAGAACCCGGGCGATACGGGCTTGTCATCGCGTACACGCTCGTCGGTCTTCTGCAGCGCAAGCATCATGAACCGCTCGCCCAGCGGCTGCTCCACGATCACGTCGAGCATAGGAAGCAACCCGTGATGCAGGCCTTCCGACCGAAGCTTGATAACACATTCGCGCGCATGACCGGAGAGTAGAAGCTTCAGCATCTCCTCGAATACACGAGCCGCAGGCACGTTCTGGATGAGAGGGGCCAGCTGCTTGATCGGAGCGCGCGTCTTCGCCTCGATCTCGCCGCCCAGCTTGGCAACCAATCGCACGGCGCGCAGCATCCGGACCGGGTCCTCGCGGTAACGCTGTTCCGGATCGCCAATCATGCGAATCAGCCGTTTCTTGATGTCTGCGAAGCCGTTCGTATAGTCGAGAATGTCCTGAGTGGTCGGGTCGTAGAACAGCGCGTTGATAGTGAAGTCGCGCCGCAGAGCATCTTCCCATTGGCTGCCAAAGACGTTGTCGCGCAGGATGCGTCCATGCTCGTCGCGCTGTTGCTCATCTGCGCTGGCAGGTACTCCACCGCGGAAGGTGGATACCTCGACCGTTTCCGAACCGCACATGACGTGCACAAGTCGGAAGCGGCGTCCGATGATACGTGAACGGCGAAAGACGGCACGCACTTCCTCGGGTGTCGCGTCGGTGGCGAGATCGAAGTCCTTGGGCTCGACTTCCAGCAGAAGGTCGCGAACCGCGCCGCCCACAACGAATGCTTTGTAGCCGGCCTCCTGCAACCCCGCTGCAACGCGGCGCGCGCAAGCGCTGATGCGTTCGCGCGCGATGCCATGTTGCTCATAGGGGATTACCAGCGGCTCGCGCAGCTTACCGGGTCGCCCGGAGAACACGCGCTGTATGAAGCGCTTAATCATCAAGTCCGGTCCAAGTCCCGGAAGAGGAGCGAGCGACGCATCTGCCGAAGATTTCGGGCAAGGGAGCGGTTGTCGAGCGTAGATGCCTGATGTAGATGATCTTCTTGATTTTTGCGCGATTCACGTAACGGCGATTGCGCTCGAGTTGAGGGCGGAAGCATAGGCGCATGGCCCGGGGCCCAACCTTCGGTCCCCATGTATCGAGCCCATCATGCATTATAGGGGAAGCCGCGAGCGACGCAGGGCTCTAACTCCTCGAGGTGAGTACCCGCTCGGCGATTCCGACGGGTTCTCGGCCAGTCCCCGACGCGTGTTGTCGCTAGCGCAGACTGATGATCATCCAGTCGCGCTCCAGCGCAGTTTCCTTGAGCGTTTCGTCGGGATCGACTGCGATTGGATGAGTGACTTTGGACAGCAGTGGCAGGTCGTTCAGAGAATCGGAGTAGAACCACGTCTCGGTGAAGGAGTGCCATCCGAGACCGTGCTCCGCCAGCCACGCCTCCACTCGCGCGACCTTGCCCTCGCGAAAGGAGGGAACGCCCTTGACCCGGCCGGTAAACTCACCCTTCACTTCTTCGGGCTCCGTGGCAACCAGGTGCTCGATACCGTATTCCCGTGCAATTGGCCCGGTTACAAAACTGTTGGTTGCGGTGACAATCGCGCGCGCATCCTCGCGGTGGCTATCGACAAGATCGCGCGACTTCCGGGTCATGATCGGCAGTATGCGGTCACGCATGAACTCCCTGTGCCACTCATCCAGCACTTTACGCGGGTGGCGTGAGAGGGGCTTCAGCTGGAAGTCGAGAAAAGCGTGAATGTCGAGCGTGCCAGCCTTGTAATGCTCATAGAAGTGCTTGTTCTCGGCCTCGTGCACCTCGCGGTCGAGGACCCCCTTTCCGATTAGAAACTGGGCCCATTCGAAATCGCTGTCGCCGGCCAGCAACGTGTTATCCAGATCGAACAGGGCGAGGCGCATGTATACGAGGATGAACGCTAAATCGCCAAGTCTGAGGAGGGAACGGAGAGTGAAGCAAGTGGTGAAACACCGGGTATTTCGGCACTGGAACGAGTATAGCCCAAAGGCCCCGGTGCAAATCCGCCTGCGCCACCCAGGGCGGTGGTCCTGCTCGCCGGAATCGCGCCTCCCTGTCCTGGATCGACCGATCCAGGAGACCGCATGCGCTGCGTGCGACCAGTTTCAACCAAATTGCAGCACCTCTCGCAGGAGCGGAAGGCTGACGGGACGCTTGGTCTGGAGCGAATACTCGTCCAGCGCGTCGACCACCGCCATCAGTGAACGCAGGTCGCGCCGGCCGTGGTGCATCAGATACTGCGTGAGCTCGGGAGCGAGAGCGAATCCGCGCCGGCTCGCGTGACTGGTCAGTGCCTCCGCCTTCTCCGCATCGCTGAGCAGGCGCAACTGGAACACAAGTCCTGCGCCGAGGCGTGTCCTGACGTCATCGCGCAAATCCAGCCCAACCGGTGCTACGTCGCCCGCTGCCAGCATACGCACATTTTCTTCGCGCGATCGTTGGAACAGGCGAAAGAGCGCTCCTTGCTCGTCCATGGAAAGCCTCTGCACGTCGTCCAGTGCGATCACGGCCGGAAGAGAGGCGGCTCGATCCAATGCTTCCAATTCGCCTGTGCTGCCAAGCATCAGCACCCCATCCGCGCCCTGCGAAGCAGCGCGCACAGCTGCGCGCAGCAGATGGCTTTTGCCGCAGCCACGCGGACCCCACACGTAGACGCAGTGTTCGTCCACGACGCCGGCAAGCCAGGCGTGGAGCATGGCGAGTACCTCGGCATTTCGGCCGGGCGCGAAGTTCTCGAACGTCGGGGCAGGCGCCTCGGACAAATTGAGCAGCAGCTGCTGCATGATGGCGTGTGGCGGTGCGTTGGCGGATTTTGTAGAGGGGATGAAGGGCGGTGCGGATCGCAGTCAGCAGTCAAAAGCGTGTGGCGTCGCGTCGAGCGGTGACGCCTTTTCGGGTAGAATCCACGCACTTCGCATTGCGGCGGCAGCGGCAAACGCGGCTGCTCCTGCGGCATCATACTAGATGAAGATTGTTGGTGCCGTCGCGGCTATCTCTAATCCGCGTCGTCGCCCTCTACGCCTACCTCCCTGCAGGTTGGAATCATGGCTCGCGAGCCGTTGTCCCCGCCCGAAACAAAGCCAGAGACTGGCCTGTCCTATCGCGCCGCCGGCGTGGATATCGACGCCGGGGACCAGCTGGTGGAGAACATCAAGCCGCTCGCCCGGCAGACGCTGCGCGAAGGAGTCCTCGCGGGCATCGGCGGATTCGGTGCGCTGTTCGAGGTGCCACGGCGCTTTCGAAATCCCGTATTGGTGTCAGGCACCGATGGGGTCGGCACCAAGCTGAAACTGGCCTTTCAGCTCGGCCGGCATGACACCATCGGCATCGATCTGGTCGCGATGAGCGTCAACGACATCCTCGTGCAGGGCGCCGAACCCCTATTCTTTCTCGATTATTTCGCTTGCGGGCGACTGGATGTGGCCACCGCCACGAGCGTGATAGCGGGTATCGCTGCTGGTTGCGAGCAGGCTGGCTGCGCGCTGATCGGCGGCGAGACCGCCGAGATGCCGGGTATGTATCCGGCAGGTGAGTATGATCTGGCTGGGTTCGCCGTGGGAGTGGTCGAGAAGGAACATATACTGGATGGCAGCCGGATTGCCGAGGGCGACGTTGTGCTGGGTCTTGCCTCGAGCGGCGCGCATTCCAATGGCTACTCGTTGATCCGTCGCATCCTCGAGAGCGACGGAACGGATCTATCTTCGGATTTTCACGGTCAGCCGCTGGCCGAGACCCTGCTGGCGCCCACCCGCATCTATGTCAAACCGGTTCTGGCCTTGACGCGGGAGGTGCAAGTCAATGGCCTCGCGCATATCACTGGCGGCGGGCTCCTGGAAAACGTGCCGCGCATACTCGCCAGTCATCTGACGGCACAGCTCGACCGCAACGCCTGGCCCCGGCCGGCGCTTTTCTCCTGGCTACAGAGAAAGGGAGGCATCACAGACCAGGAGATGTTCCGCGTCTTCAACTGCGGGATCGGGATGGTCGTGGTGGTGAGAGAAGCCGATGCCGAGGCCTCATTGCAGCGGTTACGCACGGGCGGCGAGAGCGTATATCGGATCGGTCGCATACGGGCCCGCGCTGCGGACGAGGCCCAGACGCTCATCGCGTGAGGGCGCCGTGAACCGCATTGTCATCCTGATCTCAGGCCGTGGCAGCAACATGGAGGCGCTGCTGGGAGCAGACCTCCCGGGCCAGATTGCCGCGGTGATCAGCAACGAGCCGCGCGCAGCCGGTTTGGACATCGCGCATCGGCGCGGGGTAAGAACGGAAGTCGTCGATCATCGCCAGTTCCCCGATCGCTCAGCTTTCGATCTCGCGCTCGGAGACTCGATCGCGCGCTACGATCCGCATCTGGTTGTGCTGGCGGGGTTCATGCGTATCCTCACCGAGGCATTCGTGGAGCGTTTTGCGGGTCGGCTGATCAACATTCATCCTTCCCTCCTACCGGCGTTTCCGGGAACCCACACCCACCGCCGCGCGCTCGACGAGGGCGTGCGGATCCATGGCTGCACTGCGCATTTCGTGACTCCGCGCCTCGACAGCGGCCCGATCATCGCCCAATCCGCGGTTCCTGTTCTGCCGAATGACACGGAGAACTCCCTAGCTGCGCGGGTATTGCAAGAAGAGCATCGCATGCTGCCCGAGGTCGTGCGCTGGTTCCTCGACGGCCGATTACACATTGAGGGCAACCATGTCGCGGTTGCCGGTCCGTGCCGGTACCCCACCCCGATAACCGTACCGTTGCTTACATGAAACGAATCTATCTGGCGTCGATGCTGCTGTTGCTAGCGATGCCCACGCTCGCAACCCACCCCGGCGACAAGCCTGTCCCCTCGCGCGTCGAGGTCAAATACCGCGTCAGCGTCGCTGGCATTCCGATCGGTGAAGGTACCGACGTATTACAACACGACGGCAAGACCTACTCGGTGGTCAGCCAATCCAATACGGTGGGGCTCGCCGCCATTTACCGTTTCAACATGCGCAGGGAGGCCAAGGGCAGCGTGACGGTCGACGGGCTACGACCCGCAAGCTTCGTCGAAACGCGCAATGGACAGTTCAAGCGTGGTGCCAACTTCGACTGGGCGGCAGGTCAAGTCGAGTTGATCGACGGCGACAGGAAACAGACGGTCCAGCTTCCACCCAATACCTGGGACGCGTCCAGCTTCGCGTGGAACTTCGCTTTCTCGCGTTCGGATGGTAAGGATCTTCAGGTGTATGTGACCGACGGCCGACGTCTGACCGAGTACAAATACGCCATCGTCGGTCGGGAAAAACTCGCGACACCTGTGGGCGAGCTCGATACTGTGCACGTCAAGAAAATTCTGGAGGATGGCGATAAGCGCGGCTTCGACGTGTGGCTCGCGATCGACCAGCATTCCCTCCCGGCGCGAGTGCGTGCAACCGAAAAGGACGGGACCGTCTTCGACTCGATGGTTGAAAGCGTCAACGTCACCCCGTGACGGAGCTCACCCGCAGCCGCTTGGACGCCTCGGTCTCCGCGCTCCAGGTGGCGTTGGGAATGACGCGGCCGGCGGATGCGGCCCTGCGGTTGTTCTTCCGAGACCATCCGGAGCTGGGCCAGCACGACCGCGGCTTTGTTGCCGAACTCGTCTTCACGGTACTCAGGCACCTGCGTTTGCTCGAGCATCTGACCGGCGAACCTCAGCCCCGTCGTCTCGCCCTGGCGGCGCTAAGTCTGCAGCTCGGCTTCAGCGTACGTGAGCTGACGCCGAATCTCGCCCGCGGGGATGACGCCTGGCTGGCGGAAGCCCGCGCAGTAGATCAGAGACGGCTTCCGCCACCTGTCCGGTTTAGCCTGCCCGACTGGTTGTATGACCGCATCGCGCAGGAACGCAATGAAGGGGAGATCGAGGCGCTCGCGCGCGGGCTGTTACAACCAGCGCCCTTGGATCTGCGGGTCAACACCATGTTGGCCAAGCGCTCCGAGGTCCTGGCTGCCTTCGAGCGCGACAACATCGTGGCCGCAGCGACGCCATATTCGCCAACAGGCGTGCGACTGGACGGCAAGCCGGCGCTGCAGCGTCATCCGCTGTTTCTCGAGGGTAAGGTGGAGGTGCAGGACGAAGGCAGCCAATTGCTGGCTTTTCTGGTCGCACCCAGGCGCCGCGAGATGGTGGTGGACTTCTGTGCCGGCGCCGGCGGCAAGACCCTGGCGCTGGGTGCGCTGATGCACTCCGAAGGACGAGTCTATGCCTTCGACACGGCGGTCAAGCGCTTGTCCAATCTCAAGCCTCGACTGAGACGCTCGGGATTGTCGAACGTGCATCCGCAACTCATTGCAGGGGCAGCCGACGCCCGTGTCAGGCGGCTGACGTCAAAGATCGACCGTGTCCTCGTAGATAGTCCCTGCAGCGGGCTGGGAACGCTGCGCCGCAACCCCGACCTCAAGTGGCGTCAGGGACCGCAGGCCGTGGCCGAAATGACGGCAAAGCAGCGGACAATCCTCGACGCGGCAGCGCAACTGGTGAAGCCGGGCGGGCGGCTCGTATATGCTACCTGCAGCCTGCTACGCGAAGAGAACGAAGCGGTCGTCGACGCCTTTCTCGACGCGCATCCGCAATTCGCTCGAATCCATTGCGGCGAGATCCTGCGCCGCCAGGGAATCGAGCTGGACACCGGACCATATTTCAGGGTTTCCCCTCATGCTCACGGGATGGACGGATTCTTCGCGGGTGTCCTCGAGCGTGGGCGCGAAGGCTAGCTGGATGCCTATGCGCTGCGCGTGCTGGTTCGCGCTGTGGCTGGGAGTGTGGCTCGCACCCCACGCCGAGGCGCTCCAACCCACGCCCCACATCGAGGAGACGGTTACGGCGCAGATCGCCTTCACCCCCGGCGACGACGTAGCCCGGATCATTGTCGAGGCGCTGCGCGCGGCACGAAGCCAGATCCTGGTGCAGGCGTTCAGTTTCACTCATCGGGACATCGCTCGCGCGCTGATCGACGCCCATGGGCGCGGCGTTGACGTGCAGGTGATCGCGGACGCAGAGCAAACCGACCTGATCGAAAATACTGTTGTTCCGGAGTTGGACGCAGCAGGCGTCCCAGTCTACCTTGACGAGCAACACGTCGCCGCCCACAACAAAGTGATGGTCATCGACGAAGGCCATCCCTGGGCCGCCGTCATCACCGGCAGCTACAACTTCACGTTTGCGGCGCAGTTCCGCAACGCGGAGAATCTGCTCGTGCTGCGCGGTGGACCACATATCGCGCGCGCGTATGCAGACAACTGGCAGCGGCACCGCTCGCATTCACGGCCGTATTCAAGGCCGTGAACTGCCGTGATTCGTGGTTCATGACACGCGAGCAATTGCCTCGACATTCTCATGAGCACCAGATCGCGTTCGTTCACCGAGTTTGTAAGCATGACCGGGACTCCGAACCGCGAGTCGCGAATCACGGCTGTTCACGGCCCTTCACGAATCGCGAGTCACGGCAGTTCTCGGCCGCCTGCTAGAATCCGCCCATGGAAACGGGCAACGAAAAAGCCGAACTCCACAATCTGCTGTTCGACCTTATTGGCGACCTGCACAACGTCAATGTGGTCTGGCAGGTTGGCGTTCTGGCGCTGAGCCTCGCGGTCGCTTGGTGGGTAGCGCGTGTGGTTCATCTGCGCCTCATGAACATACGCTCCACGGAACCGAGTGCCACACTGAAGATCGGCGTCGGCGGGCTCAACCGGGTCGTCTATCCGCTTTCCGCACTGGCATGCGTGATCCTGGGACGTTTTGTCCTCCATCGTTTCCAGCATGAAGTCAATCTGCTGAGTCTTGCCATACCTCTTTTGTTCTCGCTGATGCTGGTGCGCGTGGCCGTCTATGTGTTGCGAAGCGCATTCAAAGCGGGCGGCCCGCTCCGCTACTGGGAGCGGGCGATCGTATGGACGATCTGGGTCGGGGTGGCACTGCACATCACCGGCCTGCTGCCAGACGTCGTGGAAGTGCTCGACGGTTTCGGGTTCCACATCGGCAAGCAGCGGATCTCCGTTCTCACCATCCTGCAAGCACTGCTGTCGGTGGCCGTCACCGTGGTGATTGCGCTGTGGGCGGGCCGCACCATCGAAGCACGTCTGCTGGATGCGAGCAGCTTGGATTTGAACTTCCGCATCGTGCTCTCGAAGCTGGTCAAGACGCTGCTGGTCATCATCGCGATAATGATCGCTCTGCCCGCCGTCGGCATCGACGTCACCGTCCTGTCCGTATTCGGCGGTGCTGTGGGGGTCGGACTGGGGCTGGGGTTGCAGAAGATCGCTGCAAACTACGTGTCGGGCTTCGTAATCCTCCTCGATCGCTCGATCAGCCCGGGCGCCTTGGTGACCATCGACGGTCGGTACGGCGAAGTGACCAAGCTCACCGCCCGTTACGTCGTAGTGAAGTCCCTGGATGGTACCGAAGCGATCATCCCCAACGAGACTGTGATTACCTCAGTGGTAGTCAACCATTCTTATTCCGATCGCAGCGTGCGCGTGGACGTGCCGATTCAAGTGAGCTACTCCAGCGACGTGGATCGCGCGCTGGCGTTGATGCTCGAAGCCGCCCGCGACCACTCCCGGGTCTTGCGCAACCCTGCCCCAGGCGCGGTGCTCAAGAGCTTTGGCGACAGCGGGATCGATTTGGA
>Ga0335076_10001868_pt1 | contig 20636 bp, 14 predicted proteins | sample Lox_Sample_25_FD_206717 | JGI IMG/M metagenome (GOLD analysis project Ga0335076, IMG submission 206717) | Soil microbial communities from Loxahatchee National Wildlife Refuge, Florida, United States - Lox_Sample_2.5 | ecosystem: Environmental > Terrestrial > Soil > Wetlands | place: USA...
TACGAGAAGTGGTTCGACTTCCGGTAGGCCGCCGTCCGTTGCTTGCGCAATGCACGTTCGGCGGGTTCCCTGGGACTCCGCTCGATGAGTCGTCGAGCGACGACCCTCTCGGGTCTGCCGTCGGTCGGCTTTTCGCCGCGTCGCCACGCTGTGTTCCAGTTGGCGTCAAACTGGGCCTTGACGACCCCTCCCTGTCCTCGACCTGCTCGGCCGCCTCAACATCAACACTGTCGGGATCGCAACCAAGCCACTCGTCAAGTGAAGAGCGGGGTCGCTTCATGACCGCTTAGGCGCATCGCGCGGGACTGCGGGCCAAGGGCCCGGTCCTTGCCGCCGGCTTGGCCATGGCCGCCCTCTTCTCGCTCGCGGCATATTGGATTGCAGATGTGCAGGCCGAGCGGCCGCGGCGAGCCGTGATGCAGTACCGGGGCGAGCGTCGAACAGCCACCACCCACCCGGCCCGAGACGGAGTCGCGCGCGGACCCGGTCCCGAGGCAACCGTCCGAGCCCCGAGAGCCATCCTCCGACATCCGCCGAGGCGAACGCGTCGACTTCAGGGCGTCCGACCTCGTTGCGACCGGGTCGCACGCCCCTCCAAGCGCGGCAGCCGGCCCGGGAGGAGGTGGCGGCGGTCGACTGAACCTCGCGGCGGAGGCCGAGGGCGGTGGAGACGTCTTCGACCTCGCGGCAAAGCCAGGCGGCCGGGGTATCCTGGGGGGCGGGCGCCTGGGCGACAGCAGCCGGGAGGACTCCGACGATTCGGACGACGATTCGGGTGAGGGCTCTGGCCCGGGAGAGTCCCAGCGCGCACGGACGGCCCAGCGCTACGCCTGGTACTACGCGAAGAGGCTGCAGACCTCGAGGAGGCCCTCCGGCGCGTCGGTATCCTCCGTAACGCCTCGACGCGCGGCGAGATTCGCGTCTGGGCCGACTACCGGAGCCGCATCAATCTAGTGAGGCTCGTGAGAAGCACGGGGGACAAGGCGACGCCATCCTCTCTGTCCAGGGCATGAAGCTGCGTGAGCCTCCCCCGAGCGACGTTCCGATGCCCATGATCGCCCGCCTCACTGCACGCCGACCGGAGTGACGCGCCTCTGGCGACGGCCAGGGATCGGAGACCCGTTCGCCCGACGGGGCAGCGGGCCAACGCCATACGTGATTCTCTCCGGACCGGGATGGCGAGGGTCTCTCCCCCACGGCACCCGAGCGGCGGGCGTCCCCCAAGCCCGTCGTTGTCTCGGTCACTCCGGCGGCGGCATCATGGGTGTCCCTCCCAGCGTGGCCGGTCGCGTGCAACTGGGTCTCGGGCTCTCATGACCCTGTAAGTGGACTCGACGCGTCTGGATGCGGCTGCATTCACTCTTGGGACGACCCAAATTTGACAGACCCGTCCTCCGGCGGGGGCGGATAATTTTTTCGCCGCGAGGCTCATTCTCTGTCCGTCTTTTCACCGGGGGTCCGTCGCCTCACGCCTCGCCGAGCAACTGCCCGAGCCGACGGACGCTCGGACCCGGAACTCTCGTTTCGATCGGCATCCGGGCGCTCACACTGGAGGGGAATCCATGAAGAAGACCACCAGGCTTGCAGCGCCCCTGGCGATCTCAGTCGCCCTCGCGGCATGCGGGGGTGGAGGCGGCGGAAGCAACGGGGGATCCACGTACAGCATCGTGTACGACGCCAATGGCGCCACGACCGGCACTGCCCCAGTGGACCCCAATCGCTACGCCCCGGGCGCGAGCGTCACCGTCCTCGGAAACACCGGCACCCTCGCGGAGACTGGGCGCGCGTTCCGTTCCTGGAATACCCAGGCCAACGGGGCGGGGGCGACGTACCTCCCCGGGCAGATCCTGGTTATGGGTTCTGCCAACGTCGCGCTCTACGCTCAGTACGCCGCCGTCGCCGGCATCAGGGTCACCTATGACGGCAACGGCGCCACTGGCGGCACCGTTCCGGTGGATTCGAACTCCTATTCGGACGGCCAGTCCGTGACGGTACTCGGGAACCCGGGCAACCTCGCCTACGCTCCGTACTCCTTTGTGGGCTGGCAAACCGCCGCGGATGGATCGGGGAAGGTCTTGGCTTCGGGGAGCACGTTCACGATGGGCGCGACCCCAGTCACCTTGTACGCCTTATGGGCGGGCGGGTATGCCTACGTGGCGAACCACAATGAGGGTGCTGAGGGCGCCATCTCCCAGTTCACGATTGGCCCCAACGGAGCGCTCACTCCTATGTTCACGCCCACGGTTGACGCGGGAGGCACGGACACCTACAGAGTCGCGGTCGACCCGTCGGGCAAGTACCTCTATGTCACGAACCCGGCAGCCAACAACCAAGCGGGTTCTCTCGCCCAGTTCGCGATTAGCCAGGCCAATGGATCCCTCAGCCCGCTGTCGCCGCGGACCGCTCCGATCCCAAGCAATTGGAGTCCCGGCCCCGTAGCCGGAGTGGTTCACCCCAATGGCACTTGGTTCTACGAGATCATGAGTGTTTCGCAGGCGGCGTGGGGGACCAGTGCAGCAGGACTCGTTCAGTTTGACATCGGCGCTGCGGGTGCCCTCACGTCCCCGTCGCTCACCACCATTCCCAACTATAGTGGCTGGGCTCAGCCGACCAGCATCGCAATCGATCCGAGCGCCCAATACGCGTACCTCGGGGTCGGCGCCTGGGGATGTCCCGGCGGCCAGGGCTGCATTGCCGAGTTCAAGATCGACAAGGATAGCGGGTCAGTCACACCCATAGGCAATACCGGGACGCTCAGTTCGGCGAGCGGATGGGTCCTCATCAACGACACCAAGGCCGTCCAGATATCCTCGAGCGAGTACGTTTACGCCACCAACGGTTACTCGAGCGGGGAGGTGTTCGAGTTCAGTGTCAATGCCGACGGAACGCTCAAGTTTGTGGGTTCACTTCCGGTTGCCCCTAGCGTCTGCACGTGCGCCACAACGGGGAACTACGTGACCGCTTCGCAAATCGCGCTCCACCCTTCGGGTAAGTACGCCTACGTGACCTTCAGCTGCTGCTCCTCGCCGCAGTCCGTCGCCCAGTTCATCATCAACCAGACGACCGGGACGCTCTCCCCTATGAGCCCTCCAACGGTTCTGTCCAGTGGGAGCGCGGCGTTCATAGCGGTCGAATCCTCGGGCAGGTACGCCTACGTGACGAGTGGCGACACCGGCGCTGCGAACTCCGCCATCGCCCAGTACACGATCGACGAGACGAGCGGCGCGCTCACACTGATGCCCAACCCGACCGTCCAGGCCGGAGCGGTGGGACCGAGCGGCATCGTCACGGTGGGGAAATAGCGCTGCCAGTCCCGCCGAGAGCGGGGTCCCGTCTTGCGGGACCCCGCTCTCGACCACGACGACAGCCCAGTGAATCGCGTGCTCCCGAGGCCGCGGCGTTCAGCAAACCGCCATCTCCCCATCCAGTCTTGCGAGGGATGCGACGACGGCGGCGCGCGAGTCTGGTCGTCCCCTCCCCGCCGCCCTGCCCAGGTTCTCGGAGACTAGTTGCTCGACTTGCCGCGCTTCGTTCCGCACCGCGGCAAGATGCTGGATGCTCGGACTGGATCGGTAGGCGATGGCATCCGAAGCAACGTCGATCTCTCTTGCCGCGTGGTGGGTGACGAACGTGGCGGCGAGGAAGCTCGTCACGACAACGACGAAGCCCGCGAGAAGAAGGCTGGTCGACCAATCCCGCTTCGGGAGCCTAGGCATCGCTTTTCCGTTCGGGCTGGCGGCCCACCGCCTCGGATCCCTGGGAGCCGGGCAGCGATTCCCACGATCGGACCCGAGAGTCACTACCTACCTTGTACCCTTCCGAGCCTTAATCGCGGTCCCTTCACGCTGGCTCCTTCGCGTCCCGAGCGATATCGCGCCTGGCTTCAGGACCCTGCATGGTCGGAGTTCGAAGCGGCAGGTGCTCCGCTTCGGTTTCATCGATGATCCGGGAGATCGCCTCCATCTCCCGGGTCAGCGCTCTCGCCTTGGCCTTGCCCGATGGGGTGAGTGAACCCATCGCCTGGAGGTCGCTCAGCAGCACGAGAGCGCGGCGCTGCGGAGACCGCAGCCGCTCGCGCAGTCGCGCCAGGGCCAGTGCGACAACCGCGCCCTTCTCCCCCTCCATCCAAACATCGACCTGTCCGGCCAAAGACGGACCGAGGTCGCGGACCGCCGTTCGAATCTCCACAATCTCGTCGTCCATCTCCGGCAAGACTGGCTCCCAACCGCCGCCTGAGCCCATGTAGGCGACTTGATGTGACAGTTGGCGCAATGGAGCAAGAAGGCGGCGCCGCAGGATCCACTCCATGCCGGCGAGCAAGAGAAGCAACGTCAGTGCGGCATGCGCAACGTGAAAGAGCACGGCTCGCCGCGCGGTCGCTGCCAGCCGGGCGCGCCCCAGGATGTAGCGAAGCTCCAGGGGCCCCTCAGGGAAACGCATCTCCCTGGTTGCGAGCAGGATCCCGTCGCTCGGCGGCGGCTCGGATTCCCGCGTGAGCGCTATACGCGCATTTTCAGCTTCAAGCGCCGGCTCCAGAACCGCGAGCAATGAACGAGCGTCGGCGAGGCTCCGAGCGACCTCCGGTGTGTGGCTGAGCCTATCCAGGAGCGCAAGCGCGCCTCGCGTCTCGCGATCGACCGTCCGACGGCGCTCGTCCGCGATGCGGATGGCGGTAGAGGCGGCCAGGGTTGCTGTGAAGATGGCGACTGTCCAGCCGCCGATGCGCCAGCGAATACTTCCCCTGCCCGGGCGGCGGCCGGTAACGCTGGTGGCTGATGGCGACGCGATCGTGCCTTGGGAACCGCCAGCACCTGCTGTTGCCATGAACCCTCCGACGAGCCAAGGTCAACTTGTAAACTGGCACGCAGAGAGGCTTCTTCCCGCGTCGCCTCGGCTCGGCGAACGCCGGTTTAGAGGTGAATGCCTTTGGTCCTCCAGGGTAAGCGACGTAAAACACGCAACGAACTCGTTTGGGTCGCAGATTTCGCGCCAGGACGCTCCCCGCTGTTGCGGCGCGTCATTTCGCGAGAATGCCGGCGCTCGCGAGCTTCTCGACCAACGATGCCTCCAGAGAGGCCGCCGCCGACCGAGCGTTCTGGAAGTCGAAGGTGGTCGAGTCTCCGCTCCAGATCGGCGCATCCGGCCTGGTCCTCATCGCGTAGACGCTCGTTTGCGCCAGCATTTCGGCACTGCCCGAATACTCGTCCGGCCCGCTCACACTTTGCGTACTCGTATCCCAGAAGTAGTACCAGTCGCTGTTGGCATTCTCGGGGATGTAGGATGCGCCGGGTGAGTACACGAGGGTTGTTCTCTTGACGATTCGCTGCATCACCACCAAGTCGATGGCTTCAGCCTTCACATAAGCGGCCACTTGCGCCTTGCCGGGTCGCCCGCCGGGAAACGTATGGACCGCGGTGGCGACGAGGACCCCCCGCTGGGCGAAGGCCTTGGCCATCTCTGCTTCGAACGCCTCGCGGTATCTCTCGCGCGGGGTGATGGCTATCACGAGGACCTGTCGAACTGGGGCGGGCGAATAGGTCGGGTCGCGCCAAGTCTGGGTGAGCTCGGTCGTCGCACACGAGGAGAGGATAAAGGCTGCCAGCGCATGTTTCGCAAGTGGCGGCATAGCCGTTCCAATTGCTCCGTTTGCCCATCCGGCGGCACCACCGCGAGCCCTGGCGCGACGCCGAAATCCGGACGCGTCGTGCCCGAATCCTTTCGAGGCGTTCTGGCACACTGTCTATTCACCTCCTCGCTTCAATGCACGCCGGCCTTTAAGGGACTCTCACGGGTTCCAATGTGGCAGCTGCGAGTGATCACACCTTTCGTACTCTCGGCAGGGGATCCCGCTCGAGAGCGGCCGCTCGCCCTCGACGGATACTTGCCGATGGATGACGAGCGACACATGGATCGCCCAGCGAGACTGCAGCTCTTCCCGTAGAGCGGGCGTCAGTCGGCCCGTTCGTGCACCCCTCTGGCGCCATGCTCTTGAGCGAGAACACTCGGGGCGACCCCTCACGATCCGACCTTACTCACGCGCCCACGGATACGGCCGCCGAGGGCGCTGGGGACGGATCTGGTGGTCGGGCTCAGCTCGGCCGAAGCGCGCGAGAGACTCGCTCGCGTTGGTCGGAACGAGGTGCCCGAGGCGAAGCGACACCTCGTTCTAGAATTGCTGAAGAAGTTCTGGGGGCCCTCGGCCTGGATGGTCGAGCTCGTCGCTCTGGTCCCCGTTCCATTGCGTCACTTCGCCGACCTCGCGCTTGCGCTCGGCCAACTTGTGGTGAACGCGGCCCTCGCGTTCCTGCCGGAGCGACGAGCCTCGGGAGCGGTCGCGGCCCTGAGGTCCCGCCTTCAGGTGAACGCCAGAGTCCGGCGCCAGGGCCGCCACGCGGCGGAGAACTCCCGCCTGATATGCGCCACGCGCACCGCCCCCGCCTGGAACAAGGGCAATCATCGCATCAATGACCCCCGGGCTGTTTCCACCTCGACCTGAGAGGCATGCCGCCCATGCAGGCTGGCTCTCGGTCGTCCCGGGCGAGCTCGCCACTCCTCGGAACTGTGGCCAAGCGACCTCCTCATGTCCGGTGTGCTAGCCGCGCTTGTGAGCATGCGCGCCAACGGCGATCCAGGCGCCGGGAACGGCCCGGGACGTTCCGGGGACAAGCATGACCGGGGTGAATCAGCGAGTCGTCGCGTTCGGAACATTCACACAGTCCATCCCGAGACAACGGGTGGAATCGCAAGCGGTGATGACAACGACGGGCACCTCGCCGTAAGGGATCGGAAACGCGACCTCGGGTCATACTTAGCGTCTCGGGAACGGTGCACCGCCACGTTCCGACCCGGGTAAAGGTCTCGCGCTCGGCGAGGAGAGGAGGACCGTCGAGCATCAACGCCAAGGCGCCCAAGGCGGCTCACAGGGTCCACGAGTCCTCCTCTTCCGCCGCTGCGCCCTCCTAGTCGGAGCGCGCCACCTCGGGCTCGGCGAGCCACTTCGCGAGGGTCTTGCCGTCGACTCCCAATCGCTGTGCCGTCACGCCGCGCTGCCCGTCCAGTTGCGCCAAGGCCCAAGCTGCGTACCGGCGCTGCAGCTCCCGCACCGGGATGACGTCTCCTCGAAACGAGAGTTCGGCGCTCCGAGTCGCGTCCTCGAGGATGCTCGAAGGCAGCTCCGAGGGCCTCACCTCGGCGTCTCGTCCGAGCACCACCGCCCGCTCCATCACGTGCTGCAGCTCCCGGACGTTGCCGGGCCAGGAATAGGACGAGAGCTTCTCGGCGGCCTCCGGCGAGAGCCTCATCACCGGCGAGGACGCATGTCGCGACCTCGCCTCGCTGAGGAAGTGCTCGGCGAGCTCGAGGATGTCGTCCCGGCGATGGCGTAGCGGAGGGACCTCGAGGGTGACGACGTCGAGGCGGTAGAGCAGGTCCTCGCGGAAGGCGCCGGACCGGACAGCTTCGCGCAGGTCCCGGTTGGACGCAGCCACGATGCGAGCGTCCACGGGCTGCTCCTTCTCGGCTCCCACCGGTCTAACGGCCGACGCGTCGAGCGCGTGGAGGAGCTTCGCCTGGAGCGGCAGCGCCATCTCGCCCACCTCGTCGAGGAAGAGCGTTCCCCCGTTTGCCTCCAGGAAGAGACCCGGCCGGTTCGAGGTGGCGCCGGTGAAGGCTCCTCTCACATGGCCGAACAGCTCGCTCTCCAGGAGAGATTCGGGGAGGGCAGCGCAGTTCACGGTGACAAAGGGGCCCGCTCGCCGACTCTCGGTGTGGATGGCCCGGGCGAGGAGTCCCTTGCCGGTCCCGGTCTCCCCGGTGATGAGCACCGGGACGGGCGAGTCCGCCACCCGCTCCACCACGTGGAGCACCGCCTGCATCGCCTTGCTGCGTCCGAGCACACCGGCCGGCGACAGATCCTTGCGCATGGCGTTGCGCAGCGCCCTGGCCTCGCGCCGCAAGCGCACCTCCTCGATGGCACGCCCGAGGAAGATGACGAGCTCGTCCACTTTGAAGGGCTTCGTGAGGTAGTGGTACGCGCCCTGCCGGATCGACTCCACCGCGGTGTCGATGGCGCTGAAGGCGGTCATGACGATGACCGGTCGCTCCGGTGCCGCGCGGCGCGATGCAGCGAGGACCGCCAACCCGTCCGCGTCGGGCATTCGCAGATCGGTGACGACGGCGTCGAAGCTCTCGCTGGCAACGAGGTCCAACGCCTCCGTGCCGGACGTAGCCGCGACCGCCTGGTATCGTTCCGCTAGAGCGTCGCACAGCATCCGAGCCATCTCCGGGTTGTCGTCGGCAACCAAGACGCGTGGTGGACGGTTTCGATTCGCCTTCATGCTGCCCCCGTCGACGCCGGCAGGGCCATGGTCGCAACCGCGCCTCCGGAGGGGCGAGGCTCGATCGCGAGCCTCCCGCGGTGATGCTTCACGATCTCGTTCACGATCGCGAGGCCGAGCCCGGTCCCGGAGCCCGCCGCCTTGGTGGTGAAGAAGGGCTCGATGACCCGCTCGGATTCGCCCTGCCCCAGGCCGACGCCGTCGTCGCTCACCGTGAAGGTGACCTCCGAGCCGCCGCGCACCTCGAGGTCGACCCGCCCGCCGCGCCGGCAAGCATCGCAGGCGTTGAGGAGCAGGTTCACGAGCGCGTGCTCGAGGAGGCGAGCATCGCCCCGGACCGCGGGAAGGCCCTCCGGCACCGAGGCCTCGAGACGCACCGCGGCGCGGGCGAAGCGGTGCTCGCAGAGCGCGAGCGCCCGCGAGGCGATCTCGGCCGGGGCAAGGTCCTGCGCCGCCGGCGCGTCCCCCCGGACCAGCCCGAGGAAGGAGCGGATCACCTGGTGGATCCGATCCGTCTGGTCGAGGATGGCGCGGACGGCGCGCCCGGCGCGCTCGTCCGAGCCGAGTTGGGCGAGGAGCTGCTCGGCGCGGCCGTCGATCACCCCGAGCGGGGTCGAGATCTCATGGGCGATCCCCATGGCGAAGGTGCCCAGCGTGGCGGCCCGGTCCGCGCGTTCCAGCCGCTCGTCCTGCCGGCGCTCCAACTCCGCGATGGCGAACTCCCGCTCCAACTCCAGCTCCTTGCGCTGCCGGCGCAGCGCCTGCCCTCCGAAGCTGAGGACGAGGCCTCCCGCCAGGAAGACCGCCAGCGCCAGCCGCCAGCGGGCCCGCCGTTCCCGGTCGCGCAGGCGCTGCGCATTCGCGACGACAGCAACGCCCCAGCGGCCCAGCCGTCCGGCATCCACCCACGCGAGGCCGGCGACCGCGGTGCGCGGAGGAAGCCCGAGCGCCGCGGACTGCGGGGGCGGGAGTCGGATCCACGCCACTCCCCGCCCGAGGGCGTCGAGGATCTCCCCCGACTCGAGGACTCGGCCATCGGTCGCGTGGAGGCGCTTCTCGCTGGGCGGCAAGAGGAGGACCATCAAGGACTGCGGCCTCTCCACGATGGCAAGGGCGGCGACCAAGTCGTTCATCGTGAGGGCCAGATCGACGGCTCGGTCGTCCGACACAGGCACCCGGATGGCAAAGGTCCTCGGGTCCTCCCGCGACGTCGGCGGCGCCTCCCCGTTCGAGCGAACGCGGAGAGCCAGGTAGCCGTCCCGAATCGCGCGCGGCGGAGACCTGCCCTGCGCGGCGCTCTCGGCTGCGACGAGCGCATCGCGGCGGGCCACGTCGAGGCGGGTCTCAAGCTCTCCCGCGACGCTCCTCGCGAGCGTCGCCTGCTCCCCGGCGAAGTCCTCGAGCGCTGCCGCGCTCTCCCGCTCCTCGTCCCAGTAGGCGACGGCGGCGACTGCTCCCACGGCGGCGACCATGGCCCAGGCCACCGAGGGAACCCTCGCGCGGCGCTGCGATGCTCGCTCGCCGGCGGTGCGGGCCCCCCCATGGGTCGCGTGCGGGAGCGAAGCGATCATCGCGTACTTCATCGCCTCCGTAGGTGGAAGCAAGATCGAGGCCGCAACGGCGAAGCCAAGCGTTTCGAAGACATTTGCCGCGAGAGCGTCCTCTCGCCCTCTATCCGTAACGGAATTCTTCCAGGTCGCCTCCAATTATTCCGCTTGTCTAGACCCCGCCGGATGCCCTGCCCAAGTGAGATCGGCAGCTTACCGCTTGGCGCGGCATATGCTATCGCCCTTCAGCACCTTGATCGCGGAGCGACCTAGATACCTGGGCGCCGCCTGGGCGCAGTCTGTGGCAGCAGCCTTGATTGGGCTCGCGCTGTCCGCGTCCGCGGCCGCACAGCCCACGACCATGCCTCCTGCGCGAGGTATGACCCTGGAGGATGCGATCGGCTACGCCCGGGAGCACCAGCCGGCGGTGCAGGCCGCGGTGGCGCGAATCAAGGCCTCGCTGGCCGACGCCCGCGCCACCCGGTCCCAGTGGCTCCCGTACGTCGCTGCGGTTGCGCAGCTCGTCGGCGGGACGTCGAACAACACCACCACCTCCAACTTCACGGGGGGAGGGGTCGACCTCCCTCGGATCGGCGGCACCACCGTCACCGCCCAGGGGTCGCTGCAGCCGTACCCCTCGACGGTGGCGGCGCTGGGGGTCACCCAACAGGTATTCGACTTCGGTCGGATCGCCGCGCAGGCAGCGGTGGACGATGCCACCACGGACTTCGAGAAGCTGAGCGCCCAGACCGCCTGGCTCTTCGTGGCCCTCGGGGTCGAGGAAGGCTACTTCGCGGTGCAAGCGGCCCGCAGCGTGCTCGTGGCGTCCGAGGAGGCTTATGAGCGCTCGAAGGTACATCGCGACCTGGCGAAGGCGGGAGTCGACTCCGGGATGCGAGCTCCCATCGACCTCACGCGCTCCGAGGCAGACCTGGCCCGCTTCGACGTGGGCAGGGTGCGGGCCCAGGGAGGCCTCCTCGCGGCGCAGGCCGCCTTTGCGGCCGCCGTCGGCATTCCGGAGAACCGGCTGGACGCGCTGGGGGCAGCCCCGGAGCCAGCGCAGCAGCCGGGGTTGCGGGAAGCAATCGATCGGGCCGCCAGCCGCGACCCGGTGATCCGCGCTGCGGCGGCGCAGCTCAAGACCCAGGAGGCCGTCACCGAGTCGATCGCTGCTCAGCTTCGCCCCAGCCTGCTGCTGAGCGGAAGCTTCTCAGGGCGCGAGGGCGGCGCGCCTCCGGCAGTGGCGGCGGAGGCGGCGCCTCACGGAGGCTGGGTCCCCGACATTCCCAACTGGGACGTGGCCCTGATCTTTCGCGTCCCCATCTTCGACTGGGTCGTGTGGCAGCGCATCGACGCCTCGCGCCAGCGTGAGGAGGTTCGCAAGGCGGAGCTCGAACTCGTTCGTCAGGGACAGGTGGCCGCCGTCCAGCAAGCCTGGGTGGGCGTGGACACCGCCGAGAAGGCGCTCGTCGCGCTGGCGAAGGAACTCGAAGCCGCCCGAGCCAACTACGATCAGGCCGACAACCGGTTCAGGGTGGGCCTGGGCGACATCGTCGACCTGACGGACGCGGAGGCGCTGCGCACCGAGGCCGAGATCCAGATGGCACTCGGCAAGTTCGAGCTCGCTCGCCAGCGCGCCGTCCTGGCCCGCCTCATCGTGGAGAATCCGTGAAAGAGCCAAGATCCAAGCAAGGCCCTTCACCGACTGCAGCCGGGCTTCTGCGCGCCGAGGCGGGCCCGTGCCCGTCCACTTTCGAGAAGCACACTGCGGTCATCATCCTGCGGGCCGGACAGCACGGGGCAGAGCGAGCCCGCCAGAGCGTCGACCTCGTCCGCACCTTCCCGGAGAATCCGTGAGCGAGCCCACACCAAACGAGGTCGGCAGCGCGCCGGGGGATCGACCCAAGATGCGGCTCGCGCGCGCTCCCCTCGTCATCTTCGGGGGAACATTCCTCGTGCTCGCCATCGGGGCCGCCCTGTACCTCCGCGCCGCGGCCAAGGTGAACAAGGTGCCCCTGTCGGCGGCGCCGAAGAGCGTGACGGTGGCCCTGGCGCGGTCCGGGAACTACCAGCCGGTCTACCGGTACGTGGGCACGGTCTTGCCGTGGGTGGAGGCGAAGCTCGGGCCCCAGTTCGTGTCGGCGTATGTCGACACCGTGTTGGTACGCCCCGGAGCCCAGGTCAAGCGCGGCCAAGTCCTCGCCACTCTCGACTGCCGGAACGCCACGGCCGAGAGCAAGGCCATCGGCTTGCAGGCCCGGGCGATAGAGGCGCGCCAGGAGGCGATCGCCCACGAGGCGGCCCGCGTGGGGGACCTGCTCAAGGGAGGCTACGTCTCCCCCAACGAGGCGGAGCAGAAGCAGTCGGAGAGCCTGAGCAAGGAGGCGGAACTCCTCAGCACCCGTGCCAAGCTCATGAGCTCCACGCTCTTCGTCGACGACTGCATCATGCGCGCGCCCTTCGACGGGGAGGTCGCCGATCGAACGATGGACCCAGGTGCGTTCGCGCGACCGGGCACCTGGGCCGTATCGGTGGTCGACCGCTTCACGGTGCGCGTGGTCACCGACGTGCCCGAAAGCGACTTCGGACTGGTGTCCCCGGGGACGACCGCCCAGTTTCGCGTCCTCTCCACCGGAGAGTCGTTCACCGGCACCATCTCCCGCCGCTCGCCGGCCGCCGACCCGTCGACGCGCACCATTCACTTCGAGATCGACTATCCCGATCCGAATCGCCAGCTTCCGGTGAACACCACGGCGGAGATCTTCATCGAGGCGGGGAAGCCCGTCCCCGCCAGCGAGATCCCGCTCACCGCGGCCACGGTCCGGGGAGACAGGGCGACCGTGGTGGTGGTGGTGGACGGCCGCGCCAAGCGCCAGACGTTCGCGGTGAAGGGCGAGAGCCAGGGGAACCTCTTCGTCGACACGTCGCTCGCGCCCGGCACCGCCGTGGTGACGGAGGGGCGCACCACCGTGAAGGACGGGGATGTGCTCGATGTGCACATCCAGGCGGCCGGGCCGCAGCAGGCCAGCAAGGACTGATCCCGAGGATCGACGCATGACCGGCCTCTCGCTGCGTAACCCCATCGCCATCTTGATGCTGTGCATCGCGGTCATCGTCTTCGCGGTCGAGGTGACCCCGCGCATGGCGATCGACACCTTCCCGGAGCTGACGCCGCCGGTGATGGTGGTGGGGACCCTCGCCCCCGGCCTTGGCCCGGAGGACGTGGAGAAGACCATCAGCTGGCGCATCGAGAAGTACGTGAGCGCCACACCTGGCGTCGACCACGTGGAGAGCACCTCGCGCAACAGCCTCTCCATCGTCTTCGTGTGGATGAAGTGGGGAACGGACCTCAACTCCTCCCAGACCATTGTGCAGCAGAACGTGGCCTTTGCCATGGCGGCGGTGCCGAAGTCGCTGGGGGTGCTGCCGCCATTCGTGATCCAGTGGGACCCCTCGAACGCCCCGGTGGTGCAAGTCGCGGTCTACGGCGGCGGGCTCACCGGGCCGCAGCTGTACGACTACGCCCTCAACTACATCGAACCCACCCTGGAGGGCATCTCCGGAGTGGCGAGTGCGGCCATCAACGGCGGCACCCAGCGCCAGATCAACGTGCTCGTCGACCAGTCGAAGGCGCAGGGGCGCAACATCACCTCCGGGGACGTGGCCGAGGCGGTCCATTCCTCCAACGCACTCCTGCCTTCGGGCGAGTTCATCGCACCAAGCTTCGACGCCAACGTCTACACCAATGCAGTGGCCCTGAAGGTGAAGGACATCGGCGAGGCGCCGGTGAAGAGAAACGGCGACCGCATGGTGCTCATCAGGGACGTGGCGCGGGTGGTGGACGCCGGGACTCCCCCGACCCAGTCGGTGAACATCCAGGGCAACGACGCCGTCTACCTGAACGTGCTCCGCATCCCGGGCGGCAACACGCTCGAGATCGTGAACGCGGTCAAGAAGGCGGTGGCCGGCCTCCAGAACCTGCCCCCCGGCCTCAAGGTGGAGCCGATCTTCGACCAGTCGACCTTCGTGCGCGCCACCTACAACGGCCTGCGCAAGGAGGTGGTCCAAGCGCTCCTGCTCATCGCTCTCGTCATCCTCGCCTTCCTGCAGAGCGTCCGGGGCACGCTCATCGTCTCCTTCGCCATCCCCCTCTCCTTCGCCATCACCCTCATCGTCCTCTACGCCTCCGGCCAGACGCTCAACGCCTTCACGCTCGGAGGGCTGACGCTCGCGATGGGGCGCCTCGTCGACGACGCGGTGGTGGTGCTCGAGTCGATCCACCGCCACCAGCGGGCCGGAGCCAGCGTCGCGGAGGCGGCGCTCGAGGGGACGACCGCCGTGGCCCTCCCGGTCCTGGCGTCGACGCTCACCACCGTCGCCGTGCTCCTACCCGTGATCCTGCTCGCCGGTCTCGCCCGCAAGCTCTTCGCCCCCCTGGCCCTGACCGTCGCCGTGGCGATGGCCGCTTCCTATTTCGTGAGCATCTGCGTCACGCCAGTCGCTTGCCGGTTCCTGCTCGGCGAGGTGAAGCACGGTCGGCTCGCCACCGCGGTCGCCGACTTCATCGACGGGGTGGCCACCGGCTATTCGCGCGTGCTCCGGCAGGTGCTCCCCTACCGGCGCACCATCATCGGCGCGTGCGCCGTGCTGGTGGTGGTGAGCGCCTTCGCCGCGACGCTGCTCCCCACCACCTTCTTCCCGCCCATCGACGAGTCGATGGAGCGCGTCTACGTGCGCTTCGCCCCCGGCATCTCCCTCGTCGACTCCTCGCGAAAGATCAACGAGATGGCGAAGACTCTGGTCGACGAACTGCCCAAGGGGCTGGTCGAGCTCGAGCTCACGAACATCGGCGTGCCCCAGAACATCCGGGCCGCCATGGGCAGCTTCAACGCGGCGCCGCACATGGGCTACATCCGCCTGGCCCTCGTCGACCCTGAAAAGCGCAAGTACACGCAGGGAGAGATCGCCGACATGATGCGGGAGATCCTGCACAGGCACTACCCGGGAGTCGAGTTCCTCGAGGCCCCCGGCGGCCTGGTGGCGAGCGTCTTCAACAACGGGTACCGCGTCCCGCTGGCGCTGGAGGTGCGAAACGACGACCTGACGGCGCTCTCCGCACAGCTTTCGGCCGCGGCAGACGTGGCGCGCACCGTCCCGGGGATCGGAGACGTCTACTCCACGACGTGGACCAACTACCCCGAGGTCCACGTCGACACCGACCGCAGCACGGCTGGCATGGTGGGGGTGTCCCCGCGCGCCGAGGCGCAGGCCACCCTCGAGGCGACGCTCGGGAACATCAACACCCCGGGGGTGTGGGTAGACGGGACCAACGGGCAGACCTACTACGTGGTCACCTCCTACGAGCCGAGCAGCATCACCGACCCCTCCGAGCTGGCGCGCGTGCCGGTACTCGTGAGCGACCGGGGAAACGCGGTCACGCTTGGGTCCTACGCCAAGGTGCACCGCTCCGCCGGCCCGATCCTGGTGGAGCGCAACCAGCTCGAGCGAGCGGGCCACCTCCTCATGATGACGGAGCGCCGCGACATCGGTGGGGCCGCCAGCGAGCTTGAGCAGAAGCTCAAACAGGACCCGCGGACGCGAGACCTGCGCTTCCACTTCGTGGGCCAGGTGGACCTGATGCGGGGCACCTTCGGTGGGCTGGGCGTGGCCATGGCGCTCGCGGTCATGGTGGTCTTCATGGTGATGGCCTCCCAGTTCAAGTCGCTGCGCCTGCCGTTCGTCATGCTCTTCACCGTGCCCGTGTCCCTCGCCGGGGTGGTCCTCGCGCTCCTCTCCGCCGGGCAGGGCTTCTCCATCACCGCTCTCATGGGCGTCCTCATGGTGATCGGCATCGCGGTATCGAACGGCATCCTGCTCGTGGACGAGGCCAACACCCGTTACAACCACGGGATGGACAAGGTGGAGGCCGTCGTCAGCGCGGCGCGCATCCGCTTCATTCCCATCGCCATGACGAGCATTGCCACGGTCATCGGCCTCCTGCCGACCGCCCTTGGACTGGAGGTGAGTTCCGCCGCCAACCGGCCGCTGGCGCTGGCCGTGGTCGGGGGGCTCACCTCCTCCACCGCGCTCTCGCTCTTCCTCGTACCGGTGATGTTCATGCTGCTCGCGAAGCGCTCGACGGAGGCTTCCGCCCCGGCGGGGGCGCCATCACCGGAGCTTCCTGGCTCTCCCCATGTCCACGCCTGACACCGCCCTCTTCCGGCGGCTGCTCGCGGCCGTCGACACCTCTCCGCGAGCCTCGGCCGTGCTCGCTGCCGCGCGCGAGGTCGCGACCCGCTTCGGAGCCCGCCTCCACGTCTACCAGGCCGGCCACGTCCCGCCCGACATCCCCGCCGCCGCCCCGCGGGTAGAAGACGCCACGGAAGCGGGCCTGCAGAGGCGCGCCACCGAGCAACTCGCTGCGCTGGTCGGGAGCGCGTCCGGCGCCGTGATCGAGCCGATCGAATTCGACGTCGGGCCTCCCTGGAGGGCGATCCTCGACGCCGCGGAGCGTGTCGACGCGGATCTCATCGTGGTGGGAAGTCACGGATTCGCGGGGATCGACCGCCTCATCGGCACCACCGCCGCCAAGGTAGTGAACCACTCTTCTCGGAGCGTCCTGGTGGTGCGGGAGCGTCCGTCCCCGGCACCGCCGAAGAGGCGCGTGGGATAGGAGACCATGCGCGTGAAGCTCCATCCCGGCGCAAACGGCGGCGAAACCGCGCGCGCCCGCGGCCCGGGTACATCCGCATCCGGCCGCGCTTCCTCCGGTTCCCGGGCGGGATCGCGAGGACCCAAGGGACCCGGTCGAGGCAGGGTGCGACAGCAAGAAATGGGTATTGGCTTCCTGGCGGGCGATGGGGTGTTTCCAAGGGCATGGCCCGACCCCAATTGGGCTCCGGTCCGTCCCCGGAGGAATAGGCACCATGCGTGAACGGTATTACAAACGGGAGGCCTATTCGCTGCGGGGTGGCATGAGCTGCAGGCCTCCCAGATCGATCCGCCCCCCCGGCGAGCACACACCTGGGTCTTCCGCCCGCGCCGCCCGCAGAGGCGTCCTGTCCTTCCCGTGGATCGCCCTCGCCTGCGCCTGCGTCACGGTACCCGCCGGTCACTCTGCCGTGGTGACGACTCCGAGCGGCGTGCGCACGACGCCGCTTGGCGAAGGCCTGTCTTTCATCGGGCCGTGGTCGCAGGCCGACGTCTTCGATCTGCGCGCTCAGGAGCGGAACGAGAACCTCCGCGGGCTAGCGGCGGACGGGGCGCCGGTGGAAGCGAACGCCTCGGTGGTGACGTGGCACCTGGTTCCGGAGGAGCTGGTCGCGTTCGATCGCACCGTGGGCCCTCACCCTTATCAGCGCATCATCCGGCCCATCGTGCAGGCAGCGGTCCGGCGGGTGGTAGCACGCTACCCGGCCTTCGAGCTCATGGACACCAGGAACCTCCCGGCCATCCAGAAGGAGATCACGGAGATGGCCGCGAGAGACGTTCGCCCCATGCACATCGAGCTCGACGGGGTCATCCTGCGCAGCCTGGTGGTCACCTCCGAGTCGCTGGCCGCCGCCATCGTCGACACCTCGCGCATGGAACAGCGCGTGCTCACCATGCAACACGACCTCGAGATCGCGCGCGGCCAGGCCGACGTCCTGCGGGAGCAAGGGCGCTCCCAGGCCGCCACCAACGCGGCTCTCGCGCCCACGCTCACCCCGGAGGCGATCGCCGACGCGGAGCAGCGAGCCTGGGCCCGGCTGCTCGTTTCCCCCAACACTCTCGTGATCTTTTCGCCGGAAGTCAGTCCGTGGCTGGAGGTCGAACCATGAGGGCACGAACGATGTGGCGCACCTGGATGTGCGCGGCCTTCCTCTCGCTCACTGCATGCGCCAGCGTGGCACCCGGGCACGTCGGGGTGCTCTGGACCAGCGGGAGCGGAACCCAGAAGGACACCTACGCCGAGGGCGACCACTTCATCATGCCGTGGGACAAGCTCTCCGTTTACGACCTGCGATCCCAGAGCAGCGACGAGGTCCTCACCGTCATCGCCGTCAACGGGCTCGCCATCACTCTCGACGCCTCCATCCGCTACCACCTCGTGCCGGGCGACGTCGTGGCTCTACAGCAGGAGATCGGTCCCGACTACTACCACGTCATCCTCGAGCCCGTCCTGCGCTCCGAGGCGCGACGGGTGATCGGGAGGTACACGCCCGAGGAGATCTACTCGACCAAGCGCGACGTGATCGAGCGGGAGACCCGGGAGGGCGTGCAGTCGAAGATCGCCGGCAAGCACATCGAGCTGGAAGCCATCCTGGTCCGCAACGTCGAGCTCCCCGAGGCGATCCGCACTGCCATCGCCAAGAAGCTCGAGGCGGAGCAGGACGTCTTGAAGATGAAGTACGTGCTCGAGGAGGCGCGCCTCACCGCGGAGCAGCGCGCCATCGAGGCCAAGGGCATCGCGGACTACAACCAGATCGTGTCGGGCAGCGTCACTCCCAGCATCCTCGACTTCGAGAAGGTGCAGGCGCTCGAGAAGCTCTCCGCCTCCGGCAACGCGAAGACCGTGGTGATGGGCCCCGGGACGACGGCGCCGCAGGTGCTCCTGCAGTCGCGCTGAGGGACGCGGCCCGACGCGACCCGGGCGGCATTGGGTAAGCCATGGGCTGGAGCGAAGCCAGCACGACCGGGCGTCTGCTACCGATCGGACGAGCCCGGAGCAGGAGGCGGGCCGCCAGGGTCCCCGCGTCGCGCGCGTGCGCCGGAGTCGCGGTCACGCTGCTGTGCCTGGCAGCCCAGGCGGCGGGCTCCGAACCGTGCGCCGGCGGCCGCGTCGTGCTCGCGGGCCATTGCTGCTGGCCGGGGCAGAAATGGTCGACAGACGCAGGTGCCTGCCGCGGGTCGCCCGCGTGCCCGAGCGGCTCGCGCGCAGCCGGCGACGAGTGCATAGGTAAGGTACCGAGGTGCGCGCCTGGGATGGTAAGCATGGGCGGGGGCACGCTCGGCCCCGAGCGTAGGGTAGTGAAGGACTTCTGCCTCGACGTGACGGAGGTGACCGCGAGCGCCTACGCAGCCTGCGTTCGGGCCGGGAAGTGCACCGAGCCGGGAAGAGACCTCTACGGCACCTACGGGGTCGCCGGGAAGGAGACACACCCGGTGAACTACGTGGACTGGGACCAGGCCGTAGCTTACTGTCAGTGGATGGGGAAGAGGCTACCGACCCAGGAGGAGTGGTGGTGGGCGGCGCAAGGGGGGGAGACCGGAACCCGGTTTCCCTGGGGTAACGAGTCGCCCGGCGCCCAGCTCTGCTGGGATGGGGAAGGCAACGACAAGGGCAAGATGCGGCGGGCAGGCACCTGCCCGGTAGGGAGCTATCCTCGGGGAGACAGTCCGCAGGGGGCGAAGGACCTGGAGGGGAACGTCAGCGAGTGGACCTCGACGCCCGTGGGCAGCGGTGCCGCCCGCGTATGCGTGGGGTCAAGCTGGAGCACGCGCAAGACGCTCGCGGCAAGCTACGTGTTCCCGCCCTCGGATCGCTACGACTTCCTCGGCTTTCGCTGCGCCGCGACCCCGTGATCCGAGGTTGCGCGGCGACACCGCACGGGGACGGGACGTTGGACTCACCGCAAGAGCGATGCCGAGCGCTTGGGCACCGCCACCGCCGAGGTGGTAGTGGGGACACTCTCCTGCCGTCACCGGGTGAACGTGGCAAACACGTAGTCCGCATCCTTCGCCGCCGCATGGCACCCGAAGCACGCCGCCGGATCGATGGCGATGCGCCTTCCGGAGACATCGAACGCGGCGAACCGCCAGCCGCCCGTGGCGGTTGCCTTCGCATCCTTGTACTGGAGGACGTCCCTCCGCTTCGCTCCGGCGCTCGTCAGGCCATCCTTCGTCATCACCTCGTAGACCGAGACGACGAATGTGGCTCCGTCGGGATACGCCCGCGGTCTGCTCTCCTGGAGACGCGCGACGGCCGGCGGATTGGCGTAGACATTGTGAAACCCGTACATGCCGTGCTCACCGTCGGTCACGACCATCGAGCTCACGTGGGTCCACGACCGATAGTTGCGCGGAAGCACCGAGCTGGGCTCGTCGGCAATCGCCATCGGTGTGGCGAGAAGAATGGCGAGCGCCGGATAGAAGATCGGGGATCGTACGGTCTTGCGCATGGGCACCTCCCAACCAGCAAAGAATTGGACCTTCCCGTTCGTCGGGTCGCAAGCTACCCGCAAGGAAACGGCTCATCGCGGGGACCCGCGCCTCCAAGACTCCGGGAACGCAGGATGCGGCACCCTAGGCCTGCCCCGCCGCCACCATGACCCAGCGCAGGGCAAAGCCTCCGAGGAGCACGAGCACGGGCGCTACGGCGGTGGCGCGCAGCCGGAGGCGGACCTCCAGCATCTCGAGGCCCCACGGGACGGCGAGTCCGGCAATCACGACGATCGACCAGAACACTGCCGTGTAGCGCCCCCCGAGGAGGAGCTCGGCCGCCGCCTTCCCGTCGGCGCCGTTCGTCGCGAGCCCCACCAGGAAAAGGCCGAGGAGCACCACCTCGAGGCCGATCGCCGCGAGGTCCCAGCCGGTCACGAAGTGGCGCTCCTCCCCGTTCAACCCGAAGAACAGCATGACGGCCGCTCCGGTCGAGAGGCCCGAGACGAGGAAGAGCGGCCCCAACAGGGCCGAGTTCCACAGGGCACGGGCTCCGAGAGTGCTGAGCAAGATCCCGGTGTAGACGCCGAGGGCGATCCCGACGGCGACGTTC
>Ga0335076_10001869_pt1 | contig 20636 bp, 21 predicted proteins | sample Lox_Sample_25_FD_206717 | JGI IMG/M metagenome (GOLD analysis project Ga0335076, IMG submission 206717) | Soil microbial communities from Loxahatchee National Wildlife Refuge, Florida, United States - Lox_Sample_2.5 | ecosystem: Environmental > Terrestrial > Soil > Wetlands | place: USA...
ACTTCTTATTATTGTTAGCGGAAGGAGAGATCGTTTGATCGTTCCTTTTTTCCTATTGTTTGGACTACTGGTAATCACCGCAAGATATACCAGATATCAACGGGAGAGAATTGAATTAGGTCTGAGCGCGACAAAGCTGAAACAGGCTTTGGAGCGCCTGCGGCAACACGCCGGGCAGGCTGAAAAGGTGTCTGTCCCCTCTGAGTTGCTTGAGCAGGCGGCCAGAATCGAGTCGGTGACGATCGCCAAAGAGCGAGATGACGCTGTCCTGAGGAGCGTCGCGGCGCGCCCGAGCGGCTTCGCAATCCGATTCAATGGCGACGCCGCGGACCAACGCATCCGGCTCGACGCCGCTGAACGGATGGAGCTTGAAGACATGGCGGCGCAACTCAGCACCCAAGGCCGACTTGACGGCGAGCAGGGCGACGCGCCCACTCAAGGCGACGCGCAGCGCCGGGAAGCAGTGGGCGAGCGCGTGGCCATCGACTACCTTCTGGACGAGCAGGCTCGATCTATTCTGCTGACGGCGATTCGGCGCAGGGCGCAGGGGCTCGGGGGGAATCTTGCCTGATCCACCGGATGAATACGCGATCCAGTTCTCGGAGCCGGCGCGAGCGAGCAAGAAAGACCTGCCGCCCGACGCAGCTTTGGCGTTGCTGGACGTGGTGGTGGCGTTAGCCGCCGACCCGAACGCGTTTCCAAATCGAACGCAAGCGTTGAGTCGCGATGGGAAAATCAGAGTCTATTACCATCCATCGCCTCCGCTACAAGTGACCTTCGAAGTCGACGAATCGAGGCATGTTCTCTATCTTGAGCATTTTGTCGCGCCGCGAGTGCCGATCACAAAACCCATATTCATAAGTTATAGCCATAAGGACGCGAAGTGGCTGGAGAAGCTAAAGCAATTTTTGCTGCCCCTTGAACAGCAAGGATTCATCAGCGTTTGGGACGACACTGAAATCCGACCAGGCGCAGCTTGGCTTGACGAAATCCGCGACGCGATCGGACTCGCGCGCGTCGCCGTATTTTTGGTGTCCCAAGACTTTGTCAATTCGCCCTTCATCAACGAAAAGGAGTTGCCTGCGTTGATTGAAGCGGCGACCGGTCGGGGCTGCTTAATTTTCTGGATTGCGGTGAGTTCTTCAACCTTCGAAGCCACGCCCCTGGCAAAGTATCAGGCGGCGAGCTCAACGCCACTCGACCTGATGTCCGAGGCTGAACAAAACAAGGTGCTGGCCGATATCTCCCGAAAGCTGAAGGCGGCAATTTCGCAGTAGGAGACGCGGCGCAGAACAACGCAACCCGGCGCCTACGCTTCCGCCGTCGTGAGCGCGAGCGCGTGCAATTCCCCGCCCATTTTCCCTTTAAGCGCGGCGTAGACCATCTGGTGCTGCTTCACCTTGCTCGCGCCCTTGAAGGCCGAAGAGACGACGCTCGCCGAATAGTGGTTTCCGTCGCCCGCCAGGTCCTTCACCTCGACCCGGGCGTCCGGGAAGGCCTCGCGGATCAATCGCTCAATCTCGGTTTGGGTCATGGCCATGGCGGCTCTGCTCCTTGATTGCGTTCAGCGCCTGATCCTCTTCGTCCGCTTCCGCCTCGAGCCGCGCGACCACGTCCTCGGCCGGTTCGGTCGCGGCGATGGTGACGCCGTCGGTCATCAGGATCATGCAGTCGGCCCCGTCGGAGGCGTTGACGGCGACCACGTGCTCGGGTCGTAGGTAGGCGAAACCCGCCTTGGTCTTGACGACGACGAACGGAATCATGCGTTTCATCCCCCTTTAAGAGCGATCCATATAATCCGGCAGCCAGTTTTCATAGGCCTGCCTCAGCGCCGCAAGCGCGATCGGCGGCGCAGCGCCGAGCTTGAGCGTTTCGCCGCCGGTCGAGCCGATGAGCAGCAGCGGGACGCCAAGCCGCCTCGCCTCTTCGGCGATCGTCTCGACCTCCCCCGGCGCCGCGGTCAGCACATATCGGCTCTGGTCCTCGCCGAACAAAAAGGCGTGCTCGGGACCGTGCGCCTCGACCGTTGCGCCGATCCCCCCGGCCAGGGCCATTTTGGCCAGCGCGACCGCGAGGCCGCCGTCGGAGAGGTCGTGGACAGAGCCGACCCGGCCCGCCCGGATCAGCGAAAGGACGAATTCGCCGTTGCGGCGCTCGGCGGCGAGATCGACCGGTGGCGGCGCGCCCTCGTCGCGCCCCGCAACAATCATCAGCCATTGCGAGCGGCCGAGCCAGCCGGGTGCCCCGCCGACAAGCAGGACGTCTTCGCCCGCGGCCTTGAAGGCGAGGGAAACGGCTTTCGCCACGTCCTCCACAAGGCCGACGCCGCCGATCGCGGGCGTCGGCGGAATCCCTTCGCCCATCGTCTCGTTGTAGAGCGACACGTTGCCCGAGACGACAGGAAAATCGAGCGCGCGCGCAGCCTCCCCGATCCCCTCGATGCAGCCGACGAGTTCTCCCATGGTCTCAGGCCGCTCCGGATTGCCGAAATTGAGATTGTCGGTGAGCGCAAGCGGCCGCGCGCCGACGGCGATCAGGTTGCGCCAGGCTTCAGCAACCGCCTGCTTGCCGCCCTCGCGCGGATCGGCGGCGCAATAGCGCTCGGCGCAGTCGGTGGTGAGCGCAAGGCCCTTCGGCCCGTCGCCGAGCCTGACCACCGCGGCGTCGCCGCCCGGGCCCTGAACCGTGTTGCCGAGAATGAGCGTGTCGTATTGCTCCGCGATCCAGCGCTTCGAGCTGAGGTCGGGCGAGCCGAGGAGCTTGAGCAGCGCCGCGCCGGTCGGGATCGGCGCGACGACCGCCGTGGGGTCGAGCCGGGGCGACGGCGGCGTTTCGGTCCACGGGCGGTCGTAGAGCGGCGCCTCGGTTCCGAGTTCGGTGATCGGCAAATCGGCCTTGACCTCGCCGTCGCGCCGGACGACGAAGCGCTTCGAATCGGTCGTCCGGCCGATGACGGCGAAATCGAGCCCCCATTTCAAGAAGATCGCCTCGGCTTCTTTCTCCTTCTCGGGCTTGAGCACCATCAGCATCCGTTCCTGGCTCTCGGACAGCATGATCTCGTAGGCGCTCATCCCCGTTTCGCGGCAGGGCACGCGGTCGAGGTCGAGTTCGACGCCAAGCCCGCCCTTCGCCCCCATTTCCGCCGCCGACGACGTGAGGCCCGCCGCGCCCATGTCCTGGATGGCGATCACCGCGCCGGAGGCCATCAATTCGAGACAGGCCTCGAGCAACAGCTTCTCGGCGAACGGATCGCCGACCTGAACGGTCGGGCGTCGCTCCTCGGCGTCGGCCTCGAAGGCCGCCGACGCCATGCTCGCGCCGTGGATGCCGTCGCGGCCGGTCTTCGAGCCGAGATAGACGATCGGATTGCCGACGCCGGTCGCCTTCGAGGTGAAGATTAAGTCGCGCTTCGCCACCCCGACCGCCATCGCGTTGACGAGAATATTGCCGTCGTAGCGTTCATGGAAGCCGGTCGAGCCGCCGACCGTCGGCACGCCGAACGAATTGCCATAAGCGCCGATGCCGGCGACCACCCCGGCGACGAGCCGCCTGGTTTTGGCATGATCGGGCGCACCGAAGCGGAGGAAGTTGAGCGCGGCGACGGGCCGCGCGCCCATGGTGAAGACGTCGCGCAGAATGCCGCCCACGCCCGTCGCCGCGCCCTGGTAGGGCTCGATGAAGGAGGGGTGGTTGTGCGACTCCATCTTGAACACGCAGACGTCCCCGTCGCCGATGTCGATCACGCCGGCGTTCTCGCCGGGTCCGTGGATGACATACGGGCCCTTGGTCGGAAGCTTGCGAAGATGGAGGCGCGAGGATTTGTAGGAGCAATGCTCGTTCCACATCGCCGAGACGAGGCCGAGCTCGGTGAAGGTCGGCGTCCGGCCGATGAGCTTGACGAGCCGCGCGTATTCGTCGGGTTTCAGGCCATGCGCGACGGCGAGCGCCTCATCGACCCTGGGTTCGGATTCGCTCAACGGCCTGCGGTCTTTCGGTCTTGCGGGAGACGCCGGCCGTTTAGCCTTGCGCTGCGCGGACCTCAAGGTGGCGCGAAAAAAAGACCGGGGCGCTCGTCGGCGGGCCTGCGTTAGGGTGGCGCCATGACCGAAGCCGCCCTCGCCGACCTCTACCGGGCCTACATCGCCTGCCTCAACCGGCAGGACTGGGCGAATCTCGGCGAGTTTGTCGCCGACGACGCGCGCCACAACGGCCGGCCGCTCGGGCTCGCCGGCTATCGCGCGATGCTCGAGCGGGATTTCGAGGAGATCCCGGACCTTGAGTTCAACATCGAAATGCTGGTCTGCGAGCCGCCCCACGTCGCCAGCCGGCTCAGGTTCGACTGCCGGCCGAAGGGGCGGTTTCTCGGCTTAGCCGTGAACAGTAGGCGCGTCGTATTCGCCGAGAACGTCTTTTATCGGTTCCGGGACGGGAAGGTCGAGGAGGTCTGGTCGATCGTCAACAAGGCGGCGATCGAGGCTCAGCTTTGAGCTGATGCCGACGCGAACTCAGATTCCTATGGGCCAGCCTCCTCGCGTGCTTTCTTCTCCGCCGCAGCGATGGCAGAATACTGGGGTCGCTTCCAGGGCACGATTTCCTCAAACGACTTCCATTTGCAATCGAACGGGCAGTTGGGAATCGTCGAGATACCCTGCTTGATTTTCGATTCAAGGTTGGCGGGAGCGAAAATCCAGGGAACCACATGCCAGGAATTAGGCACATGAGTAACATGAAATAGGTTCTCGCGAATCTCTGACCACATTCCCGCCCAAGCCCGCAGTCGGCGAAACATATAGCTCGGGTGCTGAGCGAATGTTGCCTCGCACAGGTAGATAGTCTCATCCTTGAAGTCGACGGCCAAGACGTCGATCCACCAATTTCGACCCTTTCCCAGTGGTCCGGCGCCGCCGAGGTCTAGGTTGAAGCCTGGACTGACGAAGCGAGTCCGCTCGAAGCAAAGGTACTCAGCGACAATTTCTTCGTAGTGGCTCATTCGGCGCCTTCCCTAGTGGCAGTGGGGTTTTGCTCCCGTCACCGCCGCCCGAACAGCCGCTCGATGTCGGCGAGCTTGAGTTCGACATAGGTCGGGCGGCCGTGGTTGCACTGGCCGGCGCCGGGCGTCGCCTCCATCGTGCGCAGAAGCGCGTTCATTTCGTCGGCCTTGAGCTGCCGCCCCGAGCGCACCGAATGGCGGCAGGCGAAGGTCCCGAGCCAGCGATCGAGCCGGCGAGCGAGGCTCTGGGCGCCGTCCTCGGCCGCAAGGTCGGCGGCGAGGTCGCGCACGAGCCCGGCGAGGTCGCCTGAGGCGATCGCCGCCGGCGCTTCCCGCACCATGACCGCGCCGGGGCCGAAGCCCTCGACGATGAGTCCGAGGCCGGCGAGCTCGTCAGCATGAGCGTCGATCAGCGCCGCGGCGTCGGGGTCGAGGTCGACGACGAGCGGGGTCAGGAGCGTCTGCCGTTCGATCGCGCCCTTGTCGCGCTCGCGCTTGAGCGTCTCGTAGACGATCCGCTCGTGCGCCGCGTGCTGGTCGACGATGACGAGGCCGTCGGCGGTCTGGGCGATGATATAATTCTCATGCACCTGCGCCCGCGCCGCCCCGAGCGGAGCGGCGAGGTCGCGCTCGTTCGCCGGGGCGGCGGGCGCGCGGGCCGAAGGCGCAACTTCGGCGAAGCCCGCCTGCGCCGGCTCGGCGAGCAGCGGCGCCGCGACCGAGGCGCGCCAGTCCCAGCGGGCGGCGCCCTGCGCCCCGCGCCAGGCCAGCGGCGGCCGCATGGCGAGGATGGTCGCCGTGCCGCCCGTCGTGGTCGCGCGGTGCAGCGCCTCGTTCAGGCGCTGCCGGATCGCGCCGACGACCAGGCTCCTGATCGAGCCCGCGTCGCGAAAGCGCACTTCCGCCTTCGCCGGGTGGACGTTGACGTCGACATACGCCGGGTCGCACTCGACGAACAGCGCCGCGACCGCGTGCCGGTCGAGAGGCAGGAAATCGAGATAAGCCGCGCGCAAGGCACCGGCCAGCGTCTTGTCACGCACCGCCCGCCCGTTGACAAACAGGAACTGCTGCGACGCGTTGGGCCGGCTGAAGGTCGGCAGCCCGACGCGGCCGAACAGCCTTAAGCCGTCGCGGCGCGCGTCGAGCGCCACCGAATTGGCGGCGAAGTCGTCGCCCAGAGCCTGCCTCAGCCGCTCGGCGAAGCCCGCTTCGCCGTCGCCGGCCGCCGGCCAGTCGAAAGAGGAGCCGATGTCGGTCGCAAACGAGAAGCGCACCTGCGGCGCGGCCATCGCGAGGCGCCGGACCGTGTCGGCGACAGCAGCCGCTTCCGCCCGATCGGACTTCAGGAACTTGAGCCTCGCCGGAGTCGCGGCGAACAGATCGCGCGCCTCGACCCGCGCGCCCGAGGCAAGGGCGCAGGGTTCGATCGCGCTCTTCACCCCGTCCTCGACGACGAGCCTGAGGCCGGTCGGCGCGCCGGTCGCCCGGGCGCGGATTTCGAGCCGCGACACCGAGGCGATCGACGGCAAAGCCTCGCCGCGGAAGCCGAAGCTCGCGATCTGGGTCAAGTCTCCGTCGGGGATTTTCGACGTCGCATGCCGCTCGACCGAAAGCGAAAGATCTGCTTCGGTCATTCCATGCCCGTCGTCGACGACCCGGATCAGCCTTCGCCCGCCGGCCTCGATTGCGACCTCGATCGTTCTCGCCCCGGCGTCGAGCGCGTTCTCGATCAGTTCTTTCACCGCAGCCGCTGGCCGCTCGATCACCTCGCCCGCGGCGATGCGGTCGATGAGCAGCGGATCGAGACGGCGAATCGGCATGGGGTGGCGAACCTCGGGCGCGTTATCGCACTGGCGCAAGGCCGGGGGAAGCGCGACGCACCCTCATCCGGCCGCCTTCAGCGCGGCCGCCTTCTCCCGCTCGCGGGAGATAGGCTAAAACCCCTCCGGCCGGCCCACCACGGTCGTGAGCAGCGAGCCGTCGCCGAAGGCGCGATGGGCGGCGCGGCGCACGCTCTCGAGCGTCACCGCGGCGATCGTGCGGTTGCGCTCGACCAGCCATTCCGGCGCCCGGCGCTCGAGCTGGATCTGGGTGAGCTGCGCGGCGATCTTGGCGGACGTGTCGAAGCGCAGCGGATAGGAGCCAATGAGATAGGTCTTGCCCTTCTCGAGCTCCTCCTCGGAGAGGCCATTCAGCGCCACGTCGCGGATCTCGGCCTGCGCCACGTCGAACGATTCGCGCGCCCGCTCGTTCTTGGTGGTGGTGCCGCCGTAGAAATAGGTTCCCTGCTCGAGCGCGTAGAAGGTTCCGAACACCGTATAGGCGAGGCCGCGCTTTTCCCTCACTTCGCGGAACAGACGCGAGGTCATCGAGCCCGAGCCGCCGAGCACATGGGCGGCGACGACGCTCGGGATATAGTCGGGATCGTCGCGGGCGAGCGCCGGGCGGCCGAAGCGGATGGTCGACTGCGGCACGTCGAGGTCGATGAGGTCGATCGCGCCGAGGCTCGCGAACGGCGCCTTGGCGACGGCTTCCAGATCGCCCTTCGCCGGCAGGTCGGCGAACGCCTTGTCGACCAGCGCCGCCGCGCCCTGCTCGTCGATCGCGCCGACCACCGCGACCATCAGCCCGCCGCGGGCGATCCCGCGTTTGGCGGAGCGAACAAGATCGGGGCGCTCGATCCGGGCCAGCGTGTCGAGCGTGCCGTCGGCCGGCAGGCCATAGGGGTGATGCGGGAACGCCTTCGCCTTCCAACTGCGGCCGGCGAGGGAGCCGGGATCGTTGGCCAAGTGACGGAGGCGGGCGTTCATGTGCTCGCGCACCCGCTCGAACGGCTCCTCGTCAAACCGGGGCGCGTTGACCGCGAGCTTCAGAAGCTCAGCGGCGCGGTCGAGGTTCTTGACCAGCGTGCGCAGGCGCCCGCTCCAGTGGTCGCGGTCGCAGTGGAAGCTCATCTCCACCGCCTTTTCGTCCAGCGCGCGGTGGAAGGCCTGGGAATCGAATTCGCCCGCTCCTTCGTCGAGCAGCCCCGCCATCAGCGAGCCCAGGCCCGCCTTCGCGGCCGGGTCCTGCGCCGCGCCGCCGCGCATGGCGAATTCAAGCGAAACGACCGGCACCGCATGGGAGCGCACCAGCCACAGCTTCAGGCCGCGCGGGGTGGTGACGACTTCGACGTTGACGGCGGAATGGGCGGGCGAGACGGCGATGTGCTTCTGCATGGGCGTTTCCGTAATTTCTCGTTCTGTCGGCTCGGGCGGGCGGCTCTCCTTTGGCGCCTCCTATGCCGCCTCGCTCTCGAGCGGCAGCAGATGGCCGGTGACGGCGGGCTTGTGGTCGAGATAGCGCCGCGCCGCCTCCATCACCGCCTCAGGCGTCACCGCCTCGATCCTGGCCGGCCATTCCTCGACGTCGCGCAGCGTCTGGCCGATCGCGAGCGACGAGCCGTACCAGCGCGCGAGGTCCGACTGGCTGTCGCGGGCGTAAGTCGCGTCGGCGACGAGGCGGGTCTTGGCCCGCTCGAGGTCGCCCGGATCGACCCCCTCGTGCAGGAACTTGGAGAGCGCCCGGTCGAATGCCTTGTCGAGCGTCTCGAGGCCGACGCCCGGCGCGGGCGTCATGTTGACGATGAACCGGCTCTGGTCGACTGCGGTGCCGTGGTAATAGGCCCAGGCGGACACCGCCAGTTTCTCCTCCATCACCAGCATGCGGTAGAGCAGGCTGGTCTGCCCGCCGCCGATGAGATGGCCGAGCGCCTCGAGCGCTTCGGCTTCGCCGTCCTTCGCGGTGCGGGCGGACGGCGCGAGATAATGGCGCTGCCAGCCCGGCTGCTCGACTTTGTCGTCGGCGACCGTGACCAGCCGGCTCGCCACCGTCGGCGGCTCCATCGGCCGCGTCCGCACCGGCTTCGCCCCGCGCGACTTGACCTTGCCGTAGGTCTCTTCCGCCAGCGCTCGCGCTTCCTCCGGCTCGACGTCGCCGGCCACCACTAGGATCGCGTTTTCCGGGGTGTAGAAACGCCGGTAATAGGCGAGCGCGTCCTCGCGTTTTAAGCCTTCGATCTCGTGGCCCCAGCCGATCACCGGGATCCCGTATGGGTGGTGGGTGAACAGGGTGGCCTGGACCGCCTCGCCGAGTTGGGCGCCGGGGTCGGTGTCGCAATGCATCCGCCGCTCCTCGAGCACGACGTCGCGCTCGGGGGCGACAATGTCGTCGGTGAGCGTCAAGCCGGTCATCCGGTCGGCCTCGAACTCCATGCAAGCTTTGAGATGCTGGCGGGCGATCTGCTGGAAATAGGCGGTGAAATCGTTGCCGGTGAAGGCGTTCTCCTGCCCGCCGACGTCGGCGACGAATTCCGAGAATTCGCCCTTGGGATGCTTTTTCGTCCCCTTGAACATCAGGTGCTCGAGAAAGTGGGCGATGCCCGACTTGCCCGGCGGATCGTCGGCGGCGCCGTTGCGGTACCAGACCATGTGGGTCACGACGGGGGCGCGATGATCGGGAATGACGATGACGTCGAGGCCGTTGCGGAGCGCGAAATGGGCGACCTTGGCCGCCGCAGGTACATGAGGGGTCATCGCCATCCGTTTTTCGTTAATGGACCCTCGCCGCCGATGGGCCACAAGGCGCCCGAACGTGACGATACGGCGACATATAAGGCAGGGCCGCGCGGCTTGCGAGTCGGGCGCGCGAGGGAGCTCCCGTCGCCTCACTCGTCCAGCCCCTCCGCCCGGCGCCAGTCGATCAGCAGCGCCCGGCGGGATCTGGGCGGCCGCGCGTCGAGCAGCGCCGCCTTGTCCATCCGGTCGAGGCGGAAATGGCGGAAGGCCGCCCGCGTCTCGCACCAGGCGGCAAGCATCCGGGCGTGATCGAAAAAGCCGAGCGCGACCGGCCACACGATCCGGGCCGAGGAAAGGCCGTGCTTGTCGACATAGGCAAGCTCGACCTTGCGCCCAGCGCTAAGCGCTTCGCGGATCACCGGCAGGCTCGCCGCCTCGCTCTGGCTCATCCGGCTCGCGCCGGCAAGCAGGGTCGGCCAGTCGAGCGCCTCGGCGCGCTCCGGCGGCAGGACGGCGGCGATCTTGGCCAGCGCGCCGCGGGCCGCCCGGGTCAGGCCCGCGTCGGAGCGGCCCTCGACCCAGCGCGCGCCGAGCGCGAGCGCCTCGACCTCCTCGAGGCTGAACATCAGCGGCGGCACGGTGAAGCCGGGTTTCAGCACATAACCGAGCCCGGCCTCACCCTCGATCCGCGCCCCCTGCGCCTTCAGAGCCTCGATGTCGCGGTAGAGCGTCCGCAGCGAAACTTTCAGCTCCTCCGCCAGCGCCTGCCCGGCGACCGGGCGGCGGCGGAGGCGAAGGCTCTGCATGAGCTCGAGCAGCCGTTCGGCGCGCGACATCGGCGGCTCACGGCGCCTTCACGCAGGCCTTAACCGGGAACAGGCATTCCTGACCGAGCGGCAGCGCGCCGCCGTCGGCCGCCGCATAGGTCACCTGGGTGACCCGGCCCACGGTCATGGCGAACCTGACCTCGCAGCCCGCGGGGCCCGCGAACGGCGGCAGATTGGTGTTGAGAAGGAGCGCCCATTGCGGCCCATAGCCGCGGGTCGCCCCGTTGGCGTAGGTCCAGATCTCGGTCGCCTGGCCGGGCCGCGCACGATTCTGCGGCGGGCCGAGGCAGGCGCGGATGTCGCGCTCTTTGAGCCCGATCAGCGACTGCTGGGCGACCTGGTCCACCTCGAGCGGCTGACATCCGCCAAGCAACAGCGCGCCGATGAGGCCGAGCGCCGCGACCGATGTGTTCACCGCTTTCTCCAGCTTCGCCCGCGGTCCCCCTGCCGGCCGACGTTCGCCCAATCGCGCCGGAATGACAACAACCGGCCTCATCACGGCGCCGCCGGTCCGCGCGCCTCGAAGATCGCGATCCGAGAATCGCCGTATGTTCGGTGGTCGACGCTGACGAGGCCCGCCGGCGCGGCGATTTCGGCTTTCGCCGCTTCCTCGACGACCACCAGCGCGCCCGGCTCGAGCCATCCGCCAGCGACGAGCGACGCGAGCGCCGGACCGGCGAGGCCCTGGCCATAGGGCGGATCGAGAAAGGCGAGCCCGAAGGGCCCGGCCGCGGGCGCGGGACCAAGCCTGGTCGCGTCGGCGCGCCAGATGCGGGTGACCCCGCCAAGCGCGAGCGCCTCGACATTCGCTCGAATAAGGGCGCGGGCCTCGGCGCCGCTGTCGACGAACAGAGCGAAGCGCGCGCCCCGCGACAGGGCCTCGATCGCCAGCGCCCCCGATCCGGCGAACAGGTCGAGCGCGCGGGCGCCCTCGATGTGGCCGGGGAACCGATGCTCGAGAATGTCGAAGATCGATTCGCGCAGCCGGTCCGAGGTCGGACGGATGGCGCGCGACAACGGCGCCGTAAGCGCCCGGCCCTTGAGGCGGCCGCTGACGACGCGCATCCCTTACGGCTTGCGCGGTGGGCGGCGCGGCCCGCCGCCCGAGCCCTTCGGCGGCCCCTTGCCCGGCGTTCCCGGGCCTCGCCCAGCCGAAGAGCGCGCTCGCGGCGGCCGGTTCCCGCCGCCGCCTGTGCGTGCCTCGCCGCGCGGGCGGTCGAACTTGCGCCCGCCTCTCTGCCGATCGGCGGCGGGTTCGAACCGGCGCTGGCCTTTGCCGCCCTCGTGCGGCCGGCCTTCGTAATCCCGATGGCGCTTCCCGCCCGGCGGGCGTTCAGAGCCGCGTTCGCGCCGGCTCCGCTCGCGTCCTGCTGGGCCCTCCCGGCCGCCACGGCTTGGACGATCCGGCCCGGGCCGCTGTTCGGCCGCGGCGCGCTCCGCGCGCGAGCGGCGCTCGACCGCGATCGTCCGCCCCTTGCGGTCCTGTGTCGCGCTGCGCTCGATGCGGGTGCGGGTCGCCGCTGCGTCGGCGGCGATCTCCGCGCGCAAGCGCGTGACATGCTTGCGGCGCCGCTCGGGCGTGGACGGCTTGACCGGCCCGCGGCGCTCGGCCCTATCGCCTTCGTCCCTTGCGGGAAAGGAGGGCTTTCGGCGCGCGCCCTTCGCCCCCGACCGCTCGCTCGGGAGATCGCGCCGCCCGCGCGCGCTCCGCGGCCCTTTTGGGCTTGGCTCCGCGGGCGGCGGCGCCTCGGCGACGATCAGCGGCGCGTCGAAATCCGCCCCAGCCTCCCTGGCGAGCTTGACCCCCAATTGATCGCGCAGCACCCGGCTGCGCACTTCGGCCGCCTCCCCCTCGGCGAGATCGCCGAGCTCGAACGGCCCGAAGGAGACGCGGATCAGGCGATTGACCTGCAGCCCGAGATGCTCGAGCACCTTTTTGATCTCGCGGTTCTTGCCCTCCCGAAGGCCCATGGTGATCCAGACATTGGCTCCCTGCTCGCGGTCGAGCGCGGCTTCGATGCCGCGATAGTCGACCCCGTCGATCTGGATTCCCTCGCTCAAACGCTCGAGCGCCGCCCGGTCGACGCTGCCATGCGCGCGCACCCGGTAGCGGCGGAGCCAGCCGGTTGACGGCAGCTCCAGCACCCGGGCGAGCCCGCCGTCGTTGGTGAGCAGCAACAGCCCCTCGGTGTTGATGTCGAGCCTCCCGACCGCGACGAGGCGCGGCAGACCGGGCGGCAGCGCGTCGAAAACCGTCGGCCGCCCTTCCGGATCGCGCGCGGTGGTGACCAGCCCGCGCGGCTTGTGAAACAGGAACAGCCGGGTGCGCTCGGCCGCGCCGAGCCGCTTGCCGTCGACCCGCACGTCGTCAGCGTCGCTGACATTGAAGGCGGGGCTAGTCAACACTTCGCCGTTGACGCTGACCCGCCCCGCGGCGATCCAGGCTTCAGCGTCGCGGCGGGAGCAGATTCCCGCCCGCGCGATGACCTTGGCGATCCGTTGGCCGGCGCGGACTTGCGGGGCTTCGGCCCTGGTTTCGTCGCTCATGTCCGCTCGTCCGCCGCCATTCCGCGCCGCGTTGCCATCGGCGGCCGCCTGTCCTAAGCCCGAACCCATGGAGCCGCAAAAGGAAAAACGCGCCGCGGGCGGCGTCGAGCGCACGCCGGACGAGCCGGGCCGGGCCGACGGCTCCGCGCTGCAGCCGCGCGCCGACCCTATGAGCGCAGCCTTCGCCGAGGCGCGGGCGGCGGAGCTGCGTGGCGAGACGCCGATCGGCGCGGCGATCGTCCACGACGGCGCCCTCGTCGCCCGTGCCGGCAACCGCACCCGCGAGCTGGCCGATCCGACTGCGCACGCGGAGATGCTGGTCATCCGCGCCGCGGCGGCGAAACTCGGCTCCGAGCGGCTCGTGGGCTGCGATCTCTATGTCACGCTGGAACCGTGCGCGATGTGCGCCGGCGCGATCTCTTTCGCGCGCATCCGGCGCCTTTACTACGCCGCGCCGGACCCCAAAGGTGGCGCAGTCGACAACGGGCCGCGCTTCTTCCGTCAGCCGACCTGCCACTATGCGCCCGAGGTCTATGGCGGCCTGCGCGAAAGCGACGCGGCGGCCATGTTGAAGCGGTTCTTCGCCGCCAGGCGGTGAGGCGCGTCTCCTTTCCCTGCAGAAGAAGGGTTAGGGCCGGTTGCCAAGAGCTCGCGTGCCATGAGACCATTGGCGCAGTCGCTTTCTTGCGTTCACGAGGAAACGCCCATGCCCACTCCCCCGTTTCGCGCCGACCATGTCGGCAGCTATCTGCGCCCGGAGCGGCTGAGAGCGGCGCGGGAGAAATTCGCAGCCGGCCACCTCGCCGCGGCGGATTTGCACGCGATCGAGGACGAAAGCATCCGCGAGGTCGTGCGCGCGCAGGAGAACGTGGGTCTGAAGGGCATTACCGACGGCGAGTTCCGCCGCACCTTTTTCCACGTCGATTTCCTTGAGCGCCTCGAAGGGGTTGAGACGACCTACGGCGAGTTCGCCGCCCATTTCAAGAAGGACGACGGCACCAAGGTCGGCTTCGCGCCCCCGACCATGCATGTCGGGAGCCAGGTGAAATGGGTCGGCCCGATCCAGGGGCCGGACTATGATTTCCTCAAGTCGGCGGTGTCGGCCGGGCATACTTCCAAGGTTTGCATCCCGGCGCCCTCGATGCTGCATTTCCGCGGCGGGCGTGAGGCGATCAGCTCGGCAGTCTATCCCGACCTCGAGAAATTCTACGACGATCTGACCGCCGCCTATCGCGCCGAGGTCGCCGATCTCGCCAAGCGCGGCCTCACCTACCTGCAGTTCGACGACACCAATCTCGCCTATCTGTGCGATCCGGACATTCGCGCCCGCACCAAGTCGCGCGGCGACGACCCGGATGCGCTGACCCGCCTCTACTGTCGCCTCATCAACGATTCGATCCGCGACCGGCCCAAGGGGATGACTGTTTGCGTCCATCTCTGCCGGGGCAATTTCAAGAGCGCCTGGGTGGCGCAGGGCGGCTATGAGCCGGTTGCCGAGATCCTGCTCAACGAGATGAAGATCGACGGCTTCTTCCTCGAATATGACGACGAGCGCTCGGGCGATTTCGCGCCCTTAAGGTTCGCGCCGAAGAGCGCGACGATCGTGCTCGGCCTGATGAGCTCGAAAAAGGCCGCGCCCGAGCCGAAGGACGAGGTCAAGCGCCGCATCGACGAGGCGTCGAAATACGTGCCGCTGGCGCAATGCGCTCTCTCCCATCAATGCGGCTTCTCCTCGACCGCGCACGGCAACGACCTCAGCGAGGCCGACCAGTGGATCAAGCTTGCGCGGATGGTCGAAATCGCCGAGGAGGCGTGGGGCAAGTCCTGAGGCGCGCCCTATTCCCCCTGCGGGCGGAGGAGCGCGGCGGAGCAGGCAACCGGGAGACATTTCGCCATGAACGCGCCGCCGAAGATCCCTGAGCGCCTGGCCTGGTTCGAAACCGACAAGTGCTTCATCGGGGGCCGCTGGGTCACGCCCATATCAGGCGCGAAGCTGCCGCTCGAAGACCCGTCGCGTGGGATCAACATCGGCGAGATCGCCCGCGGGAACGCGGCCGACATCGACGTTGCGGTGGAAGCGGCCGAGCGCGCGCTCGCCGGCGAATGGGGCCGCCTCACCGCGACCGAGCGCGGGCGGCTGCTGGCGAAGCTCGGCGAACTCGTGCTTTCGCGCGTCGACGAATTAGCGCGGCTCGAGGCGCTCGACGTCGGCAAGCCGTTGAAGCAGGGGCGCGCCGACGCGCTCGCGCTCGCCCGCTACATGGAGTTCTACGCTGGCGCTGCCGACAAGTTAATGGGGGACACGATCCCCTATCTTTTCGGCTACACCGTCTACACCCTGCGCGAGCCGCATGGCGTGACCGGGCATATCGTGCCGTGGAACTATCCGATGCAGATCGCCGGGCGCACCGTCGGCGCGGCGCTGGCGATGGGCAATGCCTGCGTGCTCAAGCCCGCGGAAGAAGCCTGCCTCACTTCGCTCGCGCTCGCGGACCTTGCGCGCGAAGCAGGCTTCCCCGCCGGCGCGCTCAATGTCGTGCCCGGGCTCGGCGAGGAAGCGGGCTCGGCGCTCGCCGCCCATCCGGGGATCCGGCACATTTCCTTCACCGGCTCGGTCGCGGTCGGGGCGCTGGTGCAGGCGGCGGCGGCGCGCCACGTCGCGCCGGTCACCCTCGAACTCGGGGGAAAATCGCCGCAGCTGGTTTTTGCCGACGCCGACCTCGAGCGCGCGCTGCCATTTCTCGTCAACGCGGGCATCCAGAACGCCGGCCAGACCTGCTCGGCAGCGTCGCGGATCCTGGTCGAGCGGACGCGCTACGCCGAGGTGGTCGAGAAGATGGCCGCCCGCTATCGCAGCCTCAAGGTCGGCCCCGCCGACGCCGATCTCGATGTCGGGCCGCTCATCTCGGCGCGGCAGAAAGAGATCGTGAGCCGGTTCCTCGCCGAGGGCGCCGATCTCAAGCTCGCCGCGCAGGGCGAGATCGTGGCCGGCGCGCCGGGCGGCGGCCATTATGTCGCGCCGACCCTGTTCGCAGGAGCCGCCCCCGGTCACCGCCTTGCGCAGGAGGAGATCTTCGGCCCGGTGCAGGTGGTCATTCCGTTCGAGGATGAGACGGAAGCCGCCGCGATCGCCAACGGGACCGGCTATGGCCTGGTGGCGGGGGTCTGGACGGCTGACGGCGGACGCCAGCTGCGGCTCGCCAAGGCGCTGCGCGCGGGCCAGGTGTTCGTCAACAATTATGGCGCCGGCGGCGGGGTCGAGCTGCCGTTCGGCGGCGTCGGCAAGTCCGGCCATGGCCGCGAGAAGGGCTTCGAGGCGCTCTACGGCTTCTCGGCGCTCAAGACGATCGCCGCGTGGCACGGGTAAGCCGCGCCGTTCTCGCCTGCGCGCTGGCGCTTGCCGCGGCCGGCTGCGCCACGCCGCCGGTGGTCAAGCGCGACTTTCTCGATCAGACCGCCTGGTGCGGCGCCGCGCTCACCGTTCCCGGTCGGCAGACGGTGGTCGACGCCGCCGCCGCCGCAGCGCCGCAGACGGTGACGCTGATCGACGTCGACGCGCGGGCCGAGATCGCGGGCGATCCGGCGCGGCGCGCCCGCATCCTCGACCGCCGGGTCGCGACGGTGCGCGGCGAACTCGGGCGCAACGGGATCGCTGCCGGCGACATCGCCGAGTGGCCGGGCGCCGGGCCGGACGGGGCCCAAACCTTCCCGCCGGCGGAGCTGCAGGCGAAAAAGATGGTGCTCATCGCCCATTATTGAGAGCGCCCCCTGCGCGGCCTGCTGAGCGTGTGGTAGAGGGGATTGCGTAATGGCGCGCCCTAGCTCTCATCCTGAGGAGCGCCGAAGGCGCGTCTCGAAGGATGGTCCACAAGAATGCGCGCCTCCTCGGCGCATACTGGATCGTCCTTCGAGACGCCCGCTTCACGGGCTCCTCAGGACGAGGTCGGTAGCTTGGCGTGGGAAGCGGGGAGCGTGGTGAACCCGATCGTCGTCGTCCTGAACGGACCCAATCTCAATCTGCTCGGCAAGCGCGAGCCGGAGATCTACGGCCGCGAGACGCTCGCCGACGTCGAGGTCGAGTGCCGCCGCGCGGGCGCCGAACTGGGCCTGACGATCGAATTCCATCAGAGCAATCGCGAATACGAGCTGATCGACTTCATTCACGCAGCGCGCGAGCGGGCGGCGGCGATCGTCATCAATCCCGCCGCCTTGACCCATACCTCGGTCGCCATCCTCGACGCGCTGCAGACCTTTGCCGGGCCGATCATCGAGGTGCATATTTCCAACATCCACAAGCGCGAGCCGTTCCGCCATCATTCCTATGTGTCGAGCGTGGCCGCCGGCGTCATCGCCGGCTGCGGAACGCAGGGCTACGAGCTGGCGCTGCGCAGGATCGCCAGGCTGATCGGCGCGAAGAAGGGCTGAGCGCTCCCCTTTCCCCTCGCGGGAGATGGGTCGGGGTGAGGGGTCCGGCGCCGATTGTAGGCGCGGTCGCCGACCGCGCTGCGCTGCGCTCGCCGGGCGCGGCTACAAAACAACCGCCAGCGCGAAACCGTCCCAGCCCTTCGCGCCGACGGTCTGGACCGCGGTCGCGCTCAAGCGCGGCTCGTGGGCGATCAACTCGAACATCCGGCGCACTCCGACGACGTCGGCGTCGGCGATCTTCGGGTCGGCGACCTCGCCGTCGCGCACCACATTGTCGACCACGATCGCGGTTCCCGGCCGCGACAGTTTCAGGGCCCATTCAACATAGGCGGCGTTGTTGGCCTTGTCGGCGTCGATGAACACGAAATCGAACGGGCCCGCGCCCTCGGCCTCGAGCCTCGGCAGGAGGCTCAGCGCCGCGCCGGTCCTGATCTCGACCCTTGAGCCGAGGCCGGCGCGGGCGACATTCGCGCGCGCCACCTCGGCGTGCCTGGCGTCGCGCTCGAGCGTGATCAGCCGGCCGTCGTGGGGAAGCGCGCTGGCGAGCCAGATGGTCGAATAGCCGCCGAGCGTCCCGATCTCCAACGCCTTCGTCGCGCCCATCATCCGCGCCATCAGGTGGATGAGCTTGCCCTGCGGGGCCGAGACGTCGATCGGCGGCAGGCCGGCCGCCGCATTGGCGGCGAGCGCCTGTTCCAGCGCCGGGTCGGGCGCGACGATCGTCTCGGTGAAATAGCGGTCGACCGACTGCTGCTGGCTCCCGCTCATCGCGGTCGGCTCCGGCGCCCCGGCGGCGTCATTCTTCCTTGCCCGCCACCCCGGCCTCGGCGAAGGTCGCCATGCCGTTGTGGCAATTGACCGCCGCGCGGACGATGCCGACCGCCAGCGCCGCGCCCGAGCCCTCGCCGAGCCGCATGCCGAGATCGAGCAGCGGGGTCTTCCCGATCAGCTTCAGCGCGTGCCGGTGCGCGCGCTCGGCCGAAACATGGCCGGCGACGCAATGGTCGAGCGCGGAATCGTCGAGCGCGAGCAGCACCGCGGCCGCCGAGCAGACCACGAAGCCGTCCAGCACCACCGGCGTCCGGCGCAGGCGCGCGGCGAGGATCGCGCCGGCGATCGCGGCCGTCTCGCGGCCGCCGAGGCGGGCCAGAACCTCGAGCGGATCGTCGAGATGGGCCTTGTGGCGGGCGACCGCGGCGCGCACCGCGTCGGCCTTGCGCCTCAGGCCCTCGTCGTCGACGCCGGTGCCGCGGCCGACCCATTCCTCCGCCTCGCCGCCATAGAGCGCGTGATAGATCGCCGACGCCGGCGTCGTGTTGCCGATCCCCATTTCGCCCAGAACCAAGAGGTCGGGTTCGGACGCCAGCGCCTCCATGCCGAAGGCCATGGTCCCGGCGCAGGCCTTCTCGTCGAGCGCCGGCTCGAGAGTGATGTCGCCGGTCGGCTGTTCGAGCGCGAGCTCGTAGACCTTGAGCGAGATGTCGAAGGTCTTGCAGATCTGGTTGATGGCGGCGCCGCCGGCGGTGAAATTCGCCACCATCGCCCCGGTGACCGAGGGCGGATAGGCCGAGACGCCCTGGGCGACGACCCCATGGTTGCCGGCGAACACCGCGACCAGTGGATTGTCGACATGCGGCCGCGAACCCTGCCAGGCCGCCATCCATTCGGCGATCTCCTCGAGCCGCCCGAGCGAGCCGGCGGGCTTGGTCAACTGCGCGTCCCGCTCGCGCGCCTTGGCCCGCGCCGCTTCGTCCGCCCGCGGCATCTTGGCGAGCAGGGCGCGGATGTCGTCGAACGGGCGGGAGGCGGGGTGCATGAGGCTCTCAGGCGAAAGGGACACGACGCCCTATAGTCGAAAAACGAGGTAGGGGAAAAGGCGGCGCGCCGCCGCTGGGTCACGAACTGCCGGCCCGCGAAAGGCTGAGAAGACCCCTGCAAAAACAAATTTTTTGTACGAGCGTATTGTGTGGGGGATGAGGTTCTTTGTTGTAGGGGCACGACCATGAACGAACATCAAATTGCGCATTGGGCGAAAAGAGGCGTATTTTGGCTGGTGGGTATTGGCGCTGTGCTCGTATTGAGCGACCCGTCTTTCGCGGGCTGTGAAGCAAGGTGTAAGGCTGCCAAAGCTTCTCAGATTTGCGGCGCTGCAATGAATTCGAAGGGCCTTAAAGGCGCTGACCGTAAGGCTGAATACGAAAAGTGTAAGATGGACCCGTACGGGTACAAGTAATTCCGAACGAGACAGATCTTACAGATCTTAAGGCGCAAGATCGTCCGCGGCGGTGCGGTTCCTCGCAGCTGGGGCGCACCGCTTCCCTTATTCCGCCGCCTCGCGCGTGAGCGCGGCGTAGCGGGTGAGCTGCGCCCGTAATGGCGCGGGCTTGAGCGGCTTGTTCATCACCAGCACGTTCTCGCGCTGGGCCCGGTCGCGGACCTCGGGGCTTCGATCGGCGGTGGCGAGGATCGCCGGCGTGGTTCGGCCGAAGCGTTCGCGCAGCGCCTTTATCGCGGCGACGCCGTCGTCCGCATCGAGGTGGTAGTCGGCGATGATGACGTCCGGCCGGCCGAAATCGGCGAGCGCCGCGTTCGCCTCGGCGAGGCCGTAGGCGGTTGCGACCGCGCAGCCCCATCGTTCGAGCAGCGCGCGCATGCCTTCGAGCACCCTCGGCTCGTTGTCGATCGCGAGAACCTTCAAGCCCTCGAGCGGTTCGCCCGCCGCGAGCGGCTCTGGCGCGCCGGACTTCGGCCGGGGCTTGGGCGCCGCGCGTCCGAGCGGCGCGGTGACGAAGAACACCGAGCCCTTGCCGGGGCGCGAGCGCAACCCGACCGGGTGACCGAGCACCCGCCCGAGACGCTCGACGATCGACAATCCCAGCCCAAGGCCGCGCGCGACCTTCGCGCCCTGGTCGAGCCGCTTGAACTCGGCGAACACCGCGCGCGCATGCTCAGGCGGGATGCCGAGGCCGGTGTCCCAGACCTCGATCCGGGCCGCGCCGGGCAATCGCCGGCAGCCGACCAGCACCCGGCCGCTCAGCGTGTATTTGAGCGCGTTGGAAATCAGGTTCTGCATGAGGCGGCGCATCAATCGGCGGTCGGTGCGAACGGCGAGCCGGGTCGGGACGAAGACGAGGTCGAGGCCCTTCGAGCGGGCGAGGGCCGCGAACTCGATTTCGAGCATCCCCATCAGGTCGGCGACCGGGACGTCGGAGATTTCCGGCCGGGTCGCGCCGGCGTCGAGCCGGGAAATGTCGAGCAGCGCGCCGAGGATCTCCTCGACCGCCTCGAGCG
>Ga0335076_10001870_pt1 | contig 20623 bp, 22 predicted proteins | sample Lox_Sample_25_FD_206717 | JGI IMG/M metagenome (GOLD analysis project Ga0335076, IMG submission 206717) | Soil microbial communities from Loxahatchee National Wildlife Refuge, Florida, United States - Lox_Sample_2.5 | ecosystem: Environmental > Terrestrial > Soil > Wetlands | place: USA...
CTCTTCGCCGAAGGCCTCGAGCGTCGAGGAGGCGCTGCCGGCGCCCGGCACGATCTTGGCCGCCCCCGGCCCGTCGGCGGAGACGAGCGAGATCGGCGCGTCCGGCAGGCCGCTGACGTTGATCTTGACGTTCTCGGCATAGGTGCCGGCCGCGACCATGATCGTCGTCCCCGGCGTGGCCAGGTTGACCGCCGCCTGGATGGTTAGCAACGGGTTGGACTGGGAGCCTGAGCCGGTGGCGCTGCCGGTCGGGGAAACGTAGAGAATTCGCGTGGGCGTGTAATCTTCAAATGGAACTTGCAACATGGTCGCCTCTCAAAAATTAACGAAGAATTGAAGTAATGATTCATGAACGTAGATGAACGCCTTATTGACGGTTCAGGATTAACAAAAGATGTATTGCGTCAGACGCGCCAAAATTGGCGCCATCTTTTCGCAAAGACGCGGAAAATCGAGGAATCTTCGAGAAATTCGCGCAACAGCGGCCGGCCGCCTAAGGCCCGTGAGGGTCTCCCGCGGCCGTCAGGGGCTCGACGCGTGACGGCTTTCAGGCGCCCGGCAGCACTCGGTACGCGACGTCCTTCGGCGTGCAGTCGGCGCCGTTGACGGGGAAGATGTCGTGCGGACAGGCGGACAGCACGACGAGGCAATCGGTCTGCGCCTCGAGGACGACGTAGTCGCCCGGCTTGCTGTCCGGCGGCGCGACCGCGAGCGCGCCGTTCGCCTTGATGGGCACGTTCATGAACAGGTTGAGCGGCGCGGGCGGGGGCGGCGCTTCGATCGCAAGCGCCCGCAGCGCCTGCGAGAAATTCTCGGCGCAGCTCGCATGGCGGCCCTTGATGCCGAGCTGGGCATAGCGGACGGGATCGCAGCAGGGGATGAGCGTGTCGTGCACGCCGGGCGAGGTGTCCTCGACGAGCCGCAGGATCGGGTTGCGCAGGTTCGTCACCAGCAGGTCGCCCGGACGCGGAACCAGGCGATACCAATGGTTCCGCGAATGCGGCATCGACATGTGCTCGCGCAGATCAGCCGGATTGAGCGCCCAGCAGTCGACGACCTGCGTGCCGTGCGTGTTGACGATCTGCAGCCGTTCTCCGCGGCGCAGCCGAAACGCGACGCCGGTGCGGGCCGGCAGCACCGTCATGCTGTCCATCGTCAGTCCCCCGACTGGGTTGCCGTCTGCATATTGTCTTGCCCGCCCGGCACGGGCAATCCATCGTGTGGCGCAGGTTGGCGTCGGCGAAGGAAGAAGCCATGGCCCGAAGCGCGACTGGGTTGAACTATCGCGACTATCTGCAGCTCGACACCCTGCTCGCTTGCCAGCAATGCGAGAGCGCCAGGCACGGGAGTCCGGCGCATGACGAGATGCTCTTCATCATCGTGCACCAGACCTACGAACTCTGGTTCAAGCAGATCCTGTTCGAGCTGGACCACGTGCAGGGCGTCTTCGCCGGCGACGTCGTCGACGACCGCGCCATCGGCAGCGCCGTGCACGGCCTCGGCCGCATCGGCGAGATCCTGCGGCTGCTGATCCAGCAGCTGGCGGTGCTCGAGACCATGACGCCGCTCGATTTCCTCGACTTTCGCGACCTGCTGTTCCCGGCCTCGGGGTCGCAGAGCCTGCAGTTCCGCCTGCTGGAGACGCGCCTGGGCCTCAAGTCCGCGAGCCGGCTCACGATCGAGGGCCGGACGCACGACGCCAACCTGCCGCCGGCCGACCGCGAGCAGCTGGCCGAAACCGCGGAGATGCCGTCGGTCGCCGACCAGGTCGAACGCTGGCTGGCGCGCACGCCCTTCATCGACATGGGCAGCTACAGCTTCCGCGATGCCTATCGTCGCGCCGTGCAGGACATGCTCGACGGCGACGCGACGATGGTGCGCGCCCGCGGCGGCCTCAGCGAGGCCGAGCGGCAGGCGGAGCTGCAGTCCTTGGCGACGGCGAAGGCCAGCTTCGATGCCCTGTTCGACGAGACGGCACACCGGAAGCTGCAGGCCGAGGGCCATTGGCGCATGTCGGCGCGCGCGCTGCAGGCGGCCCTCTTCGTCAACCTCTATCGCGACGAGCCGGTGCTACAGCTGCCGTTCCGCCTGCTCAGCCTGCTCATGGACGTCGACGAGCAGCTCACGACGTGGCGCTATCGCCATGCCCTCATGGTACAGCGGATGATCGGCCTCAAGGTCGGAACCGGCGGCTCCTCGGGGCACGACTATCTCAGGCGAACGGCCGAGCAGCACCGTGTGTTCGGCGACCTCTTCGCGCTCTCGACCTTCCTCATCCCGCGCTCGCGCCTGCCGGTGCTGCCGCCCGACGTGCGGCAGGCCATGGGCTATCGCTACGCCGGGCTGCCGCAGCCGTGAGCTACAAGGAATATTTTCGGCACTTCCTCGACGCCGATCCCGCGCGCCTGCATGTCGCCGCCCACAGCCACCATTTCTGGCCCGACGCGACGCTGCGCGCCCAGGAGACATGCTGGCGGGATGCCGCCCGCCTCGCCGACCGCAAGTGGGAGCAGGTCTTCGGCGAGGTCGTGCCGGCGGCGCAGCGGCATGTCGCCCATCTCCTGAACCTGAAGGACCCGTCGAGCCTTGCCTTCGGTCCGAACACCCACGGCTTCGTCCTGCGCCTGCTGTCGCTGCTGCCGCCGGGACAGCCGGTCCGCATCCTGACGACGGACTCGGAATTCCACAGCTTCACGCGGCAGGTGCGGCGCCTGGAGGAGGAGGCGCTTGCCGAGGTGACGCGCGTGCCGGCCGAGCCGACCGCAAGTTTCAGCCGCCGCCTCATCGAGGCGGCTGGACGCGGCGGCCACGACCTCGTTTTCTTCAGCCAGGTGTTCTTCAACTCCGGCTACGCCGTTCCGGATGTCGCCGCCCTCGTGGGTGCGGTGCCCGACGCCGGGACGATCGTAGCGGTCGACGGCTACCACGGATTCATGGCGCTGCCGACCGACCTCACGGCGATCGCCGGGCGCGCCTTCTACATCGCCGGCGGCTATAAATACGCGATGGCCGGGGAAGGCGCCTGCTTCATCCATGTGCCGGCGGACCGGCGGTACCGGCCGCGCGATACCGGCTGGTTCGCCAGCTTCGGGACGCTGGAATCGGAGGGCGCCACGACGATCGACTACGCCCCGGGCGGGGCCGGCTTCCTCGGCGCTACCTTCGATCCCGTCGGTCTCTACCGGCTGAACGCGGTGCTGGGCTGGCTCGAGAGCCTCGGCATTACCCCGGCGATGATCCACGCGCATGTGCACGGGCTGCAGCGCGACTTCATCGACCGGCTTGCCGGCCTCAAGCTCGCGGCACTGCATCCGGGTCAGCTCGTCGTGCCGATCGCGGAGAGCAACCGCGGCAACTTCCTGACCTTCCGCACGCCCGATGCCGATATGCTGCACCGGCGGCTGCTGGCGGCGAACATCGTCACCGACCATCGCGGCGACCGGCTGCGCTTCGGCTTCGGGCTCTATCACGATGCCGCGGACATAAGGCGGCTGTGCGAGCGGCTGCAAGAGCTGCTCGCGTAACATCGGAAGCGGAGAGAAGACATGAAAGCCAAGATCACCTGGGTGCAGGGCCGCCTCTTCACGGCGGAGTCCGGCAGCGGCCACGCCATCGTGGTCGGCAGCGGCGGCGGGCCGGAGGGCCGCAGCCTGTGCCCGAGCCCGATGGAACTGGTGCTAATGGGCATGGGCGGCTGCACGGCTTACGACGTCGTGCACATCCTCGAGAAGTCGCGCGAGCCGGTCGACGACTGCGTCGCCGAGTTGGAGGCCGAGCGCGCGCCGACCGAGCCCAAGGTGTTCACGCGCATCCACGTCCACTTCATCGTGAAGGGCCGCGGGCTCGATCCCGCCAAGGTCGAGCGCGCCATCCAGCTGTCGGCCGAGAAGTACTGCTCGGCCTCGATCATGCTCGGCAAGACCGCAACGATCACGCACGACTTCGAGGTCGTCGACGGTCGCTCCGCCGCGGCCTGATGCAGACAGGCGAATAGAGAGGTGAAGCATGATGAAACCGGCTCTGGCATGGGGCGCCGCCGCGTTTGTCCTCGCCGCCTGCGGCAGTTCCGGATCGCCGACACCGCCGTCGGTGTTGGAGGAAACGCCGACCGTGACCTATCGCTATGACGGCGATCCCCACGGCGACGGGCTCGCCGAGGTGACGAACCAGGCCGCCGCCTATTGCCAGCAGAAGTACGGGCGGCAGCAGCGCCTGCAGCAGGTCAGGCAGGACCAGGGCGCCAACTACGCCCTCTTCGCCTGCCAGTAGACAGCGGCCGGGTCAGGGTCGGACGGCAGCACCCCAGGGCTCCTCGCCTACGGGGATGGATTTGATGGGCTGCATGCTGGCGACGTCGATCACGGTCACGTCGTTGCTGAGGCCGTTGGCCGAGTAGAGCCGGGCGCCCGACGAATCCATGGTGATGTTCCAGACCCGCTGCCCCACCAGGATGTAGTCCTTCACCTCATAGGTCTGCGTATCGACGACGGCGACGCGGTTGGCCGGCCCGAGCGCGACGAACGCCGTCTTCTCGTCGGGCGTGAACGCGATGCCCTCGCCCTGGATCGCCTCCTGGTTCAGGCCCTGCACGGCGAAAGAGATCTTCTTGAGGACCGAGAAATTCGACGCGTCGATGACGCTGACGGTCCCGCCGATCTCCGACGAGACCCAGACTTGCGATGCGTCCTTCTTCCACATGGCGACGCGCGGCCGCGGGTCGACCAGCACGTTGGCGATGATCTTCTTCTGCGCGATGTCGATGACATGCGCCATGTTCGTGGTCTCGGACGTGTTGACGACGAACTTGCCGTCGGGGCTTACGGCCATGCCCTCGGGCTCGACGCCGACGGGAATCTGGTCGACCACCCGCTGCGCCCCGATGTCGATGACGGAGACGAGGTTGTCGTTCTCGTTGGAGGCGAACAGGAACTTGCCGTCGGGGCTGATGTCGATCCGCTCCGGATCGGGTGTGCTGACGAGCGATGTGACATTGTCGGTGTCGAGATCGATGGCCTCGATCTCGTCGCTGTCGCTGGCGCAGATATAGAGCGTCTTGTAGTCTTTCGACATGACGAATCCCCGCGGCCGCTCGCCGACGGGAATCGTCTTGATCACCTCGAGCTTGTCGCCGTCGATGACGCTGACGGTGTTGCCCTTCTCGTTCGTCACATAGATGGTCTCGGCAGCAGCCGGCCGGATCGCTCCCGCGGCGCCGATGAGAGCGGCGCCCCCCAAGGCCACGACAAGGAATGTCTGTCGCAACGTCTCGTCCTCCGTCGGCTACTGTGTACAGTTCGTCAGCTGCTTCTCGGCAATCGAGAAGGCGTACTTGCCACCGGCCTTTACCTCGACATCCTTCACCAGGCAATGGCGGCCTTTGGCATCGACGAGCTTGACGTCGTACGTGCCGGGCGTGACGCCCTTGAGGTCAAGCCTTTCGTCGGCATCGACCGACTTGTCATTGTCGTTCAGGCACTGGTTGGGACCCCATTGATCGGTACCGGCGGGGGCCAGATAGAGCTCGTCGATCTCCTCCGCCGTCAGGTTCCAGAAGCGCATCTTTTCCGCGGCGAGCGCGCCGGCCATGCCGCCTGCCAACAGGATTGCCGAGAAGAGGATAGCGCGTCGCATTGCGGAGACCTCCCGTGCGTTGGACGCTGGAATTCGAGAGCGCCAACCTACACAGGGCCCGTCGCGGCGTACAAGCCGGGCGCCTGCGCGATCGATCGACCCTCTGGTGCTGGAATTAGCCCCGGAATCCCCGACGGACGCCATGCCAAGTTTGACCGATTCGGCAGGGAATTTTTCCCGATCGAGAGTCGACCGCACGAGTCCGCGAATGGAAGACATTATGATTCGGCGGCGCGCCGTGGCATCTTCCCACGCAGAGATTCCTCACGACGGAAAAAGACCGCGCACCCGATGTCGCTGCGCTTCCGCCTGATCGGCCTGATCGCCATTGTCTTCGTCATCAGCCTGGTGCTTGGCGGCGCGATCGTGTCGTTCATCGCCTCGCAGTCCGTCCACACCGAGATGAGCGCCGCGCTCCAGGTCGGACAGCAGACGATCGAGAATGCGGTGGACGACCTCCAGGGGGCTCGCGACCCGCAACGCGACCTGCGCAACCTGATCGCTTCGTTCAACGGCAATCGGCACCTGCGCGTTTCCCTCGCCGGAGACGCCGATGCCGTTGCCGCGCCAGCCAAGGAGGAGTCGCCCTTCGGCGATGCGCCCGCCTGGTTCAGCCGGTTGATCAGCGTGGCGCCGACGCAGGAGCAGATCGATATCGCCATCGACGGCCGCCGCAGCGGCACCGTCGTCATCGAGACCGATCCGCACAACGAGATCCTGGAGGTCTGGGAGGAGTTCTGCGAGAGCCTGACCGTGCTGGCCCTGTTTTGCGGGCAGGCCATCCTGCTGATCTATCTCTTCACCGGCCGGGCGCTACGGCCGCTCGACAGGATGGCCGCCGCCCTCGAGAAGGTCGGTCATGGCGACTACGGCACGCGCATCACCGAGAACCTGGGACCGGAGCTGTCGCGCCTGCGCGACAGCTTCAACAGCATGACGGCGCAGCTTGCCGATATGGACGAGGGCAACCGGGCTCTCAATGATCAGCTGCTGACGCTGCAGGAGCAGGAACGGCGCGACCTCGCCCGCGACCTGCATGACGAGGTGGGCCCCTTCCTCTTTGCCATCAATGTCGACATCAGCAACATCGCGCGGCTGCTGAAGCAGGAGCGGACCGCGGAGATTGCCGCCCATGTGCAGTCGATCGGCGAAGCGGTCGGCCATATGCAGCGGCAGGTGAGGAACATGCTCGGACGGCTGCGGCCGGCCGGCCTCGCCGAGATCGGCCTCGGCGAGGCCATCGGCAACATCGTCGAGTTCTGGCGGCGCCGGCATCCCGGCATCCGCTACCAGGTCAGCATCGCACCGGAATGCGAGCGCCTCGGCGAGGCGGCGGACATCACGCTCTATCGCATCGTGCAGGAGTGCGTGAGCAACGCCGTGCGTCACGCCGGCCCCACAGAGATCTCGATTTCCGTCAGGCCCGGGCCGCACGGCCTCGACGAGGTGATCGCCGAGATCGCCGACGATGGGACCGGCATGCGGGAGGCGCCGACCAAGGGTTTCGGCCTGGTCGGGATGAACGAACGGGTCGCCGATGTAGGCGGCCGCCTTACGCTCACGAACAGGCCGGGCGGCGGCCTTTCGGTCGTGGCGGCGCTGCCCTGTCCGCCGCGGCGGAATTCCCGGGTCGCCGCCGCCCAGGCAGGCGTCGCATGAAGATCCTGATCGTCGACGACCATCCGATCGTGCGCGCGGGCCTGCGACGGCTGCTGGGGGCCGAGTCGGAGATCGAGGTTCGCGAGGCCGCTTCCGGGAAGGAGGCGCTGGCGGCCAGCCGGGAATACCGCCCTGACCTGATCGTGCTGGATCTCAATCTGCCCGGAATAGGCGGCCTCGAGATCATCGCGCGGCTGAAACTGGAGGACGCCGCCGCCCGCATCCTCGTTCTCACCATGCACGACGATGCCGTGCATGTGACGCGCGCGCTGCAGGCCGGCGCCGCCGGCTACGTCAGCAAGAACGCGCCGCCGGAGGAGATCATGGAGGCGATGCGGCGCGTCGCCGGCGGGCGCAGCTACATCGAGCAGGAGATCGCCCAGGAGCTGGCTCTCCTCAACATCCGGACGCCGGCGAACCTCCTCAAGGACCTCTCGCGCCGCGACCTCGAGATCCTGCGGCTGCTCGGCGACGGCCGCAGCCTGTCGCAGATCGCGAGCGCGATCGGGATCAGCTACAAGACCGTGGCCAACAATTGCGCGCAGATCAAAGCCAAGCTCGGCGTCGCCCGCACCGCGGAGCTGATCCGGATCGCCGTCCTCCACGGCATCGCCAACGGCGGCGGCGCGCCGACGGCCACCGAGGAATCCGACCAGCAATCCTGAACGGCAGGCCTTCCCCCGGCTTTGCTCGCCCCGGTCCGCCGCGACGGGGTATCTTTCCCGACTGCAGGGTCGTTTATTCCCTTGATTGAAGATTTTACTTCCTGAATTCGACACGAATATTTTCGTGTATTCAAAAATATCGTTCTTCTATTGACGTGAAGACTTAAGGACATTCTTAATATTCTCGCGCCTGGACGCAATCAACCCTCGGAAGGTTCGGTCGGGAGGGTTCGGACCGACAGGCTGCATGGGAAACGACCGAAGCAGGCTCCTCATGAATCCGATTGGTGCCGGCCTCCTCCTGATCTTGTTCCTCGGCTCCGCGGCCGTCGCCATTGCCCAGACGGCGCCGGCGGACGTGACGACCATCTCCATGGCCTACATCACGCAGAAAACGAAGGAGCTGCCGGCGCTGTCGCTGGTCGATCCGCCGACGACGGACAACGGCCTCCTGGGGGCCCGGATCGGGATCGCCGACAACAACACGACCGGCCAGTTCACCAAGCAGAACTTCGTGCTCGACGAGGCGGTCGTGCCGGAAGGGGGCGACGTCGTGGCGGCATTCCGCTCCCTGCTGAACAAGGGAGAGAAGTTCATCGTCGCCGATTTGCCGGCGGCGCCGCTGCTGGCCATCGCCGATCTGCCGGAGGCGCGCGACACGCTGATCTTCAACACCCGCGCCGAAGATGACGCGCTGCGCGGCGAGCAGTGCCGTGCCAACATCCTGCACGTCGTGCCGAGCTATGCCATGCTGGCGGACGGCTTGGCGCAGTACCTGCTTTGGAAGCGATGGACGAAATGGTTCCTCGTCGTCGGGGTCGACGAGGCGGACAAGCAGTTCGCTGCCGCGGTCCATCGCGCCGCCGATCGCTTCAGCGCGACGATCGTCGAGGAACGTGTCTTCGATGCGACGCCTGGCGCCCGGCGCACCGACACCGGCTACGCCGAAATCCAGAAGCAGATCCCGGTTTTCACCCAGAGCGTCGGCGACTACGACGTCCTGGTCGTCGCCGACGAGCGCGACGCGTTCGGAGAGTATCTCCAGTACCGCACCTGGGATGCGCGGCCGGTGGTGGGAACACAGGGCCTCGTACCGACGGCATGGCATCCGAGCTTCGAGCAATGGGCATCGATGCAGATGCAAAGCCGCTTCACCAAGTTCGCGAAGCGGCCGATGACGGAACGCGACTACACGGCATGGCTGGCGGTGCGCAGCATCTCCGAGGTGACCACGCGCATCAACAAGTCAGACTATGCGAGCGTCAACGCCTATATCCGCGGCGCCGACTTCAACGTGGCCGGCTTCAAGGGACAGAAGCTGACCTTCCGGTCCTGGGACGGTCAATTGCGCCAGCCGATCCTGCTGGCCGGCCCGCGCACGATCGTGTCCGTGTCGCCGCAGGAGGGGTTCCTGCATCAGTTCAGCGAACTGGACACGCTGGGCGTCGATCGGCCGGAGACGAACTGCAAGCTCAAACCGGCGGCGCCCTGAGACGGTGAATCGGAGCACAGGTCATGCATTGACGAAAAAAGAGGGTACGCTCGCTGATCGCCAGGTGGTCGGAAGTCGGAGTTGGCGGCGGGTGGTAGATGAATGGCGGCGACTTCCTTCGCCGCGTCTGGGAAATGAGGGGGCTCACCATGCAAAGCATATTGCTGGGCTCGACGGCCCTGGTCGCCGTCGGCGCAATCGCTGGCACCGCCGCCGCGGACGACGGGATCAAGCTTGAGCTGAGCGGACACTACATGGGCGCGGCCGGCGCCGTCTTCGGCGAGGACTTCAGCGCGTCGTCGGGCGTCCACGGCGGCGACCTCCGCAACGCCGTCTTCAAGCAGGACGTCGAGGTCCATTTCTCGGGCGAGACCACGCTGAGCAACGGCCTCACGGTCGGCGCCGCCATCGAGATGGAGGGGCAGACCGATAGCGAAGACCAGATCGACAAGGTCTACGCCTACTTCAAGGGTGGCTTCGGCGAGGTCCGCTTCGGCGACCAGGAGGAAGCCTACGCGCAGCTCTGCTATCTCGTGCCGAGCGCCTCGGACCTGTTCGGGGCCGACAGCCCCAACTTCAATTTCTCGAATGCCGGCATCGCCGGCTACGCCGCGACCAATGGGACCTGCTACGGCCTCGACGACAACTCGACCAAGGTGGTCTACTTCAGTCCGCAGTTCGGCGGCTTCCAGTTCGCCGCCTCCTTCACGCCCGACAACAGCGAAGACACCCGCAACACGCTGGCCGGCGCCGGGACGCGCCTGAAGAACGACCCCGACCAGAATTCGGAGAACCTCTCCGTCGCCGTCACGTTCCAGCACGAATTCAACGACGTGAACCTGATCATCGGCGGCGGCACGACACATAGCTTCAACAAGGAAGTCAATCCCAACAATGTCGGCACCGCGCGCAGCTACAATGCCTATGCGCAGGTGACCTATGCCGACTTTACGATTGGCGCTGCCTCGGAGTGGCGCCAGAATTTCGGCACCACCGGCGCCGACCAGTGGGTCTATGGCGCCGGCGTCACCTACGAGTGGGACGACTGGTCGGTCGGGCTTGGCTGGACCCGCGGGGACTACGAGAAGGCCGTCGGCAACAACGGCGTCGGACCGTTCAATGCCGACCACGACATCTTTTCGCTGACCGCCTCCCGCGACCTGACGGACGGCATATCGATCGACGGCGTGGTCGAGTACTCCGACTACCGCAGCCGCGATGCGGCAGGCCCCGATTACCAGGGGATCGCTGTGGGGCTGGGAACCGACATCAGCTTCTAGGCTGGTGCCGCGTCTTGAGGCGGTTGCGATAAGCGGCCTGCTTGGCGCGGTTCCCGCAGGCGGCCATGCTGCACCACCGCCTGGCTCGCCCGCGCGTATGGTCGACGAACATCAGGGTGCAGACCTGACCTTCGCAGGCCTTCACCTGCGCGAAGTCCTCCGTTGCGACGAACCGCGCCAGGGCCTCGCCGATCGGCAGCAGCAGCGAGTCCGGCGAGCGCCACCGGCGCGTCGCCTGCAGCGCAAGTGATCGGCCGTCGTCGCCGCGATTGGGCACGAGCTGGCTGAAGGCCTCGTCACGTTCCAGCAAGCGGTTGAGCGGCTCCAGTTTGCGGAGATCTCGGGCGGCCAAGGGCCGGCCCATGCGATCGCGAACGAATCCCCTGAACCACTCGCGCAGGCTGCGGGCCTGATCGGCCACGTTGTCCAGTTCGCCCGGGAGAGCCTGGGCTCTGAGCGCTGCGAGCACATCGCGAGGTACGATCCCGGCGCGGTCCAACCAGTCCAGCAGTCCATCGCCACTGTCGATCCAGTCGATGACGGTATCGACCGGGGTCGCGACCGAGTTCAGGAAATCAAGGCCGAGCGCATCGGCGATGAACATAGGCGGCGGACGGTGGTTCATCTCGACGCTCCTTCGCGCGGGAGAAACTTTTGCGCTTCTTGGATAACTAACTTCTCCGTAATTATTTTGCAAGTTACCTGCGGGAACCGAGCGTTGGCCGGAGGGAGACCAATTGCGGAAAGCGGCGTCATGATCGGGCACGCACAGCCCACGAATGACGCTGTCCGAGCCGATGACTTTTCCGTGACCTGACAAAATGATCTTGACAGGTTACAACACTAGGGTAACCTTATAAATGCATTTTATATGGTTACTCAAGGCAAGGAGGAAACGCCATGACCGCCGTCAGGTACCGCACCGTCGACGTCGACGGCAGCAAGATCTTCTATCGGGAGGCGGGCGCGGCCGCCTCCCCCACGCTGCTGCTGCTCCACGGCTTCCCCAGCGCCGGCCACATGTTCCGCGATCTGATCCCCCTGCTGTCCGATCGCTTCCACATCGTCGCCCCCGACCTTCCGGGCTTCGGCCAATCCGACCTTCCGCCTCACAGCGCATCCGCCCCATACACCTTCGACCGGATGGCGGCGGCGATCGACCGCTTCACCGAGGTCGTCGGCCTGGCTCGCTACGCCGTCTATGTCTTCGACTACGGCGCGCCGGTCGGCTTCCGTCTGGCCGTGAAGCATCCGGACCGGATCGCCGCCATCATCTCGCAGAACGGCAACGCCTATGAGGAGGGCCTGAGCGAGGGCTGGAATCCGATCCGCACCTACTGGCAGGACCCGTCGCCGACCAACCGCGATGCCCTCCGCAGCTTCCTGGCCCCCGAGACGACCGTTTGGCAATACACGCACGGCGTTCCCGACGCGACCGCGGTTTCGCCGGATGGCTATTCGCTCGACAACTTCTACCTGGCACGGCCCGGCGCAGACGAGCTGCAGCTCGACCTGTTCGGGGACTACAAGAGCAACATCGCGCTCTACCCGACCTTCCAGCGCTATTTCCGCACCCACAAACCGCCGTTCCTGGCGGTATGGGGCAGAAACGATCCGTTCTTCCTGCCGCCGGGCGCCGAGGCATTCAAGCGCGATATCCCGGGCGCGCTGGTGCGCTTCTTCGACACTGGCCACTTCGCGCTGGAGACGCATGCGGCGGAAATCGCCGCCGCCATCCGCGACGTCCTTTCCCGCTGATCAACGGAGAGCCGCCATGCGTGCCATCGTCCTCGAGAAATTCGGCGGGCTGGACAGCCTCGTCTACAAGGACATCCCGGAGCCGGAGCCCAGGGCCGGCGATGTGGTCATCCAGGTCAAGGCGTTCGGGATCAACCACGCCGAGATGCACATGCGCCGGGGCGAGTGGGCGGAGGCCGCGAAGGTCAGCGGCATCGAGTGCGTCGGGCTGGTGAAATCCTCTCCCGGCGGCGAATTTCCCGTGGGCGCGAAAGTCGCGGCGCTGATGGGTGGCCTCGGCCGCACGATCAACGGCAGCTACGCCGACTATACGCGCGCGCCGGCATCGAACGTCGCGCTCATCGAAGCGGACTTGCCGTGGGCCGAGCTCGCCGCGATTCCCGAAACCTATGCGACGGCCTGGACCTGCCTCTTCCGCAACATCGAGATCGAGCGCGGCCAGCTGCTCGTCATCCGCGGCGCCACTTCCTCGTTCGGCCAGGCCGCGCTCAAGCTGGCCGTCAACGCCGGCGCCCGCGTGATCGCGACGACCCGCAACCGCGATCGCTTCCCCATCCTCGAAAAGTTGGGCGCCGAGCGCTGCGAGGTCGAGCGCCCCGATCTGTCGAAGCACATCGCCGAGGCCAAGCGGATCGATGCCGTGCTCGACCTGGTGGGCAACAGCGTCGTGCTCGACTCCCTCGCCATGCTTCGCCGCGGCGGCCGTTCCTGCCTTGCCGGGTGGCTCGGCGGCCTCGAACCGATCCGCGACTTCAACCCGCTGCTGCAGATGGCGAGCGGCGTCTATCTGACGTTCTTCGGCAGCTTCGTCTTCGGGACGCCGGGCTTTCCGCTCTCCGATGTGCCGCTGCAGCAGATCGCCGCGGACGCCGCGGCCGGTCGGCTCGACGTCAAGCCGGCCCGGACCTTCGGCTTCGAGGAGATCCGCGAGGCGCATCGCGTGATGGAGGCCAACCAGGCCGGCGGCAAGATGGTCGTCGTTCACGGATGAAACATCGGCCTCAGCGTGGCCCCGACACCAGTCAACCCTTGAGCCGCTCGATGAGCGCCACGGCCGCCGCCGGAGCCCGCGCCTTGGCGCCGCTGATCATGTAAATGAAGACCTCCCGCTTCGTCTTCGGCGCCGCCTTGCCGCCGACCTGGGGAAGGTCGTCGGGCGTGTCGCCGGCTTCCCAGAGCCGGGCGCAGGCCGCCCAGCGGTCGAGATCGGCACTGGCATAGCCGGTGGCGTTCTCTTCCGTCGTCCGCTGCAGCCGGGCATAGACGATGCCGCCCGTGACGTCGGCGATGGCGGGATAGTCATCCGAGTCGGCATAGGCCAGCGCCGTATCGTGCTCGCGCAGCAGCGCCACGAACTCAGGCACGCGGAAGCTGTCGTGGCGGACCTCCAGGACGTGCGCCAAGTCGCGCCCGCCGGCCTGGCGCGGCAGCAGTTTGAGGAAGGCGGCAACGTCCTCGGCATTGAATTTCCGGAACGGCGCGAACTGCCAGAGGACCGGCCCGAGCTTCTCGCCGAGTTCGAGGACGCCGCTTTTGAAGAACCAGTCGATGCCCTCGCCGGCCTCGGCGAGCTTCCGGCTGTTGACGATGTTGCGGTGGCCCTTCACCGAGAACACGAAATCGTCCGGCGTCGCGTCGCGCCACTTGCGGAAGCTCGCCGCCGACTGCGTGCGGTAGAACGTTCCGTTGATCTCGATGGTGGTGAGGCGGCGGCTCGCATAGCTGAGTTCGTCGGCCTGCTTGAGGTCGTCGGGATAGAACGTGCCGCGCCACGGCGCATAGGTCCAGCCGCCGATCCCGACTCGGATCATGTTTCCTGCTACCTCTCTCTCAAGCCGCACGAGCGCCGCGATCATGCCGCAGAACGCTCGCGAAATCGACCCGGAGAGGATGCGACCGCTCGGCACGGCCGGCGCGGTCGAGAGGCTTTGTCAGGACAGCCAGACCTGCAGGCCGCCGCGGCCGTCCGACTGGCGGATGTAGTCGGGCAGGGTCTTGCCGCGTTCGGCCTGGAAGGGTTCGGCGATGTCGATGTCGGACATGCGATCCAGGCGGAACGAGCGGAAGTCGAGCCGCAGCTCACACCAGGCGAGCATCAGCCAGACGGCGCCGTAGAAGAGGAACGCGAGTGGACGCACCGTGCGCTGAGTCAGCTCGCCCTCCGCGTTGGCGTAGGCGAAGCGGATCTTGCGGTGGTCGCGCAGGGCCGCCCGCAGCTGCGCGAACTCGCGCGGCAGCGGCGCGCGCGAATGATTGTCGGGCGCGTAGAGCGCGATCTGGCCGATCTGGTCGCGCAGCCGGTCGGGCAGCACGGCGGCGATCTTGGCGAGCGCGTCGGCGGCGGTGCGCGCCAGTTCCTCGTCGCTCCACTTGGCGACGATGCGCGCGCCGAGCACGAGCGCCTCGATCTCGCCCGGCGTGAACATCAGCGGCGGCAGGTCGTGGCCCTCGCGCAGGATGTAGCCGACGCCGGCCTCGCCGTCGATCGGCACCCCGGAGGCGACGAGGTCGGCGATGTCGCGGTAGATCGTGCGCTCGGAGACCTCGAGCTCGCTCGACAGCCGGCTCGCCGTCGCCAGCCGCCGCCGGCGCAGAATCTGGATGATCGAAAAGAGACGATCGGCGCGACGCATCCCCGGATTCTGCGCTCGGCGGGCCATCATGCAAGGGCGAGATTTGGGTTGCGCCCCCCGCCCGCTGCTACCAATGCCAGAACAGGTCCTCCCGCTTCGGCGGCATCTCGATGCCGATGTCGCGATAGAGGTGCGCGCTGAGCGGGGGCAGCGGCGGATACGGCCGTCGAAACACGGCGCCGAGGCGCCGCAGCATCGATGCCGACCTCGCCCGAAGCGAGCGCCAGCGTGGATCGAGACGACCGAAATACTCGGCCATGAACAGGAACTGGGACGCGATCATGCCGATGACTCCCTCGCTGGTGGTGCCGTGCGGCCGGAAGCGGCGAGCCCCTGCACGAATGATGCAGAGGTGCTTCGCCGGAGCGTGGACACGACGCCGATTGTCGATGCGACATAGATAGCAAACCCCTCCTGACAGCGTATTGTCAGGAGCATGGCAGGGCCGTCAGCGGCTTTTTCCGGCCCTACCGCGCCCGCATTAACCGTGTTTCATCAGGCCCCCTTAAGCCTCATCCCGTCTAATCCGCAGTCGGTGGAGCAGCGGCATGTGGACTCGGCAGACATCGGCCGGACGTCAAGGGCGCCCGGCGACCCTGGCGGCATTGTGGCGCGAGGAAGGCGGCGCCAGCGCGGTCGAGTTCGCGCTCATTCTGCCGCTGCTGATCATGCTGCTGCTCGGCGTCATCCAGTACGGCTCGCTGTTCCTCGTGCAGACCCGCATGAACGACGCCGCCCGCGACACCGCCCGGCGGCTCGCGGTCGGCGACCTCAAGACCGAGACCGACGCCGAGGCGCATGCGCGGGCGTTGCTGGCGGACTGGGCGGCCCCGTTCACGGCCGTGGCCGCGCTGCCGCGGCCACCCGACCACGACGTCAGCGTCACCATCACCGTGCCGATGCGGCAGGCCGCCCTGCTCGATCTCGTCGGCTTCGGCATGGGCGGCCAGCTCAAGGCCGAGTTCCACGTGCTGATGGAGTGACCGTGCGAGGCGCCGTACGGCGTTTCGCGAGCGACGAGGGCGGCAGCGTGCTCCCCATCGTCGGGTTGTGCCTGACGGTGATCCTGGGCTTCGCCGCCCTCGCCGTCGACCTCGGCCAGCAGTCGGCCGTGCGCACGCAGCTGGAGGCGACCGCCGACGCGGCGGCGCTGGCCGCCGCCAGCGCGCTGCCAGACGTCCAGAAGGCACGCGCCAAGGCCAAGGACTATGCGGAAAAGAACATGCCGCGCGCGCAGAACGGCGAGGTGCTGGCGGACGGCGACATCGTCGTCGGCACCTGGTACGCGGAGACGCGGACTTTCACGCCCGACGGCCCGGTGGCGAACGCCGTGCAGGTGACGGTGCGACGCAGCACTGCCAACCACAATGCGCTCCCGACCTTCTTCATGTTCCTTTTCGGCAAGGACCATGTCGACCTCGCGGCGGAGGCGATGGCCGGTCTCGTGCTGCCCGGCGACGAGGCGGGAGGCGGTGCCGGCCCACTCAGCGCCGAGGACCGCGCGAAACTCGCGGAAATGAACAAGGCCCTGCGCAAGGAGTTCATGCGCCGCCTCAAGGCCGCCGGGGCCAACGGCCAGACGGTGATCAAGGCCGCGGACGCCGCCGACTACCTGCTGCAACAGTTCGGCCACCCGGTTCTCCTCCAATAGCCGGCGTCCGACTAGGCGCTCGTGCGATGCCTGCCGACCGGAAACAGGCTGCCTAGCGTGCAGCGCGCAGGTCTGATAAATCAGATTTATTAGAAACCGCCGCGGACCTCCGGGAGGCGTGCGTCACATGTTCCACGGCGAACGCAGCACCACCGCGGCACCGACGATGCGGCGATGACCGTCGGACAGAGCTACCAGCACGCGGTCCGGCTCGAGGACGTGTCGATGGCGTTCGGCAACGTCGTCGCGCTGCGCAACGTCAATTTTGCCGTCGGCCGCAACGAGATCGTCGGCCTCGTCGGCGACAACGGCGCCGGAAAATCGACGCTCATCAAGATCATCACGGGCGTGCTGAAGCCGACCAGCGGCCACCTCTATATCCGGGACGAGCCGATTCCGTGGACGGAGTACTCCGTGCGCCTCGCGCATGCGATGCGGATCGAGACGGTCTACCAGGAGAAGTCGCTGGGCGAGAAGCAGCCGCTGTGGCGCAACTTCTTCGCCGGCCGCCAGATCACCAACCGCTGGGGCTTCATCGACGTGCGCAAGGAAAAGGAGATCGCCAACCGGATCCTGCTCGACACGATCGGCTTCCGCGGCGTCGGCATCGACGCCGACTCGACCGTCAGCAAGCTCTCCGGCGGCGAGCGCCAGGGCGTCGCCATCGGGCGCGCCATGCATTTCGACGCCGACCTCATCGTGCTCGACGAGCCAACGGTGGCGCTGGCGCTCAAGGAGGTGCGCAAGGTGCTGGACTTCATCGAGCGCATCCGCACGAGCGGTCGCGCCTGCATCTATATCGAGCACAACCTGGCGCACGTCCATGAGCTGGCCGACAGGCTCGTCGTCATCGACCGCGGCGAGATCGTCAGCGACATCCAGAAGGGCGAGATGAGCCTGCATCAGCTGACCGACCACTTGCTGGCGCTGCAGGCCAAGAAGGAGGCGGTGGCGTGACGGTCGTCGCCGGGAGCCGGCCGCGACCCGTAGCCGCGCAGCGCTCGCTCGCCGCGCGGCTGCTCGGCACCGAGGGCGTGCCGATCCTCTTGGTGCTGATCGCCATCCTCGCTGTCCTGATGGCGCTGGCGCCCAATGCCTTCCTCGGCTGGCGCACCTATATATCGGTGCTGATCAACTACCAGCCGCAGATCATCTGCGCGCTCGGCCTGACGCTCGTCATCGCCGCCGGCGAGATCGACCTGTCGTTCCCCTCGGTGATCACGCTCTCCAGCCTGATCTTCGCCGCCTTCTATCGCTTCGACAACGTGTTCTGGCTGAGCTGGCTGGCCGCGGGCAAGACGCCGGACGAGATCCATGTGCTGCAGACGCAGCTCTGCTGGGTCGGCGTCGTTGCGGCGCTCGGCGTCGGCGCGCTCGTCGGCTTCATCAACGGTGTGCTGGTGGCGCGCATCGGCATCCCCTCGATCATTGCCACCCTCGCCACCGCCTTCGTCTGGCGCGGCATGGCCGTGTTCCTCGCCGCTGGCCGCCAGTTCGCGCTGCGCGATTTCAACCAGACCGGCCTCTGGCAGATCACTACGGGACGGCTGTTCACGCACTTCTTCAACGGCGACGTCGTGCTGCGCAAGCCGGACGGGATTCCGATCCAGGCGCTGGTCGGTCTCGCGCTGGCCGTGCTGCTCTGGTTCATCCTCAACCGGCATCGCTTCGGCGAGGCGCTGCTCTTCATCGGCGACAACGCCAACGTGGCGCGCGTCGTCGGCATCGACGTGCGCGCGACGCGGGTGAAGCTGTTCACGCTGATGGGGGCGCTTGCCGGCCTTGCCGGCATGTTCCTCACCATGGAGACCGAGAACTTCACGACCACGCAAGGCCAGACCTCGCTGCTGGTGGTAATCGCCGCCGTGTTCATCGGCGGCACCTCGATTTTCGGCGGCTCCGGCACCATCGTCGGCAGCTACATCGGGCTCCTGATCGTCGTCATGCTGCAGATCGGCATGGTGGCGATGGGACTCGGTGGCGACGTGGCCGACATGGTGATCGGCGTCGTCTTCGTGCTCGCGGTCGTCCTGCACATGCTGGTGGAGCGGCCGGAGCGGTTCCGGGGACTGGGATTCGGCAATCGATGAGCAGCGGCAACAATCAACGAAGCAGGAGGAGGATCAAGATGCGGACGATGTTCACGGTTCTCGGCGCGGCGGTGATGGCGACGTCGCTCGTCGCCTTTGAGAGCACCGCCGGCGCGGCCATGCTGGGCGACGGCGTCACCGTCTACATGCAGATGGGCGGCCAGCCGGGCGAGCCTCCGGTGCTGCCACGCACCAACGGCGCCAAGGCTGCCGCCGAGGCGCTCGGCGTCAAGCTCATCGAGCAGTATTCGAGCTGGCAGGCGGAGACCATGCTGGCGCAGTTCCGCGAAGCGCTGGCCGCCAAGCCGCAATGCATCGTCATCATGGGCCACCCCGGCAACGACGCCTTCGCCGACCTGGTGGCCGACGCGGTCGCGCAGGGCATCGTCGTCACCTCCGGCAACGCGCCCCTCAAGGAGCTGCAGCAGAAGTATCAGGACAAGGGCTTCGGCTATGCCGGCGTCGACCTCTACGAGGGCGGCGCCATCACCGCGCGCTCGATGCTGAATGCCGGCCTGAAGTCGGGCGACGCGGCGCTGGTGTTCGGCAATTTCAGCAAGGGCGACCGCGGCCTCTCCGACAAGGGCATGGCCGACACGCTGGAGAAGGCCGGCGTCAAGGTCGACCGCGTCGAGATGTCGGAAGAGGTGAACGGCAGCCCGCCGCTCGCCATCCCGCAGCTCGTCGCCTACCTGCAGCAGCATCCCGACACCAAGGCCATCGGCACCCAGCACGGCGGCATCACGCCGCTCCTTCCCGACGTCGCGCAGCAGGCCGGCAAGAAGCCGGGCGACATCATCCTCGCCGGCATCGACACCGACCCGAAGACGGTCGCGGCGGTCAAGGCCGGCACGATGACGGCGACGCTCGACCAGCAGCTCTACCTGCAGGGCTTCCTGCCGGTGCTGCAATGCGTGCTGTCGGTGAAGTACAAGATGGGCGGCTTCACGACCAACACGGCCGCCGGTACGCTCTCGCCCAACAACGTCGATATGCTGGTCCCGCTGATCGACCAGGGAATCCGCTAGCGCGCGCGATTCACGGGCCGGCGGTTCGTTCGAGCACACGAAAACGAGCCGCCGGCTTTTGACGCGATCAGCTACGACCGCTACAGTCCGCGGCAACAAGAAGCCGACGAGAGCGGCCTTTGTTCGACGGGAGGAGATCATGACGAGGATGACGCCGACCGCGGCGGCAACGGTGCTTGCCGCGGTCTTCGCGACGGCCGGGACACCCGCGTACGCTGACGACGCACCGAAGCGCGGCGGGACGATGATCGTGACCTACCAGGACGACATCGCCACGCTCGATCCGGCGATCGGCTATGACTGGCAGAACCCCTCAATGATGCAGAGCATCTTCGACGGCCTGATGGACTACAAGCCAGGCACGTCTGAACTCACGCCCGATCTCGCCGAGAGCTACGACATCTCGCCCGACGGCAAGACCTATACGTTCAAGCTGCATCAGGGCGTCAAATTCCAGAACGGTCGAGAAATGACGTCGGCTGACGTCAAATACTCGATCGAGCGGCTCGTCAATCCGAAGACGCAGAGCCCCGGCCAAGGCTATTTCAGCGCCATCGAAGGCTTCGACGACTTTGTCGGCGGCAAGGCTCCCGGGCTATCCGGCGTCGTCACGCCCGATCCCTATACCGTCGTCATCAAGATGGCCCGAGCGAACGCACCGTTCCTCAACGTGCTTGCCATGCACTTCGGCTCCGTCGTGCCCAAGGAGGAGGTGGAGAGGTACGGTGCCGACTTC
>Ga0335076_10001873_pt1 | contig 20607 bp, 13 predicted proteins | sample Lox_Sample_25_FD_206717 | JGI IMG/M metagenome (GOLD analysis project Ga0335076, IMG submission 206717) | Soil microbial communities from Loxahatchee National Wildlife Refuge, Florida, United States - Lox_Sample_2.5 | ecosystem: Environmental > Terrestrial > Soil > Wetlands | place: USA...
ACGCCCGGACGGACCGTGGCCTGGCCCGCGGCGATCGAGGCGCCGCCGATCAGCCCGAGTGAGAAGAACGAGACGTCCTGGGCGATCTTCTCGTCGCGAACCAGGCGGCGGTACAGGCGGCTGCCCTTGCCGCCGGCGAGTATCTGGCCGGCAACCTCGAGGGCGTCGAAGCGGCGATCGCCAAGGACGGGGGCGCGATAGCCGAAGAAGTGGCGTGGCAACGGCACGCGATCCTCGACGACCTCGCGCTCTTCGGCGCCGATGATCGGCGGCAGGCTCATGTCCCCGAGCGCCGGGATGGCCCGGTTGGGCGGGATGCTCCCGAAGTAGCGCTCGACCCAGGCCCGCACCTGAGCCGCGTCGACGTCGCCGACCACCGCCAACACGGCGTTATTGGGGGCGTAGTAGGTCCGGAAGAACGCGGCCACGTCTTCGAGCGAGGCGGCGTCGAGATCCTCCATCGAGCCGATGGTCGGGTGATGGTAGGGATGGCCGGCCGGGAAGACGTGACCCTGGAGCTTGTGGAACCAGTCGCCGTATGGCCGGTTGTCGTACGAGGAACGCTTCTCGTTCTTTACCACGGCCCGCTGGTTGTCTAGGTTCTCCTGGTTCAGGGCGTCCAGGAGAGTGGCCATCCGATCGGCCTCGAGCCAGAGGGCCAGCTCCAGCTGGTGGCTCGGGACGGTCTCGAAGTAGTTGGTCCGGTCCAGCCAGGTGGTCCCGTTCATCGTCCCGCCCGCGCCCTGAACGAGGGCCATGTGCTCGGCCTTGGCCACGTGTCCCGAGCCCTGGAACATGACGTGCTCGAAGAGGTGGGCGAAGCCGGTCTTGCCGGCGACCTCGTGCTTCGAGCCGACGTTGTACCAGATGCAGACGGCCGCCACGGGCGCCAGATGGTCTTCCGAGATGATCAGCCGGAGGCCGTTGGCCAGACGCTCGTCGGTGAACCTGACGCTCGGAGCGGTCATTCGGTCCAGTTCCTCCATGCCGCGCCGCGCAGTCGCAGCGGTCTCGCGGGTGCTGGCATTGTACGGGCCGCGGCGGGAGCGGTCGTCGGCCACCGCCCGGTTGTGAGCGCAGTCGCGCCGGGCGCGGCTCCGGCGGCGCGACCGGTTCCACCGGAACGGCCCTCGCAGCCCTGCGCTTGACGTTCCCGTCGATTGTGTTAGTCTTTCGTCTAACACAAGTTAGAAGGACCGTGGCGACAGTGGCAACGACAAGAGCCGGGGGCAGCGCTCCAACCAGGACCGGGGGTCTCGTTCGGCCGGGCCTCACGACGGCCCACGTGCCGGCCGCGGAGCTCGATCCGCGGACGGCCTATGACTTCCTGATGAGCGCCTGCAGCGAGTGCGGCGAGCTCGACGACCTCTTGCCCAACGATCGCCAGTGGCTGGTGGACTCGCGCGCGGCGATGAAGGTCGCGCTCGGCGACACGCCCGCGATCAAGGCCTGCGCCGGCTTCGTGGCCGAGCTGGGCCGGATGCTCGTCGGCCGGCCGGAGATCGGCAACGCCCGCGACGCGGTCGACGCCGTCGACGCGATGTCCGACGCGGAGCTGCTCGAGGCGATGGCCGGCGAGCTGCTCGAGGATGTCGACCTGGGCGGCCTGGCCCGCCGGGCTGTGGACGGCGACGTCGCCGCCTTCAAGGAGCTCCAGGGCAAGCTCGATTCGATGTACGGCCACACGATCCTGATCGGTTCGATGACCGAGCTCGCGCCCGCCGCGCGCCTGCTGCTGCACGACTGGCTGCCCCGCTACGAGACCATCGAGCCGCGGGTGGCCCGCATGCTGGACCGCGAGGTTGCCTCGCGACGCCTCGACGACGTCGGCGACCCAATCGGCTTCGTCGAGCGGGCGACCAACGGCATCCGCCTCGTTCCCGATCACCGCGTGCGCCGGATCGTCCTGGCGCCGACCTACTTCGGCCGGCCGTACAACTCGCTGACCAGGGTCGGCGACATCCAGCTGATCTGCTACCCGATCGCCGACGCCGCGCTGGGGGCCGCAGACCGTCTCAACCCCCCGGCCGCGACCGTGCGCCTCTTCCGCGCCCTTGGCGACGAGAGCCGTCTCCGGATCCTGCGCCTGCTGGCCGAGCGCGATCGCTACCTGACCGAGATCGCCAACGAGGTCGCGCTCAGCAAGCCGACCGTCAAGCATCATCTGGCCCAGCTTCGCGCTGCCGGCCTGGTGACGCTCATCGAGCAGGGCAACCTCACCTACTACAGCCTCCGACGCGACCGTACCGACGAGGCCGGCGTCGAGCTGCGGGCGTATCTGGCCCGCTGACCCAGGAGGACGACATGGCCAATTCGGCACCTGCCGATGTTAGACAACCAGCTAACCCAGACACTCTGCACTTCTAACACTGGAGTACTCGAAATGTGGCAGCCGATGCCAGACCAGCAACTAGCCGACATCAACCGCCAACACGCCTGCCTCATCGAAGAGGCGGCCTCGAATAGAATCGCCTCGCTCCGGGAGACCGGCGGCCGGAGGGAGAATTTCACCGGTCTGCGACTGCAGCTGGGATCTCTTCTGATCGTCGTCGGCCGCTCGGTCTGCGAAGACGACGGGCTGATCCGCCACCCCGCCCACTGAACTCCTCACGGGGGTCCCGTTGATCGGAGCGCTGCGCAGCTACATCACCGGGTTCACCGGGTTCGGCCGCGACGCGCGGCTGTTCCTGGTGACCACGATCGTCTTCGGCTCCGCCCTCAGCCTCTACTGGGTCGACTTCAACCTCTACCTGGAGTCGATCGGGCTGGACCGGCCGACGATCGGTTGGCTGATGTCGCTCTCGCAGCTGGCCGGAGTCATCGTGGCGCTGCCCGCGAGTGCGCTGTCGGGCCGCTTCGGGCGGCGCAACGTGATGGCCGTCGGGATGGCTCTGGTAGCTGTCGCGTTCCTGGTGTTCCTGCCGGGCATGCGCGTTCTCGTCGTCATCGGGGTGGTCGCGCTCGGCGCCGGCTCGCAGATCGTGTCCGTCGTCCAGATACCCTTCATCGCCGAACACACGCTGCCGGATCAGCGCAACCACTACTTCGCGATCTGGTCGGCGTTCGGGTTCCTGACGTCGATCGTCTCAACCGTCCTGGGCGGCACCGTCGCGACCGCTCTGGCCGGCCAGTTCGGGCTGGTTTCGGCCGCGGCCCCGTACCAGATACTTCTGGCAGGGGTGGCGATCCTGGGGACTCTGGCGCTCGCCACGGTCTACCTCCTGACCGACGACCGTCCGGCCGAGGGCAAGTTCGGGCTGGTCGTCACGGACCGGAGGCTCTTCTTCAGGCTGCTGCTGCCGGGCTTCCTGACAGCCCTTGGCGCCGGCCAGCTGATCCCGTTCCTGAACGTGTTCGTCCAGACCAAGTTCTCGCTCGGGCTTCCGGAAGTGAATGCGGTCTTCGCCATCACGAGCCTGGGGACCGCGTTCGCGATACTGGCTCAGCCCGCCCTGGCCCGCCGTTGGGGTCGGATCGGGTCCATCGTCCTGGTTCAGGGCGCCAGCATCCCGTTCCTGCTGGTGCTGGGCTTCTCGCCCATCCTGTGGACCGTGGTCGTGGCCCTGACCGTCCGCAACTCGCTGATGAATGCCGGCAGCCCCATCTTCGACGCCTTCGCCATGGACCGGGTCAGCTATGCCGAGCGTGCCACCCTGGCGGCCGGAATGACGCTCCTCTGGTCGCTGGGCTGGACGATCTCGCCGCTGTACTACAGCACCCTGCAGGCGTGGCTCGGATTCACGGGTGGGTACAGCGTGGACTTCGTCACGATCATCATCCTGTACACCGTATCCACGAGCCTGCTCTGGGTCTGGTTCCGGAGGGACGACAGTATCGCGAGCGCCATCGTCGAGCCTGCGATCGCCGCCGAAGCCGTGGCCATGGTCGAGCACGCCTGAGGCCGGCGGACCTGGCGGCGGACCTGCCGCTAGGCGAAGGGGATGGCGGGTCGGGGCCGACCGGGGTCCGGGACCCACTCGCCGAGAGATCGCACCTCGGCCAGCCGCTGGCGCAGCTCGGGGTCCAGCGCCTCGGCCGCGGCCACGGCCGTCTCGATGGCGGTCAGGCACAGGATGCCCATCGCCGTGGCCGCCAGGCGGATCTCGATGGCGTCGCGAACGGGACCGGACCGGGGCGACGGCGTGTTGACGACGAGCCGCACGGCTCCGCCGTTGATCAGATCGATGATGGCGGTCTGGCCCGGGGCGGGCCTCTCCCCGACCTTGGCCACGACCTGGGCGTCGTAGCCGAGGTGGGACAGCGCCGCGGCGGTGCCGGACGTGGCGGCAAAGCGGTAGCCGGCGCGGGCGAGCGCGGCGGCGACGCGCGGCAGCGAGGGGATGTCGCGTTCGGCGATCGAGAGCAAGGCCAGAGCGCCCGCCGCGCCAGGCCGGGGCGGGATCAGAGCCGCCCCCTGCATCGCCTTGGCCAGGGCCACGCGGGGATCGGCATGGATGCCGATGACCTCACCGGTCGACTGCATTCCCGGCCCGACGCTCGGATCCACGCCGCGTAGCTTGGCCGTGGAGAAGGCCGGCGCCTTGACCGCGACCAGCGGCGGGGCCGCCAGGAGTCCGTTGCCCCAGCCCATGCCGGCGAGCCTGTCGCCCAGGGCGATCCGGACGGCGAGCTTGACCATCGGCACGCCGGTGACCTTGCTGATGAACGGGACGGTCCGGCTGGCGCGGGGATTGACCTCGATCAGGTAGACGCCGTCGTCGCGGACGATGAACTGGGCGTTGACCAGACCGTGGACATCGAGGGCGCGGACGATCCGATCCATGGCCGAGACGATCAGCTCCTGGTCCGCGACCGAGACGTTTTGGGGCGGGAACATCCCGATCGAGTCGCCGGAATGGACGCCGGCCCGTTCGATGTGCTCGAGCAGGCCCGGTATGAGGACCGTTTCGCCGTCGGCGACGGCGTCGACGTCGACCTCGACGCCCTCGAGGTAGCGGTCGATCCGGACCGGCCGATCTGGGTCGACAACCGTGGCCCGGGCCAGCTGGTCGACCAGGTCCGAGGCCGAGTAGCTGAAGTCGATGGCCAGCCCGCCGATGACGAAGGACGGCCTGACGATGACCGGGTAGCCGATTCGATCCGCCAGCGCCAGCGCCTCCTCGACCGAGCGGGCCATCCCGCCTTCCGGCTGGGGAATGCCGACGTCCTCGACCAGGTTGGCGAAGCGGATCCGATCCTCGGCCTGGTCGATGGTCTCCAGGTCGGCTCCGAGGAGCGGGATCCTCGCCCCGACAAGCGGCCCGGCCAGGTTGAGAGGCGTCTGGCCGCCGAACTGGACGAACGCCCCCAGCAGCGGAGCGGCGTCGCCGTCGTCCGACGCCGGCGACTCGGCTTCCACCACGCTGCGGACCGACTCGGGGTCCAGCGGCTCGAAATAGAGCCGCGACGAGGCGTCGAAGTCCGTGGAAACGGTCTCGGGGTTGGAGTTGATCATGACCGCCTGCCAGCCGCGACCGCGCAGCTCGGCGGCGGCGTGGACGGCGCAGTAGTCGAACTCGATCCCCTGCCCGATGCGGACCGGACCCGAGCCGATGACCAGGGCCGCGGGACGCTCGACGGCGGGCAGCTCGGGCTCCGCGCCCGAGGCGGCGTAGGTGGCGTAGAGGTAGGGCGTTCCGGCCGCGAACTCGGCGGCGCAGGTATCGACCATGGCGTAGCCGGGCACGATGCCGAGCTCGAGGCGGGCCAGCCGGATCGACTCCGGATCCAGGCCGGCCATCTGGCCAAGCTCGCGATCGCCGAAGCCGGCTCGCTTGACGGTCGACAGAAGCGTGGCCGCCTCGTCGTCCGCTGGGTCGGCCAGCCGGGCCCCGAAGCGCCGGACCTCGTGCTCGAGGGCCACAGCCCGCTCGAGCTCCCAGAGGAACCAGGCCGAGATCCCGGTCACGCCCCGGATCCGTTCGGCAGGCATGCCGCGACGCAGCAGCGCCAGGATCCGCCACAGCCGCGAGTCGGAGGGGGCCAGGAAGCGTTTGAGGACGATCGGGTAGGCGGCCCGCTCGGCGTGGGCCCTGGCCTCGCACATGAGGCCGCTCATATCGACCGTGACGCTCGGCTGCGAGACCTCGGGCTCCATCAGGTAGTCGAGGGTGGCCTGCCAGGCTGCGTTCTCGGCCAGGAACCCCGCGCCGGCCTGTTCGAGGCCACGCAGCGCCTTGTTGAGCGCCGAGCCGAAGGTCCGGTCGATGGCCATCACCTCGCCGGTGGCCTTCATCTGGCTCCCGAGCGACCGGTCGGCGGTCGGGAACTTGTCGAACGGGAAGCGCGGCAGCTTGACCACGACGTAGTCGAGCGCGGGCTCGAAGGCGGCCACGGTGGTGCCCGTGACGACGTTCGGGATCTCGGCCAGGCGGCGGCCCGCCGCTATCTGGGCCGCGACGCGGGCGATCGGATAGCCCGTGGCCTTGCTGGCCAGGGCAGAGCTCCGGCTCACGCGAGGATTGACCTCGATGACCGCGTAGTCGGCGTAGTCGGGGCTCAGGGCAAACTGGACGTTGCAGCCGCCCTCGACGCCGAGCGCGCGGATGATGCTCAGCGCGGCCGAGCGGAGCCGCTGGTGGACCGGGTCGGGCAGGGTCTGGACCGGCGCGACGACGATCGAATCGCCCGTGTGGACGCCCAGGGGGTCGACGTTCTCCATCGAGCACACGGCGATGCAGGTGTCGTCGGCGTCGCGCATGACCTCGTATTCGATCTCCTGCCAGCCGACGAGGCAGCGCTCGATCATCACCTGGTTGATCGGGCTGAGGCGCAGGCCGCCGTGAGTCCGCTCCCAGTAGGCGTCCTCGGTCTCGACGATGCCACCGCCGGAGCCGCCCATGGTGAACGCGGGCCGGATGATCGCGGGCAGGCCGATGACCTCCAGCGCGCGCCGGGCAGCCTCGTCGCGGGCTGTCTCGTCCGGGCCCTCGACGATGTAGCTCGGGGCGTAGGGCTGGCCGATCCGGTCGAGCAGGTCGCGGAACTTCTCGCGGTCCTCGGCCATCTCGATGGCTTCCAGCGGGGTCCCGATGAGGCGGACGTCGTAGCGGTCGAGGACGCCCGCCTTGGCCAGGGCCACGGCCAGGTTGAGCCCGGTCTGGCCGCCCAGCCCGGCCAGCAGGCCCTCCGGGCGCTCTTTGGCGATGACCTGCTCCACGGCCTCGACGGTCAGCGGTTCGAGGTAGACCGCGTCCGCGACCTCGGCGTCGGTCATGATCGTGGCCGGGTTGGAATTGACCAGGATGGTCCGCACGCCCTCTGCTCGGAGCGCCCGGCAGGCCTGCGTGCCCGCGTAGTCGAACTCGGCCGCCTGGCCGATCACGACGGGCCCGCTGCCGATGATCAGGGCGCTCTTGGGCTTGGGCCGGTAGGCCCCCGAGGCGGTGGTCGCGGGGGTAGGCATCGCGGCCTCGAGCGCCGCTGCGGAGGCGCTGACGGGGGCGGCCGATTCGCCGGCGCCGGTCGTCTCTGCCCCGCCGGCAATCGCCTCGGCCTCACGTTCGCGGGGCACGGCCGCCGTTTCCCGATCCGTCATACAAAAGAGCCACCGGCCGCCGGGGCTCGGTGGTTCAACTCACAGCTGCTCATGCCGTCTCCTCTCCGGCCTCACTGGACCGGTACGCCGGCCTCACAGGACCGGCCCCAAGGGCTGCGGGAAGAATACCAGGAAGGCGGCCGCCGGTTGGCCGTGCCCTGGCATCCTGGTCCGAGACGCCGGCCCGACGGTCAGAACGGCCACCCGGCGGACCCGCCCGACGATCGCGGATTTGCCAAGATCGATCGCGCCGTCGGCGCGGATCGCCCCGGCCCTCAGCGAGGAGGTAGATCGACGTGTCCGCAGCCCGGCTCGAACTCCGCCGCGAGCAGATCCTGGCTTTTCGCCGGGGCGTCGGGGCGCTCGACGAGCGGCTGCTCTCCGGGCCAGAATCGCTGCGCCGGGCGGCTTGGGCCGGCCTCCAGGACAGCATGCCCCGGGCGGCCGTCCTGTCGATCCACGCCCGCGTCGAGGGGGTCGGTCCGGACGTCTGGGAGGACCCAGCCCTTGTCCAGGTCTGGGGGCCGAGGTTCAGCGCCTACGTCGTCGCCGCCGTCGATCGTGCCGTCTTCACGCTGGGAAGGATGCCGGACGATAGTCCGCTCCGGGTCAGGGCGGAAGGGACGGCCAGGCGTATCGGCGAATTCCTGCACGGTCGAAGGATGTCCTTCGCCGAGGTCGGGCACGGGCTGGGCGTCCCGCCCAACAGCCTCAGATACGCGGCCCTCACCGGCACGGTTCTGATCCGCTGGGACGGGGCCCGGCGGCCCCCGATCTGGACCGTGCCGCCGCCGGAGATGACCCCCGCGGAGGCGCGGCTCGAGCTCGCCCGCCGGTACCTCCACGTCTTCGGTCCGGGCACGGCCGCGGCCTTCGGCGAATGGGCGGGACTCCGGCCGCCGGCGAAGCTGGCGGCGTTCGAGGCGCTCGCCGGTGAGCTGGCGCCGGTTCGGACGCCGGTCGGCGACGCGTGGATCCTCGCCGCCGACGAGGCGGCTTTCCGAGCGCCGGCGCGACCCGCGGCTCCGGCCCGTCTCCTCCCCAGCGGGGATGCGTACTTCCTGCTCCAGGGCGTCGATCGCGATCTCCTGGTCGCAGACCCCGCCTGCCGGGCCCGGTTGTGGACTCCCCGAGTCTGGCCCGGGGCCGTCCTGGTCGAGGGCGAGATCGTCGGAACCTGGCGTCGTTCCCAGACCGACTTCGCCATCGGGACCTGGCGACCGCTCACTCCGGGGCAGCGCCAGGCCGTCGAGGCCGAAGCTCATTCGATGCCGCTGCCCGGTTCCGAGCAGGGCGTCAGGGTCGAGTGGAGCGACTGACGCCCGGGTCGAGCTTCCGCGTCATGACGCAAATGTTGGGGTCCGGGGCGGGTCGCGGCCCGCGACCCGCGCTAGCATGGCCCCGGAAAGCGCGGGGAGGATCATCCGATGGCGACCTGGGCCCAGTTCGAGCGAGCCAATCCAGACCTGGCGGCCGAGGCGCGCCGGCTGCTCTATCGGAGCGGCACCGGCGAGGCACTGCTGGCCACCGTCCGCGGCGACGATCCGCCGCGCCTCCACCCGATCTGGGTCGCGGTCGCCGACGGCGGGCTCTACGCCTTCATCCTGAGGTCGGCCAAGCGGGCCGACCTCGAGCGCGACGGCCGCTATGCCCTCCACAGCCACGTCGATCCGGCCGCGCCCGACGAGCTCTCGATCCGGGGCCGCGCCCGGCGCATCGAAGACTCGGCCACGCTCGCGCGGATCGGCGGCAGCTGGTATTTCGACGTCGACGAAACATACGAACTGTTCGAGTTCGACCTCGAATCGGCCATCCTCGGCAAGCGCGAGACCGCTGACGATTGGCCGCCCCGCTACACGATCTGGCGTGCGGCCGAGCCGCAACCCGGCTAGCGCCTGTCGTCAGGATGCGCCGGGCCGCTCTCCTGCGGCACTCTACGGCCTGACCGCCAGCCGTTTCCTGAGCTCGACAGTCTCCAGATGTAGCGGCGCCGCGGTGCCGGCCGTCGGTCCGGGCGCCATGCCGTCGTGGCGGGCCCGCGCGGCCGAAACGAAGCGGTCGAAGACCGCCAGGGCGTCGAGCGGTCCCGGGCCGCCCTCGGGGTGGTACTGGACGGTTTCGATCGGCAGCTCGCGGTGGCGCAGACCCTCCACGGAACCGTCGTTGAGGTCGATCTGGCTGACTACGAAGCCGCTCTCGGCCGGCAGCGTCTCCCCCATCACGGTGACCTCGTGGTTCTGAGCGGTGACCTGGACGAGACCCGATTCCAGGTCCTTGACCGGATGATTCGCGGCGTGGTGCCCGAACGGCAGCCGCCTGGTCCCGGCGCCCGCGGCCCGACCGACGATCTGATGACCCAGGCAGATCCCGAGCAGCGGCCGGCCGTCGGCGATTACCTGGCGGGCCAGAGCCACCGGCCCGTCGAGCCGGGCGGGGTCGCCCGGCCCGGGTGACAGGACGACGCCGTCGACCTCGGGCACGAGCACGTCGGCCGCGGTCGCGGTGTGGGGCAGGATCCGGACACGCGTGCCGCGGCGGCGCAGGCTCCGGACGATGTTGGTCTTGAGCCCGAAATCGAGGATCGCCACGAGCGGGCCGCCCTCGGCGACGTCGCCTTCGTCGCGCGGGGCGTCGGGCGAGACCTGGGCTACGAAGTCCTGATCCTCCCAGCGCGGCACGATCCTGGCGAGAGCGCGGGCCTCCTCGACGTCCGTCTGGCCGGGTGCGGTGAGGATGGCCCGCAGTGAGCCGCTGGCGCGCAGGTGGCGGGCCAGGGCCCGAGTGTCGACCCCGGCGATGGCTGGGATGCTCGACTCGCGCAGCATCGTCGCCAGCTGCTGGGCGTCGCCCAGAACCGCGGCCGTGGCGTTGGCCACGATCAGGCCGCGGAGCCATGGCCGTTCCGACTGGTCGTCGTGGTGGATCCGGCCGTAGTTCCCGATGAGGGGGTAGGTCATGACGACCAGCTGGCCGGCGTAACTCGGATCGGTGGCGATCTCCTGGTAGCCGGTCTGGCTGGTGTTGACCACCAGGTCGCCCTTCCCGTCGCGCTGCGAGCCGAAGGCGATGCCCGGGAAGACGCGCCCGTCCTCGAGGGCCAGCAAGGCGGGACCGAAGTCGCCGACGCGCGGGTCGACCACCGAGCTGGGCCGCGGAAAGGGCGGCAAGCGGCGTCGAAGAGGCCGGTTCATATGAGAAGGCCACCGGCCGGGCTGGCTCGGTGGTCCGGGTTGCGCTCGATCATCGGGTCTCCTCCCCGGCCTCACCGGACCGGTACGCCGGTCTCACGGGACCGGCGGCAGGGCTGGCGGAAGCGTAGCACGACCGCGACCCCGGAGGCCGACCGGGCCGGCCACCGCCTCGGGGCGTCTACCGCCGGCTCCCCCACCGCGATTGGGCCGTCGCCCCGCCCCCCGAGCCGCCCGCCGGACCTCGCCGCTGGCGCAGCAGGGCGTCGATCTCGGCCCGCAGCCGCCGGCCAAACGTCGAGCGCTGGAGCCACTCCAGGTAATCGAGGTCCTGGCGGGCAATCTCGCCGAGCGACCAGCCGGCATACCGGCCGAAGTTCAGGACCGTGCCCGAAGGCCGTCCGGGCGGCGGCCCGGCGGTCGGCGCCTCGGAGAAGCCGGCGCCGGCCGTCTGTCCGCCCGCGCCCGAGCCAGTCCACGAGGGTGCCCGTTCTGCCGGGGCAGTCGAGGCCGCCGGCTCTCTCGCAACGGACGCCGCGGCAGCCACGCCAGAGCCCGAGCGCGCGGCGGCCCGCGCCGCGTCGTAAGCCGCCCGCCGGACGGGATCGCCGAGCACGTCCCAGGCATCGTTGAGGGCGACCATTCGATCGGCGTTGCCGCCGTCGACGTCGGGGTGATACTTGCGGGCCAGGGTCCGATAGGCGGCTCGGATGACCTCCGGCTCGGCCAGCGGATGGACCTGCAGGACCGCGTAGTAGTCGGCCATCGCCAGAGCCTACAACGACCCGGAGCCGGCGAGAACACCGCATCCGGCCCGACGGCCTGCCCGGAAGTTCCATCAGGCGCACGCTACGACCCAGACGCGGCCGAGTCCGCTGGCCGGAGTAGAGTGCGCACGGCGCCATCGGAGCAGGACTCCCCACCCGGCCGCCGGAGTTTCCCAACTTGAGCGACAGTTTCGACCCTACCAACAACGATCTTCACAAGACGATCGTCGAGAACCTGGCCGACGGCGTATATCTGGTCGACCGAGAGCGGACCATCACCTACTGGAACCGCGGCGCCGAGCGTATATCCGGGCACGCGGCGGAGTCGGTGGTCGGGCATCACTGCTTCGACAACATCCTGGGCCACGTCGACGCCAACGGCCGGTCGCTCTGCCTGACCGCCTGCCCTCTCGCCCAGACCATCAAGGACGGCAAGCCCCGCGAGGTCAGCATCTGGCTCAAGCACGCCCAGGGCCATCGCAAGCCGGTCCGTGTCCGAACCGCCCCGGTGAGGGACGCGGCCGGCGAGATCGTCGGCGGCGTCGAGGTCTTCTCCGACGACACGGCCCTGGTCCAGGCGGCCGAGGACGCGGCTCGGGCCCGCCGCGACGCACTCACCGACGAACTCACGGGGCTGCCCAACCGGCGCCTGTTCGACGCGGCCCTGGCCGGGCGGCTCGAGAACCTGAACCGCTACGGCTGGCGGTTCGGGCTGCTGATCGTGGACATCGACCACTTCAAGGCGGCCAACGACGATCACGGCCACGCCTTCGGCGATGCCGTCCTGGTGACGGTCGCTCAGACCCTCCGCGGCGCCGTCCGCGTCGGCGACGTGCTAGCGCGCTGGGGCGGCGACGAGTTCACGGTCCTCGTCGAGGCCCCCAGCGCCACGGACCTGCTCGACACAGCCGAACGGCTGAGCGGGTTGGTGGCTCAGTCGGAGGTCCGGCGCGGCCGCGAATCGCTCGTCGTGCGGGTCTCGGTGGGAGGGACGCTGGCCACGGCCGACGACACGGCGGCGTCGCTGTTCGCCCGCGCCGACCACCTGCTCTATCTCGCCAAGGAAGCGGGCCGCAACCGCATCGAGATTGCCCAGTCGGCCTGAGCCGCGCGCTTCGACCCGGGAATCACGCGACCCCTCGCCCGGGCGAGGGGTCGTAGCGACTTCGGAGGCTGGTGAGCCCGCAGGGATTCGAACCCTGAACCAATTGATTAAGAGTCAATTGCTCTACCGTTGAGCTACGGGCCCACGGCCGCGAAGGATACAGCAACATGGCCCACCCGCGCGAGCGGACGGCAGGTCGGGCTGGGCGCGGCGCCACCGGACCGCGGTCCAGACCGCAGGCCAGCCTCATCTGAATTGACTACGCCGGGTGGGGACTCCGAGGATCTGCCGACAGGACCGGCGAGCAGGCTACGATAGGCGCCTGCGATTCCGGCCCTGACAGGAGGTCGGTGGCCGTCTCGCCCGAACGGCAGGCATGGGTCAGACTCTGGAAAACGACGATCTCGAGCTCCTGGAACGGCTGAAGACCGGAATCGCCATCATGGATTCGGCGGGCAGCGTCGTCCGCTGGAACGCCGATGCGGAGCGGATCCTGGGCGTCGCCGCACGCGACGCCATCGGGCGGCCGTGGACTAGCCTGCTTACCGTCGTTCGGGGCGAGGAGGTCTCCGGAGCAGAGGTCCTGACCGCGGCCATGACCCCGGTCGGCTGGCACGGCCTGATCGAGCTGCGGCTGGCGGCCGGCCCGGAAATCTGGGTCAGAGCCCACGTCCAGGGCATGAAGCTGAGCCCGGACGACGAGCTTCCGGGCGTGATCGCCATGTTCTGGCCAGACCAGGCCCCAAACGCCGATGCCAGCCCCGACAAGCGGCCGTACCGCGACTTCCTGCGTCGCTCGCCGGAGGCCCTCTTCCTGACCGAGCTCGACTTGACGATCGTCGAGGCCAGCGACAGCGCGGCGGCCATTCTCGGGGGCGCCGACGTCGCGGGCCGATCTCTGGCCACGATGCTGGCCGACTGGACCGAAGCCGACACCAGGGACGCCGGTGCGGAGATCCTCCGGGCCGGCTCGATCGTGCGCTCTGTCGTCGTCCGGCCCGCCGACGGAGAGCCACGGCCCGCGGAGATCGTTGCGACCCTCATATCCACGATCCAGGGCGGCCTGGTGCTGATCCGCGTCCACGACATGAGCGAGATGCGCCAGTTCGGCGCCGTGCTGCGCGACCTGGACGACCTCGTCGGGCTGGCCAAGTCGGACGTCGACGTGGACGCCGTGGGGTCGCGGGCCCTGGAGATCGTGGCCGGATTGTGGAGCGCCGACATTGCGGTCGTCTACCTGACGTCGACGGGCTCCGTCCAGTTCCAGGTGGGGCCGGGCGTCACCGAGGCCGCCCGGGCACGGCTGGCCAGCGTCCAGCCAGCCCACGCTCCCCTGGTGAACTACGTGTCCAGCCACGCCGGCGCGGTGGACGTCGACCTCGAGCGGGACGAGGTCGACCCAGAAGTGGGAGGACGCCTGCACGCGTACGGCTGCCGGGCCATGCGCGCCACGCCGATCTGGTTCGGCGAACGCGCCGTCGGCATCCTGTTCTTCGGCTGGCTGGGCGTGGCCCCGGTGCCATTCGACCGTCAGGGGCTGGAGCTGATCGGCCGGCTGATAGGCATCGCGGTCGGCAACGCCGAGCTGCGGGGCGAAGTCATCCACGAGACCGAGCTGCGGACGAGCCTCGAGGGACCGGCGCGCCTCGGCTCCGTGGTCGTCAACCAGATCACCGACGCGATCGTCGCCACCGACGCCAACGACCTGATCACGGTCGTCAACCCGGCGGCGGAGCGGATCTACGGCTTCCGAGCCGAGGACGCCATCGGTCGCCCGATTGGGGAGGTCGTCGAGCAGACCGGTCTGGACGGCTCTCCGGCCGCGGAAAGCTGGGTCGAGGCCCTGGGCTCCGTCGGCTACTGGCAGGGCAGGATCATCCACCGACCCATGATCGGCGCCTTCAAGGCCCGCAACATCGTCGTCGATCTGTCGGCCACGGTGCTCCACGACGACCGGCGCCGCCCGGCGGGAGTCATCGCTCTCAGCCGCGAAGTCACGCCCTCGTCCCACCTCGACTCGGACGGAGCGGCGCTGGCCGCGGTCGCGGTCGCCACCAGCCGATCGCGGACCCGCCAGGAAGTCGCCAACGCGGTCCTGGAGCGGCTGTGCGAAGTCACGATGGCCGACTTCGGAGTCATAGGCACACGGGTCGGCGAGGGCGACCAGCAGATCGAAGCCAGCCGCGGACTCAGCGACGACGTCCTGCGGGCAATCCAGACCGTGACGGCGCCGGAGCTGACCGACGCCCTCGACGGGCCGCTGCCGATCGTGTCGCTGGCGAGCGCAAGCGAGTGGGTCGCCGGCACGGACTTCACGGCGACCATGGCCCGCAACGGCGTTGCCACCGGTTTCGTCGCCTCCTTGCGCGTCCGGGACGAGCCGGTCGGGTTCCTGGGGCTCGCATCCCGGCGTTCCAGCTGGGTCAGGCCGCGCGACGAAGTGATCCTGCAGATCTCGACCCAGGTGGCCAACGCGCTCGAGAACGCGCTCCTCATGGAACGCCTCGAGAGCGGCCTCCAGCAGGAGAAGCGTCTGACGTCTCAGCTCGAGACCCTAATGGGCCTGACACTCCTGCCCCGCGGAGAGACCTCCGAGGAGGCGATGGCCCAGATCCTCCTGGAGCGCGTGGTCTCGGCCCTCGCCGCGGACGGCGGCATCGTCGTTCGGGAGCACGACGGCCGTCTCGAGGTCGTGACCTCGCTCCGTCCCGAGGAGGTGGCCGAGTCGGCCGCCGAGTCGGAGCCGGCCGACCGCTTCGACTTCTGGCGAAGGCTGATCGCCGATCCGGGCGCAGGCGCGTTCTATCAGCGCGTCGCGGACCTGCCGAGGGTCGGTCCGGAGCTCGCCCGCCTGGTCGGACATCCGTTCGCGGGCCACGCCATCTTCCCGATCCGCGAGGGCGACAGGCTCGTCGGCGCGTTCCTGTGCTACTTCGTCAGCCAGACCGGGACCGCCGAGATCGACGGTCGAAACGTCGAGGCGGTCGGCCGGATCCTCTCGATCGCCTACGCCAACGTAAGGATGAGGTCTGGATTGGCCGAGGCCGCGGAACACGAGCGCCGCCTGACTGCCGAGCTGCAAGCGCTCCAGGAGCTGACGCTCTTGGGCGCCTCGACCGACGACCAGGCCCGTCTGGCCAGGGAAACCATCGGCGCCGTGGTCATGGCCACGGGCGCAACCGGCGGCGGCTACGTCCTGGTCGACCAGTCGTCGGGCCGGGTCGAGCCGATCGCCTGGGTAGGCCCGCCGAGCGTCAGCTGGCCGGAGTCCGGCAGCCCTGCAGAGATGCCCACGGTCTGGCCGCCACTGTCGCAGCTCCAATCTGACAACGGGATCTGGCTGTCCCATGAGAACTCCGCCGCGGGCCTGGCCAGTGGCGACTGCGCCCAGGCGTTGCTGCCCCTTCGAGTCGACGGCCGCCTGGCCGGGATGCTGCACCTGGAGTGGACCCAGGAGCCCGCCGGCGACCAGTATCACGTCGGCTTTCTCGAGCCGATCGCTCGGATCTGCACCATCTCGCTGGCCAACTTCAGGCTCCGTTCCGAGCTGCTCCACAGGGCCGCCGCGCAGCGGGCCCTCGGCCATCGCCTCGACACCCTCGACGAGCTGACGCGGATCGGCGAGGAGGCCAGCTCGTTCGAGGAGCTGGCCAACCGTACGGCCAGCCTGGTTCGCGAGGCCCTGGGTGCGTCGGGTGTCTGCTATCTGCTTCGCGAGCCGGGCCATCACTTCGAGACCCACGCGGTCGCGGGCGAGACCGGCGCGTTCCGGCTCTGGCTCAAGGGCGTTCCGGCGAAGGACGCCCCGGGTGGCAGCCTGCTGCTCTCCGGCGCCTCCAGCGTGCTGGGCGACTTTGTCGCGGGTCAGGTCAACGAGCGCGTTCTGCCGCTGGCCCGCGCCACCGGCTTCAAGTCGTTCGGGGCGATCCCGATCCGGACCGGTGAGGAGCTGGCCGGGGCGTTGCTGTGCTTCTTCGAGCAGAGCGCGGCCACGCTGCCGGTCGACGAATCGGCTCTCGACTCGGTTGCCCGGATCACCGGCATCGCCCTGGCCAACTACCGGCTCCGCGAGCGGCTGGTCTCGTCCGAGGAGCGGTACCGGACCCTGTTCGAGGAGACTCCCGACGCGCTGCTCGTCTCGGCTCTCGACGGCACGGTCCTCGACGCCAACGAGGCGGCTGTGCGGCTCTACCGGGTCAACCGCGGCGAGGTCCTGGGCCGCTACTTCGGCCAGCTGATCACCGCCGACGAGAGGGAGATGGCTCGCCGCCGCCAGATAGTCTGGGCTCACGGCGGCGGCACGTTCCGAGATCGGGGGCGCCGGCCGGACGGCTCGGAATTCCCGGTCCAGATCGAGATCCGGGTCGTCGAGCTGGGCGGCCAGCGCCGCTTCCTGCACCTGGTCCGCGATCTCTCCGACCAGGAGAGCCTCCAGCGCGAGCTGCTCCAGGCCCAGAAGATGGAGGCCATCGGCGAGCTGGTTTCGGGGGTGGCCCACGAGCTCAACAACCCGCTCGCGGCGATCATCGCCTTCAGCCAGCTGCTCCGGACCGACGATCGTCTGCCCGACGACATGAAGCACGACGCCGACCTCCTGGTCCAGGAGGCCGATCGCACCCGGCGGATCGTCCAGAACCTCCTCGACTTCGCCCGGGCCAGGCCGCCCGAACGGCGCCGGACGAACATCGCCGTCCTGGTCCAAAGCGTCCTGGAGCTGCAGTCCTACGCCTTGAGCGCCAACCAGATTCAGGTGAAGGTGGACATCCCGGCGACCCTGCCCGACGTCGACCTGGACAGGGCTCAGCTGCAGCAGGTTCTGCTCAACCTGACGATCAACGCCATCCAGGCTATGCGTACCCGCGACCGCAAGGCGCCGGCCCACCTGACTGTCACCGCCACGCTGGTCAAGGCCCGCTCGACTGCCACCGCCTCGCGGGCCGACAGGACGGAGGAACAGCCGCGGGTCCGAATCTCGGTCAAGGACAACGGCCCAGGCGTCCCAGAATCGGTACGGGCGCGGCTCTTCGATCCATTCTTCACTACCAAGCAGCCCGGCGAGGGCACCGGGCTCGGCCTGTCGGTCTCGTTCGGCATCGTCGCGGCCCACGGCGGGCACCTCTGGTACGAGCCCGGCCCGGGTGGCGTCGGAAGCATCTTCATCATCGAGCTTCCGGTCACCGTCCAGGCCGGCGAGACCAGGCCGACCGCAGCGCCAGCCCCGACCGACGCCTCCACGCCGCGTCGGGCGCGCCAGCGCGGTGACCCCGAACCGACCGACGCGGGCTCGGGTCTGACCATCCGCAAGCCGGCGAAGCCGTCGCAGCCTGCCCAGCCGGCTAGAGCCGGGGCCGAGCCGGCGGCCGAGAACCGGCCTGCTCATGGCCGCCCGGACCGCGCGGCCTCGACGTCCGGGCCAGTCGCGGCTCAGCCCGTCGCCGCCCAGCCCGTCGCCGCCCAGCCCGTTGCCGCCCAGCCCGTCGCCGCCCAGCCCGTCGCCGCCCAGCCCGTCGCCGCCCAGCCCGCCGGCTCCGACAGGCGCTCTGAACCGGGCCAGACGAGGCCCCGCATCCTGGCCCTCGACGACGAGCCGTCGATCCGGGCCTTCCTGCGCAAGGCTCTGGCCGTGGCTGGCATGGAATGCGAGTCGGTCCAGGACGGCCACGACGCGCTCGAGATCCTCCGCCGCGAGTCTTTCGACGCGATGCTCATCGACCATCGCATGGCCGGCATGAGCGGCACAGAGTTCTACGAGGCGGCGGTCGAGTTCCAGCCCGACCTGGCCGACCGGGCGATCTTCATGAGCGGCGACACCCTGAACCCCGAGCTGCGCGGGTTCGCCACCCAGCGCGGCATCCGCCTTCTGGCCAAGCCGTTCGACATCGACGCGGTCATCCGGATAGTGCGCGAAGTGCTATCGGCCAACCAGCGGGTCAACTGACGACCGGCCGCCGACCGCTAGACGACCCCCGCGTCCTCGGAAGTGGCCCCGTCGCCGGCTCCGGCGGACATCAGCTCGAGCAGCCGATCTGCGGCCGTGTACGGGTCGAGCTCGTGAGCGGCCACGGAGTGGAGCAGCGCCGCGGCGACCGGGGCCGCTTCGAAGCTCCGGGCCCGCACGTGGAGTCGGTCGGCGAGGACGGCCCAGATCTGGGCCTCAGCCCGGGCCAGACGTGTCGTCTGCACGTCTGACGCGAGCGCGGCCGAGCGGTGCCGGTCGAGCGCGGCAAGCAGCTCGGCGACCCCGTCCCCGGTTGCGGCCGTGGTCACGAGGACCTCGGGATGCTTCGGCACGGGCCGGCCGGGCCGGGCCTCGCGCGGCGTGTCGGAGAGCATCGCCAGCAGCTGGCTCGCGGTCCGCTGGGCGCCGGGCCGATCACCCTTGTTGACGACGATCAGGTCAGCGACCTCGAGCAGCCCAGCCTTGATGGCCTGGATCTCGTCGCCCATCTCCGGAGCCTCGACGACGACCGTGGTGTCGGCCGTGGCGGCGACCTCCACCTCGCTCTGACCGGTCCCTACGGTCTCGATCAGGACGACGTCGAAGCCGGCGGCGTCGAGGACCGCGGCCGCCGCCGACGTCGCCGGCGAAAGCCCGCCGGAGTGACCGCGTGAAGCCATCGAGCGGATGAAGACGCCGTCATCGGTGGCATAGGCCTGCATCCTGACACGGTCGCCCAGGACGGCGCCGCCAGTAATCGGGCTCGACGGATCCACGGCCACCACAGCCACCGGACGGCCGGCGCGGCGGAGCTCGGCGATCAGGGCAGCCACGAGGGTGCTCTTGCCGGCGCCGGGCGGCCCGGTGATGCCGATCAGCTGGGCGCGGCCGGCGCTGCGGTACAGCCGCCGCAGAGCGCCTTCGGCGATCGGGGTGCGGTTCTCGACGGCGGTCAGAAGGCGGGCCAGGGCGCGCCGGTCGCCGGCCAGGGCGGCGTCGCAGAGCTCCTCGGCACGCGCCGCGGCCGCCGGCGCGCTCAAGCCCCCGTCCCGCGCCTGGCCCCCGGAAGGGATACGGGTCTCGGTCACCGGTTCGGGCTAGTCCCGCGGCCGGGCGTTGGCCCGGACGAAGTCCGCGACCTGGGCGATGGTCGTGCCCGGGCCGAAGACCGCGGCCACGCCGCTCTCCTTGAGGGCGGGCACGTCGTCGTCGGGGATGATGCCGCCGGCCGTGACCAGGACGTCGTCCATGCCGCGCTCACGCAGCAGGGCGCAGACCCGCGGCACCAGGGTCATGTGGGCGCCCGACAGGATCGACAGACCGACGACGTCGACGTCCTCCTGGAGGGCCGCGGTCACGATCATCTCGGGCGTCTGCCGGAGCCCCGTATAGACGACCTCGAAACCCTCGTCGCGGAGGCCGCGGGCGAGGACCTTGGCGCCGCGGTCGTGGCCGTCGAGACCCGGCTTGGCGATGAGTACTCTGAGCGGTCGATCAGTCATGCCCGGATGATAGCGGCCTGTCGCCGCAGCGACTCGACCCTAGAACCAGCCCTGGGCGAGGACGATGACCGAACCCTCGACGCTGCGGCTCTCGCTCAGGCCCTCGTGATGGCCCTTCTCGCGCAGCGTCCGGACGCATTCGGAGCAGAGGTAGCCCCGAGTCCCGTCCGGCGCGACAGCCTCGCGGCGATCCGAGTAGAAGACGCTTCCGACGGCGGTCTCCTCGCCGCAGCCCAGACAGGGCTCTTGGTGGGGGTTCTGCTCGTCGAGTTCGATGATCATGCGTACCTCTCCGTCGCCCGTGGCGCCCGCCGGACGCGGCCCGTTAGACCCGCGGCACCGGGCGCTCGAGGTGAGACATGAACTCGTCGCGAGTTTCCTTGGTCGTCCGGAACGTTCCCAGGACGCTGCTCGTGACCATCGTCGCGCCGCCCTTCTGAACACCGCGCATGGCCAGGCAGAGATGCTCCGCTTCTACGACCACGCCGACGCCGTACGGGTTCAGGCGACTCTGCAAAAAGTCCGCGATCTGCTGGGTCATCCGTTCCTGGACCTGGAGCCGGCGGGCGT
>Ga0335076_10001875_pt1 | contig 20603 bp, 17 predicted proteins | sample Lox_Sample_25_FD_206717 | JGI IMG/M metagenome (GOLD analysis project Ga0335076, IMG submission 206717) | Soil microbial communities from Loxahatchee National Wildlife Refuge, Florida, United States - Lox_Sample_2.5 | ecosystem: Environmental > Terrestrial > Soil > Wetlands | place: USA...
GAAACTGCGCCGAGAGCGCGTTCACGCAGAACAGAAGGATAAAGAAATCAAACGCGTCCAGCGACCACCCCAGAAAGCAGGCGATAAACGTATTCCGCTGGATGGCAGTCAACTTTCGAAAGTGCCCTACAAATTTCATTCTCCGTGAACCTCTGTGCCCTCTGGGGTGAATCTTCTTTTGATTCACCGTCCCCAAACTCCAGCGGATGCTAGCATAAGCTTTCACGCACGCAAACCAACATGCCCGAACTCGACCTACCACAACGCCAGGCCACAGATACGCTGATGCTCACCGGTTTCTGGTATCGCGCGCTCCCCGCCGACCGCGTGCATCGCAATCAACTTCACAAAGCTACGCTGCTGGAAATCCCTTTGGTCATCGGCCGCGACCGCGCCAACCAGCCGTTCGCCGTGCGTGATGCATGCCCGCACCGCGGCATGCCGCTGAACGGAGGACGATTCGATGGAGAGAACCTCGAGTGCCCGTACCACGGCTGGCAGTTCGATGTGCATGACGGACAGTGCCAGCTCATCCCTTCGCTTACCCACGATCAGACTCTGAAAGTCGATCGCATTTACGCCGGCAGCTATCCCTGCGAAGAGCAGGACGATTTCATTTGGGTTTTCATCCCCGATTCACCTCCTCAAGGTGCGGGATTCACCAAGCCCGCGGAGGCCCCCGACCCCGCTCCGCAAATCGCCAAGTTCAGTGACAAATACAAACTCGCCTACCTGCAAGCTGACATGCCGGTCAGCATCGATCACGGCATCATCGGTCTGATGGATCCTGCCCATGGACCCTTCGTCCATCAGGCCTGGTGGTGGCGCACCCAGCACAGCATTCACGAGAAGCAGAAAAACTTCGAACCTATCCCCAATGGCTTCCGCATGAGCGCGCACACACCCAGCTCAAACTCCGCGCCCTACAAGCTTCTTCGCCTCTACGCCGACGCCGATTCCATCAACACAACCATCGATTTCATTCTTCCGAACATCCGCACCGAAACCATTCGCGCCGGCAAATATTGGTTCTCGAGCCTCACGACCGTGACGCCGATCTCCCGCAACCAATGCCGCATCGATGTGGTCGCCGCCTGGAACCTGTTCCGCTGGGTTCCATTCATGCCGGAACTACTGAAATTTGTTTTTGGAAAATTCGTCGAACAGGACCGCCGCACCATGGAAACTCAAGCCGAAGGCCTGAAGCACAATCCTCACCTGATGCTGATCGACGACGCCGACCGTCCTGCGAAGTGGTACTTCCAGCTGAAAGCCGCTTATCTGGAATCCAAGCGTACCGGAGAGCCGATGAGGCATCCAATGCCCGGTCCGGTAACGCTGAAGTGGCGCAGTTGAACGCGGTACGGGGCGTCTCTGATCGCGTGGGGGCGGACCTTTTGGTCCGCCCCGCGGGCGCAAGCCCGCAGATTTCATAAAGTGCCGAAAACCGGGCCGCACAACCGACAACTGCCAAAGCAGCCTTGTCCCCACAATCGTCATCGAAGTGCCATGACAACGCCACGCGGAAAATCATTTCTGCACCAGCATTCGCTCAGCCTGGTCTCCGGCACGATCCTTTGTGGCTGGATCGTTCTCTACAGCCGCTCCAATCCCGGCACGCATTGGGGATCATTCTTCGGTAACGCCATCGCCGACTGGACGGGACTATTGGTCACGGTGCTCGCCACCAAAGTCTTCTTTGAGATTGGCTCGGCCGAAAGCCGCCGCCCCACTCATCACTCGCTTAGCCCTATCATCGAATTCCTGCAGGACCACTCGCTGACCATCTTCCTCGCAGTCACCGGCGTTGGTTGGATCTGGCTGTTCGCTGTGAGCGACCCAAACTCGAAGTGGGGACAAGTCGTCGGAAACATCGTCTCAGAGTGGACGCAAGTTTTCGGAATGGTCCTTCTAACGAAACGTCTGCTGGAGACACATTCAAAGGAAAGCCGCGAAAGCTGAGCAATGGAGAAACTGAGAACTACTCTCGTACCAGCCAGTCCATCGCTTCTTCCCGCGTCTTGAAAGTGGGCAGTTCCCGCTGCGAGAAACTTTTGAAATTCTCGTAGAATACGTGCGGCAACGTCTCGGTCCCGACCCACGCCGACTTCTTCACATAGGGCTTGTCCAGCACCAGCACTTCTTTGGCCCGTGTCGAGACTTGTTTGTCGAAGTGAGCTCCGGAAAAATCCGACAGGATCAACAGAGACCCGGGCGCATGCCCCGCCACCGTGGCCTTCACCTGGTCGAGGAGCACCAACATCTCTTTGCTGCTGCAGTTACTGAAATCAATCACAAGGATCGTCTGACCTTTGTGCTTGATAAACTGCAGCCGCCCCCCGGTCGCCCCAAAGACGCTGTCCTCGAGATTCATGCCAGCAGTCCTTCTACCACGCCGTAAACTTCGCCCAGTGCGGCATCCAGAGCGGATGCGTCCTTTCCGCCGGCTTCCGCCAGATCGGGACGGCCTCCGCCTTTGCCTCCAACTTTCTGCGCAACGGGCCCGATCACTTTGCCAGCCTGTACGCGCGTCGTCAAATCTTTGGTGACGCCGACAATCAATGCGACATTTCCATTCGATGCCGATCCCAGCACGACCACGCCCGATCCAATCTTGTCGCGCAGTTGATCGACCAGCGTTCGCAACTGTGCCCGCTCCAGATTGTCGACACGGTGCGCCAGCACCTTCACGCCCTTCACCTCTTTGACCTTCTCGCTGATGTTCGCAGTCGAAGACGAGGCGGACTTCATCCGCGCCTGATCGAGTTCCCGCGTCAGGCGCTTGATCTCGGCATCTTTCTTTTCGAGTTCCGCTTTCAGAGCCTCAGCCGGAGTGGTCGTGGCGTCTTCGCCGTGTGACCCATCTCCACCGGAGGGTGCCCCGCCCTTCGCGGTTTTCGAAGGGTGGGATCCCGCGATACTCGCCACGAAGGTTTCCAACTCGTGATCTTTCCTGAAGTGTCTCAGCGATCCTTCCCCCGTCACGGCTTCCACCCGCCGCACGCCCGACGAGACGCTGCCTTCCTTCAGAATCTTGATCAATCCGATCTCGCCCGTAGCCGCGGTGTGCGTACCTCCGCAGAGTTCTGTCGAGAAGTCGCCGATGCGAATCACGCGCACCTTATCTCCGTACTTCTCTCCGAACAGCGCCATGGCGTGATACTCATTCACCGCTACGTCGATCGGGACGTCGACAATTGTCTCGACTTTCTGATTACGCAGCAATTCTTTATTAATGAGATCTTCAATGTCCTGCAGTTCCTCATCCGCCACAGCTGTGAAATGGGAGAAGTCAAATCGCAAATGATTCGGCGCTACCAGCGATCCCGCCTGCTTCACATGCTTGCCCAGCACCTCGCGCAGTCCAGCATGGAGTAAATGCGTCGCCGTATGATTCCGCATCGTCGCCTGCCGGATGTCCGTATTCACAACCGCGTCCACCTTATCGCCAACCCGAATCGGGGATTTCACCACGACCTGGTGCGCCCGCACACCCTGAATCGGGTAGTAACATCCCTTCACTTCGGCGACGACCGTGTTGTGATCGTCCGAATAGAACCATCCGCGATCGCCCACCTGCCCGCCGGCCTCGGCATAAAACGGCGTGTGGTCGAGAATCACCTCGCCCTCTTCGCCCGCCTTCAATTCCTGTGCCCCTTGCCCATTGTGAATGATCGCCAGCACCTCGCAGCCGTCAGACCGCGTCTGACGGTAGCCTTCGAACTCAGATTTCGGAAGCTGCTGATATGCGGGATTGGCAGTCTGTTTCGCCGCGCCCTTCCAGGAGGCCCGAGCGCGAGTCTTCTGCTCCTCCATCGCGCGATCGAAACCAGCCTGATCAAATGCGATTCCTAGGTCTCGAGCCGCATCTTGCATGAAATCGAGTGGCAAGCCATAGGTGTCATACAGCTTGAACGCCTCGCCCCCGGGATAGACAAGTACATCTTCGCGTTTGTAGGAAGGAGAAGTTGGGTTCATCTTCACCATTTCCAAATCTCGCTCCAGGCGCTCCAAGCCAACCTCGAGTGTGTTTGCGAACCGCGACTCCTCCGCTTGGACGGCCTTCGCTACCCGCCCCGCCGTCTCTTCGAGTTCCGGATATGCGTCAACCATCAGATCTCGCACCGCAAATACCATCTGATTCAAAAACGGTTTGGTCTGCCCCAACAACCGCCCATGCGTGATGGCGCGTCGAATGATCTTGCGCAACACATACCCGCGTCCTTCATTCGAGGGCAGCACTCCATCGGAAATCAGAAATGTCGCTGCGCGCGAGTGATCCGCAATGACGCGCAGCGACGCTGCCGACTTGGCTTTCGCTTCCTTCTCCAATTCTCTGGAAAGCGATGCCCCAGTCAATTCCGCTGCCCTCTGAATCAGCGGCGTGAACAAGTCAGTCTCATAATTCGAAATCACGCCCTGCAGCACCGACGCCACACGCTCCAGGCCCATGCCCGTATCAATCGAAGGCTTGGGCAGCGGCGTCAGCTTTCCGGACGAATCCCGGTCAAACTGCATGAACACCAGATTCCATATCTCCACATAACGTCCGCAATCGCAGCCAAACGCGCAATCCGTGTGTCCCTGATCCGAAGCCACGCCCATGTCGTAATGAATCTCACTGCACGGCCCGCACGGCCCCGTATCACCCATCTGCCAGAAGTTATCCTTCATCCCCATTTCGAAGATGCGGTCCTTCGGCACACCCTGCGCGGCCCACAAGTCATAAGCCTCGCTGTCGCGATCCACTCCGTTCTCGCCTTTGAAGATCGTGACGTACAACTTGTCCTTCGCAATCCCAAACCACTCGGGCGATGTGATCAATTCCCACGCGTACGCGATCGCGTCCTTCTTGAAGTAGTCGCCAAAAGAAAAATTCCCCAGCATCTCAAAAAACGTGTGGTGCCGGTTGGTGAACCCAACGTTTTCCAGATCGTTATGCTTGCCGCCCGCGCGTACACACTTCTGCGAGGTCGTGGCGCGTGAATAGTCGCGCTTCTCCAGTCCAAGGAAGACATCCTTGAACTGATTCATCCCAGCGTTGGTGAAGAGCAACGTCGGGTCGTTGGCAGGGACGAGCGACGACGAGTGCACTTCCTTGTGCCCCTTCTGCACAAAGAAGTCGAGGAACTTGCGGCGAATTTCCGATCCAGTCAGCATGTTGGGAAAAATCGTGAGAACGAAACCTTTATTTTATCATCGCAAAAAGTGTGCAATCCGCAATGGGAACCACCTTGCGACCCGTACTATAATGCGCCCTCTAGCCTAGGCATAGGAGCCAACGACGATGGATGATGCCGCCTTCGAGAAATATCTCAGAGATCGCTTGAAGATCAGATGAAATGGTACGACAACAAGGCCAACAGGAATGAGAAACTGGCTCACATCTTCCAGAACGCCTTGATCATCAGTTCCGCTTTAACGCCGGTTATCCTGGTCAGTCACTTCGTGGAACATAAAGTCTGGCTCGCCGGCCTCGCCCTCACCGCCGCAATCATCAACCTCTTAGTCACCGGCATCATGCGCACGTATCAATTCGACGAACACTGGCGCCGTTATCGCAATGTCTGCGAAGACCTGCGCTCGGAAATTCACCTGTACTCCGCATCAGCCCACGAGTACCGCGACGCGACCGACAAGCGGACCATGTTCGTGCAGCGCGTCGAGGAAATGATCAGCCACGAAAGAAAAGACTGGCAGAAGACAAGCAGCCATCGTGCGCCGATCGCGGCAGGCCATTAGAACAAAGCCGCTCACCGAAGTCCGGTGAGCGGCTAGTCGATTCGATCTTTCCAAAAATCTACTTCATGGCGTCGGCGGTTTTATCGGTAGCTTTTTTCACCCCATGGCCAACTCCCTTCACGCCCTTTTTGACGCCGCTGCCCGTCTTCACGGCCGCAGTCTTCGTATCTTTGGCCGCAACTTTCGCGCCCTTCTCCGTGTCTTTCGTCGCAACCTTTGCGCCTTTTTCCGTATCCTTGGCAGCAACCTTCGTGTCTTTCCCGGTATCCTTCGCGACGGTCTTGCTCTCCTGTCCAGTCTTCTTCGCCGCCTTTCCCGTATCTTTGGTCGCTGTTTTCGCGCCTTTTCCGGTATCTTTGGCCGCGGTCTTCGTGGCGTCTTTCACTTCCGTTCCGGTTGATTTTTTATCGGTGCTCGAGTCTTGTCCATAGACAAACGGAACGATTGTCAGCAAAGCAGTCAAAAGAATCCCTGCACACTTCTTCATACACTTTCCTCCTGCAGTGGTTACGGGAAATTTTGGTGTCTGAGTATGCCGCATCTCGCCCCCAAGGGCAACAGCACCTCACTTCTTTGAGATGCAAAAGCCCAGCTTCAGGATTCCCTTCACGGTCTCCATCGCGGTTGCGCGGTCGTACACTTTTTCTGATTCGGGGAGTTCGTCATACGGCACCAACGATGGATGCAGTTTGCGCACATCGTCGCGCGTCGGGCCCCAACGCCATCCGTCCGCTTGTCGCTGCGCTGCCCAATTCTCATGCGCATTCCGCGCCAGCAGTTCGGTTAAGTCTGCAATCTCGCGCGGCAATTGCACACCGGACGTGTCAATGGGTTGAGGTCGATAGTCTTTCGCGCTCATGAAGACTCACCCTCGAGAGCCGTCAGCGTCTCGTCATCTACGTCCCACTTTTTCAGAATGGTGAAGATTGTCCGGGTACCGAATCCCGCCCTCGCCAACTGCCGGAAGATGCGCGCCGTTTGCTTCTGGTCCTTCGGTTTCTCCAACCGCTTCTTGCGCAGATACGCGCGCGCCTGTTTTTCCTCGCTCACTCCCTCAAACGCGGCATCCACGGCCTTCTCGATCACCGAGGCATGCACCCCGCGCGTCTTCAAGTCGGTGACGATCCGCATCCGCCCCACCTTCTGGTTGTCACGCCGCGTCGACGAGTAATATGCGGCGTACTGCGAGTCATTCAAATAACCCTGATCCTTCAGTCGCCGAATCACCAGTTCCACTAGCGTCTGTGCGTACTCTGATTCCGGATCCTCCACTCGCGCCCGCATCAACCGCTTCAACTCGGCCACAGTCCGCATCCGCCGCGCCAGCGCGCCCACGGCGTACTCGTACATTTCCCCCTCGGTATAAGTGCGCCGCTTCGGACGAGAGAATGCCATGCGCTAACAATAGCGCAATCGGTCCCGGGCGGCGAGTCCCGAGCCGCGAGAATGACAAGCCAGGAAAGCGGCAGCGATCGTTGCCAGCGTCATGCTTCAGAAAAAAGGGCGTGCCGAAGGCACGCCCGTCCAAGGAGGAAACTCACCACAAATTCTGTCGCCCCTTAGCTTTCTGCTTGAGGCTCGGTACTCGCGGCTCGGGACTACCTTCCCCCGAACCCGGCCGACTGCATCGACTGCCGCGAGATATCCGCCGTCGAAGCGATACCCTGCATACGCAGCTTGAAGTCGTCGGCGTTCGAAGCGTTCTCCAAAGCCGTTTCGTAATTGACCAGGCCAGCCTGGAACAAATCCCACAACGACTGGTCGAAGGTCTGCATGCCGTATTGCGAAGTGCCGGCCGCAATGGCGTCGCGAATCGACCGCGTCTTTTCCGGTACCAGAATCGATTCCCGGATGAATGCCGTGTTGATCATGACTTCCACTGCGGGTACGCGGCCATCGGCATCGCAGCGGCGCACCAGTCGCTGGCTGACGATCGCCCGGAGCACTGCCGCCAACTGCATACGAATCTGTTTCTGTTCCGGCGGCGGGAAGATGGAAATAATACGGTTGATCGTTTCCACCGCGTCCAGCGTGTGCAAGGTTGAGAACACCATGTGGCCAGTTTCGGCCGCGTGCAGTGCTGTCGAAATCGTTTCCAGGTCTCGCATTTCGCCCACCAGGATCACGTCCGGATCCTGACGCAACGAAGCTCGCAACGCCGCTCCGAACGACGGTGTATCCACGCCGACTTCGCGCTGATTTACGTATCCCTTCTTATCGCGGTGCAGGAATTCGATCGGGTCTTCGATGGTGACGATATGTTCGGCGCGCGAGGAGTTCACGCGATCCACCATTGCCGCCAATGTCGTCGACTTACCGGAACCCGTAACGCCCGTTACCAGCACCAGTCCGCGAGGCATGTCGCAAATCTGTTCCACCACCTTGGGCAGGAACAACTCGTCCAGAGCCCGAATCTTGGTCGGAATGACGCGGAGCACCAGTCCCACGTTGCCGCGTTGCTGGAAGATGTTCACACGGAAGCGTCCCAGTCCGGCCACGCCGTACGCCATGTCGATTTCCGTGGTCTCTTTGAATTTCTGCTTCTGCCGCGCCGACATCATGCTGAACGCCATATTCAGCATGTCCTCCGCGCTAATGCGAGGCTGCTCCGTCAGCGGCATCAACTCGCCGTCAATGCGCAGGTGAGGATAGTTGCCAACCTTCAAGTGCAAGTCGCTGGCTCGCCGTTCTGTCGCTATCCGCAGCAGGTCATCAATATTCATTGCAGACTTTTTCCCCTGGAAGCTTCATCCTCAAGCTCTCCCAGCATCATCGCCCGAATCGTCACCTGACCCAAGATGACCTAGGTAATGGTCCCACCCCGGCCAAGGGACACGCCCTGAAGTTCGATTCGCAGAAATCCGCACCTGCCCGGTAAGATGTTCACGCTGTGGGCATTGGTGTCTGCGACGTTATCCCGAACGGAACCGTATTTCAGGCGGAGTGAGGGATCTCCCAACAACCGCTCTCAGGGCGGAGTCGCCGGCGCGCAGCGCAGTCCTGAAGGAGGGAAGAACGATGTTTCTCAAAACCGTTGTTCGGATAATTTCGTTGCTCACATTGGCGTCAATCGCCCTCGCCCAAACCCCCTCTCCCGCCCTGCTCATCCTCGAGAAAAGCGACAAGTCCCTCGCCATTGTCGATCCCGCAACGCTGAAGGTCACTGCGCGCGTCCCCGCCGGCGAGGACCCGCACGAAATCGTCGCTTCGGAAGATGGCAAATTCGCCTACATCTCCAACTACGGTGCCTTCCAGAACCCGCAACATACCTTGACGGCGGTCGATCTCACGAGTCAAAAAGCGCTGCCTATCGTCGATCTCGGCAGCCTCCGTGCCCCTCATGGATTGCAGATGCTTCACGGCAAGGTCTATTTCACTGCCGAAGGAAGCAAAGCTATCGGCCGTTACGATCCCGCGACGCACACTATCGATTGGGCTCTCGGCCTGGGCCAGAACCGCACCCACATGCTCGTTGTGGCTAAAGATGAATCCCGCATCTTTACTTCCAACGTTAATGGCGACAGCATCAGCATTCTCGACCGTGACATGAAAGCCGACGTTTCCGGTTGGACGCAATCGACGATTCCCGTGGGCAAAGGCCCGGAAGGCTTCGACGTTTCTCCTGATGGCAAGGAACTCTGGGCCGCAAACTCGGGCGATGGCACCGTTTCGGTCGTCGACCTCGGCAGCCGCAAAGTCGTCCAGACGATCGACGTTCACACCAAGCACTCCAACCGCCTGGAGTTTACACATGACGGCAAACTCGTCCTCATCTCCGACTTGGGAAGCGGCGATCTGGTCATCGTTGACGCCGCCGCGCGCAAAGAAATCAAGCGCGTCAATATCGGCCACGGTTGTGCCGGAATCCTGATCGCTCCCGATGGATCGCACGCTTACATCGCGGTCAGCAGCGACAACAACGTCGCTGTGTTCGATCTGAAAACTCTCTCCGTCACCGGCCGCATCCCCACGGGCAAAGGCCCCGACGGTCTGGCGTGGGCCGCCAGCAAGTAGCAGTCGGTATGCACGCACCGGATGCCCCACCGTCGTCGCGCGTTTGCGACAGAGCTCCGCCCTGAGGTGGTGCCGAAGGGGTGGGGAATTTGCCTTACTGAAACTCCTCCAACGCCAGGCACAAAAAAGCCGCCTGCAAAAGGCGGCTCCTTATCGCTACAAACACTGTAACTATGCTGCTGTCTCGGCCGGGACCGGTGGCACAAACGGCTCATCGTAGCTACCGCCATAGATCGAAGGCACCTTCGACCCCATCGGGCGCAGATACGTCGTCAGTTCTCCCCGATGATGAATGCTGTGATTGTTCAAAAAGCCCAGGTAGAAGGCTGCGGGCAGGTTGAACACGCCGAAGAACTCCACCGGAGTCATCAACTGTTCCGGCGTCATCGCCGCTACTCGCGCGATGCCGCGCTTCACGTTCTCGTCGTACCACGCTACCACCTCCGCAGACGTCTGCGGCTTGGTCTCCGGCGTTTCCATGTTGAACTTCATATCAGCGATGCCATCCAGAAATTGAATGTCTGAGTTGGCTATGTGCCACGCCAGTTCTTTCGCCGTTCTCGCCTTCGGGTCCGGACGATAGTCTGATTTCGCGTCCGGAATCGCAGCAATGACTTTCTTCGTGCTCTCTGCTTCGCGCGCGATGCCATCCAGCATCATGGCGCGATAGCCCATGACAAATTCAGGAGTCAGGCCTTGAGACATACGATTCTCCTTTGCTGTTGCGGTGTATTGTTTCTCAGGTTGAAAAGGACTGAAAGGGGCGCACGGGGCGCCCCTTCCGGGTTCGTAGACGCTGGGAATTATACCCCGACTGGTTGCTTGCTGCGTACCGGAACCGGCGTCAGCCAGCCATGCCGGTCCGACTTCTCTCCGCGCACAATGGCGTAGAACTCTTTCTGTAGCGCCTTCGTGATCGGGCCCACCTTGCCATTGCCCACGTTGATCTTATCGACCGAGCGGATGGGTGTGACCTCGGCCGCAGTGCCCGTGAAGAACGCTTCATCCGCGATATATAGCATCTCGCGCGGAATCATCTGCTCTGAAATGGTGACGTTCAGGTCGCGCGCCAGTTGCAACACAGAGTCGCGCGTGATGCCCGGCAGCACCGAGTTGCCCAGTGGTGCAGTGATCAGCTTGTCGCGATGCACCAGGAACAGATTCTCTCCTGACCCTTCGCTGACGAATCCGTTCTTGTCGAGGGCGATGCCTTCCACATAGCCGTTGGCAAGTGCTTCCATCTTGATGAGCTGCGAGTTCATGTAATTCGCGCCGGCCTTTGCCATCGCGGGAAGTGTGTTGGGGGCCAGGCGCGTCCACGAAGAGACGCAGACATCCACGCCATCGCCATCGCCACTCAGATATTTTCCCCACGGATAGTTGACGATGTAAACCTCAACCGGGCAGTTCAAGGGATTCACGCCGGCATCACCGTACCCGCGCAAAATGACCGGACGAATGTAGCAGGGCCACGCGCCGTTGTGGCCAACCGTTTCGACCATGCCTTTCACCAGTTCGTCGCGCGTAAAGGGGACGTCTATGCGATACACCTTCGCCGAGTCAACTAGGCGTTGCATGTGCTCGACCGCGCGGAAAATCGCCGGACCGCTGGGCAGTTCGTAGCACCGGATGCCCTCGAACACCGACGAACCGTAGTGCACCACGTGCGACATGACGTGGATCTGTGCGTCATCCCAGTTGATCAGCTTGCCGTTGTGCCAGATCTTGTCGGTCTTGTGAATTGCCATGAAAGCTCCTTACAGATTGGGTTGGGCAACGAGGCGGAAGCCTTGCTCCGGCAGCACAGGGCACTGAGGCGCGATCCCCACCAGCGTTACAGATCATTATATCCGAGGGGTGTTCGCGAACCTGCCGGACGGTCGGAAGGTATTTGTCGAGCCAGAGCGCTCCAGCGAGAGTATGTATGTAAAAGTAAGTACACCAACAGATCGCTGTTAAAAAGGGATGCCCCACTTCTCCCTGCAGTTGGGAGAAGTGGGGCATTTTCTGACTAGCTCTCAAATGATCGAGGAGTGGCACTCTCACCGTCAGTCGCCGGAGTGAACTAGCTCCAGTTCCTGTGCCGCGCCCTTCGTTTCTTTGGGCGCTTCTTTTTCATAAGAATGCCCAGTCACCAGCCCCAGAACGAACCACCCCAATACCAACGCGCCGAAGGCGAACAGGGAATCGCCGAACATCCGCATCCAACGCAAGCGAGTTAACAGCGGAGTCTGCAAGAATTCAGAAGATCGCGCGTACCACGTGCCGAACTCCACCGATGCCCACGCCTGCATCAGCCCAACGGGTAGCATACTGAGCAGAACCATTGCCGCCAGACCGATGTTGATGGACCAGAATGCCACCGCAAGCGGCTGGCTCTTCCACGGCAATCCCGGCCGCAGAGCGCGCAGGCAGAACAGCATCAGTCCCAGGCCCAGCATGCCGTACACGCCAAACAGAGCCGTATGTCCGTGCACCGGCGTGAGATTCAGTCCCTGCACGTAATAGAGTGCGATGGGTGGATTAATCATGAAGCCGAAGAGTCCGGCTCCTACGAAGTTCCAGAAGGCGACCGCCACGAAGAAATAGATCGGCCAGCGATAGGCGCTGATCCATGCACTTTCCGCCGAGCCGCGCGACAGCCGGATGTTCTCCCACGCCTCGAACCCCACCAGGACCAGCGGCACCACTTCGAGGGCGCTGAACACCGAGCCTAGCGCCAATACGGCGCTCGGTGCGCCGGTGAAATAGAGGTGATGGAACGTTCCAATGATGCCTCCCGACAGAAAGATGACCGTCGAGAACAGAACCGCCCGTGTCGCCGTGGACACCGACAAGAGCCTGAGCCGTGTAAACAGGAACGCGATCACCACCGTTGCGAACACTTCAAAGAAGCCTTCTACCCACAGGTGGACCACCCACCAGCGCCAGTATTCCGCCGTGATGAGCGGGCTGCGCTGGCCGTACATCAGCCCGGCCGCGTAGAACACCGGGATCGCAATGCTCGACACGAGGAACAACATGAGCAGCGAATAACTCTCGTCCTTGCGAGCCAACGCGGGCTTCAAGCCGCGCCACATGAGCCACAGCCAGAAGACCAGTCCTCCGAACAGGAGGATCTGCCAAACGCGTCCGAGATCGACGTACTCATATCCCTGCGAGCCGAACCAGAACCACAGATTTCCCAGTTTCTGCTCGATGCCCATCCATTCGCCGGCGAGCGAGCCGACCACAACCGCGATGAGTGCGCCGAACAGAATATTGACGCCCAGCCTTTGCCCTTTGGCTTCGACGCCGCTGACGGCAGGAGCAATGTAGAGTCCGGTGGCCAGCCATGAGGTCGCGATCCAGAAAATGCCGATCTGCAGATGCCAGGTCCGCGCCACAGAATAGGGCAGCCACTTCGCCAGTGGGATGCCGTAGAATCCGCTGCCTTCTACGCCATAGTGCGCGACGATCGCCCCTAGCGCGACCTGCACCACCCAGAGCGCGGCAACCACAAAGAAATATTTCACCGTCGCTTTCTGCGATGGCGTTGGCTTCAGGCCCAGCAGGGGATCGTGCCGAGGCATGACTCCCGAAGCGGGAGCATGTTGCTGCGAGGCGAAATACCAGACCATCCCGCCCACACCGGCGAGGAGTAGAACGAAACTGATGACGCTCCAAACTACGGTCGCCCCGGTCGGCCGATTGCCAATCAGCTCCTCGTGCGGCCAGTTCTGCGTGTAGGAAACGTTCTGCTCGGGACGATTTGTGCTCGCGGCCCAGGCCGTCCACCAGAAGAAAGTTGCCATCTGGCGCTGCTTCACCGGGTCTTTGAGCGCGCCCGCGGGAATCGCATATTCGTTGCGGCCGTTTCCGTAAACGTCGCCGTAGTAAGCTGCAAGCTGCTCAAACGCCCGGGCGCGATCGTTGTCGAGCACGATCGTATCGCTGGCGGCGTCGTAGCTATTACGCCGCGTAAGTTCGGTCAAACGTCCTTGCAGGGCGGCGCGGTTTTCCGCGGGCATAGCCTCGAAGTTGCCATAGCCCTGCTGCTGCGCCCAGCCATTCAGTACGATCATCGACTGCCGGTGCAGGTAGTCGGCGCTCCAATCTGGCGCGACATAAGCGCCATGGCCCCAAATCGTTCCAATTTCCTGGCCTCCCGTGGACTGCCAAACATTCTGACCATCGCGGATCGTTTCTCCGGTGAACAGAACTTGTCCGTCGGCAGTAACGACCTTCGACGGAATCGGCGGTGCGCTGTTAATGGCTTTGTATCCAACACTCCCCAGTACCGCAAATGAGGCAAGCATGACGATGCCCAGTGCGATCCAGAGTTTCTTGTACGGCATGGATGAGTCCTCCAATAAGTGGCTGAACAAAATCCAGACTATGAGGACGGGAAAAGAGTGGCGATGACTTTTGTCACGGAGAACGGCAGGTCAGACTCGGAGACCGCGATGGATTTACGCCGTCGAGGTTCTCGCCGGCGATCTCATTCGTACGAGCAGAACAATAGTCCGACGCGCCAAGTTCTTATGATCAGCTCACCAAACCGACCGTCTCTTCGATTTGATGAACTGCGACTTGCGCGCGCCAGAACAACGAAACGCTGCGAAATCTATCCCTACAGCGTTTGCAGGAAATTGATCAGGTCCTGCATCTGCTGCGGTGTAAGTCCAATCTGGAACCGTTTGTTGTAGAAGTTCACGAGTTGCGGAAGGTTCGCCGCGGCCCCATTGTGAAAATACGGCGCGCGGGAAGCGAGGCCCCGCAAAATCGGACCCTTGATGCGGCCAATGTCGCTGCATTGTCCCGAGATCAACCCTTTGCCCGGATCCGTCGTATAAAACGTCTGTCCGGCGTCCGACCCCTGCGTACACACCAGCTCGAATACTGGAAGCTTTGGCTGCTGCAACTGCTGCAATCCCGCAATGATGTTGGGATCGGTCTCATATGACAGCGAGCGGCCTGTGCCGATGTCGAGCGGCAATGGGAAGGAATGATCCCCAACGTTTGGAGCGTCATGACACGTGGTGCAGGTGCCCACAATCGTTTGTGTCCCGGTAGTCAGCCCAGGCACATTGCTGATCGTAACCGGCTGCGTGTTGAAAATCTGCTGACCACGCGCGATGGAAGCCTGTTGCGCATTGTGCGAGTTCTGCCACGAGTTGTAAATCGTAAATACGTTCGGGTTGAACGGGTTGCCATCGGGATCGCCTCCCAGCGAATCGTTGATGCCGGGATAGTACTGTTGCGTCGGCAGGTATTGTGGCCCGCCCTGCGATCCTTTCTGCCCGTACAGGTTCCCCGCATAAAAGTCATAGAGCTGTGCGGAGTTGAGCGCCATCTCAAAGGCTACGATCTGGCTCAACTGTGTGCTGGTGGGTGGTTGCGTCGCCTGCGCATGGGTCAGCGTGGCATCGGTGGCCTGTTGCGTCAGATCGGCGTTCAGATTCGCCGGAAACGTCTGAGCGTTGTTTAACGGATAGACCAAAGACTCACGACCGTCAAACATGATCGCGCTTAGGAACCCCAGATTCGTCGTGGGCAGCGGTCTGCGGTACATAGAAGCCGTCTCCACGCCCTGAGAGTCCGTAGTCAGTGCGCAACCATAAGGATCCTGCACTGCGGTGATCGTGTATTGCGCGGGGCTGGAATCGGTCGAATTGGGAGGAACCTGAAGGCCAATGCGGATCAGGCCATTCTTAAGGACCAAGCTATTGTTAACCGCGCCGGTGGGGCACGTGGACCCGTCGATTTGATCGAATAAGGGATCTTTCCCTTTGGTGACGAAATACCGCAATTGCGCGTCCACTGCGCTCAGACCGAATCCATCGCTGGGAGCGTGACACGTTCCGCAGGAGCGGCCGTTTGTTCCCAGGCTCTGGAAAAACGGACCGCTAAGATCGATCGAGCCGGTCGTACTGTTGGTCGCCGAGAAGCCAGCGAGATTAAGGAACGGGAACAGATTTGGCAGGTAAATGTCGGCAATCGCAGTGCCTCCAGAAAGGGCAACGAAAGCCAGAACGCAATGAAAGGCTCTCCTGCGTGGGCTAGCCGACCAGAACCACGAAGTAAGCCGCCGCAACCCGCGAATCGCGCGTGCGTGATGTGTCTTTTCGGACATGGATTTGCTCCTCAAATGATTTAGTCTCGCGGGGAATGGCTTGCCTCTCAGGGCTCTGCGATTTGGGTTTGAATCGGCCTTGGATCTGAGTTCTCACTTGGCATCGGGGGCCAGCCAGGAACAGTCGTGCTAGAATTCGCCCAACTGCTGGCTCGCCCCCGCCCCCCGCGGCAAAAGCTACTTCCCGTGTCGGTCACTTGTCCTAAAATCGGCGCTCAAAAGTTCTCAAAACTTCTCAAAGCGGAACTATGTCCAGCCTGATCAGCAAGTTGTACGAGTTCGCCGAGTTCCATCTGGACCCGCAAAACCGCGTGTTGCGGCGGGCCGGCACGCCTGTGCCGCTTACCCCAAAGGCCTTCGATGTCCTGCTCGTGCTGGTCCAGAACAGCGGGCGAATCGTTAGCAAAGACGAACTGATGAAAGCGGTATGGCCCGATAGCTTCGTGGAAGAGTCGAACCTGACCCAGACCATTTTCATGGTGCGAAAAGCGTTGGAAGAGACGGGCGAATGGCGTTACATCCTCAACGTGCAGGGAAAGGGTTATCGCTTCCTTATCCCAGTCATCGAACCGGTCGCACCCGGGCAGGAGATAGAATCCCCGCTGTCTTCCCCCGGCCCAGAGAGTGCACGCGAGGTGCCCTCGCACCGGGGGCGCTTCGAGAACAAGAAACTCGCCGCCATCGCTTCCGCTCTAACCCTCGTCCTGTTACTGGCATCTGTGACTTGGCTCTGGCATTCACGCCGAGGCCCCGCCCGACAGCCAGCCAAGATCATGCTGGCGGTCCTGCCCTTCGAAAATTTCACCGGCGATCCCGCACAGGAATATTTCAGCGACGGGCTGACAGAAGAGTTGATCAGCCAACTCGGCAACGTCGACTCTGCCCACCTCGGGGTAATTGCCCGGACTTCTGTCATGCACTATAAGCACTCCCAGACATCCATTCCTCAAATCGGAAAAGATTTAGGCGTGCAGTATGTGATCGAAGGCAGCGTGCGCCGGGACTCGGAGCGGGTTCGAATTACGGCGCAACTGATCGAGGTAAACGATCAGAGCCATTTGTGGACACGGGAATACGATCGCGATCTCGGTCACATGCTGGACCTGCAGGACGAGATCACCCGCGGAGTCGCCAATGAAATTGAATTCAGCTTGAGCGGAAGGCGGCCGATCCAGGCCTCGCGTGAAGGTTCCGTCTTGTTCTCCGGAACGAAGTCCTATGAAGCGTATGACCTGTATCTCAGGGGCAGGTATTGCTGGAACAAGAGAACCGGTGATGGATTTCGCCAAGCTGCTGGTTACTTTCAGCAGGCCATCGATAAGGACGCCAACTACGGCAAAGCCTACGCCGGGCTGGCGGATACGTTCAGCTTGATGAGCACCTGGTACATCGGTCCGCAAAACGAACTTATGCCGAAAGCGAGGACCGCGGCCCTGCGCGCGCTCGCACTCGATGACGGCCTCGCCGAAGCGCACGCCTCACTCGCCTTGATCAAAGAAAACTACGATTACGACTGGGCGGGATCGGAGAAAGAATTTCGGCGGGCGATTCAACTGAATCCGCAGTATGCCACCGCGCACCAGTGGTATGCCGAGTTTCTTTCTTGGCAAGGACGATTCCCGGAAGCCTTTGCCGAAAGTGAACGAGCGCGGCAACTCGACCCGTTGTCGCTGATCATCGCCAGAGATCACGCATGGATCTTGTACTACTCGCGTCAATATGACAGCGCAGTGAAGCAATTCCACTCGCTCCTTGATCTGGATCCAAACTTTGAACGTGCGCGAAACGAACTGATTCCGTCATATTTGCAAATGGGTAAATACGATGAGGCAATCGAGGCGGCAGATCAATGGGCGGACTGTGAAACTCCATGGATGTGGGCGTGGAAGGCGGCGGTTTATGGTCGCGCGGGCCGCACGGGAGACGCGCGCAAGATGGTTGCGAACCTTGAGCGACTTCCTGACTCCCGCCCGGATCGTTGTGCGACCTTGCTGATCGGCTACTTGGGCGCCGACGAAAAAGACCAAGAGATCCAATTGCTCAAGAAAGCTTATTCTGAGCATTCCAACGCGGTCGTCCAGCTCAAAGCCGACCCGATCTATGACCCGCTGCGGACCGATCCGCGATTCCAGGATCTGCTGCGGCACTTGGGACTGGAAAAATAAGGGCAATTATCTGGCACGCGCCAGAACCAGCGTCACGTCGTCAGGCTGTTCTTTTTCCCCAATCCAGGTGTCTACTGCGGAGGTCACGAGCTGGCTGATCTGGGGCAGGGGCAGATCGCGATTCTGGCGGACGAGGTCGATCAGGCGGTCCTCGCCGAATTCGCCGAAATCGTTTTCCGGTTCGGTAACGCCGTCGCTGTAGGCCACAAAAATCTCGCCGGGATGCATTTCGACAGCACCCTCGTCGTAAGTCATGTTGTCAAACAGGCCAACAACCGTTCCGCCCGCCTCGAGCCGGCGCACGGAGCCGTCTTTGCTGATGAGGATCGGCGGCAGGTGGCCGCCATTTGAATAAGTCAGACGGCGCGTCCGCCCATCGTAAATTCCCAGAAACAGCGTCGCGTATTTCTCCTGAGGGGTACTTTCGTAGAGCTGATGATTCAGCAACGAGAGCAGAGCGCCCGGCGACACCTCCACGCCTTCGGGCCACGCAGCCATCACCCGTCCTGTGCCTGCGACGGCGCCCACCGCCATCGGTTCACGCAACTGCGGCATGCCTTCCATGCTGTAAGCGCGCACGGCCGAGTGGATCGTCGCCATGAGCAACGCTGCCGAAATGCCTTTTCCGCTGATGTCGCCCACCGCAAGAATAAGCCGGTGCGAGCTCGCGGTCAGGAAGTCATAGTAGTCACCGCTGACCGTCCGCGCCGGACGGCAGAAGCCGTGTACCTCCAGCGACTCCAGCTCCGACACCTGGCGCGGAAACAACTGCGCCTGCACTTCCTGCGCAATCGCCAACTCATTTTCCAGCCGTTGTTTTTCCTTCTGCTCCAGGATCAGCTTCTCGATCGAAGCCGTCATCGAGTTGAACGAGAGAGCTAGGTCCGCAAGTTGATCCTGCGACTTTACAGGGATGCGGTGGCTGAAGTCGCCGCGATCCACATGCCGCGTCGCCTCATGCAGGTGGGCAACCGCGGCTGTCACGGTGCGGGTCATGCGCGTTCCAATAATCAGCGCAATCAGTTCGATCAGGGCAAAGAAGAGTCCCACCCCCAGCAGAATGTAAGCGACGCCCTGAACAAACTCGCCCAGAGCCGCGAACAAGTGACTGTAGAGAACCGCCGGCCGCGTTGTTACCTGCAGCACAGCGCCCACACGGGATTGTTCCCCCGTCTTCCAGTCCACGACGGAGAGCGGTGTGCCGAACGTGATTTCGCGATCGAACGGTCCGCTCGACGTCGGCAGGGTGCCCACCGTGAACGTGGGATGCAGTGATCCCCCGTTGGCTTGGATTCCCTCATGTTTGCTGCCGATGGTGATGGTGGTCTTGTTTCCAGCCTTCGGCTCAGTGGAGTTCAGAGGAGCAGGCTTCGAAGTTGCTTTGGAGTCATCCTCTTCCAGTCCCAGCCCCGAGGCGTAGAGGGTGATTTCCCCAAGATCGGCGGCAATCTTTCCTACCAGTTCTTTGTCGAAAGGCTCGCTGGTGACCACGATGAGCTGCGACGACCCCACCTGCATGGAAGAGCCGACGCGCAAGTGCAGCTGATCCCTGGCCCGCACCAGATTGCGGAAGCGTCCCTTGACGAAGGTCGGCACGATCAACGATGAGCCATTGTTCTCATCGCAAATAGGCAACTGCTTGCCGTTGTACCAGGCGCAGAACTGGCGGCGTTCCCATGCCGGATCGCGCTTGCGGAGCCCGGCAAGCGATTCCGCGGTCGGCTTATCCCCGCGCTCGAGCCGCGCGGCCAGCTCATTCATCACGGCGGCATTGACCGCTTCGAGACTGCGCAGTTGCGCGTGCACCTCAGACGTAACCACGAACACGGCGAACTGCCCGGCCAGCCCGTAGAGAGTGATCAGCGCCATCGCAATCAACAGCACGGCCGGGATCACTCCGATAAAGACGTAGGTGACGATGAGCCGGTTGCGGAGGCGCCACAAGATTCTCCGCCGCAACCAGCGGAAGCCGAGGATCATGAACAACACGATGGCGAGGTAGATCAGGAAGCTCACCCAGCCGCCCAGATGATCGCCCCAGGAGGGGGCGAGCAGCTTCAGCAGCTTCTCCAGCCCGTACAGAACGATCGCCATCCCGGCGAGATAGCAGGCGAGGCGCGCCATGCGGCCTTGCGGCCACAACTCATTCTCGATGAGGCGGCGGCGTATCTCTGGATAAGACCATTCCATGCTGAGTTCCGCTCTCGGCAGAGGCTAGGATTATAAGGCCGGAGGCGAGTTTCTGAAACGCTCTAGCCTTGGTAAAACGGGCGTGCAGCGGGCGTTCCGCGCGGTCAAATCTCCGGATACAAGTCGAAGAACGCTTCCAGGCTGGTGCGCAACTGTTTTTCAATCTCTTCCTTGCTGCCTTCGAGCACATGCATGGTGACGTGGGCTTCGCGGCCGTTGGCCAATTTGACCGGCGCGGAGCCGACTTCCGTGACATCTTCGGCAGGCAGGAGCCTCATGCCATAGACAAGGGTTAAGTTCGCCATAAGATGATTTTACGGCTTTTGATAACCGGATGCAGGAAAGCCCTTCCCGCTTCTGAGAACCGCTATGACCGG
>Ga0335076_10001877_pt1 | contig 20578 bp, 22 predicted proteins | sample Lox_Sample_25_FD_206717 | JGI IMG/M metagenome (GOLD analysis project Ga0335076, IMG submission 206717) | Soil microbial communities from Loxahatchee National Wildlife Refuge, Florida, United States - Lox_Sample_2.5 | ecosystem: Environmental > Terrestrial > Soil > Wetlands | place: USA...
TTGCGTAATATCCCCAGAAGCAGTCCCAGCAATCCTGTGGTGAAGGAGTTCTCGAATGGCAACTGAACCGCTGCCAAGCTCTGCCCCCATGGCCGAACCACAAGCGCAAATCTCGCCAGTCGGCCGACTGGTAGGTATGTTTTTCACTCCCAAGGCGACGTTTCAGGACATCGTCCAGAAACCAACGTGGCTGCTGCCAATGGCCGTCATCGTGATTTTCGCAGTGATTGGAGTAGTTTGTCTGAACGCTCATTTCGATTGGAAAGATTACGTTGCACAGCAGATTGAGAAGAGTTCTCAAGCGTCCAGTTTGAGCGCAGAACAGAAGCAGCAGAGGGCGGAGGTCGGCGCAAAATACTCTCCCCTGTTTGCGTACATTTTCGGGATCCCCGCTCCGATCGTTTCGTTGCTACTGATTTCGCTAGTCGTCATGGCCGCTTACAACCTGTTATCGGGAGCAGGCGCCAATTACAAAACGTCCTTGGCGATTGTGACCCATGCTTTCATTCCGGCGGCCATGGTGGGCACGTTCCTTTTTGTTCTGGTCCTCTTCCTGAAGCCAGTCGGCTCGTTTGACTTGGAGAACCCTGTCGCTACCAATCTGGCCATCCTGTTTCCAGAAGGCTCCAGCAAATGGTTGATGGCGCTTGGAAAAAATATCGATCTGCTCGAGTTCTGGAAATTGATCCTCCTTGGCATCGGTTTCAGCGTGCTAAATCCCAAAAAGCTTAAGGGCGCCAAACCGTATACCATCATTTTCGGCTTGTTTCTGGTTTATATAGTCATTCGCGTAGGAATCGCGTTTATTTTCTCCTGATACACTGAGCAGGTGAATTTCTCGTTTGAGGTTCTGCAAACCGACCCGGCCGGCGCGCGCCGAGGCCGGATGACCACACCACACGGCGTCATTGATACCCCGGTATTCATGCCGGTTGGCACGGCTGCGACGGTGAAGGCGTTAACGCAAGATGCGCTCGAAGAGTTGGGCGCGGGAATTATTCTGGCCAACACCTATCATCTGTATTTGCGCCCGGGACACGAACTGATTCGCAAGCTGGGCGGTCTCCATCAATTCATGTCGTGGCGCAACGCTATCCTTACGGATTCGGGTGGTTACCAGGTATTCAGTCTTTCCGCTCTTCGCAAGATCACAGATGAAGGCGTGCGTTTTCGGTCTCACCTGGATGGTTCGGAGCACCTGCTTACTCCCGAGAAAGCAACAGAGATTCAGCTTGCGCTGGGCTCCGATATTGCCATGGTTCTGGATGAATGCATCGAGACGCCAGCACCGCGTGAGATTGCGGAGGCGGCGCTGCAACGCACGACGCAGTGGGCGCGCCGGGCAAGGGCTTATTTTCTGGAATGTGCCGCAACGGATGGGCCCATGCAGCAGTGGCAATTTGGCATTGTCCAGGGAGCGACGTTCGCGGATTTACGTCGGGAAAGTGCGCGGCAGCTTCTAGATTTGGAATTTCCCGGGTACGCCGTTGGTGGCTTGGCGGTTGGCGAGCCGCATGAAGTAACCTGCGAAATGGCGGCCGAAGTAACCGCTTTGCTGCCGCACGGCCGACCGCGCTACCTGATGGGCGTGGGGCGTCCGGAAGAGATTGCCGATTATGTAGCGCGGGGAATCGACATGATGGACTGCGTCCTCCCGACCCGCGCCGCACGTCACGCGTGCCTTTACACGAGTGAGGGCCGCGTGCTTATTAAAAACAAACGCTACATTGAGGATCAGCGGCCGATCGATCCGAACTGCGCCTGCAGCGTTTGTGGGCGGTATACACGCGCCTATCTGCGTCACCTGTTTGCCGCCGGAGAAATTACTGCGGCGGTTCTAGCCACCCACCACAATGTGAGCTTTTACCTTGACATAATGCGGCAAATTCGAGAGGCTATCACTTTTGGACATCTAGCGAATTTCGCGTCAGAGCTGCGTTCTCGCTATGCGGCAGGACCAGGATGAGGCGAAAGGCCGGGCCAGCTACTCAAGTCTGAGCTGGTTTGGCGACCCGCGGGAAATCGACTCTCACCGTGAGAATCGTGCGGGCAGGGCAAGCGGGTTACCTTTCCCGCTGAAGGCGGTTTTCGCCCGCAAGAGAGAATTTATCGTCGTTCGGCCTAAGATATGGGATGAAAGAGGGTTCTGAAAGGGTACGGTAAGAATCAGGAAATGAATCTGGCGGCGATGTTGTTTTGGCAGGCAGGCGGCGGCATCGGAGGCCTCGGCGGCTTCATGCTGCCGTTATTGTTGATGTTCGGAATCATGTATTTTCTGGTGATTATGCCGCAGCAACGGCAGCGCAAGAAAATGCAGGAGATGCTGGGCGCGGTGAAGAATGGCGACAAGGTCGTAACGACCTCCGGCATCTACGGCACTATCAATGGTATCGACGGTGAAACTTTTATTCTGAAGATCGCCGACAATGTAAAAATTCGCATTGCGCGGGCCGCAATCGCCCAGGTGGAGGCACCCGAAGATGCCAAGTAACCCCGCCCAGGCTTGCGCGCAGCTGCGCTTAAACTTTTAATCATGAATCCCAACCTGAAGTGGAAAGTAATCTTCATTCTCGTAGTGGTGGTCTTGTGTTTGTATTTCGTTGTGGGGATGCCCACCTTCCCGACGTCGTTCACGCAACTCAAAGATAACTTCGCGCACCAGATCAAATTGGGTTTGGACCTGCAAGGTGGCACGCATCTGATTCTTCAAGTGCAGATTCAGGAAGCCGTGGCTCAGGAAACCGACCAAACGGTGGATCGCCTGACAACGGCGCTCCGCCAGAAAAATGTCCATTACGACGAAGTGCGTCGCGTGGATAACACGCACATCATCGTGCGCGGGATTCCCAACGATCAGTACAACGCGTTCAGCGATCTGCTGCACGATCAGTTCGAAACGACCTGGACTTCTTCGCCAGCACCGGGCGAATCAAATGCCACGTTGCTGACGTTGCGTCCGGCCACGGTGGCGGCTATCCAAGATTCCACGATGGACCAGACCCTCGAGACCATCGAGCGCCGCATCAACGCGCTTGGCTTAACGGAACCGACGATTCAAAAGCACGGGCGTGTGGGTGAAGACAACGAAATTCTTGTGCAGTTGCCCGGTGAAGGCGACCCAGCGGCGGCGAAGCGCGTGATCCAGGCCGGCGGCCAGCTGGAACTGAAGTTGGTGCAAGATCCCCAGACCTATCCTTCCGAAGCCGCAGCCTTGGCTGCTAAGGGTGGCGTGCTGCCCCCCGGAACGGAATTGGTGCAAGGCTCTAGCGAAGGTCGCACTCCCGCGGGTCAAAATTCAGGCGAAGCTTGGTATCTACTGGACCGCTCTCCAGTGGTAACGGGGCGCGATCTTCGCGGGGCGACGGAGTCTCGCAATACGGAAATGCCGGGTCAATGGCAAATCAACTTCACGCTTTCCAGCGACGCGGGCCGACGGTTTGAGCGATTCACCGAACAGAATATCGGCCGGCAGATGGCCATCGTGCTTGAAAAGAAGGTGTATTCCGCTCCGACCATTCAAGGGAAGATTGCCGATCAGGGGCGCATCGACGGCAACTTCAGCCAAGAGAGCGCGCACGAACTGGCCCAGATTTTACGAGCTGGCGCGCTGCCTGCGTCGATCAAGTACCTGGAAGAGCGGACGGTCGGGCCGTCGTTGGGGGCGGACTCCATCCGTCACGGTGTGCAAGCTTCTATCATCAGCTTGTTGGTTGTCATGGTCTTTATGGTGTTTTACTACCGGCTGTCGGGGGTGAACGCCGTATTGGCATTGATCCTCAACCTGATCATCCTGTTGGCGGCGCTGGCCATGTTTGGTGCCGTGTTGACCTTGCCAGGGATTGCGGGCGTCATTCTGACCATAGGTATGGGTGTCGACTCCAACGTTCTCGTGTTTGAACGGATCCGGGAAGAGTTGCGCAACGGCAAATCCGCTTCCGCTGCCGTAGAGGCGGGCTTCGATAAGGCGTTTCTGACCATCATCGACACCCACGTGACCACGGTGGTGTCGGCGATCTTCCTGTTCATTTTCGGCACGGGGCCGATTCGAGGGTTCGCCATTACCCTAACCATCGGCTTGATTGCCAACATATTTACGGCGATCTACGTTTCCAAGACGATTTTCCAGTATCACTTGGCGAAGATGGATCGCCAGGCGGAACTCAGCATCTAGACCGGCCCAAGAGTTTTAGTACTGGGGCGATGGTTGGTCCCTGGGAACAAACGGAAACTGCTTGGAGTCTAATGAAGGGAAGCGCAAAAACAGCATGATCGAGCTTTTTAAAGAGCCCAACATCGACTGGATGGGCAAGGCCAAATATTTCTTCGCGTTAAGCGGACTACTGCTGATCCTTGGCTGGTCCGCTATTTTCTTAAAGGGCGGCATTAAATACGGCATCGATTTTAAGGGTGGCACGAACGTCGACGTAATTTTTGCGCAACCACCGAACATTGACAAATTACGGTCCGGCCTTACGGCGCAGGGCTTGACGAATAGCGAGATTCAGAGCGTCAGTTCCGGTGCTATTTCCACGTCGAAGTCGGATGAAGTACTGATTTTCGTGGAGCAGGCGAACCAGGGTGATCAGGCCATCGACGACAGCAAGGCAAAGGTGATTAAGGCGCTCGATGCGACGTATGGCGTCTCCGAATCCTCCAAGCCTGACTTTAACTCGACCACCCCGGCGGCGTTAGCAAACTTCCTTGCCGAAAAGGACCCGCTCGGGTTGTCGGTTGCCGCGGGAGATAAGTATCAGGCGCTGGCGAAGAATTTGCTGTCTTTCCGCGACAAGGACAGAAACGGAGTGATCCGCAACCTGGCCGATCTGGCGCAGGCGAACGGCGCGACACCCGCAGTCGTATCGGCCATTGAAGGAAATTACGCTCTTGCACCTTTTGCTATCCGCAATGTGGAAATCGTTGGTCCCAAGGTGGGAGCAGAGCTTCGGAACCAGGCGATTCGCGTCACCCTCTATGCTTTGGCGGGCATGCTGGTATATATTGCCTTCCGGTTCTACGGTGGGCAAATCGGTGGGTCAACAGGTTGGGCAGCCAAAGGTGGATTCGGGTTTGTTCTGAGATTCATCGACCGAATCATTTTTGGTGTAGCCGCGGTGTTGGCCGTTTTTCATGACGTTCTGATTACCCTGGGACTCTTTAAGATTTTTGGTTTTGAAATATCGTTGACGGTGATCGCGGCATTGTTGACCTTGGTCGGCTATTCGATGAACGACACGATTGTCATCTTTGACCGCATTCGGGAAAACAACCGTCTGTTGCGGAAAGAACCCTTTGCGGACGTGGTAAACAAGTCGATCAATCAGACGCTTTCGCGAACGATTTTGACGAGTGGTTTGACGTTTCTTACCGTATTGGTGCTGTTTTTGATGGGCGGGCAAGTGCTCCGTGCTTTTGCTTTTGCCCTGGTAGTTGGGATTGTGGTAGGAACGTACTCCAGTTTTGGTATTGCTGCGCCGTTGGTCGTTGCCTGGAATCGATGGCGAGGGCACAACGTCGTTGCAGGTCCCGGAACCGCAGCCGGCAACAAGACCCGAGGGAGCGATGGTGCGACGGCGCGCCTGGCTCCGGCAGGGAGGAGGTAGTAGCAATCCATGTTCGAAGAAATGGTTGTTTCGAATGCGAAGAACAAGAAGACGAATAAACCGTGGACCGTGGTGGTGTCCATGCTGTTTCAAATCGGCTTCCTTGCCATTCTCATCCTTATTCCGCTGATCTACACCGAAGCGCTACCGAGGGCGATGATGTCTTCGATTCTGTTAGCGCCGCCTCCCCCCCCGCCGCCGCCCCCGCCGCCAGCTCCTGTGGCCGTGGTTCACGTGAAGCCTCAGGTTCACCTGATGGAGGCTGGCAAGCTAGTGGCTCCCAAGGTGATCCCGAAGGATGTAAAGATCATCAAGGAAGAGGAGCAGCCGCCTGATATGGGCGCCGGAATCGCGGGAGGCGTCCCTGGCGGAGTGGCCGGCGGTTCGATGGGTGGTGTGATTGGTGGCGTGATCGGAGGCGCGGGTTCAGCAGCACCACCGCCGCCGAAGCCGACCGTGACGCGTACCCGAGTTGGCGGTGCGGTCCAGGCCGCCAAGCTGGTCAATCGAGTTCAGCCGGTGTACCCGCCGTTGGCGCGGCAAACACGCATCAGCGGCACGGTGAAATTGCATGCCATCATCGGAAAGAGCGGGAACGTGGAACAGTTACAAGTAGTTTCCGGGCATCCGTTGCTGGTGCAGGCGGCGCTCGACGCCGTGAGGCAGTGGCGCTATCAGCCTACACTGCTGAACGGAGAGCCAGTGGAAGTCGACACCGAGATCGACGTGATTTTCTCTCTCGCCCAGTAATTGGGGCAAACGGAGCGGCACGAGATACGTGGGAGTTTTGTGCTGCTCTGAGTACGTGGTGGTAATTCACTTTTACTGGTTCCTCCCCGCGGGGAGCCACTAGGAAATAAGGAGCAAACGAATGCTAGCAACTTTGTTCGTCTATGCGGCCTGGCTTCAGGAAGCCAGCGGCGGCACCTCATGGGATCTTCGTTCCATGTGGGGCAATATGGGTGTACTTGCGAAGGTCGTGGTGGTGATCCTGTTCATTCTGTCGGTGTACTCGTTCGGCGTAATGATTGATCGGTTCTTGATGTACAACAACGCGCGGAAGCAATCGCGCCTGTTTGTGCAGCAGGTTGCCGGTGCGCTGAAGGACGGCAAGCTGGATGAGGCGATTGCCATCGCAGAGCGCAACAAGAAGAGCCACATCGCCAAGGTTGTGGCGACGGGCTTGTCGGAATTCCAGTCGGCTTCTCAGCAGGTATCCGATGCCGAAGTGATCGAAGCTGCAAAGCGCGGTCTGGAGCGCTCGGTTGCCATCGTTCACGCGGAAATGAAGCGCGGCCTTTCGGCACTGGCTACGATCGGTTCAACGGCTCCGTTCGTCGGACTATTCGGCACGGTGGTCGGTATTTTGAACGCGTTTAAGGGCATCGAATCGCAAAAGGCGACCGGTCTTTCGGCGGTTGCTGGCGGTATCGCGGAAGCGCTGGTCACTACGGCCTTTGGGTTGTTAGTGGCGGTGCCTGCGGTGTGGGCCTACAACTACTTCACCAATCGCGTCGAAGCGTTTGATGTGGAGATGGACAACTCCTCGATGGAGTTGATCAACTACTTCATTTTGCGCCGCGGCGCCAAGAAGTAAGCGGGAGCGAGGTAAACCATGGCCTATAAACCACAGGCCGGAGCGCAGATGGCGGCGCCCAACGTCATCCCGATGGCGGACATCATGCTCGTGTTGCTGATCATCTTTATGGTGGTCACGCCCATGTTGCAGAAAACGCATCAGGTGGACTTGGCGCAGGTGAGTGACCCTCGCGACATGAAAGACGCGGATAAGGATGACGCAGTGGTCGTGGCCATTACGCGCGACGGCAGCATCTACCTGGGGAACACCAAAACCAAGAAAGAAGACCTGACCGGCCAGATCAAGGATCAGATCGCCAATAAGCTGGACAAGACCGTCTACGTGAAGAGCGACGCGCGCGCGAAATATGGCGACGTGGTAGCGATTGTGGACGAGATTCGTTCGGCTGGCGTCGATTCTCTGGGTCTTCTGACTGAAAAGACAAAAGCACTTGCCGGGCCTAGCACGCCAGCGCCAAAAGCCGCTGGCGGTGCTTGAGGCACGATTCGTTTTGCCGCGGGTAACATTCGTTTGCTGAGTTGATGGGTCCGCGCCGGTTCCCACCCGGCGCGCCCGCTTCCCTGGAAGACGAACCGCGGAACGATAGGAGAATTCGCGATGGGAATGGATGTAGGTAGCAGTAGCGGGGCGATGGCCACGCCGAATATTGTGCCCTTGATCGATATTCTGCTGGTGCTGATCATCATCTTCATGGTGATCACGCCACTGACGCCCAAGGGACTGGATGCGCTTGTGCCGCAGCCTTCACCGAACCAGCAACAAAACCCGGAACTGGAAAATAAGACGGTTGTGGTTCAGGTGATGATGGACAACAAGCTCAAGATCAACAACGAAGACACCACCTGGGAAACCCTCGAGCCGCGTATGGAGCAGATCTTCAAGGATCGTGCGGAGAAGGTTGCCTTCGTCAAGGGCGACAACGACGTTCAGTTCATGCAGGTTGCCCACGCCATCGACTTGATGAAGCAAGCGGGGATCGACCGGGTTGGTCTGATCACTGCCAAGCTCGAAGCGGGTCAGTAGGGTTCCTGTCGGTCGTAGCAGGTTGTGAGAGTCCTCTCGCGGGGTGTAATTCGCCGAAGCGAGGTGGCTCATGGGAACAAGCGTTTCTGCAACTGGCGGTGTGGTAAGGGAAGTCAACGTAGTCCCGCTGATTGATATCCTGCTGGTGCTATTGGTCATCTTCATGGTCATTCCGCACCGGCAAGTGGGATTGCCGGCAAGCTTGCCGGAGAAATCTCGCTCGGCGGGGGACCCGGGCCCTGTCGGACCAATTGTGGTGGCGGTGGATGCAGGCGGCACGGTTCGACTGAACGGGTTGGCGGTAGAGCACGAAGAATTACGCAGTCATTTGGAACAGGTCTTGGGGCTGCGTGCCAATCGTGTTGCTTTTCTTCAGGGTGATCGTTCTCTCGAGTTTCAGAGGGTAGCCGAGGTTCTGGACGTCATGCGCAGTGCGGGCGCTTCCCCGGTAGGATTAGTGACATCCGAACTGGAAAAAAACCGCTGAACGTGATGGAATGGCCCCTATAGGGCGCAAGTGAAACCACGCACTTCCTCCAATGCATCGGGGCGGTGCGATTCAGGGATGGAAGCTTCCATGACTCAAGCACTGGTTGGACGGGGGACATCCTCGCGAATCTCCCGCATTGTCCGGCAGATGTTCTGTCTGACGGCGCTATTCGTATTTGTCGCTGGGATCTCCGGATGCAACAAGCTCCGTGCCCGCGACCTTTTGAACAAAGGCGTCGCATCGTTTAAGAACGCGCAGTTTGACGCTGCAGTCGAAGATTTTAAACAGGCCAAGGAGTTGGATCCGGATCTCATTAACGCGCGCTTGTATCTGGCCACCGCGTATGCGAGCCAATATATTCCCGGAGCTCCGTCGGACGAGAATATGCGTCACGGCGAAGAGGCCATAGCTGAATACAAAGACGTTTTGACCAAGGATGCGAACAATCTCAGCGCTATCGATGGGCTCGCGTCGATTTTGTACCAGATGGCGGGCCAGCCGTTTGACGAGAAGAAGTTTGAACAGTCCAAGGAATACCACGAAAAACATATCGCGTTGAAGCCACAGGATCCCCAACCTTACTATTCCGTCGGCGTCATCGACTGGGCGTTGGCTTATCGCGGGAACACTGAGATGCGCGCAGATTACAACAAGGCGCACATCAACAAGCAAGTGAAGGATACGGATCCGCTTCCTTCCGACGTTCGTAAGCAATATGCCGACAAGTATGGCCAAATGGTGGATGACGGGATAGCGGCACTGAAGAAGGCCATCGAGTTGAAGCCGGACTACGACGACGCCATGACTTATTTGAACCTGCTCTATCGCCGGAAGGCCGACATGGTGGAGTCTGCCGCCGAACGCGACCAGTACACAAAGATGGCCGATGATCTGCTCGACAAGGTGAAAGAGATCAAACAAAAGCGCGCAGAACAACCCCAACCAGCGAGCTGAGCCCTAGCCGTTTAATCCGTGCGGGCCCCGGCTTCTCGAAGCCGGGGCCCTTTTTTTGCGGTGAGGTACTACCAGGTGCTACGACCGCCGCGCTTCCGTAATCGAGCTTGAGGGGCGTAAACTAAACCATGGGAACCCGGGCTAACTTGCCCTTGAATTTCAACCGGGACCGCACCGAGCGCCAGCTCAACGCCCGTCTCGAAGAACTGCTCCAGAAGCTGCGCACAAATCGACCATCCGAAGATCCCTGGTTGGTCCGTCGTGCTTACGATATTGCCGCGGAACGGCATCGCGACCAGTTCCGAGCATCAGGCGATCCCTACATTACCCATCTGCTAGAAGTGGCACACATCCTGGCTGACATGAAATTAGACGCCACGACACTAGCAGCGGCATTGCTCCATGACGCCATTGAAGATACGGAATATCCTGTTTCGCGTCTTGAAGAGCGCTTCGGCCCCGAGGTCGCGCGCTTGGTGGAAGGCGTCACCAAAATAGGCCGACTCAACATGATGGCCCCGGAGACCCGTCAGGCCGAGAACGTCCGCAAGATGCTTTTGGCCATGGTGAACGATGTCCGGGTGGTGCTGGTGAAACTAGCGGATCGCCTGCACAACATGCGTACCCTGGAGTTTCTGGCGCAGGCTAAACAACAGCGCATCGCGCGCGAAACCATGGATATTTATGCGCCGATAGCGCATCGCCTCGGCATGGCTTTAATCAAAGGTGAACTGGAGGATCTCTCATTTCGCTATCTGGAGCCTGAGGCTTACCTTGCCCTTCAAAAGGAAGTAGCCGAAAAAGCGGAGGTGCATAAACGGTTCTTGGAGGAAGTGCAGAATGCAATCCGGAGCAAACTGGTCGAAAACAGTATCCCCGCAGAGTTGGAGGCGCGCGTCAAGGGCTTGTACTCCCTGCATCGCAAGATCGTTCGGCAGGAACGGAGTCTCGAGCAGATTTATGATTTGCTCGCTGTAAGGGTTATTACGGATACGGAACGGAACTGTTATGCGGCGCTAGGCGTAGTGCACCACATCTGGCGACCGGTGCCGGGAAGATTCAAAGACTACATCGCGATGCCGCGCCCGAACCTGTATCAGTCACTACACACTACGGTGATCCATGGCGGCCAGCCGTTCGAAGTGCAGATTCGCACCCAGGAAATGCATCGGATCGCTGAAGAAGGCGTGGCCGCCCATTGGAAGTACAAAGACGGCCGTCCCGTGTCGAACGACGACGATCAGCGCATTGCCTGGATGCGCCAACTCATCGAATGGTCGCAAGAGCTGCAGGAGCCCGGTGAATTTCTGTCCACACTAAAAGTGGATCTTGCGCCGGTGGAGGTCTACGCGTTCACGCCCAAGGGCCGAGTCCTCGAATTGCCGCGGGGGGCGACTCCAGTAGACTTTGCATACTCGGTTCACACGGAAGTAGGCCACCAGTGTGTGGGAGCCAAAGTGAACGGGCAGATGGTGACCCTACGGCACGAAATCGTTTCAGGTGATGTGGTGGAGATTCTGACGCAAAAGGGCCACAAGCCCAGCCGAGATTGGCTCAGCTTTGTGAAGTCTTCGCACGCAAAAAGTAAGATTCGGCACTTTATCAATACGCAAGAACGGGAAGAAGCTACGGAGATGGGCCGGCGTCTGCTCGAGAACGAGTCGCGCAACTTCCCGAAGGGGTTGAAGAGGATTCCGGCGGACGACCTGCAAAAGCTTTGCGAAGAGTATGGTCTATCGCGCCCGGACGACTTGTTTGCGGCGGTGGGATTTGGGAAATTCTCCGCGCGGCAAGTGCTGGCACGTTATTTCGGAGAACCTACGAAAGAGGCCGAGGCGCCTACGGAAGAAGCGAAGCCGACTCTCGTCAAGACCGTCAAACGCATACTGGGTTTCGGGGAAGCTCCGCTTATAGTGAAGGGGCAGGACGACTTGCTGGTGTTCCGTGCGAAGTGCTGCAACCCGATTCCGGGAGACGACATCATCGGGTACGTGACTAGAGGTCGAGGCGTCGCTGTTCATACGCGAGCTTGTCCGAATGTCCAAAACTTGATGTACCAGACCGAACGCCGAATTGCGGTGGAATGGGGAGGCAGCAATGTCGCGACCTTCCCTATCGAATTGCAGATTCGCGCGAAAGACCGGCCAGGCCTGTTGGCGGAAATCACCGCAGTGATCAGCGGGGCGGGCTCGAACATTCGCACCTTGGAGAGCCGACCCGACCATCAGAACGCGCGCGTGGAAGCCAGTCTGGAAATTACAGACAAGCGGCAACTGGAGTCGATTCTCAACAATATTCGCAGGGTGCAAGGGGTCTACGGTGTTGAGCGGACCTTCCGCCCTTCCTAAAACTCAGTCGTTGCGGGTCGTAAATTCTGCTGTATCCCTTATTGGTCCGGGTGAATCGAACTGTTAGACTCCTGGCGATAAATTTTCGAAGGGGCTGCCATTCCATGACCACGATGCTTGCGGCGGGCACACCTGCCCCCGATTTCAGCCTGCACGTAACACCTGATCAGAAACTTTCGTTGAAGGAACTGCGGGGCAGGCCGGTGATCCTCGCTTTTTATCCAGCGGATTGGAGTCCCGTATGTGGCGATCAAATGGCTCTCTACAACGAAATCCTGTCGGAATTTCACAAGTTCAACGCGGAACTTCTTGGCGTTTCGGTGGACGGAGTCTGGTGTCACGAAGCGTTTGCAAAAGATCGCCGGCTGCATTTTCCCCTGCTCGCGGATTTCGAGCCCAAGGGGGCGGTGGCCAAAACCTATGGTGCCTACCGCGCGGAGGACGGGGTTTGCGAACGCGCGCTATTTGTGATCGATAAGAATGGCACGATTGCGTGGAGTTACCGTTCTCCGGTCGCGGTGAATCCCGGCGCCGATGGAATCCTGGAAGCCCTGGAAAATCTTCCCAAATAGGAGATCGTTCTGATGAGTTTGCGTGTTCCAGTTACCGACCGGGACCATATGCAAGGAAGTGCAAGTGCCGAGTGCACCTTGGTGGAGTATGGCGATTACGAATGTCCCCATTGTGGCCATGCGTATCCTATCGTCAAGCGGGTGCAAAAGCATTTTGGGAAAAAACTTCGTTTTGTGTTTCGCAACTTTCCCTTGGCCGAAATGCATCCGCATGCCGAATCTGCGGCGGAGACAGCCGAATTCGCTGGAGCCAAGGGGAAGTTCTGGGAGATGCACGATGGTCTCTTTGACAATCAGGAAAGCCTCGCCGGCGCACTGTATTTGAAACTGGGGCAACAGATCGGCCTTTCTCCCCAAGAACTCCGTGCGGCGCTCGAGGCGCGAGAGTTCCTGCCGCGAGTAAAAGACGATTTTACCGGTGGCGTCCGCAGCGGAGTTAACGGGACGCCGACTTTCTTTATCGACGGTAAACGGCACGATGGCCCTTTCGAGTACGAGGACCTGGTCAGTGCCGTTCAGAGTGCTCTGAACAAGTAACCTGAAGTGCCGCCGCCGCGCCATTTTCCATAGGGCGCGTGAGCCTGTACCTTTGGTCAGTATCCTTGGCGGCACACCGGCACGCAGTCACCCTCTGTACCTCTTAGAATCGAGTAATGAGGAACTCGCTCCTGGTAATTCTCTTCTGTGTCTTCCATCTGTTGGGGTGCCAGAAGCATGCCCAGACCGACTACAATGCGCTGGACCAGTCCGGCATGTGGTCTTCCAGCCTGGACGAAGTGAAGGCGCTGAAACCCAGCAGTTTGGAAGTGGCCCAGATCACAAAACTCAAGCATTCTGGCGCTTCCGACGACCTGTGTCTTGCGTTGCTGCGAGCCGCGCGATCGCACGGCCATGAGTTTTCGAATGCGGACTCCGCGATGGATCTTTCGCGTGCTGGATATACCGATGCCCAGATTCTGACCCTTGCGCAGTCCGATCAAATCGATATTCTCAGCGGTGAGGCGGTCACTCTCAAGCTGATTGGACTGTCCAACCCCACGGTTCAGGAAATCATAGACCGTCGTATTAAGGGGCTGCCAACTCTTACCAGCGAACAGATTGGTCGACTGAAGAATACCGCCATGTCCGAGCGACAGATTCTCGAGATTGTGGACCGAGGCCTTTCGGACCAGCAAGCCGAGACATTGATCGCTGAGCGAGAAGCAGTGCGCGATCATTCCAACACCGGCTTTGTTCGTGTCCGCGGCCGTCGTCGCTGACCACAACCCATCCCTTTCTTGCTTGTCATTCTGCTATCCTTCTTTTCCGATGTTCAGGAGCACTTCTCATGAAGGATGTGGTTCTTACGCCGAGGGCTCCAAAACCCATCGGCCCTTACTCCCAGGCTATCAAATCGAGTGGCCTACTATTTGTCTCCGGACAAGTCGCCCTCGACCCGCAATCCGGCGAATTCGTCGGCGTCGACATCCGGCAACAGACGGAGCGTGTTTTCGAAAACTTGAAAGGGGTATTGGAAGCTGCCGGAGCATCGTTCCACCACGTAGTGAAGACCACGGTTTTCTTGAAGGATATGAATGACTTTGCGGCGATGAACGAGGTGTATTCGCGTTACTTCAGTGCTGCCCCACCCGCGCGTTCCACTGTGCAGGCCGCGCGCCTTCCTAAAGACGCGCTGGTTGAGATTGAGGTAATCGCTTCACTCTAATGCGCCCTTTAAAGCGGAAATGAAAAAGGCCACCGCGTTCCCGGTGGCCTTAAATCTGACGTTTGCGTTGGCTCAAGGGCGAGATGGGCTTTCCAGCGACTCGTAAATGGCCACGCCCGTTCCAGCGGCGGTCAATCCAACCGCGAGGATCAGAAATCGGCTACGACCGGCCTTAAGAGGTCCGCCCCCACTACCGTGAGCAGGTCCTTGCCCGGCGCCAGCTCCGGCAGGCTCTTGAGCTGCGGCTGCTGCGGGATCGAGCAAAACCCGGAAGGATTGGCCCTCGTTGACCAGTTGAGTTTCACCTTCCACTGTGACGCTCAGTCCACCGCGCCGCGCAGTGACCACCAATTCCTTTTCGTTCACAAAGGTCACTTGACCGATGGTAGGTGCGTCCGTTTGCGAGCGGATGGCTGCGGTCGAGGCGAAGAGCGTAAATGCGCGGGCATTCCCTGTAGAGAAGTTGGCCGAGCCGCGAAGAAGCCTGGCTGACGGTGAACCCTCATTGTCGTTGACCATGGCCTGTGAGTAGCTCAGTAACAGCAGGCGGGCGGCTCCGGCACGCACCTGAACACTGCCTTGAAGTTCGGTGCTCAGCACATCTCCGCCATACACCGTGGTTCCTACGTCCGCGTTGGCTTGTCCCACTTTTGCACGGTCGGCAGCGATTACGGTTCCGAGTGGAGCTACAGTTGGAGATTTCGCGCTCCATGCTGGCGCGCCGACTAGGGTCAGCCCCACGATCGCGATAGCAATTGTGCGCAGCCTTGGCATACGGCCCTCCCGGGCGGACCGAAGAAGCATACTTCCTACCTTCGTTTGTCGTCAACGAGTAAACATAGGTCACCTGAGGGTTGCGCCACGCAGCTCCGGGTAGCGCAATCTCCCAATTCGCTGTTAGAATCCAATTCACGGTATGGCGGATTGGAAACAGATCACCGCGCGGATTCGACGCGCTCGAACGGGCAAGGATCCCGCGGGACAACTCACCAATTTATTTTCGAAAACGCGCGATGCCATGGTCGCCTTTGAGTTGGCGCGCTATTTTGAAACAAGCGGAAACCTGGCCGATGCCGGGCGCTGGTATTTGACCGCCGCGGAACGTTTCCGTCGGTCGGACTGGAAAACAAAGGCGCAAGAGAGCGCGACCCGACTGGGAGCGACGGAGCCGGCGGAAATCCCGTCGTTACCCGTCACGCAAAAGACGTCAGAAGTTAAAGTCGCGGAAAGTGTCGGTGACGCCGGTCCCGCTCCCGAAGCCCCCTCAACTCCCTCCATAGCCCCGCAACTCGAATCGGAATCCCCGAAGCAGCGGCCGCAGGAGTCTCGGCAGGGGACGGGGCGGCCGCGACGCGGCCGACGGGGAGGAAGGGACGCTCGGGCTCGGGAGGGTCGTGCGCCCTCACATCAGGCCGGTGCTCATCCTGTGTCTCAACCCGCAGCGGAGATCAAGCCCGCGGTGGTGCCAGAACGCGCACAGGAGGTTCACGCAGCTCCCAGTTTGCGGGGGAAGTACGGTGACCCTGGCTTGTCGTCTCGTCTGTCGCAGTTGGAAATGAATTTTCGGCGCCTATTGGCGTCATCGCCCATGAGCCTTGAGCAGGCGGATAAGGCTCCAGCGGGTCCGGGCGTGTGGGTGCTGACCGACTCCGACCTGACGACCTACTACTACGTCGAACCCTGCCAGACGCTACGCGTAGCGATTCCCAGTTCGTTACGGAGTGGTCCCACTCGGAAAGGGGAATCGATCCGTCCCCGGCTCGCAGAGTACTTGGGAATTCCGGAAACTCGGGTAGCGAAGTATTTAGCGGACCATTGTGTGGTTCGGTGGCTTCAAATGGACGAAGACGCTGCGCACTTCGCGCACTTCCTGATCGCCGTTCTACGTCCGGCACTGAATGAGTGATGCCTTCATTTCCCAAAATGAAAATTCCGCCCTGCTGCGAATCAGTAAACTCTAGTATCTGTTGTACTTACGCCCATTTGCTGGTCTGTGCCACCGTTTAACCTGCATTTTTGACCGTTCGCCGCATCCTGCTGGCGTATCCTCCGTTTTCACTGGAAACTATGTGTGTCCAACAATTTAGGGTTCGTTCGCAGCGTGTTACCCTAAATGTCAGCCTTGGGGGCTATTCCGTTGTAGGGCTGGTTTGGCGTTCTTGGGGTTCCGTAGTTAATTTGCACTCTCGAAAGCGAGGCAGCCGCAGTATGCCCAACGATATCTCTACGCAAGTCTTCCGGTCGCTCGACTGGTTAGTTTGCAAGACGGCGGGTATCACGTTCGATACCATTCAATACTTCAATAGGCGCAATCCCAACCCGTCACCGACACCACAATGGTCTGATAAGCCGCTGCTTAAGTCTTGGGAGAAGACCAAGCCGACGCTCGGTTTCCCGCGGCAGACGGATTCCCTGTGCCCGGCGTGTGTCAAGGAAGCCCGCCAAGCCATCATCGATGGCAATAAGGACTGGCGAGACCTTATGAGTGAGAAGGTCGGTGAGATCAAGGCACAAATCGTCGAACGCGATGGTCAAGTCTGGATGGTGAAGGATTGCCCGCAGCATGGCCACTACGAAGATTTGATGGCGGTGGATTCCAGCTTCCTGAAGTGGATTGAGAGCCAGTTCCCGGGACGCGACATCCCCGCCCACAATGATGAGGGTCTGCACAAGCACGGCTCCTCGAATGTGCGCTACGGCCGTGGTTCTGTTCTGACCGTCGACCTGACGAATCGTTGCAACATGATGTGCGATCCCTGCTTCATGGATGCCAACCAGGTTGGCTATGTCCACGAGCTTTCGTGGGATGAGATCGTTGAAATTTTGGACAACGCGGTGAAGATCAAACCACGCCGCCAGATGTCGGTGCAGTTCAGCGGTGGCGAGCCCACCATGAGCCCGTATTTCTTTGACGCGATTCGTTATGCGCGCAAAGTGGGCTACAACTCGGTGCAGGCTGCGACCAATGGCATTGAATTTGCCAAGAGCAAGGAATTCTGCAAGAAGGCCTTCGAAGCGGGTCTGCGCTATGCCTACTTGCAATTCGACGGAATCGGCAACGACGCCAACAGCCACCGCCAGATCGGCAACCTGTTCGACGTGAAGCTGCGTGCGATTGAAAACATGCACGAAGCGGGCATCGAGATTGTGCTGGTCGTAACCATCGTGAACAACGTGAATAACGACCAGGTCGGGACCGTCGTGAAGTTCGCGATGGAAAACCCCAAAAGGATTGCGTTCATCAGCTTCCAGCCGGTTTCCTTCACGGGCCGCGACGAAGACATCACCCCGGAGCGCCGTTTGCGCCAGCGCTATACCCTGTCGCACTTGGCAAAGGACGTCAGCCAGCAAGTGGGTAAGATTGAGCCGACGCGTGACTGGTTTCCGATCTCGTTTATCAGCACGTTTGCCGGTTTTGCGGACATGGTGAAGGGCAACGAATCCCAATGGGGTTCGCTTTCCTGCGGCTGCCACCCGAATTGCGGCGTGGGTACCGCCATCATGATCAACAAAGAGACCAAGGAATGGGCTCCGGTACCGCGGTTTCTGGATGCGCAGAAGCTGACCAAAGACGTCACCGCCATCACGGACGCCGCTCGCAGCAAGAGTTTTTCGAACTTTATGATGGGTCTGGCGCTCCTTAAAAATTATCACCCGTTCCAGGGACCCAAAGGGCTGAAGTTGTGGGATCTCTTCAAGAAGTTCGACAAGACCTGGGCACTCACCAAAGGCGCTGCCACCAAGTACGGCCGTAGCTCACCGGAGCGTACATATGAAGACGCGATGCAACGCCGCCAGCAGGATCCATGGAATTTCCTGTTTATCGCGGGAATGTGGTTCCAGGATTTGTTCAATTATGATTTCCGGCGCACGGAGATGTGCATCATCCCCTACGGCACGCAGCAGGGTGAAATAAGCTTCTGTGCATACAACACGGGTATCGGCTGGCGCAACATCATAGAGAACATGCACAAGAACGCGACCGTTGCCGAATGGTACCGGAAGCACGGCAAACATGAGATTTACGCCAAAGGGAAGAACGTCAATTTGCCATCCTATGAACACTCGCTCCGGATTGATGCGGACGACGCTGCCCGCGTTCGGCACATCGAACATGACATCCCGCTTACCGCCGCGGAAGAAAACCGTATTCGCCGCAAACAGGCTTTGGAGGAGCAGGCCAAGGTTCGCGCGATTTACGAGGAACTGGTCCTGAAAAAGCCGCAGCCGACGGTTGTTCAAATTGGATCCTTGAACGATATCGCCAAGGCAATTCCAGCGAACTTCGCGAATGCCGGGACACCTGTGACCATTGCTCCGGCTAGCGGGAACGGCGCCGCGGCGCCCAAGGCGAATGAGACCGCAGCGGAAGCTATTGCCGGCGACTAATTACCTTCTTTAATTCCCCTCAAACGGCCCTGAGATTGTTCAGGGCCGTTTTTGTTTTGTTGCGCCTTGCTCGGGGGCTGGTACATGACTTGATAGTCTTTTGATATAATTCAGTTTTGCGCCACGGACGCGTAGGCGCTGGCGAGAGAAGGGTTCAAAATGCCTATCTACGAATACGTTTGTGACGACTGCAATGAGCGCTTCGAAAAAATCGTGATCAACAAGCAGCAGGAAATTGCCTGCCCGAAGTGCTCCAGCAAGAAAGCCACGATTCAATTGTCGGTTTTCGCGACTGCAGGTGCAGGGTCCTCGTCGGGCCCGTCCGGTGGGTACTCCGGTGGCGGAGGGTGCTGCGGCGGAAGTTGCGGTTGTCACTGATACCGCCCTCGCGCCCCAGCACTCTTGCGGTCGCATTTCTTTGCACCTCAAAACAAAAGCCGGTATCGCGTTAGTCCTTTGTGGTGCGGCTATCTGGTACGGATGGAACCGTTGGGCCGCAACGCGGAATCTTGAACCCGTGAATGTTCCCGCGCCCCTGTTGCCCGGACAGACAGTCTCGTCGTTCCACTTGAATTTCGATGGTTTGTATCTCATCGAAATTGAAGCTGAACCCAGCATGCCTGCAGACCGGCTTCATTGTCTTCTGGGCGTAGGAGCAAATACGGCGCAATGTGGTGGAGTTTCTTCGGTGCTCGCCGCAAATTGGACTCTCCTCTCGAATGGTAAAGAACTGAAACGCGGTGGCACGACGGAGTTGCATAGCGCCCCGCAGAGTAAGAAGGTCGCCCGAGTCATCGGGGATTTCGACGGGAAGTCGGGCACCACGTATGACCTACGCGTAAATTTCCTTGGCGACGCGACGATTCTTGCCCCGGCAAATCCTCGCTTAAAGGTCACGGTCGCGGACCTTGCACATACCGACCTCGACTCGGCGGGGGTGCTCCTGTTCTCACTGGTGTTCATTTGCGAGCTTTTCGGAGTCATTTTGCTGGGCATCGCGTATTACGCGAAACATCACCCGACCTCAGCGTGATGCTGGTCACAATCGGCAGTGATTGAACTCACAGCCGCCTCCGCCCTCCAATCGCACACTGCCCCTGCACGTTACATCTACCCTGCTCCGCTCACGCGCACCCCTTCCGACGTGCAACGTCAATCGTTTTTGCCGGCACTTCCGGGCGGTCCTTGCCGAAGTTGCACGTGGCACGGAAAGGATTTGTGCACATGTTTAATCACAAGAAGGAATGCGAGGAACGGGCCGAAATTATGGCGTATCTCGAAGCCCTTTTAGGGTGCGTGAAATCGTTGCACGCCAGCGTTGGCGCCGTGATGGCCGACGTCGCGGCTATGCGGAGCACCGTGCTTGAGGATCCCGAAGAGATAGCGATTTACAAGACGAATTTGAGAACGGCGGTTGCGACAGCGAAGCCGATGGTCGATGAAGCGATGCGGTCTTATGACGATTTGATGGAAGAGATCGTCAGCTCTCAGCAATATAAGAACTAACTTTCTGCCTCCGCAGCACATTGAAGTTCGACTGGTCCGCCCACGGGGCTCACTCATGTCCCCCAATCGAGTGAGTCCCGTAACCGTTTCTGATCCGGGCACTCCTGCGGTTGAGGCAGGAACGAGGGACAGTTTGGGATGGTTTACCGCCTAGGGCTGCTCAACGAGGATAATTCTTCATATATTCTGGAATCGGCGGATCGCTTCTGCGCTGCGCATCGGGCACAGGTTCCTTCGAAACGGTCTCCAGCGGCAGGACGCCCGCCCACACGGGCAAAGCATAGTCCTCTTCATCATCGATTGGACCACCCGTTCGCACCTTGGCGCTGACTTCTTCCAACGGGAGCGCCAGCACCGTCGTGGCTTTCAATTCCTGCTCATTTGGCGGGCG
>Ga0335076_10001878_pt1 | contig 20577 bp, 24 predicted proteins | sample Lox_Sample_25_FD_206717 | JGI IMG/M metagenome (GOLD analysis project Ga0335076, IMG submission 206717) | Soil microbial communities from Loxahatchee National Wildlife Refuge, Florida, United States - Lox_Sample_2.5 | ecosystem: Environmental > Terrestrial > Soil > Wetlands | place: USA...
AGCCCGACGATCACGCACAGTCACCGAGATCAGGCGAGGACCTGCGGTTGCCAGACCGCAGCCGAACAGCCCCAGCAAGCTGTTCTAAATGGCATTGGGCCAGGCCCGACACGCGGCGAACTTGCCAAAGGACATGACTAACGACCTACAACCTCAGGACCAAAGGTAAATATTAGTCAGCCCCACCACGCGGCCATACTGGTGCTCAGGAAGGGATGAGGAGATGAGCGACGTCCGGAGAGAAGCACGCCGATACGTGAACGTCGTTGATCCCTGAGTCTGTCCGGGCAGTACCTCTAGTGGCCCAGGGAGATGAGCGTGAATGGCTGAGGTTTGGGAGTTCCGCCACTCGCAGTGGTGTTACTCGATCGATGGTAGGATGTCGAGTGGCGTCTACGTAAGCCGCGAGAAGGCCGAGACCGCTAGTCGGAAGCCACAGCATTTCAGCAAGCATACATTTACCACACGACCGGTGTATCGCTGGCTGCACTTCTTATGAAGGGTGACCCTGCAGCCGCTAGATCGATAGTGTCTTGCGGGAGACACCAACTAGCCGGCATACGCCAGAACCATCGGCGTAACCACCATCGGCGTAACCACTAAGCTAAACAAAGGCGGCGCCACCACCTGAGGTACAGACGTACGTATCCGGAAATCGGGTGGCTTGGGACGAGCTGGACCGCGTCTACCAGGCCAAACGCGAACGGACCACGGGTCTTCCGGATAGTTACGTACAGACTGCATGTAAGAGTCAATCCGTGCAGCAGGTGTATAGCAACACGGACGCACAACCGTTCGCATGCACGAGCGCAGACACCGCTGGCTACATATCGAGCTCGTCTGGACCTGACACGCGCCGGTAGTTTGCATGTGCGTGGTCATGGTGACCAGGTACGCCACGGTGAGCGCCTCCAGCGTCAGGGGAAGGTGCACCCGTCCTCGTTCGGTCAAATCCGTTGGCCCGAACGGAATGGGTGTTACGGCCTGGCGGGCACAGCCGGGGATTCCTGGCGCAGACCGGACTCGGCATCGAGAGGGCCCCCCGTGCTGCGGACACGGTGGCCATGGCTCGGCGCCGGCATACCTACAACCCGCCCTACCACGTGCAGAACGACTGGACGGATATTCGGATCGGCGTCCGCACCGGCCCCGTAGCTAGCTGGCGCATGCTGTGACCGCACCCGAAGTACTACGGCTAACCCTGAAGTACTACGGCTAACGAGGCCGACCGGCCCTCCTGTCCTTCACCGCCGCTACAGCTCTTCCTCCGGGATGCCCGGCGGCGGTCCGCTTCGTTCCTGCATGCCCAGGCGGCGGCGGGCCGAAAACAGCGAACCACGGGCAGGCGAGACCGGGGCGAACTTGGCCAGGCCGGTGCCCGGCATGTCGATGTAGACCGGCTCTATCTGGCCGCCGCGGAAGTAGGTCTCATGCCAGAAGCCGGCGCCGCCCCTGTCTCGCAGGAACTGCTGCCACCACTGCTGGTGCGGCAAGGACCGGGCCCAGCGCTCGAGGGAGTCGAAGTCACGCCAGTACTGACGCATTCCCGCATGCGGCGGGAACAGCGAGAACAGCAGGTTCTCGTGCAGCAGCAGACCGTCGGGCTGCGCTTCCACCGACTTGCGGATCTTCGGGCCGAACGAGGCCAGGGTCCTCAGGCCCCTCGGCTCATTGACCCTCATCCCCAGGTAGATCACCACGAGGTCGGGATAGGCCGACAGGTCGGCGGTCGTCCGGTTCGGTGCGCGTGTCACAGGTCAACCATCCACGCTCATTGCCGGCACCGCAACCCCGGCAGAGCACATGGGGAGCCGCCCACCGGGTGACTGGGCCATCGGCCAGCGGTGCTTCTTCCGGCCACGACCGGGCAGACGCGCGGCTCCGGAGCCAGGGACCGGGTATGCTCGCGATCGGCGCGGCGCGGCCGCGCCGTGGCATGACGGATAAGGACTTTAGGACACATGGCAACAGGCACGGTGAAGTGGTTCAACGCCGACAAGGGCTTTGGTTTCATCGCCCCCGATGACGGGACAGCGGACGTGTTCGTCCACTTCTCCGCAATCGCGGCAACCGGCTACAGGTCGCTGAACGAGAACCAGAAGGTCGAGTTCGACACGACCCAGGGACAGAAGGGACCGCAGGCGGAGAACGTCCGCCCGCTCTGAAGGCGCGCTGCGGGCCAGGACGAGATCCCGGCCCGCACTGTCGCCCGGTGGCCGATGCAGCTGGCATGCGGCGCACTGCTCACATGGCCATCCAGGTTGACCCCGCGCTGCCCAGTGCTGGTCCTCGGCCGGCAGGCGGGCAGCGCGGCCTGCCGCATACGGTCGTGGCACCCACCTACATGTCCTCTGCCCGCAGCCCGGACATGGCCGCCATGTGGCAGTTCCTGCGCGGTGAGGGATACCAGGCCGACATCACCGCCCTGCGCCAGGACTACCAGGCGGTGGGCTGGACCTCCTTCACCACCTGGGCCGAGCGGACCTTCCAGCCGTGATGCGCCCAGACCGCCTTGATCCGCGCAGCGAAGGCGCCCACCCGAATGGCTCAGATCCGGGCAGGTGCCAGGCACTCAGGCGGGCGGCCGCTGCAGTTGACGATCGCTGGCGATCGCACCACGATTGTGACGACCGTCACCTAGCAGAAGGGGGACCCATGATCCTGATCAATATCAAAATGCAGATCCGGCCCGAAAAGATGGACCAGTGGCTGACGCTGGCCGACTCCTACGCTAGGGACGTCAACTCCGAGGACGGCTGCTTGTTCTTCCAGTTCGCCCGGAGTCTTACCGACGACAACGAGTTCGTCTGCATCGAGGGCTTCAAGGACGCCGAGGCGGGTGCCACGCACGTCAAACAGCCCTACGCGAAGAAGTTCTTCGACACCGCACCCGATCTGGTGGCTACCCAGCCGCAGATCATCTACATCGACACTCCCCATGACGGCTTCGGCCCGATGGGCGAGATCAAGCCTCGCTGACCGGCTACGGCACGCCCGCCGACACCGGCTCAGCAAAGGCGGAGCGCGGCGGCGGGACACCGCTCGGCGGTCTGCTCCGGTGTCATGATCGCCCAGTACACGCAGGCCGCTCTGGTCTCGGAGCTGAAGCGCCTGGCCGGGCCGGCGTCCGTCGACTCGATCCCGTCCGGCGCGATGCAGGAGGACCACGTCTCGATGGGCTGCTCGGCCGCCCGCAAGCTGCGCCGCGCCGTCGACGCGCTGACCCAGGTGCTGGCGATCGAGATCCTCACCGCCGCCCGAGCGCTCGACCTGCGCTCGCCGCTCACCCCCGCCCCGGCGACGGCCGCCGCCCGCGACGCGCTGCGCCAGCGGGTCGCCGGCCCTGGCCCGGACCGCTACCTTGCCCCCGACATCGCGGCCGCCGTAGAACTCGTCCGGTCCGGACGTCTGGTCGCGGCCGCCGAAGCCGTCTGCGGCCCGCTGCACTAGCCCGTTATGAATCTGGCCCGTTATGAATCTGGCCCGTCACGACACCGAGCTTGTCACGACACCGAGCTTGTCACGACACCGAGCTTGTCACGACACCGAGCTTGTCACCACACCGAGCTTGTCACCACACCGAGCTTGTCACCACACCGAGCTTGTCACCACACCGAGCTTGTCACCACACCGAGGAGACCCGACATGGAAGGCGCCCGCCCCGTCCGCGCTCCGCGCGGCACCACGCTCACCGCACGCTCTTGGCAGACCGAGGCCCCGATGCGGATGCTCATGAACAACCTCGATCCCGACGTGGCCGAACGGCCGGACGACCTCGTCGTCTACGGCGGTACCGGCCGCGCCGCCCGCAACTGGGCCAGCTACGACGCGATCGTCCGCACCCTCACCGAACTGCGCGAGGACGAGACGATGCTGGTGCAGTCCGGCAAGCCGGTCGGCGTCATGCGCACCCACGAGTGGGCACCGCGCGTGCTGATCGCCAACTCCAACCTCGTCGGCGACTGGGCCACCTGGCCCGAGTTCCGCCGCCTCGAGCAGCTCGGCCTGATGATGTACGGCCAGATGACCGCCGGCTCGTGGATCTACATCGGCACCCAGGGCATCCTGCAGGGCACCTACGAGACGTTCGCCACCGTCGCCGCCAAGCGGTTCGGCGGGACCCTGGCCGGCACGCTCACCGTCACCGGCGGCTGCGGCGGCATGGGCGGCGCGCAGCCGCTTGCGGTGACGCTGAACGACGGCGTCTGCCTGGTGGTAGACGTCGATCCCGCGCGCCTGCACCGCCGCGTCGAGCACCGCTACCTGGACGAGGTGGCCGGCGGGCTCGACGACGCGATCGCCCGGTGCGAGCGCGCCAAGGCCGAGCGGCGCGCGCTGTCCGTCGGGCTGGCCGGCAACTGCGCCATCGTGCTGCCGGAGCTGCTGCACCGCGGCGTCGCGGCTGACGTGGTCACTGACCAGACATCGGCCCACGACCCGCTGTGCTACCTGCCCGCGGGCGTGGACCTCGGCGACTGGGCCGACTACGCGAGCAAGAAGCCTGAAGAGTTCACCAACCGTGCGCGGGCCTCGATGGCCAGGCATGTCGAGGCGATGGTCGGCTTCGCCGACGCCGGGGCCGAGGTGTTCGACTACGGCAACTCCATCCGCGACGAGGCGCGGCGCGGAGGCTTCGAGCGGGCGTTCTCGTTCCCCGGCTTCGTGCCCGCCTATATCCGCCCGCTGTTCACGCAGGGCAAGGGGCCGTTCCGGTGGGCTGCGCTGTCAGGCGACCCGAAGGACATCCACGCCACCGACCGGGCCGCGCTGGACCTGTTCCCGGACAACGCGCGGCTGCACAAGTGGATCAACGCCGCGCAGCAGCGCGTCGCGTTCCAGGGCCTGCCCGCGCGCATCTGCTGGCTCGGCTACGGCGAGCGCGACAAGGCCGGCGCGCGGTTCAACGAGATGGTCGCCTCCGGCGAGCTCAGCGCACCGGTCGTCATCGGCCGCGACCACCTCGACTGCGGCTCGGTGGCGTCACCGTACCGCGAGTCCGAGGCGATGGCCGACGGGTCCGACGCGATCGCCGACTGGCCGCTGCTCAATGCACTCGTCAACACCGCGTCGGGTGCCTCCTGGGTATCGCTGCACCACGGCGGCGGCGTGGGAATCGGCCGGTCGATCCACGCCGGCCAGGTGACCGTCGCCGACGGCACGCCGCTCGCCGCGGCCAAGATCGAGCGGGTGCTCACCAACGACCCCGGCATGGGCGTCATCCGGCACATCGACTCCGGCGACGCCCCCGACGACGCGCCGCTGCGGGCGCACCCGGGCGGCGGAGTCCGCGTGCCGATGGGACGCTCATGACGTTCGACCGGCTCTGGGATGACCTCGCTCCAGTCGGCCGCGAAGGATCGACCGGCGGGTACCGCCGCTACGCCTGGACACCGACCGACGCGACCCTGCGCGAGTGGTTCGCCGGCGAGGCAGCCGCGCGGGGGCTCGATCTACTGGTCGACCGGGCCGCTAACCAGTGGGCCTGGTGGGGTGACCCGGACACGTCGGGCCCAGGCGTCGTCATCGGCTCGCACCTGGACTCCGTGCCCGACGGCGGCGCCTTCGACGGACCGCTCGGCGTGGTGAGCGCCCTGCTCACGATCGATGCGCTGCGCGCAGCCGGATTGAGGCCGTCGCGGCCGATCGGGGTGGTGAACTTCGGTGACGAGGAAGGCGCGCGGTTCGGCGTCGCCTGCGCGGGGTCGCGGATGGTAACTGGTGCTCTTCCGCGGGATCGCGCACTGGGGCTGCGCGACGGTGACGGGACGTCCATGGCCGAGGCGATGTCGGCGGCCGGGCACGACGCCGCGCATGTCGGGCGCGACGAGGACACGCTGCGCCGCATCGGGTGCTTCGTCGAGCTGCACGTCGAGCAGGGCCGCGGGCTGATCGACCTCGGCAGGCCCGTTGCCGTCGGCACCGGCATCTGGCCGCACGGGCGCTGGCGCATGGAGTTCGGCGGCGAGGCCAACCATGCCGGCACCACCCGCCTCGAGGACCGTCACGACCCGATGCTCGACTACGCCGCCGCCGTGTTGCAGGCGCGGGAGCTCGCCGGGAAATACGGCATCGTGGCCACGTGCGGCAAGGTCACGGTCGAGCCCAACGGCGTCAACGCGATCCCGTCGCGGGTGCGGGGCTGGCTGGACGCGCGCGGCGCTGACGCCGGCGCAGTCCGTGCGCTCGTCGCCGAGCTGTCCGAGGGCCGAGACGTCCGCGAGGAATCCTGGACTCCGGCTACCCCGTTCGACACGTTCCTGGGCGACCGGTGCGCGGCGGTACTTGATGACGCCCCGCGGCTGGCCAGCGGCGCCGGGCACGACGCAGGCGTGCTCGCGCAGGCCGGCGTCGCTGCTGCGATGCTGTTCGTCCGCAACCCGACCGGGATCTCGCACTCCCCCGCCGAGTTCGCGGAGCGGGACGACTGCCTGCTCGGCGTGCAAGCGCTGACCGCGGTCGTGACCGACCTCGTGGGCGGCCAGGCCGCATGACCACGCTGTTCGCGAGCCGGGCTCTGCTGCCGTCGGGGCCGGCGCGGGACGTCCTCATCGAGGTCGCCGACGGCAGATTCACGTCCGTGACACCGGACGCCACGCCATCAGGCACCACCCCGCCGCCGGACGCCATGCGACTGCGCGGTGTCGTCCTGCCCGGTTTCGCGAACGCCCACAGCCACGCGTTTCACCGGGCGCTGCGCGGGCGCACCCACAACAGCGGCGGCACGTTCTGGACCTGGCGCGAAGCCATGTACTCGCTGGCATCGCGGCTTGACCCGGACAACTACCTCGCCCTGGCCCGGGCGGTGTACGCGGAGATGGCACTGGCCGGCATCACCACGGTCGGCGAGTTCCACTACGTCCATCATGCGCCGGGCGGCCAGCCGTATAGCGATCCGAACGCGATGGGCCATGCGCTGCAGCAGGCCGCGACCGACGCCGGCATCCGGCTCACCCTGCTCGATGCCTGCTACCTGGAGGGCGGGCTTGACGCCTCGGGTCACCTCCCGCTGGACGAGCTCCAGCTCCGCTTCAGCGATAAGACCGCTGAAGCGTGGGCGTCTCGTGTCGGCGATGTCGATGCCTGGCCCGGCACGGTCGTCGGCGCGGCCATCCATTCGGTCCGGGCCGTTGCATCGGGTGACCTCGCCCAGGCCGTCGTGGCGACCGCAGACCGCCCGCTGCACATCCACCTGTCCGAGCAGCCCGCGGAGAACCGCTCCACGCAGGCGTACTACGGCCGTACCCCCACCGCGCTGCTCGACGAGAGCGGCGCGCTCACGCCGCGTACCACCGTCGTGCACGCGACACATCTCTCAGGACGCGACATCCGGATCCTCGGCGAGGCACAGGTGACCGCCTGCTTCTGCCCGACCACCGAGCAGGACCTCGCCGACGGCATCGGTCCCGCCCGCGCGCTTGCGGACGCTGGTGCCCGTCTTTCGCTGGGCAGCGACCAGAACGCGGTCGTGGACCTTATCGGCGAGGCGCGGGCGCTTGAATCGGGCGAGCGGCTGGCTTCGCTGCAGCGCGGCAGGTTCCGGCCGGATGAGCTGCTGACCGCCGCCACCGCGCACAGCTCGCTGGGCTGGACAGACGCGGGAGCCATTACCCCGGGCATGCGGGCTGACCTGGTATGCGTACGCACCGACACCGTTCGCACCGCCGGCATCGACCCCGCACAGATCCTGCTCGCCGCCACCGCGGCCGACATCGATTCGGTCTGGGTCGACGGTGCGCTAGTTGTTTCCCGAGGCGCTCACCGTCTCGGCGATGTAGCCGGGCTGCTCTCGGAGGCGATCGGCGGCCTATGGGAGGATTCGTGACCGGCAGGCAGCGGATTGCCGAGCAGATCACGTCTCCACGGGCAGCCGGTGATCGGCGCGCGGCCGTCCTCGAAGGCCACGCTGCCGCCGCCTCCTCCGGCGGCGGCCACCAGGCGTGAGTTCAGCAAGTCGGTGCTGCCGGCGGTAGGCAGCAGCGCCCGCTGCCGGACCCGGCCGACGGTACCGGGGATGAAGTGCCGACCGGCCACGGGTTACGCTCGTATCTATCCAGGTGGCCGACGTCGCAGCGGAACGAGGTGGGGCGTGCAGGACCTGCCGGCGCCGCTTGACGTTTTCGTCGGCCGGGCAGCCGAACTCGAGCGCGTCGCGGAGGTCGTCTCCCGGGTGGAGGCGGGGCAGCCGTGGCTGGTCGCCATCGAGGGTGATCCGGGCATGGGGAAGACAGCCCTGGCACGGCGGTGCCTGGCCGGGCGTCCGGCCTGAGAGGGCTGTGGGCTCGCGCGCTGGGCCCCTGGCGGGATGATGCGGCCCCGGTCCTGGCGCTGACCAGCCGGGAGACGGAAGTGGCCCACCTACTTGGGAGGGGACTATCGAATCCGGAGATTGCGGCCGAGCTTTTCATAAGCCGCAAGGCAGTGGAGTATCACCTGGGCAACATCTACGCCAAGTGCGGTGTCCGCGGACGGCAGGAGCTGCGGCGCTACGTCGAGCAATGGCGCCAGCCGACCGCGGTCTGAACCGCGTCATCCGACGGTGCCCTGATTCTTTCCTTCCAGCGCCGCATGCTCGGCACCGTCACTGGCCCGGTCGACCGGCCCAGTCGACCGGCCCGGTCGACCGGAAGGCCCCCGCCGCCTTCGAAGCTGCCGTCAGCCAGATCCCGGCACGCCTGGCTCGGCCTGACCGCCACCCGGGTCGCGTTAGCCCTCAGGCTCCGGGTTACGGCGAGTGCTCAGCACCAGCTCCTCGAACTGTGCCCAGGTGCTGCCCCACTCGGCGAGCGGGCCGAGGACCTGCTCCAGCATCGCGAGCTGCTCGTCGAGCACCCGCAGCTGAGCTTGCATCGCGGCGATGCCCTGCCGCTGCGATGCGACGTTGCTGGCGATCAGGTTCAGCTGGGCCGCGGACAGCGCGCCGGGGTGCGGCAGGCCCTGCAGCGACTGCACGGACTGCGACAGGACGGACTCACTGAGCCCGGCCATGCCGGTCAGTCCCTCGGTGATCCTGCGCAGCTGCATGGTCCACAGCTGGATGAGGCGGGCGAAGGCCGGGGTGTTCTGCGGATCGGTCATTAGTCGTATCCTTTCCCGGGGCCGTTGCGGGGCCCCTGTCACCGCGCGATCATTCCCGCTTGCGGCTGCGCCAACGCACCCGGGGTGCGGTCGCCCACGACGGGGTGCGATACCGGCACCGGTTATCGCGCCCGTGCCGTTCAGCCCCGCAAGGCGCGGGGTCAGGTGGAAGGCCTGATGATTGCCCGGTCCGTACGTTACCGTGTGTGCCTTTGGCTGTGCCCGGGGCACCCGGTGGCACTTGGGCCTGGGACCTTCGCCCCTGGCCGGTGACCCATCCGGACCTGACCATGCCGACAGGCTGCCGTTTCCCGCCGCTCCGCGGGTAACGCACGGGTGGGATCTGGCCACGGTCACGGGAGAGTGATGAGCAGTACGACGCAGCATTCGCTCGTCCGGCTCGCGGACGGGGCCGTCCGCGGCACGGCAGGCTCGGGGGTCTCGGCGTTTCTCGGCATTCCCTACGCGGCGCCCCCGTTCGGCGCCAACCGGATGCGGCCGCCCGGGCCGGTCCGGGCCTGGGACGGCGAGCGCGACGCGACCAGGTACGGGCCGACCGCGCCCAAGGGCAGCTATCCGCCGCCGTTCGTGCCGCTGTTCCCGGAGGTGGCGGTCCCCGGCGAGGACTGCCTGAACCTCAACGTGTGGACGCCCGGCACGGACACGGCCGGGCGTCCGGTGCTGGTGTGGATCCACGGCGGCGCGTTCACCAACGGGTCCGGGTCGGTCGGCGAGTACGACGGCGCGGCGTTCGCCCGCGACGGCGTGGTGTGCGTGACTATCAACTACCGGCTGGCCGCCGAGGGCTTCTTGTTCCTCGAAGACGGCGTCGCCAACCTCGGGCTGCTCGATCAGCTGGCCGCCCTGCGCTGGGTACAGGACAACGTCACCGCATTCGGCGGCGATCCGGCGCGCGTCACGGTCGCGGGTGAGTCGGCCGGGGCGATGAGCGTGGCGACGCTGCTGTCGATGCCGTCGGACGCGGGCCTGTTTACCCAGGCCATCGCGCAAAGCGGGGCCGCGGCCCACACGCTGACCCAGGACGAGGCCCTCATGGTCAGCCGCCGCCTCGCCGACATGCTCGGCGTGCCGGCGGACCGGGACGCGATCAGGGAAGTCCCGGCGGGGACGCTCGTCCAGGCCGCGTCGGACGTGGCTGCGGAGGTGGTGACCGCCCGCGACCCGGCCAGGTGGGGGCGGCTCGCGCTGAGCCTGCTGTCGTTCGCGCCGGTCATCGATGGCACGGTCTTGCCGCAGGCGCCGCTCCCGGCAATCGCCGCCGGGCAGGGCAGCGACGTCCGCCTGCTGATCGGATCCAATCGTGACGAGTGGCGGGTATTCCTGATCGCAGCCGGCCTCCTGGACCTGATCGACGACACGACGCTGGGGGCCGTCGCCGGCGCGTACGGACTGCCCGCGCAGTCCTTGGCCGTCTACCGGGCGAACCGGCCCGGTGCCAGCGCCGGTGACGTCCTGGCCGCCGTGGTCACCGACTGGTTCTACCGCATCCCGGCCATCCGGGTCGCCGAGGCCCGGGCCGCATCCGGAACCCGGAACACGTGGATGTACCGGTTCGACCGCCCCGAACCGCACGACAACCACCGGCTCGGCGCCTGCCACGGGGCGGAAATCCCGTTCGTGTTCGCCACCATCAGCCGCGATGACGTCCGTCCCCGTATCGGCGACACGCCCTCGCAGGCTGTCGCCGACCAGGCGCACACGGCTTGGGTGGACTTCATCACCCGCGGACACCCTGGCTGGGCTCGCTACGACACCGTCAGCCGCACTACCGGCCTGCTGTCCGAGCGCATCAACGCAGCCGGTGACCCGGCCGCCAGCGAGCGCGCCTGCTGGGGCGGAATCCGATAGCCCCGCACGCGGCCTCCGCCCGCCGCGTGCTGTGACGGCCAACCCACGGGCCGCCTTCCGCGGCGCTCCCCGGGTATAGGCCAGGGTCTTTCACTGGCGCGATCTGTCCGGCGCCACGCGAGACTGGAGCCGTCGTCTCGAAGGGAGAACCGGCATGACAGGAACCACAGGCGACATTATCCCCATTGTGATCGTCCCGGTCGTGGCACTCGCCTTCTGGCTAGCCATGATGTACTATGCCGCCAGTCATCCGCGGTGGGGCAGCCAGGCTCCGGCGGATACCGTCTCCACGCACGCGCTCGAGGGCAGCGTCCCGGCTCAGCGCCTGAGCAGCCCCGCGCCCGTCGTTCCCGGCCAACGTCCAGGCACCGCCGGGCACGAAGTCACCCCCGAGCAGACGCGGGCCAGCGAACAACGAAGATAGTTCTGCGCCTGAAGACCAGCCAGTAGCGCAGCCGCCGACGCCTTCCCGCGCAGCCCTCGCCTGGCACGGCAGGAGCACCCGAGCGACAAGGAGATGTCATGGCTGAGCAAGAATATGTGGTCGTCTACGCTGCAACGTATCCGACGGTCACGGCTGCGCAGGCAGCGCTGGACACCATCAAGGACCTGCACAAGGAGGTGGCAGGCAAGTACGACGCCGCCGTGATCGACCAGGAGAACGGCAAGGCGCACGTGGTCAAGCGGATGGACCACCCGCACGTCCGCGTCATCCCCGAGTGGTTCGGCGGCGGAGTCCTGACCCGCAAGGAGCTGAACGAGGCGGCCGAGGAACTCCTTGCTGGCGAGGCAGGGCTCATCGTGGTCGGCGAGACCACCATCGAACCGGCACTCGACAAGGCGCTTACCGGTACCGCCAGGGTCTTCAAGCGCGAGATGGAGGCGACGATCGATCAGATCACCAGCGAGCTGCAAGAAGCGTTCAAAGGCTGACAAGCCGCGTACCCAGCGATATCACCCTGAGGATCAACGGCGCGACGTGCACGGGTTCGCCGGAGGCGCGCAAGACACTGGCGGACTTCCTGCGGGATGACCTCAATCTCACTGGTACCCACGTCGGCTGCGAGGACGGGTGTGCGGTGCGTGCACGGTCATCGACGGCCGGGCGGTGCGGTCGTGCCTGATGCTGGCGGTCCAGGCGCGATCGTGGAAGTCGACGTCGAGACGGGCATCGTGAAGGTGGAGCGGTACGTCGCCGTGAAGGACTGCGGTGCGCTTATCAATCCCGCCGTCGTCGAGGGCCAGATCCGAGGCGGCGGCGACCGGGGCCGCTGCGTGCCAGCCTGGTGATCCTCGCCGCCGCCGTCGTGCTTGTCACCATCCTGTGTGGTCTTGGCCTGCGCAGACTCGATGCGCTCAACGCGCAGAGCGCCGACGCGCTCGCCTCCCGGGTGAAGCTCCTGCATGGCAGCCGGTCATGGCGGGAGCGCGCAGATCGTCGTGGAGCAGCTCGCCTCGGCCGCCTGTGATGCTGCACGACCCACCGCGAATACTCACGTCCTTACACCCAGATCTTTAACCGCCATAACCGGCGAATCCGGGCGGCTGGTCGTGTCCGGTGAGCTGGCGATCAGCCGGCAGAAGGCCGCGGTGATCCGCTCGGTGGCAATGGCGACCTTTTCGCCGTCGATGGCGAGTACCGCGGAGGATTCGACCGCGACGTCCCCGCCGGCGGCGTCCAGGCAGCCGTGGCGGCACAGGGCGCGCCGGTCCACCCGCTGCACGCCGAGCGGGGCCAGGATCTTGCCGGCCGGGGTATCGGTGCCGGCTAGGGCGGTGAGGGCGTGCGGGGGGATCCGCTGGGGCACGATGACCAGGCTGGCCTCGGCCGCCACCAGGCCGCTGGCGGTGCGCAGCAGCCCGGTGCGGTGGTGCCCGGTGGTGATCGGCCCGGCATCGAGCCGGTAGTGCTCGGCTGCGGTCAGTTCGCGGTCAGCACGGCCCAGTACCTCGATGCGGATCTGGGTGCGGGCCAGTTCCTCCAGCAGCAGCGTGGCCGGGGTGGCGCTGACCGCCAGTAGGGTGGCGAGCACGTTGGCCACGCCATCGGTGGAGGTGACACCGAGCGTGTCCAGGGGCATCAAAGTCATGGCGGGTGTTCCTTTTCCGTGTACGGGGGCCGGGTCTGCGGCCGGCTGCCGGGCTGGATGGGCCGGCTACCAGCAGCGTGCCGGACGGGGGGTCGGCCGTCAGTCACCTAGCGGACACGGCTGGTGTCTGCTGGCCGATACCCGGATCCTGACGGCGCCTTGTCCGGCCGGCGGTGGTTACGCGGGCCGTGGAGTCGCTTGCAGCACCATGAACTCCAGCGGAAGGCGATGCTGCCCGGTGAGCATGAACCCGGATTCGTGCAACAGGCGCCGGTAGTGCCCGGCGGTCCGCTCACGACCGCCGACGTTGCAGAGCATGTGAACATCCCACGCGGCGGCCAGGGATGGTGAGTCGTCCTCCGGCAGCGTCCGCTCGAGGATCAGCAGCTGGGCCTTCGGGGACATCACCTCGGCGCACCTTTGCAGGATCAGCCGACACTGCTGGTCGTCCCAGTCGTGCAGCACCCGACAGAGGATGTACACGTCGCCATCCGGCGGCACGGCCGTGGTGAAGTCACCAGTTGCCAGCTGGCAGCGGTCGGCGCAGGCGGCCGCCTGGAGCTTGGCTCGGGCCGCCTCCAGCGCGTGCGGTCGTTCGAGCAGAACGCCCCGCAGGTGCGGCGCAGCCGGCAGGATCTGGGCGAGCAACTCGCCGTTTCCGCCCGCCACGTCGACGACCACGCTGGCCGCCGAGAAGTCGACGATGTCGGTGATGCGTCCGAAGATCGAGGCGCTGGAGGCCATCGCCCGGTCGAATAGGCCGGCGAGCTGCGGTCGTTCGGCAAAATATTCGAAATGGTGTTTACCGAACACATGATCGAAAGCCGCTCGCCCCGTCCGGACTGAATGCGCCAGCCCGCCGAAGGACTCGTAGAACGGCCCGCCGTAGAGCACCGCCAGCGCGTGCAGAGATGGGCTGGCATCAGTGCGGAGCAGCTCACCCAGCTCAGTGAGCCTGACGGAGCCGTGCGAATGCTCGACGACGCCGAGGCCGGCCAGGTAGCGAACCAGCCTGCCCAGACTGTCTGGGTCGGTAGCCGTAGCGCTCGCCAGCTGATCTAGGGTTACCTCGGGCTGTCCGGCTATGTGGTCGGCGAGCCGCAGTTCCGCGGCCACCGCGATCGCCTGCGTCCGCCACGCCCCCGTCATCAGCTGCAGCAGCCGGGTCGCGGGATCCTCTTCCTGTTCGCCGAGATGGGCCGCTAGGACGCCCGGGTGACGTCCCGCGGCGATCAACTCCAGACGGCGGATGCCCTGCGGGCGATCGCAGGCGCGGAAGTACAGCACCGTGGCGTCCTCATGTTCGTTGTAGCCTCCGCCATCGGACCGCAGGCCGCCCTCGATCAGCAGTGATCGCAGCCCGGACAGGACCACGGCATCCGGATCGTGAACCTCAAGCGCGACATGCGCTTCCTGCCCGCTGGCCCGTTCGCAGGCGGCGAGCTGCTCGAGCGCTCCGGGTCCTCCCACCGGGAGCGCGAAAATCTCGATCAGGCAGCTGTCACGGTCACGGGCGCTGACCGGTGCGCGCAGAATGCGCACGTTGACGGAATCGCGCGGAAGTCCGTAGCGGCGGCAAAGGCGATCGCGGACCACGACGCTGTGGCTGATCTCCTCGACGGTCAGGCCGATGGTGTGCAGGTGGTCGTGAAGGCCGCTCAGCGAGCCCGGAAACACCAGTGCGGCGGCATGGGACAAGCCACAGCGGGCGGCGACTGCGTCCGCCTGCTCGGCACTCAGGCAGGGCAGAAGCGCCGCAATCACGGTGCCGGTGTCGTTGCTCTCGATGAAGTCGACAGCCTGTGCCAGCCGGGCACGGTCGGTGGCATCGATCTCGTCCGGTCCGGGCACTACCGGGATCTCCCCCGGTAGTGCCCGGACCAGGTCCCCGGCTGAGCGCCCGGCGGAGCCAGCCGGGCCGCCGACCGCCCCGATGACGGACCTGCGCGGCGTATCAGCAGCCAGCCCGCGGCGGCGGGTGAATGTCGTATCGCACTCAACGGCATGGATAGGGGCACGCTCGCGTGCCCCCGGCGGGTCAAGGGGAGGCGGCCCGCTTACGGGGTCCCCGGTGCACAACCGCAGAGTGTGGAGATCGCTGCGCCGTATTTCGTCGCTTCGCCCGAGCAGCGTGTCCAGGTCATCGGCGACCGTGAGGTGGCGTCCGGATAGGCAATCGCCGCGCCCGCTGGCGAGTTCGAGGATGAGCTGCGCGGCCCGGCCAGGATCGGCGCCGCGGCCGGCCTTGAGCTGGCCGCGGATCCAGCCGAACACGCGTCCTTCCGGCGTGTCTGGCTGCGCCGTGCTCATCAGGGCTGCGTCGCTCAGACCGATCGGCAGCAAGCCAGGATCCACGCTGAACACCGATACTCCGTGCTTGACGGTCTCCGCGGCGAGCGTCTCCGTCAGCTTGATCAGTGCGGTCTTAGAGGTCACGTACGCTGAGACCAGCGGCCACCGGTATACGCCGGCGTTGCTGGTGATATTGATAATGCGGCCGCGCCCGGCGGTAATCATGTCGGGGAGAAGCATCCGGCTCAGTACGAACGCGCCCCCCAAGTTGACCTCGAGCGTTCGCCACCACTCGGCCGGTTCCGTTTCCCACATGACGCTCATCGGGCCGTTGATGCCTGCATTGTTGATAAGGAGGTCAACGGGTCCGAGCTCGGCCCGGAGCTGCGCAAGAGCGGCTGTCACCGCGATCTCGTCGGTGACGTCGGCGCTTGCAGCGGCCGCTACCGCACCCGCGTCCCTGAGCTGCTCGACAGTCGCGGCGAGCTGGTCAGACGACCGGGCGATCAGGCCGACGGCCGCGCCAGCCTCAGCCAGCGTCCGCGCGAGCAGCCGTCCCACTCCCCGGCCGCCGCCGGTCACGAGTGCGACGCGTCCACGGAGATCGACCCCCACTTCGCGCTCCCGGCGATCGGGCCGTGTGGTTGCTGCCTCAAACAGGCTGGTCATCGCGCCATCACCGCTTCGCGACCGGAGGCTAGCTCCCGCGTGGCGTGCTCCTGCTCGACGAGAATCCTGCGCAGGATCTTGCCGGAGGCAGACTTGGGGATCTGGCCCACGAACTCGACGCGACGGACCCGCTTGTATGGCGCAACCCGGTCGGCAAGCCAGCTAACCAGCTCATCAGCGGATGCGCTGCCGCGAAGGACGATGAATGCCTTCGGTACCTCGCCAGCCATCTCATCCGGGCTCAGTACGACGGCTGCATCACCTACTGCCGGATGGGTCAGCAGAACACCCTCCAGCTCGGCGGGAGCGACCTGGTAGCCCTTGTACTTGATCAGCTCCTTGATCCGGCCGGTGACCCGGAACCAGCCGTCCCGGTCGGAGGTGACGACGTCCCCGGTGTGCAGCCATCCGTCCGCGTCGATCATCGCCGCGGTGGCCGCCGGGTTCCCGAGGTAGCCGTCCATGACAGCAGCGCAGCGGATCAGCAACTCGCCGGGCTCGCCGGGACCGACTTCTGCACCAGTCGCGTTGTCGATCACCCGGCACTCCACTCCCGGGAGCGCGGGACCGATCGATTCTGGTTTGTCGGGTCCGTGATCAGGCGCGGTGTGACTGGAGCCGCCGAGCTCGGTCATGCCGTACCCCTGCTTGATGCGGCAGCCGATCCGCGCTGCGCACGCGCGCGCGAGATCGGCGTCCAGCGGTGCGGCACCTGCCATCACCACGCGAAGGCTGGAAAGGTCGAAGCCGTCGACGCGGCCGCTGGTCGCAAGGGCCAGGACGATCGGCGGGACGACCTCCGCTCGGGTAACAGCGTGGTCCTGCACGGCCGTGAGGAACGCATCAAGCTCGAACCGGGGCAGGATCACCACCGTGGCTCCCTGGAGCAGCGCGAGGTTGAGCGTGACCTGGAAGCCGAAGGCGTGGAACAACGGCAACGCGGCGATCACGATGTCGTCCTCCCCCACCCTGTGCACGGGCCGTGTCTGGCAAAGGCTGGCGACGAGGTTGCGGTGTGTCAGCACGACACTCTTCGGGAGACCCGACGTCCCGCTCGACCATGGCAGGAACGCGACATCGGTAGGACCGACGCGAACTGCCGGGACGTCGGGGTCGATTTCCGAACGGAGAGAATCAAACGGAATCGCGCCCGTCGGCGGCCGGTCCGCTGCGCCGAGGACGAAGGTCTGGTGTACGCCGGCGGCGACCGCGCAGAGATGCATCTTCTCCTCGAATAGTTCGGCGCTGGTCACCAGCCAGCGCGCCCTCGCCTGGCGCAGCAACTGCGTGATCTCCTCGCCCCGGAAGGCCGGATTCAAGGTGGTGAGGGTCGCCCCGACCGTCGACGCGGCGTACCACGCGACCACGAATTCGATGCTGTTAGGTGCGCACAGCGCCACCACGTCCCCGGCGCGCACACCATGAGCCGCAAGGCCTGCGCCGACACGCCGGACGTCCATGGCGAGCTCACGGTACGTCAGCGCGCGGCCGGTGATCGCGTCCACCAGGGCCCGCTTGTCGCCGCGCTGATGGGCTTGACCCAGCACGAACTCCGGCAGCGTGACATTGGGGATGACCGGGCTATCTGCCGTGCTCGCAACCACATCTCCGCCTGTTCCGCCTCCGCCGTTCGCGATTGCCGAGGCGGCTGGGGGGCGGGAAGTAAGGGGTTTCATCGTGTTCCCCCCACTAGGCAGCCGGCCAGCGCCCTTCGCTGGGCCAGTGGTCCAGTTGCAGAGCGCATGGCATCGATGGTTTGCCGGGCCCATTTCATCCGCGGCACGGCGGTTTCAGGGTGGTCCCCATAGGCGGCCGCGAGTGCACTGACGCATCCATCGACACCGCCACAGGCGGTGAGGGCGCTGCTGATTGCCGCTTCCACCGCAGCCTCACCGGGATGCCACTGGTGAGGAAGATCGCTCGCGAACAGCGCGGCGGCGCGAGCGGTGATCAGATGATCTAGCGCCATGGTGACCTGCCTAACCCTTCAGTCCGGAATGGACGACCAGATGTCGTCAGCGTGCCGGACTGCGGCGCGGGTGTCAGTCACTGGGCCGACATGGCTGCTGTCGGCTCGGCGACACCCGGTGTCTTATGCATAAGACACAGTCAGTCACCGGCAAATCGGCTCAGCGCCGCTGCCTGCTTCACTGTTACAGCCTGATTGCGCATCTGAATCCAGCCGCGTCGTTCAAACCCGCGCAGCGCGGCGTTGACGCTCTGCCGGGCGCCTCCCACCCGGTGTGCGAGTTCCTCCTGCGTCATCTTCTGGCCGATTACGCCCTTATCATCCCGGGGCTGGCTAAGCAGCGCCTTTGCGACACGGCGCGGCAGGTCCAGGAATACGAGGTCGGACGTTTCTTCGGTAAGCCGCCGCAGCATGACCGCAAGAGAACTCGCCAAGGCCTGGGCGACCGACGGCGCCCGCCCGCACAGGTCCTGGATCACCTCGCACGGGACGAATAGCAGACGGCAATCCTCCAGGGTTTCGGCGTCGGCCGACCTGGGGCCGCCGTCGACGACACTGAGCTCTCCGAACACGCCGCCCGGCGGGATGACCGTCAGCGTCAGCTCGCCGCCGTCCGCGGAGCGGACCACCACCTTGACCCGGCCGGAAATGACGACGATCAAGGTGCTGGCCGGGTCGCCGGCGGTGAACAGGACCTGCCCGCGGCGGAAGGTCCGCGACCGGGATGCCGCGGAGATAGCCTCGAGGTCTTCGGCCGACGCAGAACCGAGCAGATCGGTCGTGCGCAGGACGTCCGTCACGTCAGCACTCATCCCTGCCCTCCAGCCAAGGGGTCGCTGGCCGCCCCGCAGGTGTGGTCTTGACCTTGGATGGGGTGAAGTGCCGGTGCTCGCCCGGCAGCCACACCAGGGCCCGTCACACGCCCTCCGGAAATGACACGAATCCACTATGGCGCAAGTCTTCCCGGTCCCAGGCGATTGTCGCTATCGTCTCGCCGCTGACTGGCTCGCTGCAGCCGCCGGCGCCATTTCCCGCGCCCGGCCAGTTCGCCTGGACGGTGTCGGCACGCCGACACGAACCGTGTCAGCCGGGTGACTGACGGCCGCACCGCATGCGCGGCACGCTCCTGCCAGGAAAGCCCGTTCCGCGGACACGCTACGGAAATCGGATCATTGTGCGGCAGCGGCCGGGGGATGTTCTGACTGGAGGGGAACACTGATGCGGATCTTGCTTATTGCGAGCGCCTACAACAGCATGACGCAGCGGGTGCATACCGAGCTCGCCGACCGGGGCCACGAGGTGTCGGTCGAGCTGGCGCTCGGGGACGAGGTAATGCGGGAAGGGGTCAGGCGCTATAATCCGGACCTTGTCATCGCGCCGATGCTGACTACGGCGATCCCGGCGGACATCTGGTCGTCGTGGCCCTGCTTTGTCATTCACCCCGGACCCAAGGGCGACCGTGGCCCGTCCTCGCTGGACTGGGCGATCATGAGCGGTGCCAGGCACTGGGGCGTTACCGTCCTGCAGGCCAACGCGGACATGGACGCGGGCGACATCTGGGCCAGCGCGGAGTTTACGATGCCCGGCAGCTCGAAGAGTTCCGTGTACCGCACCGAAGTCGCCGACGCCGCGCTGCAGGCGGTGCTCCTGGCAGTGACCCGGTTTGCTAGCGGCCGGTACCGGCCGGAGCCGCTGGACTACCGGCGTCCCGGCGTGTGGGGACAGTGCCGTCCGCCCTGCCGGCAGGCCGACCGCCGGATCGACTGGCCGACCGAACCCACCTCGGCGGTGCTGGCCAAGCTGCGCGCGGCCGACTCCAGCCCCGCCGTCCTGGACGTGATCGGCGGCACCGAGTACTACCTGGCCGGCGGACACCCGGAAGATGACCTCCGGGGCGAGCCGGGGACGATCCTGGCCCGCCGCGACGGCGCGATCTGCCGGGCGACCGCCGACGGGGCGGTCTGGATCCCGCAGCTGCGCCGGCGCCCGGCCCCCGGCGGCCCGAAGACCTTCAAGCTGCCCGCCACGCTGGCGCTGCGCGCATCATTGGGCGGATGCCTGGGCGGCGTGCCGCAAGTCCCGGTGTCGCTGGCCACGACGCCGGGCCAGCGCACCTACCGGGAGATCTGCTACCGCGAGTCCGGTGACGTGGGTTACCTGGAGTTTTCTTTCCCCGGCGGCGCCATGAACACTGGCCAGTGCCGCCGCCTGCTGGCTGCCTACCGGTACGCCCAGAGCCGCCCCGTGAAGGTGATCGTGCTCGGCGGCCCCCGGGACTTCTTCAGCAACGGTATCCACCTGAACGTGATCCAGGTTGCCGACGACCCGGCCGAGGAGTCCTGGCGGAACATCAACGCCATGAACGACCTGGTCGAGGCGATCCTGACCAGCACCGGCCAGCTCACCGTGGCGGCGCTGGCGGGCAACGCCGCGGCCGGCGGCCTGATGCTCGCGCTGGCCGCCGACCAGGTCTGGTGCCGGGACGGCGCGGTCCTCAACCCGCACTACAAACTGATGTTGCGACGTGAGGTCGCACGTTATGAGTGAATACGTCGAAGGAGGTATGGCTGATGTCGAAGACGTAATCCGGGCCAGTATCCAAGGCCCGTCCCT